>ERZ779629.911-NODE-911-length-10939-cov-5.924752_pt1 | contig 10939 bp, 7 predicted proteins | sample MGYA00514192_ERZ779629 | MGnify/ENA primary metagenome ERZ779629 (study PRJEB29562, sample SAMEA4376709) | mouse gut metagenome | isolation source: Cecum | study: EMG produced TPA metagenomics assembly of the A DSS colitis mouse model was used to assess the... | reverse complement strand
GCCCGCATCACCGGGACGGTGCCCTCCGGCCGGGTATTCGTGGACGGCTACGGCGTGGGCGACGTGGGCAGCGTGGTCCTCCGGGACCGCAAGCACCTGGCGGAGGACGGCATGATCATGGTGGTGTGCGCCATGTCCGCTGAGGACGGCGCCCTCATCTCCGGCCCCGACATCGTCACCCGCGGCTTTATCTACGTCAAGGAGTCCGAGGGACTGATGGAGGAGCTGCGCCGGGTGGCGGTGGACGCCATCGAGAAGTGCAACATCCGCTACGCCACCGATTGGGCGGCCATCAAGACCGAGGTGAAGGAAACGCTCTCCGACTACCTCTACAAAAAGACCAAGCGCAACCCCATGATCTTGCCCGTGATCATGGAGGTCTGAAACAAAGCAGAAAAGCGGACGGTTTCTTGCGAAACCGTCCGCTTTTTGTTGCCCCCGGTATTCGGTTTACTTTAGCAGTTCATAGAGCCGCAGGACGGTGAGGATGGACTGCTCCCGGCTGTAAGTCATCTGGGGGGAGAAGAAGTTGCCGCCCGTGCCCTGCATGATGCCTGCGGCGGACACCTGACCCACCGCATCTGCCGCCCAGGGGCCGATGGAGGCGTTGTCGGCGTAAGTGGGCGCGGTGGCGGACAGCTCCTTGCCCATGACCTTGGACAGCCGGGCGAGGATGGTGGCGGCCTGCTCCCGGGTGAGCTGGCCGTTGGGGTCAAACAAGTCGCCGCCAATGCCGTTGACCACGCCCAGCCCGGCCATCTTCTGCACGTTCACATCATTGGTGTCGGTAAAGGTGGCGCGCTGGGTGATTTTGGTCCGCTTGACCGTTTCATAGAGCTGGACCGCCAGCTCGCAGAACTCCGCCCGGGTGCAGGTTTGGGTGTACTTGCTCTGGAGGTTTTCAGGAACTAGGTTGGCGGAAATGGCTTGGTTGACCTCCTCCTCCGCCCAGATGCTGGGGGTCTCCACCGCCGCCGCGGAAGTTACGGTGAAGTTCAGCGTGACCTGCTGGGACAGCTTGCCGTCGGAGGTTTTGACCGTGATGACCTCGCCGTGATCCTTGCTTCCGCCGTTGGCGGCCGTCAGCCCCGCCTTGGGCCGGACCGTGAAGGTGGCGGTCTGGCCCGCACTCAGGGTGGTGCGGGACAGCCTGCCCACCTCATAGTTGGTAGCGGTGGGCTGAGCGAGGGTAATGCTCTCGTCCCCTGTGTTTTTGACCGTCACGGTTTTGGCGGACGGCTGGTCGTAGCCCTCGTTCACGCTGTCAAAGGTAAGCGTGGAAGGGCTGACGGAAAACTGCCTTTCCTCTCCCTTTACCACGTATTTCACGGTCAGATCAGCCGCAGAGTTGCCCGGCTCGAAGTGAAGCACCTCTGTGAAGTCCCCGGCGGTTTCGGTGCCGACCTTGGGGGTGATGCTCAGGCCCCCTTCCTGACCCGGCTTGATGACAATGGACGGTCTGTTGGTGCCAAACTTGACGTCGTAATACTGGGAAGAGGGCGCGGTCAGGGTGATGTCGTGGTCGCTGCCGTTGAAAATGTCGATACCCCTGTTGCCCGGACCCCACTCACCTACATTCTTCGTGCCGAAGTCCAGCACTGCGTTATCATCCTGGAAATACAGGCCGTCCGCGCCCTTTTCCACCTTCAGCTTGATGGTCGCCATGGCGGAAACATCCCGGTAGCAGATAACTTTCATGTCCCAGCGGTAGTCGCCCGCGCTCAGGTTTTGCGCCGCGCTTACCGTAATGCGGAAGCTCTCGCCGGGAGCCAAGCTCATGGGAATGCTGACTTTTTCGTTGTCGGGATTAAAGTAGGTAAAGCCCTGATCGCGGTGGGCGCTCCAGTCGAAGGTGATCCCATCCAGAGTCGCATTGCCGGTGTTTGTGACCGTAAAGGTTTCGGAGGGCAGGTCAAACCATGTGTAAGCCTTAATGGTTCCCAGATCCGCAGAGGTCTTGTCAATGCTCAGGCCCAGCGTTGGCTTCTCCTCCCCCACCACAAGGGCATAGGAGAGTATATTCTTCGCGCGTTCGGACAGTGTCTCCTTTGCGCCGGGCTGGAGGTAGATCGTAACATCCTTGGGGAAGTCAACTACGTTCAGCTTGCTCAGGTCGGAGCCCTCAAAGGTGATGGTCTTGATATTGTTGTTGTCTGCGCTGTAGCCATCGTATATCTTTCGAACATCGGTCACACTGGCGGGAATGCTCAGCTCTGTGATCGGGCTGCCATCAAAACAGGCATAGCCAATGGTGGTCAACCCCTTCGGCAGATCGATGCCGGTCAGTCCCGTATTGGAAAAGGCCTGCGCCCCGAACCCCGTCACGGTCTCCGGAATGTCGACCTGCCGCAGGCTGGTGCAGCCGTAAAAGCATTTCGCCGGAATGTCTGTCATTCCTGCGGGCAGCACTACCCTCTCCAGCGACGTACAGCCGCTGAAGCACTCGCCCAGTAGTTTATAATAGAAATCCCCCAACTCAGAAAGGTCTACGCTTCGCAGCGTGGTATTCCCTTGAAATGCCTTGTCGCTCAAGTCGGTCACCGGTTTGTCTGTCCATGTTTGGACGGCCCCGCCGCTTTCCGTTTCAAAGCTGATGGCCTTGTGAACTGTGACGTCAGTCGCGCCGGGAGCCACGCCGACCGCCGTCAAAGCATTGATGCTTGTGATAGTCCCGTCAGGAGCATCGCCCCAAAACGTCGCCTCGTAAATCACGCCGTCAATTTCGATTCGGGGCGTTTCTGCCTCCGCCGCCTTTGCGGGTATGCCCATCGCCGGGAACAGTCCCAGACAGAGGGTGAGGGTCAGAAAGACAGATAAGATACGCTTTTTCATGATGTTTCCTCCTCTACGGTTCGTATTTTACTTTTTGTAGTAGTTGATCAAACACCCCGCCAGGATGATGTCCCGCTCCTCTCTTGTCAGGCCGGGGAGGGAGAGAGTCACCACCTTGGCGGTGGGGCCGTCCGGCTCCCTTTGGAGAAGGATGGCGTCGATGGTCTCCCCGTCCCCTTCCAACAAGGCGCGGATGCCGGGGAGGTAGAGCCGGTCGCCGGGATTCAGCTCCAACTCTGCCACGCCGGGGCAGATGAAGGGGAGCATTCCCCAGTTGACCAGGTTGGAGCGGTAACGCTTGGTGGCGTAGTCCGCCGCCAGGTTGGCGCAGCCGCCCAGCACCCGCTGGCAGGAGGCGGCCTGCTCCCGGGCCGAGCCATCCCCGGGCTTCAGCGCCATGACAAAGGAGCCGAGGCCCGTTGTGGCGGGATCGTAGCTGCCCAGCGCTTCCCGCGCCTCGGGGGTGTCGGGACGCTCCCGGCGTAGCTTCTCTACCGCCTGCACGGCCTTGGCGTTGGCCACATAGTCAGGGCACTTGCGGGAAAGGGCAAACTCCGCCAGCTTGAGGGGGTTGGAGCGGTAGGAGGAGGTCTCCCCGGAGGGGATGAGCTCGTCGGTGGTGGTGACCTCGTCGTAAATGGCGGCGCAGCAGGTGAGCAGCAGGTCATCGGGCAGAGGGATCTGCTCGGGCCAGTCGGCGATGTTGGGGCCAAAGACCAGCTCGGTCTCGGGCTGGGGGCGGCCCACACCGTAGTAGACACGGGCCTTGTAGGCGCTGTCGTCATAGGCCCAGCTCTCGTCGGGGGAATCGGCGGGAATGTCAGGCAGCTCGTCGGCGGCGGTCAAAAGTCCGCCGTTTTTCGCCGTGGCGGCAATGGACCGGGCGTCCATCAGGGCTACGTAGGAGATTTGGCCGTCTCCGGGCTTGCTTCCCTCCCGGTTGGGGAAGTTGCGGGTGGAGTGGCGGATGGAAAACGCGCCGTTGGCGGGCACGTCCCCCGCGCCGAAGCAGGGCCCGCAGAAGCAGGAACGGATGGACGCCCCCGCCGCCATCAGGTCGGTGAGACAGCCCTGCTTTGTCAGCTCCAGATTGATGGGCATGGAGCCGGGATAGCAGGAGAGCCAGAAGGCGTCCGGGCCGGTGACCGAGCCCTTCAGGATCTCCGCGGCCCGCTTCAGGTTTTGATAGGTACCGCCGGAGCATCCGGCAATGACCCCCTGGTCCACCCGGAAGCCGTCCGGGGTGAGCTTGGACAGGAGAGACGGGGCGTTCTGCACCCCCAGCTGTTCCTTGGCGGCCACATCCACCTGGTGGAGAAGGTCGGCGGCGTTGGCCTTGAACTCCCGGATAGTATAGGCGTTGGAGGGGTGGAAGGGCAGAGCGATCATGGGCTCGATGGCGGACAGATCCACCTCGATGGCCCCGTCGTACCCCGCGCCGTCTGCGGGGACAAGCTCCCTGTATTCCCCTCCCCTGCCCAAAAGGGCCAAGGCCTCCCGGGTGCGTTCATCGGTCTGCCACACGGAAGACCAGCAGGCGGTCTCGGTGGTCATCACGTCGATGCCGCTGCGGTAGTCCATGGACAAATTGGCCACGCCGGGACCGATAAACTCCAGCAGAGCGTTTTTCACCGCGCCGTCCTTGAAGGTGGCGGCGATAAGGGCCAGGGCCACGTCCTGGGGGCCCACGCCAGGCCGGGGCGCGCCGGTGAGGTAGACGGCGATGACCTTGGGATAAGCCAGGTCATAGGTCTTGCGGAGGAGCTGCCGGGCCAGCTCTGGTCCCCCCTCCCCTACGGCCACGCAACCGTAAGCGCCATAGCGGGTGTGGGAGTCGGAGCCCAGGATCATTTTGCCGGGGGCGGCATACCGCTCGCGCATGTAGGAGTGGATCACCGCCTGATGGGCGGGGACAAACTCGCCGCCATACTTCTGGGCGGCGGAGAGGCCAAAGCGGTGGTCGTCCTCGTTGATGGTGCCGCCCACGGCGCACAGGGAGTTGTGGCAGTTGGTGAGCACATAGGGCAGCGGAAATTCGGTCATGCCCGAGGCCCGGGCGGTCTGGATGATGCCCACGTAGGTGATGTCGTGGGAGGCCATGGCGTCGAAGGTGACGCTGAGCCGACCAGGAGCGGCGTTCACATTGTGGGCCGCCAAAATGGGCGCGGCAATGGTCTTGGACGGCGCCCCCGCGCCGGGGGCGAGGGCGCCTTTTACATATTGCATCGGTTGACGGTGGACAGTGAGCATGGTAATACCTCCCTTGGAGTTGGGGATCTGCTTTAGTGTATTAGTATAGCAGAGAACAGAGAAAAAGGCAATGGTTTGATTTTTTTGCCGGAAGGGACTTTACATTTTTAAAAAGTATGGTATAATATACAAGCTGTCTATGTTGCAGTGCATCATATGTCTGTATCACAAAATTTCATACATGGGCCCGTAGCGCAGCTGGGAGCGCAAGCGGTACGGTTTAAGAACCCCAACACATGGCCTGCAACTCGCTTGCCCCCACCCGGTTCACATCCTCATTGGCTTTGTCGAAAAAGCACCGCTGGTTTTTTGCAGGGCAAGCGGTTCGCATCACAAAACTTCATACATGGGCCCGTAGCTCAGTCTGGGAGAGCGTACGGTTCGCATCCGTAAGGTCGAGGGTTCGATCCCCTTCGGGTCCACCAAAGAGAAGGCACTCTAAACGGAGTGTCTTCTCTTATACCCTTCAAGGTTCTTCTGGTGTTTCGCACACATTTTTATAATCTCCCATCTTAAACAAAGCTCCTACAATTAGACCTATAATTTGCCCAACCTCTTCTTCCTCCAAAGGCTCATTATGTTCTGCATAATATAGCTTGCCATCAAGAGCAAAGACAGAAATTAGAGCCTCATCATACGGTTGATTAATCTTATCTTCCGCATCAGCAAACTTTTTGAAATCAAGATTTGACCATGATTCAGCCACTCTATTTGTCTTTCTTTCCGTATGGTAAATGGGCAATCCGCCATCACAATAAACTTTTGTAACTTTGGCGGATGCATGCACTAATAACACACTAATAATATCATCTCTACTTAACAAGCAAAACTGCTGAAATATCTCATCCATCTTTCCTGTATCAATATATTGATACTTTACTATGTTGAATACAGCTTCCGTTTTTTTCTCTTGTCCGATAAAGAAATTATACGCTTCCAAAAAAAGATTCGTATTCCTATATGCCCCAAGAGTTTCCTCCCCAATATATTCTTCAGCAAATGCTTCCCCATATGGTTCCGTCAAAGAATCAAAGCACCGATACAAGATTTCCCGATCCATCAATAGCACTGGAAACGGGTCAATTGATAAGCGCATTACAGCTACTATTCTAATACAGCGCTGGAGATACATTTCAAACTCTTTAATAAAATGTTCTTGGTTATCTTTCATTTTGAACGGATGATTGCGAGAAACATAAAAGTGTTGCAGCCCTTGTTTGTGAACAAATTTATTTAACTCTGCGCTAAGTTCCTTTGCTTCTAAGAAGAATTGGGGCATCTTTTCTTTCATGTCCACAAAAGCTGTGCCTTTACTAGAGAGTTGTTTTATCATTTGCCCCTGCATTGGAAAATCTCTAGTTTCTTGCCATGCGCTCAAAAAGATTTCTTGTTCTTCAGATGGCATATCAACTAAAAACACCATTGTCGTTGCCAAGTCAATAGCCGAGCGTAGAGAGTAATACGCACAATCAAAGTATCCATGCTCGAACAGTTCAATTGCGTTGATTAGTTGCTGTTCAGCTTCCATAATAAACGTGTTGCTAATGTTCATTACACCTATACGGCCAGACCAGCTATGTTCAATATTCAAAAGATCAATGTAATACTTTTCTTTATCCGGAAGAGATACGGGCCGAATATTTTCGGCACTCTTCCAACTAATGTAATTTTCCATAAATCTCTATTTCCCCCTAACTTTCTTGCTTTTGCAACATTTGGATATATTCAGTATAACTGAAATAGAATTGTCAATCAATAGCGTGGTATAAAACCAGGCACATGCATCTCTACCGCAGACTGGATCGTTCCTTTGCAGTAATACAAAAGCTATTGGCAACTCGTTCTGCTATTTTTTCAATAATTGAAGGTCTGTGCAAAAGGGTAGTGTAGACCTTTGGATCATAGGCCTTTCGGCCATCCGTTTCGGCTGCTACCTTTGCCACAGTTGCGGCATCCTCATAAATTGCGAGGATCACCTGTTGCGTGCCATTGAAATCTTCCCCGGCTATTGTCGCATAACGATACCTGATCCCAAAACCGGAAAGCTCTTGACAAATTTTCTTGAGTTGCCAGTGCAACACTTCATTTGTGCGCTCCTCAACCTTTTCACTCCGCAACAGCTTTGGCTGTCCAACCAGTCTTACTTTTTGCTCTGCTAGAAATTCATAAAAGGCTCTTTCCCTATAGACTGCAATATCGAAAGAAATATCAATCAGATAAATATTGTTCGGATCAGGATGTACGCATCCAGATGCCAACCTTTCTTTCACCATCCCCGGCAAGTCTGGATCATATATGCTTTTCTGAAATGCGAACCTACATAAGACATGGTTTTGCGGGTCTCCTAATTCAATATCAATCATAGACATGCATAAAACACTCCCTCCGGTTTTCTGATAGATACGGAATTGGGAGGCCATGCCCATTCACCTGTCTGTATTTTTTATTGTTTTTTAGAGTAATTTTATCAATCCCAGTTGAACTTTGTCGAAAATTGTCGTGCAACCATGCTGGGAGCGCGTTCGGTTCGCATCCGAGAGGTCGAGGGTTCAAATCCCTTCGGGTCCACCACCAATGAAGCAGACGGTTTACACCGCCTGCTTCATTGTCTCTTTTCGGGTCAAGGATATAGGCGCAATGTTGCGCTCCCTCTTGTTTCTTATGCCCTGCTCGGTCAGGTAGCGGAAAAGACGTTGGGCACACCGGTGAAAGTGTAGTTCCCACCGCGTTCATAGGCGTTAAGCGTCAAGCTGACCCCGGCAATACTTCATGCCCTAATGGATAAAATCGTTATCCATGCTCCCGACAAGTCCAACGGCCACCGCACCCAGCAGATAGATATTTACTACAACTTCGTGGGCCAGTTTGACCTTGCCCATGAGACAGCCACACGACAAACGGCAAAAGAAACGGCGTGATATGCCACGCATACCACGCCATTCCTTCTTAATGATTTGCTTCTTTAACAACAGCAGACATTGCAGCGTGGCGCTTTTCTTATGCCGGGACCCCGGCCCCGCACTTGCTTTCCAGCCAGGCCAGGGCATCGGCAAACACCTCGTCCCGGTTCAGTTCATTGAGCATTTCGTGGCGGCCGCCGGGGTAAAGCTTCACGGTCACGTCCTGGCAGCCCGCCTCCCGGAACCACCCCGCCACCTTCAAAACACCTTTTCCCATGGCCCCCACCGGGTCGCGGTCCCCGGCGAAGAAGTAAACGGGGGTGGTCTTGTCCATCCTTTGGAGATTTTTCCAGCTGCCCACATATTGCAGGCCCGTCATCATGGCGTGGTTCATCCCCGCCGTGGTCTGAAAGCTGCACAGAGGGTCGGCCAGATAGGCGTCCACCACCCGCTCGTCCCGGCAGATCCAGTCCGCCGATGTGCGGCAGGGCTTGAAGGCGTTGTTATACGCCCCGATGGACAGCTCGTAAAAGAGCTTGTTCACCTTGTGGGGATCCCCCAGTCCGGTGAGCAGCTTGCCCGCAACCACGGTGACGGCGCTCTCTTGGCCGGTACCCGAGAGGATGCAGCCCGTCAGGGTACCGGGGTAGTCGATGAGATAGGTCCGGGCCACGAAGGAGCCCATGGAATGGCCCAGCAGGAAGTAGGGAACGGCAGGAAACCGTTCTCCCATCCGCTCCCGCAAAGTATGTACGTCCTTGACCAGACAGGTCCAGTCGGTAAAGAAGCCGTACTCCTCAGGCCCTTTGGCGGTCTTGCCGTGGCCCAGATGGTCGTTGCCGCAGACGGCGAAGCCGTGGGCGGTCAAGAATTCCGCGAAGGGGGCGTAGCGCTGGATATACTCGCAGATGCCGTGGACCAGCTGGACCACTCCCCGGATCTCCCCCTCCGGCAGCCACACCACAGCGTGGACCTGATGCGTGCCGTCGGCGGACGGGTAGAAAAATTCCTCCATCCCCATAGCTTTTTATCCTCCTTTGTGATAATATATAGGTATTCTTTAGTTTACCTGAGGCCGCCCCGTCCGTCAAGGGACGACTCACCGAAAGGATGAGGAATATGTCCGTGCTCGACCGTTTCCTGCGCTATGTCTCCTTCGATACCCAGTCCAATCCCACCACCGGCGTCCATCCCTCCACCGCCAAACAAAAGGTGCTGGGGGAGGCTCTGGCCACTGAGCTGGCCCAGATGGGCCTCCAAAACGCCCGCATGGACGACTTTGGCTATGTCTACGCCCATCTTCCCGCCACCCCCGGTTATGAGGGGGTCCCCTGCATGGGCCTTATCGCCCACATGGACACCGCTTCCGGGGCCTCGGGCGCCAACGTGAAGCCCCAGATCATCCGCTATGAGGGAGGCGACATCGTCCTGGGCCACGGGGAGGTCATGAAGGCAGCGGACTATACCAGCCTGAAGCGTTACATCGGCCAGGACCTGGTGGTCACCGACGGCTCCACCCTTCTGGGCGCGGACGACAAGGCCGGGGTGGCGGAGATCTTCTCAGCTGTGGAATACCTTGTCGCCCACCCGGAGATCCCCCACGGCCCCATTGCCGTGGGCATCACCCCCGATGAGGAGATCGGCGAGGGAGCGGACCACTTTGACATCCAGGGCTTTGGCGCGGCGGTGGCCTACACCGTGGACGGCGGCGAGCTGGGAGAGCTGGAGTATGAGAACTTCAACGCCGCCGGAGCGGCGGTCACGGTCCACGGCTTCAACATCCACCCCGGTTCGGCCAAGAACAAAATGAAAAATGCCCTGCTGATGGCCATGGAGTTCAACGCCATGCTGCCCCCCGCCGAGATCCCCGCCCACACCGAGGGCTATGAGGGCTTTTATCACCTCCAGGCCATGTCAGGAGATGAGACTACGGCAAAGCTGGAGTACATCGTCCGCGACCACGACACAGACAAGTTCAACGCCCGCAAGGCCGCTATGGAGCGCATCGCCGCCTATCTGAACGATAAATACGGCGCGGGCACGGTGGAGCTTCAGCTCACCGATCAGTACTACAATATGAAAGCCCAGATCGAGCCCCACATGTACCTCGTCCACCGGGCCAAGGCCGCCTTTGTCCGCTGCGGGGTGGAGGCCCGGGAAATGGCTATCCGGGGCGGCACCGACGGCGCGCGGCTCTCCTATGAGGGTCTTCCCTGCCCCAACCTGTCCACCGGCGGGGCTAACTTCCACGGCGTCCACGAGTTTATCCCCGTCCCCTCCCTGGAGAAAATGGTGGAGGTTCTGGTGGCTCTGGTGCGTGAGGATAAATAATTTTGAAAAGACGGGAACTTTTTCATGGAACCCCCGTCTAAATCTCGGCTTTACTCAAGGGATAAGACCTTGAGAAAGAAATATGGAAAGGAGCATTTCCCCATGAAGAAAGTCCTGGCCCTGGGCCTCTCGTTGGCCCTCACCCTGTCCCTGGGCGTCACCGCCCTGGCGGAGGAAGGCGTCATGCCCATCGCGGACGATGCCGTCGCCACCCTGCCCGACGCCATTCCCGTGGAGGACGCCGACGGCGTCGCTGAGAGCGGCACCGAGCCGGTGGTCTTCCCCGGTCCGTCCGAAACCCCCGAGACGGTGGACGTCCCCCTGTCCAGCCACTACTCCGCCACCATTTTCATGGACGGCGAGCAGGTGGACACCTCCAAGGTCCCCGACGCCCCCGACGGCTATCTGCCCATGCGCTTGCTCTCTGAACTGACCGGCGGCTCCGCCTCCTGGTATCCCGAGGACAACCAGTCCCTGTTCTTCTTCGATGAGAACAGCATCATCGTGGACTTTACGGAGATGAGCGTACAGATCGGCGCCGGCTCCGAGCCGATGGAGGGCGTGAAGCCTTATCTGGACCCCGCTGGCTTCACATTCCTGCCCTACAGCGTGCTGGACGCTCTGGA
>ERZ779629.907-NODE-907-length-10984-cov-6.091042_pt1 | contig 10984 bp, 9 predicted proteins | sample MGYA00514192_ERZ779629 | MGnify/ENA primary metagenome ERZ779629 (study PRJEB29562, sample SAMEA4376709) | mouse gut metagenome | isolation source: Cecum | study: EMG produced TPA metagenomics assembly of the A DSS colitis mouse model was used to assess the... | reverse complement strand
GCGACGGCATGGGCAGCGGCCGGGAGGCCCAGCGGGAGAGCCAGATGGCCCTGCGCCTGCTGGAACAGTTCCTCACGGCGGGCATCGAGGCGGAGCCGGCCCTGAAAACCCTCAACGCCGCGCTGAACCTGCGGGGCGACGAGGAGGGCAGCTTTACCACCATCGACCTGCTCTGCCTGGACCTGAACAGCCGGCAGGCGGAGCTCTACAAGTACGGCGCGGCGCCCACTTACATCAAACGGCAGGGTTCCGTCCGGCGGCTGACTGGCAGCGCCCTGCCGGCGGGCCTCCAGGACTGGAGCGACGCCCCCTCCCCCGCCCGCTTCCAGCTGGAGGAGGACGCCTTCCTCCTTATGATCAGCGATGGCGTGGCAGACAGCTGCGGCGACCAGTGGCTGCAAAACCTGTTGGCGGGCTGGCAGGGGGAGGACCCCAACGTGCTGGTGAATTTGGTGCTTCAGGAGGCCCGGGACCGCCGTCAGGGCAGCGACGATTGCAGCGCCATGTGCCTGTATGTTCCCGGAGGGGAAAATCACGGGCGCAGGCAGGTATAATTTGGGAGGAAGGGGTACATACTTTTTTTGAAAGAAAAGCATCAAAAGAACTTTTGATCGAAAGGCTATCGCCTTTCTCTATGTGTTTAGACAAAAACATAAGCAAAACGCAGTTTTGCGCCAAAAAGTTTTTCTTTTGATTCTTTTCTTTGTTCACAAAGAAAAGAATGTATGCCTAATGCGGAAAGGAGCGGCGCGCTATGGTGAAAGGCACCTCCCGGCGTGTGATCGTAGTGGATTCCCCGGACCCCAAGTTATTTGAACAGGCCATCTTTATCGTGAAGAACGACGCATTCTCCCAGGAGGGGGTTACCAGCCAGCAGGTGCTGGGCGAGGCTTGCCGGATCGCCCAGGGCTACGCCGCCCGGCAGGGAGCGGGCCTGCCGCCCTGGTGGAGCCGGGTGCCCTGGTGGACCTGGCTGGCGGCCGGGACCGCTGCGGCGGGAATTGTGGGAATTTTGGCGTTCTTGCTGCGGTGAGGCGCGTAAAAAGCCCCTGCGGAACTGGGTTCCGCAGGGGGCATTTATATGCCTATTTGCCGGCGTCCCACGCCAGCATGGTCCCCAATTCGGTGGAGAAGCCCAGGGCGCGGTACATGCCCATGTCCCCGGCGGAGCAGCCCACGGTGAGGCTGGCGTACCCCTGCTCCCGGCACCAGGCCTGGGCGGCATCCGTCAGAAGACGGGCAGCGCCCTGGCGGCGGAAGGCGGGCTCCACGAAGAAGTCGTCAAAGACGCCGGTGGTCTCGCAGGTGAAGGTGGAAAAGCAGGGGGCCACGGAGCACATGCCCACCGCCCGGTAGCCCCGCCGGACCAGGAAGAAGACGATCCTCCCCTCCCGGATGGCGGAAGAGAGGCGGGACTTTTTCTCATTGGTGAGCGAATCCTCCCCGATCTCCGAGAGAAAGCCGTTTTCCAGCTTGTGGAGCTGCCAGCCCAGGGCGGCGTCCTCCGGGTCCGCGAGGCGCTCTACGGTGAAGGGGAGCTTCTCCTCCGGCGGCAGGAGCAGCAGGGGCATCCCCCACTCGTCCGCGCCGTTGGGCGAAAAGCCCGCCGACTGCCAGAACCGCTGGCGGCGCTCTGTATTCACGTTCAGTTCGAAGTAGGTGGCGCCATGACTGCGGCCCCAGTCCAGGAGAGCCCCGGCGCAGGAGCGGCCTGTGCCGCTCCCCCGGAACTCCGGCAGGACGCAGAAGTCCGGGAGGAGGCACTTGCCGTCCTCGCTGTGGTAGAGGACGGCGGAGGCGAAACCGATTTGCTGCCCGCGGCGCTCAAAGAAGAGATAGTGAAGGGGGTCGGCCTCCCGGGCGTGGAGGCCCTCCATGGCGGCGCGGTACTCGCTGCCCAGGAAGTAGGGCAGGTCCTCGTCCGCCGGGTCCGGCATGATGTCCCGGCAAAAGTAGGCGTAGAGCTGTTCCCAGAAGAGGGCGATGTCGTTGGGGGCGGTCAGCTCCCGGATGGTGATTTGGCTGTCCATTTGGTATCCTCCAAAAAATAAATTGGAGGGTCAGATACCGTGGACCCTCCGTTCACGGTTCATTTTCATAAAAATCACCCTTTCTTTATAAATTTGCGAAATAAGACCGCCGGATATAGGCATCCGGCGATTTTATTATATAGGATCGCGTGGGGATTGTCAATGGATCACCTTATAGCGTAATCGGAGATATGAGTCCTCCAAAACGGTACATTCCTGCAATTCCAACACCCCTAATTGTGACAATTCACGTTCTGACTGCAGGGACTTTCCGTCAATCAGGGTGGATGTGTCCTTACCGCCGATTAAAACAGGGGCAACAACAATATCAATATAATCAAACAACTTTTCCCGAAGAAACAGCCCGTTTAATGTGCCGCCGCTTTGTATGGTAATTTTCTGGCACCCATATTCCGCCTTAAGCGTTACAAGAGCATCCAACAGAGACAGCTCGCGTTGACAGACGATATGAAGGTTGTCCTCATCCACCTGAAAGGCTGGATGGTCTGTATTGGATGTAATCAGAACAAATTTTTTTGACAGGGCGCAAAAATAGCGAATACCGTGTTCGGTCAAATGATGGTTGTCAATCACAACAAAGGAAACGGGCGTCTTATCCGGCTTGTTCCTCGTGTTGACACCCATTTTCTCCTGTACCCGGCCAGAGTTGAGCGACCACAAGTCCGTTGTCTGTTCGATTTCATAATATTGGTGCAGGCCCTCCCGCACGCCTGCGATTTTAGGAAAATCTTTATCAACATCCAAAGTATCTATTGCTCCGGTGCTGATCTTCCCGTCAACCGACATAAGCATAAATAGCGTAGTAATTGGTCGATCCATGATTCCTCCAGTAATGTTCAGCTCTCTAGCAGATACCGCCGGATCATATCCAGGGCGTGGCTGGCGGCGGCGGTGCGGACCCGATCCCGGCCCCGTCCCCTGCCGCAGACAAGCTTCTGGCAGCGGGTCTCCCCTGCCCCAGCCAGGGCGATGTAGACGGTGCCCACCTCATTGCCCCGGTCGTCGGTATCCGGCCCGGCCACGCCGGTGACCGACACCGCCAGGCTGCTGCCGCAGAGCTTTTTGCAGCCCTCCGCCATGGCCCGGGCCACCGGCTCGCTGACGGCCCCGTACTCCTCCAGCAGCGCCTCCGGAACCCCCAGGGCGGCGTGTTTGACGCCGTCGGTGTAGCTGACCACCCCGCCCCGGAACACGTTGGACGCCCCGGGGAGGTCCGTCATGCGCTTGGCGATGAGCCCCCCGGTGCAGCTCTCGGCGGCGGAGAGGGTGAGGCCCCGCTCCCGGAGGAGCTTGGAGGCGGCCTCCTCCAGGCTGGCCACGTCCACGCCGTAGACCACGTCTCCCAGGGTCTCGCAGACCTGGGAGACCAGGGGGCGCAGCAGCTCCTCCGCCGCCTGGGGGGTCTCCGCCCGGGCGGTGGCCCGGACCATGCACTCGTTGAGGCCGGCATAGGGGGCCAGGGTGGGGTTGGTGAGGGTGGTCATGGGCTCCCGCAGGGCCTCCTCCACGGCGCTCTCCCCCATGCCGAAAATCCGGATCTCGTGGCTGACAATGACGCCGTGGGTCAATTTCTCCAGGTAGGGCCGGGCCTTGTGCCGGAACATGTACTCGCACTCGAAGGGCGGGCCGGGGAGCATCAGCACGTGGACGCCCCCCTCCAGGAAGGCGCAGCCCGGGGCGGTGCCTACAGGGTTGTTGAAGACCGTGCAGTTCACCGGCAGCATGGCCTGCTGGACGTTATTTTCCGGCATGGGCTTGCCCATCTTGTTCTGGAACCAGGCGCGGATGTTCTCCAGGATGTCCTGGTGGAGCTCCAGCTCCCTGCCGAAGGCCTTGCAGATGGTCTGCTTGGTGAGGTCGTCATAGGTGGGGCCCAGGCCTCCGGTGGTGATGATGATGCCGGCGCGGCGGCGGGCGGTCTCCAGGGCCTGCGCCAGGCGCTGGGGGTTGTCCCCCACCACGGTGTGGTGGTGGACGGTGATGCCCAGGGCGCTGAGCTCCCGGGAGATGATCTGGGCGTCGGTATTGGCGATGCTGCCCAGGAGCAGCTCGGTGCCCACGGCGATCAGTTCCGCGATCATAGGTGTGCCTCCATTGTGATGGTGATTCGTTCGATGCCGGCCAGGGCCCGCTCCATAAGGCCGTCCACGTCCAGGGCCTTTTCGTACTCCCGGACTTCGTCCAGGTGGGGGTGGGTCTTGGGGTGGCGGGGGGTGAAGACGGTGCAGCAGTCCTCGTAGGGCAGGATGGAGGTCTCGAAGACGCCGATTTTCCGGGAGATGGCGATGATCTCCGTCTTGTCCATGCCGATAACGGGGCGCAGCACCGGCATGGCGCACACATCGTCGGAGACGGTGAGGGCGTCCATGGTCTGGCTGGCCACCTGGCCAAGGCTCTCGCCGGTGACTAGGGCCTTGGCCCCGGTGCGTTTGGCCACGGCCTGGGCCAGACGCATCATGAACCGGCGCATGATGAGGGTGAAGTGGTCCTCGGGACAGTGGGTGCGGATGGCCTCCTGGATCTCGGTGAAGGGGATCACGTGGAGCTTCATCCGTCCGCACCAGGGGGCCAGCTCCCGGGCCAGCTGTTTGACCTTGTCCAGGGCCTGGGGGGAGGTGTAGGGCGGGGAGGCGAAGTGGACCAGCTCCAGCTGTACGCCCCGCTTGGCAATCATGTAGGAGGCCACCGGACTGTCGATGCCTCCGGAGAGGAGGCTGACGGCGGTGCCCCCCATGCCCACGGGGAGGCCCCCCGCGCCGGGGAGGGCGGGTCCGTGGACGTAGGCCGCCTTCTCCCGGATTTCCACGTGGACGCGCAGATCCGGGCTGTGGACATCCACCTTCAGGTGGGGGTAGGCGTCGTGGAGGAGCCCCCCCACGTACTGGCTGATCTCCATGCTGTTCATGGGGAAGTGCTTGTCCGAGCGCTTGGTCTCCACCTTGAAGGTGGAGGCGGTGCGGAGCTGAGCATCCAGGTAGCTCTGGGCGCAGCGGAAGATGGCGTCCTTGTCCTTGGGGCAGGGCCTGGCCCGGGTGACGGCCACGGCGCCGAAGACCTGGCGGCAGGCGGCAAAGGCGCCGTCCAGGTCGGCGTCCTCCCCCTGGGGCTCGACGTAAATGGTGCTCTGCTTAGAGTAGACGTGGAAGCTGCCGCAGTGCTGGAGGCGGCGGCGGAGGTTGGAGAGCAGCCGGTCCTCGAAGGAGCGGCGGTTGAGGCCTTTGAGGACCACCTCCCCTAGCTTCAGCAAGATAATCTCGTTCATGGGAGTTTTCCTTTCGTCAGGTGGGTTCTGGAAGCATTATAGACTATAGCGTGGGAATTGTCCAGAAGGAAGCGGCCCTTGGACGGGGATGGGCCAGCTTTCTCCTTTTCCCAACTTTTCCCCCTATCTCCCCGTTGACATAACGGTGTTGAAAACTCTGTGGATATTGTGCAAAACCCTACAGCCTCCGGCCTTGGAAAGGGTTCCCAAGCGGTTATGTCCCGGCATGTGCGCGGTCACTTTTCCAGGGGTTTTCCGCCCCGGCGGAGACAGCCAAGGGCTCCGATGCCAAAAATGCTGGACCCAGCACGATTTTTCCTTCCCTTTGCCGCCGGTTTGTGCTATACTATTTACCTATATGCCCCGGTTGCCGGGGGAATTGCCGCAGCAGCGGCGCTGGGAAAGGAGACCTCTGCCGTGCATAAAAAGCTCTCGCGGCTGGTCGAGCCGAACTTGCAGCCCCATTTTCTATGTCTGATCCTCTTTGTTCTGGCCACAATCCCCGTGCAGCCCTGGCTGGCGGCGGTGGAGGCGGCGGTGCTGGTGGGCATGTACCTGCTCCACCGGAGGCAGAACCGGCGCAGGCGGCGCAGCCTTATGCGCTATCTGGACTCCCTGGGCGGCATGGACTCCGCCAGCAAGAACAGTCTGCTCAATACCCCCCTGCCCGTGGTGGTTTTCCACGCGGAGACCGGGGAGATCATCTGGGCCAACGATGCCTTTGCAGAGCTGGCCGGGGTCCAGGAGGACCTGATGAGCCTGCGCATGGAGCAGCTGGCCCCGGGCCTGGACTGCCGCCGCCTTCTGTCTGATGGGCACAGCGGCGAGATGGCGGAGCTGGGCGGCGCCATGTGCCGGGTGTATGCCGCCGCCAGCCGGGGGGACGGGGGCCTTACCATTACCGCCTACTTTGTGGATGTCACAGATCGGGAGCAGCTGGCCGCAGCCTATGCCGCCTCCCGCCCTGTTGTAGCCATTTTGCTGGTGGATAACTACGAGGACCTGCTGCGGGCGGGGGGCGACGCGGCCAAGAGCGCGGTGCTGGCCCAGGTGGACGAGCGGCTCAACGCCTGGGTCACCGATACCGGCGCCCTGCTGCGCCGCTACAACCGGGACCGCTACCTCCTGGTGTGCGACGAGGCGTGCTTTCAGCAGATGACGGCGGATAAATTCTCCATCTTGGAGTCCATCCACCAGGTGGTCAGTGTGGACGGGGTCAATGCGGCCCTCTCCATCGGCGCGGGCCGGGAGTGCGAGAGCTACGACGAGGCCATTCGCTGGGCGGAGAAGTCTCTGGAGATGGCCCTGAGCCGGGGCGGCGACCAGGCGGTGGTCCGGGACAGCCTGGACTTCCAGTTCTACGGGGGCCGGGCCAAAAGCGCGGAGAAGCGCACCAAGGTGAAAAGCCGGGTGATGGCCAAGGCCCTGGGGGACCTGATCGCCGATGCCGGCCAGGTCTACGTCATGGGCCACGAGTACGCCGATATGGACGCCGTGGGCGCCGCCGCCGGCATCTGCTGCATCGCCCGCAAGCGGGGGAAGAAGGCGCAGATTGTCATTGACCTGGAGGGCAACAACGCCCGGCCTATGGTCCGCAAGCTCCAGAGCCTGCCGGATTACGAGGAGGTCTTTATCAGCGGGCCGGACGCCTTTATCCACGCCCAGCCCGGGGCGCTGCTGGTGGTGGTGGACACCAGCAGGCCGGATATGGTGGAGAGCCGGCAGCTGCTGGAGTCCTGTAACCGGGTGGCGGTGATCGACCACCACCGCCGGGCCGCCACATACATCGAAAACGCCGCCCTCAACTTCCACGAGCCCTATGCCTCCTCCGCCTCGGAGCTGGTGGCGGAGCTGCTGCAGTACCTGGTGGAACCCAGCGACCTGCTGCAGGAGGAGGCGGGGGCCATGCTGGCGGGCATTGTGCTGGATACCAAGAACTTCACCCTGCGCACCGGGGGGCGCACCTTTGAGGCGGCCGCCTATCTGCGCCGGGCCGGGGCGGACACCACCGAGGTCCGCCGCTATTTCCAAAGCGACCTGGACAGCATGGTCCAGCGCTACGATATTATCCGCACCGCCCAGATGGTCCACGGGGACATCGCTGTGGCTGTGGCGGAGAAGGAGGTCAGCCGGGTTACCGCCGCCAAGGCCGCCGACGATCTGCTCACCCTGGAGGGCATCCAGGCCTCCATTGTGCTCTACCGCCAGGGGGACGGGGTGTCCATGTCGGGCCGGTCCCTGGGGGAGGTCAATGTGCAGCTGCTGCTGGAGAAGCTGGGCGGCGGCGGCAACGCCACGGCGGCGGGGGGCCACGTCCCCAGCTGCGGCCTGGAGAGCGTGCGGACCCGCCTCATGGCGGCGATTGAGGACTACTACGCGGAATAGCGCTATTAAAAAACTTACTATAATTTTCCTAGGAGGATGGGAACATGAAAGTCATTTTACAGCAGGACGTGCGGGGCCAGGGCAAGAAGGGCCAGATGATCGAGGTGGCGGAGGGCTACGCCCGCAACTTCCTGCTTCCCCGGAAGCTGGCGGTGCCCGCCACCGCCGACGCGGTGAACACCATGAAGCTGAAGGAGAAGGCCAAAAAGGCGGAGGACCAGCGCCTGAAGGCGGAGGCGGAGGCCGTCGCGGCGCGGCTGAAAAACTCCCCTGTAAAGGTGACGGCCCGAGCCGGCGCCAACGGCAAGCTCTTCGGCGCGGTGACCAGCAAGGAGGTCTCCGATGCCCTCCAGGCCCAGTATGGCATCGAGCTGGCCAAGCAGAAGATCGTCATGGACGAGCCCATCAAGGCCTATGGGAGCTACGAGCTCAAGGCGAAGCTGGGCTATGAGGTCTCCGGAACCGTCTATGTGATGGTGGTGGAGGAGAAATAGGGCGGCCGGGGCCCTTTACCCGCCGAAAAAGAAAGGAGCTCCCCATGCCCTACGAAGAAGACCTTCTCTCCCGCGCCATGCCCCACTCCCTGGAGGCGGAGCAGGCGGCGCTGGGGTCCATGCTCATCGACGCGGCCTGCATCAAGGACGTGATGGATAAGCTCCAGCCGGAGGACTTCTATATCAAGCAGAACCGGGATATCTTTGAAACCGTCTATACCATGTTCAGCTACTCCAAGGCCATCGACGGGGTCACCGTGGCGGAGGAGATGCAGAAGAACGGCGCCTACGATGAAAATACCACCCGCTCCTACCTGGCCCAGCTGATGGAGATCACCCCCACCAGCGCCAATGTGATGGAGTATGTGTCCATTATCCGGGACAAGGCTCTGCTGCGGGGGCTGGCCAAGGCCGCCGGGGAGATTTCCGCCATGGTGCAGGAGGGACTGGGGGAGGCGTCCAATATTCTGGAGGCGGCAGAGCAAAAAATCTACGCCATCCGCCGGGGCCGCTCCGCCCAGGAGCTGGTCCCTGTAGCCCAGCTTATCAAGCCCTTCCTGGACCGGCTGGGGGATCTGGCCAGCGGCAAAACCGGCCTGCCCGGCCTGCCCAGCGGATTCTCCGCTCTGGACACCAAAATCCACGGCCTCAACCGCTCGGATCTGATCCTTCTGGCCGCCCGGCCCGGTATGGGAAAGAGCTCCATGGCACTCAATCTGGCCCTCCACACGGCCAAGACCAGCGGCAAGACCGTGGCCATCTTCTCTCTGGAGATGAGCAAGGAGCAGCTCCTGGTGCGCCTGATGGCCGCCGAGGGACTGGTGGAGCTGACCCGTCTGGCCACCGGCCGCCTCTCCGCCTCCGACTGGGGCAAGCTCACCCAGGCCGCCCGCACCCTGCGCCAGACCGACATCCGCATTGACGACAACCCCATGCTCACTGCCGCCGACATGAACGCCAAGTGCCGCCGTCTGGACAACCTGGGGCTGGTGGTCATCGACTACCTCCAGCTGATGAGCTCCGCCGGGGGCAAAAGCTACGCCGGGGAAAACCGCCAGCAGGCCGTCAGCGACATCTCCCGTATGCTGAAGATCATGGCCAAGGAGCTGGATGTGCCCGTTATCTGCCTCAGCCAGCTCAGCCGTGCCAACGAGAAGCGGGAGGACAAGCGCCCCCTGCTCTCCGACCTGCGGGACTCCGGCGCCATCGAGCAGGATGCGGATATCGTTCTCTTCCTCTACCGGGAGGACTATTACAAGGAGGACACGGAAAACCGCAACATTGCCGAGTGCATCATTGCGAAAAACCGCCACGGCGAGACCGGCAAAATTCCCCTGCGGTGGATGCCGGAGTACACAGCTTTCAGTACCATTGAGATGAGGTTCGATGAAGATGACTGACCCCCTGGCCCGCAAGGTCCTCTCCTGCTGCCTGGCCCAGGATATGCTGCCCCCTGGCGGTCTGGTTCTCTGTGCCGTCTCCGGCGGGCGGGACTCCGTGGCGCTGCTCCACCTGCTCTCCGCGCTGGCGGGGGAGGTGGGCTTCCAGGTGGCCGCAGCCCACTTCAACCACCAGCTGCGCCCCACGGCGGACCGGGATGAGGCGTTTGTCCGGGACTGGTGCCGGGGGTGCGGCATCCCCTTCACCTGCGGCCGGGGGGACGTGGGGGCCTTCGCCCGGCGGGAGGGCCTCGGCGTTGAGGACGCCGCCCGGAGGCTGCGCTACGCCTTCCTGGAGACTACGGCGGCGGATATGGGGGCGGACCGCATTGCCACCGCCCACCACAGGGAGGACAACGCCGAGACGGTGCTGCTCCACCTCCTGCGGGGGGCGGGGATGCAGGGGCTCGGCGGCATCGCCCCGGTGCGGGGGCGGATTGTCCGGCCCCTGCTGGAAATCAGCCGGGCGGAGATTGATGCGTACGTGAAACAAAATGCCCTCTCCTACGTTGAGGACGAGAGCAATCAGGACGCCCGGTTTACCCGCAACCGCCTGCGCCTGGAGGTGCTGCCCCTGCTGGAGGAGATTTCCCCCGGCTGCGCGGGGCGGATCGCGGCGGCGGCGGCAGTGCTGCGGGAGGAGGACGGCCATCTCCGCCGGGAGGCGGAGGCGCTCCTGCCGGCGGCCAGGGACGGCGCAATGGATCTGCCTGTCCCAGTGCTGCGCGGCCAGGACAAGCCGGTCCGGCGCCGCCTGGTCCGGGCCATGGGACGGCAGCTGGGGGTTGAACTGACAAAATCTCAGACGGAGGCCGTGCTGGCCCTGAAGAATGGCGGCTGTCTGGACTTGCCGGGGGGCCTCTGCGCCATCCGGAAGCCCCACCGGCTGAGCATCCGGAAGCGCCCGGACCTCCCGCCGCCCCTTGTACTCCAAGCCGGCGAACAGGACTGGGGCCCCTGGCGGATCACCCTCCGCCGGAGCGATGGCCCGGCGGAGGAGGGACCGGACAGGGTCGTCCTCCGGGACGGCGGCGGACTGACCGTCTCCGCCTGGGATGGCACTGGCCGCCTGACGGTGGAAAACGGGAGCCGGACCATCAAGCGCCTGTTTGCTGACGCGGGCATCCCCATAGAGCGCAGGAGGGAACACCCCCTGCTCCTGCTGGACGGGAAGCCGGCGGCGGTATTCGGCGTGGCTGTGGACTGGAACTGCCGCCCCCGGGAGGGGGAGGCGTGCTGGGTGGTGGGGATTGAGGGCTGCGCATTCCTGCCTTGATAGAAAAAATATGTGTGCCGAATGATAAAGGAGAAAAAATCATGGGTATGATGGATCAGGACATTTTGAAGGTGCTG
>ERZ779629.901-NODE-901-length-11040-cov-5.405917_pt1 | contig 11040 bp, 6 predicted proteins | sample MGYA00514192_ERZ779629 | MGnify/ENA primary metagenome ERZ779629 (study PRJEB29562, sample SAMEA4376709) | mouse gut metagenome | isolation source: Cecum | study: EMG produced TPA metagenomics assembly of the A DSS colitis mouse model was used to assess the... | reverse complement strand
CTCCCCCCGGGGCATGGGGAGGGGGTAGCCAGCGTACAGCAGGGTATCCCCTCCGAAGGTCTCGCCGCCGTTGACCCGGTAGCGCAGGGCGGGGTCCAGGCCCTTCAGCCGCAGCCGCCGCAGGGGCTGGGCGGCCTGGGCGCTGGTGAACACCACGCTGACCAGGGCCTCCCGCTTATCCGGGGCGGCCTGCTCCCAGGCGGTGTAGTCCAGGTTCTGGAAGGGGTCGCTCAGGCGGTAGTAGTCCCCCTCCTGGAGCAGCCGGGCGTGGTCCTGGAAGAAGCGGACCTGCTCCCGGATGACCTCCTTTTCCTCCGCCGTACACTTCCCCACGTCCATCTCGTAGCCAAAGGGGCCGCTCATGGCCACCAGCCCCCGGGTCTCCAGGGGGCTGCGCCGGCCGGTCTGGTGGTTGGGGGAGGCGGACACGTGAGCGCCCACAGCGGAGACCGGATAGCAGAAGCTGGTGCCGTACTGGATGCGCAGCCGGTCCACGGCGTCCGTATTGTCGCTGCACCAGATCTGGGGGGTGTAGTAGAGCATCCCCAGGTCGAAGCGGCCGCCGCCGCCGGAGCAGCCCTCCACCAACAGGTCCGGGTAGTCCTGCCGCAGGCGCTCGAGCACCTCGTAGACCCCCAGCACGTACCGGTGGAGCACCTCCCCCTGCCGCTCCGGCGGCAGGGCGGCGGACCACACGTCGGTGAGGCATCGGTTCATGTCCCACTTGACGTAGGAGATCCGGGCGCTGGAGAGCACCGCCCGCAGGGCGGCGTACACGTGATCGCGCACCTCCCGGCGGGAGAAGTCCAGCACCAGCTGGCCCCGGCCCCGGCTCCGGGGCCGGCCCGGCACCCCCAGGGCCCAGTCCGGGTGGGCCTTGAAGAGTGCGCTGTCCTCGTTGACCATCTCCGGCTCTACCCACAGTCCGAAGGCCAGCCCCAGCTTCTCCACCTCCGGCACCAGGGCCGCCAGCCCGCCGGGGAGCTTGCGCTCATTGACGGTCCAGTCCCCCAGGCCGCTCTCGTCGCTGTCCCGCTTGCCGAACCAGCCGTCGTCCAGCACGAACAGCTCGATGCCCAGGGGCGCGGCCTCCCGGGCGATGTCCAGCAGCTTCTCCCGGTCGAAGTTGAAGTAGGTGGCCTCCCAGTTGTTGAGGAGCACCGGCCGGCGCCGGCCCTGATAGGGGTCCCGCACCAGCCGCTCCCGGACAGCCCGGTGGAACCGCCGACTCAGCTCGCCCAGCCCCTGCTCCGAGCACACCAGCGCCGCCTCCGGGGTGGTGAAGGCCTCCCCGGGGGTCAGGGTCCACCGGAGGGGGGCCGCGCCCAGCACCAGCCGCACATCCTCGAACTGGCTGCGCTCCACCGCCGCCTGGAAGCCGCCGCTGTAGAGCAGTGCCGCGCCGTAGCAGAGGCCGTGGTCCTCCCCGGCATCCGGCTCGCAGAGGATGAGGAAGGGGTTGTGCTGGTGGCTGCTCATGCCCCGGCCGCTGCCCACCGCCTGCACGCCGGGGCGCAGGGGGGCGCGGCTGGGCCAGCGCTCCCGGACGTGCGCGCCGTCAAAGGTGATGAGGTCCAGCGCCATAGGCGGCAGGTCCAGGCAGCAGGACATGGCCCGCTCCAGGGTCAGCGTCCGCTTTCCCCGGTTGCGGATCCGGGCCGCCCGGGTGATGAGGTCAAAGTCCTGGTACACGCCGTAGAGCAGCTCCACCTCCACCCCGGAATAGGGGTCCCGCAGCAGCACGGACACCGTCTCCCCGCCCGCGCCGTGAAAGGCGGGCAGGCCCTCCAGGGCGTACTTGCCCTCCCGGATCTCAGCCTCCACGAAGCGCAGGTCCAGCGAAGCGCTGCCGTCCGGCTGCTCTACCTGGAGGCAGGGCAGCCGGAAGTCCCCCGCCCCCCAGGCGGAATACTCCTGGGGCATGATGTCCAGGGAGTAGTCCCGGCGGGGGAAGATGCTGTTGGGATTGGGGGAAAAGCCCCGGTCCATCCGCCGGATCAGCCGGGAGAGGTCCTCGCCCTCCACCCGGGGGCCGTAGTAGGTGTGCAGCAGGACCTGGTACTCGTCCACCTTCATCTGGTAGGTGGTGTGGCGGGTGTGGAGGGTCAGGGTCCCGCTGCCCTTGTCGTAGACAATCATTGGTCGATCCTTTCTCTTTTTCCATAATTGGGCGGCCATGGTAAAGAATTCTCCCTGCGGCCGCCCGGGAGGGTCCAAACGCAGTTAAGCGCGGAAACAGCCGTTTCCACGCTTAACTGGGTGGCATCGGCGCTCAGCGGCGCCCATGCCGCCGGCTCAGGTCCAGACAGCAGAGCACCAGGCTGGCCACCGCCAGCCCGGCGGTCATCACCACTGACGCCGCCAGCACGATCATCGTAATAATCCGCGCCTTTCGCAACATAAACCGGTTCCTCCTTCCCGCTGTTTTACAGCCAGCTCTCATCCATCTCGTGCCGTTTTCCCCGGCGCATCAGCCGCTCCGCCACGCTGGCCGCGGACTGGCCCTGGTAGAGCACCTCGTAGGCACAGCGGCAGATGGGCATCTCCACGCCGGTGCGCTGTGCCAGCTGGTGGGCGCTGAGGGCGGCGAAATAGCCCTCCACCACAGCCCCCACCTCCTCCATGGCCTCCCGGGGGCTCCGCCCCTGGCCCACCAGAATGCCGCAGCGGCGGTTCCGGGAGTGCATGGAGGTGCAGGTGACGATCAGATCCCCCATGCCGCTCAGGCCGGCAAAGGTCTCCTTCCGCCCCCCCAGGGCCACCCCCAGCCGGGCCATCTCCGTCATGCCCCGGGTCATCAGCAGGGCCTTTGCGTTATCTCCCAGGCCCATGCCGTCGCAGACGCCGCAGCACAGGGCCAGCACGTTCTTCAGCGCCCCGCCCAGCTCCACGCCCACCACGTCCTCGTTGGCATATACCCGGAACCGGGGGCCCATAAACGCATCCTGGACCAGCCCGGCGGTTTCCAGGTCCCTGGCCGCCGCCACGCAGCCGGTGGGGCTGTCCCGGCCCACCTCCTCCGCGTGGGAGGGGCCGGAGAGGGCCGCCGCCGCGCAGCCGGTCTCCTCCTCCAGGACCTCCGTCATCCGCAGGGCGGTGTCCCGCTCGATCCCCTTGGCCGCAGACACCAGCACGGTCCCCGGCCGCAGCAGGGGCGCCGCCTGCCGGGCGGTCTCCCGCACGGCAAAGGAGGGCGTGGCCACCACCACCAGGGCGCTCTCCGAGACGCTCTCCATGCAGGCGCTTAACCGCAGCTCCTCCGGCAGGGGAACTCCCGCCAGCCGGGGATTTTCCCCCGCCAGCCTCCACTGCGCCACCCGCTCCGCCGAGTGGGACCACAGCGTCACGTCGTGGCCGTTGCGCAGCAGCAGCAGGGCCAGGGCCGTCCCCCAGCCGCCGCTGCCCAGTACGGTGATTTTCATGAGAGTACCTCCTGTTATTCGGCATACACGCTTTTCTTTCTGAAGAAAGACTTTTTGCGGCAAAGCTTTGCTTTGCCTACTCTTTTTTTCTATGCAGGTGGAATTTGCTCTCCGTCCCGTTCACTAGCCGCCTGATATTGGCCCGGTGCTGCCAGACCACCAGCCCCCCGATGACGAAGGCCAGCGCCACGATCTGCCAGTAGGGGTAGCAGTACCAGCTGATAAAGGGGAAGCTGGCCCCGGCCCACAGGGACCCCAGGGATACGTACTTGGTCAGCGCCGCCAGCAGGATAAACCCGCCCCAGACCACCAGGGCCACCCGCCAGTCGATCATCAGCGCGATGGCCCCGCCGGAGAGGATGCCCTTGCCCCCCTTGAAGCGGAACATGCAGGGGAACATGTGCCCCAGCAGGCAGAACAGCCCCGCCCAGTATTTGGCAAGGATGTCCCCGTTGGGGAGCTGCCCCAGCCACAGCACCCCCAGCCACACCGCCACAATGGCCTTGAGCACATCCGTCAGGATGACCGCCAGCGTCAGTGGTCCGCCGAAGGTGCGGTAGAAGTTGGTCAGCCCCGCGTTGCCGCTGCCGTGGTTGCGCACATCGTCCCGCAGGATATACTTGGAGACGATCACCGCGCCGTTGAAGCAGCCGCAGAAGTACGCCGCCACCCCAACGGGAAGCAAAAAAACGGCGGCAAATTTCAGCCAGAAAAGAATTTCCGGTCCTTGCTGCATATTCATAGCAATCCGTCCTCCCGCAATATGAATGTTTCGTTACCGGGCGGCAATCCTGGTCTACCGCCGCAGCGTAGTCTCGAATTGGCCGCCCGCCTAGGGCTCCTTGTCGCCCTTTTGCCGGACAGTCATCTTGATGGGCGTGCCCTCCAGGCCGAAAACGCTGCGGATCTGGTTCTCCAGATAGCGCAGGTAGGAGAAGTGGAACAGCCGCGCGTCGTTGCAGAAGCAGATGAAGTGGGGCGGCTTCACCCCCGCCTGGGTTATATAGTAGATCTTCAGACGCCGGCCCTTGTCCGTAGGCGGCTGGACCCGGGTCTGGGCGTCCGCCAGGACGCTGTTGAGCATCCCGGTGGTGATCCGGGTGGCCGCCTGGTTGTTCACATACTGGATGAGCTCGAAGAGCCGGTCCACCCGCTGGCCGGTGGCGGCGGAGATGAAGAGGATGGGCGCATAGGTCATATACCCCAGGTCCCGGCGGACCTCCTCCCGCATCCGGTCCATGGTCTTGCCGTCTTTTTCGATCAGGTCCCACTTGTTGACCACGATAATGCTGGCCTTCCCCGCCTCGTGGGCCATGCCGGCCACCTTGGTGTCCTGCTCGGTGACCCCCTCCTGGGCGTCGATGAGGATGAGGCACACGTCGCTGCGCTCAATGGCCATCTGGGCCCGGAGGACGCTGTAGCGCTCGATGGCCTCGTCCACCTTGGCCTTCTTGCGCATTCCGGCGGTGTCGATAAAGACGTACTTGCCGGTCTCGTTTTCAAAATAGCTGTCGATGGCGTCCCGGGTGGTGCCGGCCACGTCGCTGACGATGGTCCTCTGCTGGCCCAGGATTTTGTTGGTCAGGGAGCTTTTTCCCACGTTGGGCTTGCCGATGATAGCCACCTGGATCCGGTCGCCCTCCTCGTCCCCCCCGTCCTCCGGAGGGAAGTACTTCACGCACTCGTCCAGCAGGTCCCCGGTGCCGTGGCCGTGGACGGCGGAGACGGCGATGGGGTCCCCCAGCCCCAGGTTGTAGAACTCGTAGAAGTCCGGATTCACGGTTCCGGTGGAGTCCATCTTGTTCACCGCCAGGACGATGGGCTTGCCGCTTCTTTGCAGCATCCCGGCCACCTCCTGGTCGGAGGCGGTGAGGCCGGTCTTGATATCGGTGAGGAACACGATCACGTCCGCGTGGCCGATGGCGATCTCCGCCTGCTCCCGCATGAAGGTGAGGATCTCGCTGTCGGTGCGGGGCTCAATGCCCCCCGTGTCGATGAGGGTGAATTTCCGGCCGTTCCAGTCGCTCTCCCCGTAGATCCGGTCCCGGGTCACCCCGGGGGTGTCCTCCACGATGGACAGCCTCTGGCCCGTCAGCTTATTGAACAGCGCCGACTTCCCCACGTTGGGCCGGCCTACAATGGCAATCATCGGTTTTGGCATAATTGTAACTCCGTTTCGTCAGGCATACATGCTTTTTCTTGAAAGAAAAAGCATCAAAAAGAACTTTAACGGCTTCAATGGACCTCCGGATCATCCGTCCGGCCCAGGAGATCATTTCCGCCCCAGTATGGCGTCCAGCAGGTCCAGCCCGTCCTGCTCCACTGTGGTCACCGGCACGCGCAGCTCCCGCTCCACGTCGCTCACCCGCAGGTCGTCCAGGAACACGTCCCCGCCGTGGCGCAGCATATTTACCGGAATCAGCAGCCGGGCGCCCAGGTCCCGGCCCCGCAGCTGGGCGATGAGGTCGCCCCCGGTGACCAGCCCCGCCACGTCCACGCTGGGGCCGAAGAAGTCGTTCCGGATGGCAATGACCTGGCCTCGCACGCCGGTTTTCTCCGCGGCCCGGTCCGCCAGATCCCGGAGGAAGGGCGCGGCGCTGACGCCGGTGGCGATGGTGTAGGGGGAGGCGGATACCGGTCCGTCCTCCAGCCGCAGCCCCGCCTCGAACTCCGAGATGAGGCTCCGCAGCAGCCCCACGCCGTTTTCAATCTGCACATAGTCCTCGTAGTAGTCCTCCCCGGGCAGGGGCAGCTCTGCCCGGATATAGAGCTCGTCCGAGCAGAAGAACTGCCGGGACCCGGTCTCCTCCAGGCGTTTTGCCCCGAAGGCGTCCACCTGGGCGATGACGGCCCGGGCGTCCTCCCGGTCCACGCTCCGCAGCTTCGCCAGCCCCGCCCGGTACTTGGTCAGCCCTACCGGCACGATGGAGCAGCTGGCAAACCCCCAGTCCGCCATATCCTCCATGGTCCGCTGAAGCTGCGCCCCATCGTTGTACCCGGGGCACAGGACGATCTGTCCATTCATCACGATGCCCGCCGCACCGAACCGCCGCATCAGCGCCAGGCTCTCGCCCCCGGCCTTGTTGCCCAGCAGAAGGGAGCGCAGCCTGGGGTCCGTGGCGTGGACGGAGACGTTGATGGGGCTGATGCGCAATTCGATAATCCGCTGGGCCTCCCGCTCTGAGAGGTTGGTGAGGGTGATATAGTTGCCCATAAGGAAGCTGAGCCGGGCGTCGTCATCCTTGAAGTAGAGGGTCTCCCGGCAGCCGGGGGCCATCTGGTCCACAAAGCAGAACAGGCAGTGGTTGGCGCAGGGCCTGGGCTCGTCCATGAGGTAGGTGTCGAAATTGAGGCCCAGGTCCCCGCCCTCCGGCTTTCGCACCGTCAGGGTGCGGCGGGAGCCGTCCGGGGCCGCCAGCACCAGCTCCGGATCGGCATCGTAGCCAAAAAAGCGGTAGTCCAGCACGTCCGCTACGGCGTGCCCACCGATGGAAATCAATGTCTCGCCGGGGCGCACCCCGGCCCGCTCCGCCGCCGACCGGCGGTCCACGCTTCGGATTACTGTGCTCATGCCGCCTCCTGTTTCCTGCGGGTGTGATACTCTATGGCTGAGTATACTGTAAATTTCCCCCCATTTCAATATCTAATTCCATTTGTTTTTCCATTCCGGCGAAAATCCCGCCGCCGTCCGGGGCAGGAGGGATTTCCAGGGTTGCAATTCCCCCGGCTTTCCGGTACAATCAGACAGCCGGAAAAATTTTCGCGCCGCCGGAAAAGACAAGACCGCCAAGGAGGCGTTTGATGTTTCACCAGATGATTACCCGCTCCCGCGACCGCTGGCTGGCCTCTCCCCAGTGCCCGGTCCGGGAGCTGACCAACTATATCGAGACCACCGGCCAGATGCGCGACGCCCAGATCGCCGCCATCAAGACCTATCTCTTCCTGAAAACCGCCTGCGGCTGCCAGCCCCTCGCCCGCCTGTTCCAGGCGGGCCGGTTCAACACCCTGGACCTGCAGTCGGTGCCCCTCTCGGGCCCCGTCCGGGCCTATCTGGAGGCCCACCCGGCTGCGGCGGCCCTGCTGGAGTACGCCTCCCTGCAGGGCGGCGGCGGGGAGCGGGTATCCGAGCGGCTGGCGGAGCTGCTCTCCCGCGCCCCGGAGAGCGTCGACTGCTGCCGGTTCTTTCACGACGCCTTCTACGGCCTCTCCTACACCGACTACCTCTTCAGCCTGCCTATGGGGGCGGGCAAGACGTATATGATGGCGGCGTTTATCTACCTGGACCTATATTTTGCCATGCGCGAGCCCCAAAATCCCGCCTTTGCCCACAACTTCATGATTTTCGCCCCCTCCGGGCTGAAATCCTCCGTGGTGCCCAGCCTGAAAACCATTCAGCGGTTCAACCCCGCCTGGGTGCTGCCCGAGCCGGCGGCCTCGGCGGTCCGGCGCGCCCTCTCCTTCGAGGTGCTGGACCAGGACAGGTCCGCCAGCCGCTCCAACCGGACCAGAAATCCCAACGTCCAGAAAATCGCCAACCACCAGCCCCTCCCCCAGCTCTTCGGCCTGGTGGCCGTGACCAACGCGGAGAAAGTGATCCTCCAGCGGGCGCCGGAACCGGACGCCCAGATCCGCCTTGCGGGGACTGGCGGCGGGGCGGACCGTCAGGCCAACGAGCTGCGCGCCCTGATCGGCAGGTTGCCCGCCCTCTCCATCTTCATCGACGAGGTCCACCACGCCGTCAGCGACGAGATCAAGCTGCGCGCCGTGGTCAGCCGCTGGGCGGAGGGGGGCACGGTCAATTCGGTGGTGGGCTTCTCCGGCACGCCCTATCTGGAGCGGCCGGAGAAAATCGCCGTGACGGACCAGCTGTCGGTGGCCGCCGCCGGGATTACCAACACGGTCTACTACTACCCCCTGGCCGGCGGCGTGGGCAACTTCCTCAAATGCCCGGTGGTGCGGATCTCGGACACCGCCGGCAGCAGCCGGATCATCGAAGACGGCGTGCGGGAATTTCTGGACACCTACGGGGACACCGTCTACGGGGACGGGACCACCGCCAAGCTGGGCATCTACTGCGGCAGCATTGAGAAGCTGGAGGAGCTGGTCTACCCCCTGGTCTCCCGGATCGCCGGGGCCCGGGGCCTGCCCGCCGGGGCGGTCCTGAAGTTCCACAAGGGCAACCGCCGCTACCCCCAGCCCGCCGACAGTCAGATGCACTTCGACCTCCTGGACAGCCCCCGCTCCCGGGTGCGCATTGTGCTGCTGGTACAGATCGGCAAGGAGGGCTGGGACTGCCGCAGCCTCACCGGCATCATCCTCTCCCAGGAGGGGGACTGCCCCCGGAACATGGTGCTGCAAACTGCCTGCCGGTGCCTGCGCCAGGTGGACCGGGGACAGCCGGAGACAGCGCTGATCCACCTCAACGGCGCAAACGGCAGCAAGCTCATCGCTCAGCTCCGGCAGCGCCACCACATCTCCCTGGAGGAGTTCACCTCCCCCGCCCGCAGCGGCGCGGGCCTGCGGCGCTGGGACCGGACCGGCGCTCTGCGGCTGCCCAAGGTGGCTTTCTACCAGCTGCACCTGCGCACGGAGGCCGTCATCCTGGAGCACGCCGACCCGGGACGGGACATCCCCGCCGCAGCCGTCCGGGCGGCGGCGGACGTGGTGAAGACCACGGACTTCTCCCTGGAGCACATCGTGCGCCGCGTGGACAGCGGGGAACGGGGTACGGTCCCCGCCCACTTCTCCCAGTGGCTGTGCGGCCTGACCCGGACCAGCCTGGGCGCCCTCTCCCCGGAGGACCTGTCCGCCTACCGCGGCAGCCTGCGCACGCTCTTCGAGACCATCACCTACACCCGGGACGGCCGGCGTTTTTTCAGCTCCCGGTACGACCAATCCGCAACAGCGGCCAACGTCCGCAAGGCCTTCTGCGACAGGCGGACCTGCCGGACCAGAATGGAGCTCGTTCTGGAGGAGGCCTCTCTGCTGCGTACCGCCGGCCTTGCCCAAGCGCTGCGCGGGGAGGAGCTGGCCGCCTGCTTCCCGGACCAGGACACGGTGGAGCGGATCCTCCTGGATGACAGGGGGGAGCTCAGGCCGGATGAAACCACTCTGCAAATGCTGGCGCTGGCCCAGCAGGGGGGCGATGCGCAGATTTTGGAGCTGCTGCGCCGGAGGACCGTCTCCCACCCCCAGAAGGACCGCTCCTTCCACTACCTGCCCTACCGCATGGACAGCGGCTTTGAGCGGACATTCCTGGAGGAGGCGCTGAGCCTGCCGGAGATAGAGCGGCTGGATCTGGAGATCTACTACAACGGCGACCGGGCCATGACGGAGTTGCAGATCAAGTGTTACCGGCCCACCGCCGCCGGATGGGCCTATATAGGGCTGTACACCCCGGATTTCCTCATCCTCCGGCGGCGGGGCGGGGAAATCCGCCAGGTGCTCATTACGGAGACAAAGGGGGAAATTTTCGCCGGCGCCCCGGCATTTCAGGCCAGGCGGACTTTCCTGGAGACCGAGTTCCTGCGGCGGAACAATGAGGCCTTCGGTTACGAGCGCTTCGCGTACCTGTACCTGGAGGACGCCCTGCCGGAGCGGGAGCGGCTGGCCCGAACCCAGGAGAAGATTTGCGCCTTTTTTAGAGAGGAGGCTTCCGGTCATGCCGGTGAAATACGTTCCTTTTATTCCTGAACCGGTGGAGGGCCAGGCGGTCCTGGCCAACTTCAACCGCGTCCTGCGCTATCAGGGCGCGGACGACGCCTCCCTGGTCCTCCAGCGGGGGATGCCCCTGTACGAGATGGGGACCCGGGAGACCGTGGGCAGAGATCCCGGCGGCAACATGGTCATCCAGGGGGAGTGCGTCTCCGCCTGCGCCTACCTGAAGGAGCAGGGCATCCAGGTGGACCTGGTCTACATCGACCCGCCCTTTGCCAGCGGCGCGGACTACGCGAAAAAGATCTACCTCCGCCGCAACCCCCGCGGGGGGGAGGCCGCCGCTCAGGCGGGGCGGGAGGTGGACGCGGAGGATCTGCGCGCCTTCGAGGAGAAAATGTACGGCGATGTGTGGGACAAGGAAAAATATCTCAACTGGATGTACGAAAACCTCATGGCCATCAAGTCGGTAATGAGCCCGCGGGCCTCCCTCTACGTCCACCTGGACTGGCATATCGGCCACTACGTGAAGATCCTTCTGGACGAAATCTTCGGCGAGGACGCCTTTCTCAACGAGATCGTCTGGTGCTATTCCATTGGCGGAAAGGGCGAACGGTTCTTCGGACGCAAGCACGACACCATCTACCTCTACACCCCCGGGCCGGACCACGTCTTCCACGGCAGCGACCCCCTGGTCACCACCGCCCGGAAGGAGAACTCCCACATGCGGGTCAAAACGGACGGGGACGGGCGGACCTACCAGGAGAAGACGGACAAAAAGTCCGGAAAGGTCTACCGCTACTATGTGGACCAGGGAAAGATTCCCGAGGACTACTGGACGGACATCGAGCAGCTCAACCGGGAGGACGCGGAGCGGGAGTGCGCCTACGCCACCCAGAAGCCGGAAAAGCTGCTCCAGCGGATCATCGCGGCCTCCTCTGATCCGGGCATGTACGTGGCCGAC
>ERZ779629.893-NODE-893-length-11104-cov-9.847950_pt1 | contig 11104 bp, 12 predicted proteins | sample MGYA00514192_ERZ779629 | MGnify/ENA primary metagenome ERZ779629 (study PRJEB29562, sample SAMEA4376709) | mouse gut metagenome | isolation source: Cecum | study: EMG produced TPA metagenomics assembly of the A DSS colitis mouse model was used to assess the... | reverse complement strand
GATGCCCCTTTTCCCGGTATACATCGCAAAATTCCTGATAACGCTTTTCCAGGATTAACGAGTAATGACCCAAACAGATTCCCCCCAATTATATTCCAAAAAAAGGAAGGCGTTATGTACTGTGACCTTGCTGTACAGTACATAACGCCTCTTATACTACCCTATCATCAAAAATCCAACTCCGCAGGAACAGCGGCTATAAAAGGCGTTAAATCATTGAATGATTGATTTTAGAATTTCGTTTGAACGCTGCCGGCAGAGCAGGCAATCCCTCTGCCTTACGGTGGATAGAACACACTTTCAGCGATCTGAATCAGTGTTCCGGCGTCCAGCGCCGCGGAAAGCCAGAAAACCTCCCCCGGTTCCCGGCCGTCCCAGACCAGATAGAGAACGCCATCGGCCGCGGAGTACAGCTCCGCCGCCTGTCCGTTCACCAGGACGCTTTGAGACTCCAGGCCCTTCACGACCTCCTGGAGTTTTTCTTTCTCCTCCGCCTCTGGAGGACCCAGGAACGCAAATTGGATTTCATCGCCGTTTTCGTCTTCATACTGGTGTTCCTTGGAGCTGGAACCGGCAGAGCCTCCCGTACAGCGATACCCCATAGGAAGCCAGTTGGGCTGCCGGACTTTTGGAGAAGGCGCTGCCCCCTCGATGCTCTCCGCCATTTTGAGAATGTCCTCCTCCGGCAAAAACGCGCTGATGTAAAAGAGTGCCCCTGCCTCCGGGTCCTGCCAAACCAGCTCGCTATTTGCGCCTCCTGTGTCCACCAAATACATATCGGCCGGGTTCCTGCCTACGAGCACCTGTTTTTCCTCAGCGTTTTCGTTGGGGAAAAGATACGACCTGGCCCCCTCACGGTCCAGCTGAACCATGAAATGCAGCAATCGGCCCTCCGGGTTTTTGTAGAGGAACGAGAACGAATTACCGAAGGTATCATTCTGCATATACAGCTCATAGCCCTCCGGCACCCAGGTGAGCCTGTATTCCACCGGCAGAACCTCCACGCTCTCCGCCATGGCGGTCAGCTCCTCCTGGGAACAGGGGGCGATCATCCAGAACAGCAGCCCGTCCCGGGCCCAAACCAGAGCGTTCCCTGCCTCCTGCGTTTCCTCCAGATAGAGGTCCGCAGCAGCGCCGTCCACTGTGACGGGCCGGGCCTCCATCGCCCCGCCCAGAGTGGAGGAGATCTGTAGGCTGGCGGTTTCTGAGCCCCGCCGGTAGGCCAGGGTAATCTGACGGCCCTTTTCATCCCGGTAAAGCACATGGCCTCGATTTTCCCGCAGGGAGCGTTCTGCCTCCTGATACCCGTAAGGCGTCCAGGTCAGCCAGTACTCCTCCAGGGGCGGCGGCTCCTCTCGTTTCTCCATGCTCTCCGCAACCCGAACCAGTTCCTCCCCGGTAAGAGGGCCGGAAATCCAGTAAAGAATCCCCGTGTCCCGATCCACCCAAACCAAGTTGTTGGCATTGCCCGGTACCCGATCCAGGTACAGATCCGCCGGATTCTCTCCGACAAATACGGAAACGATCTCCGCTTCCCCAACCAGCATCAGCGTTCCGGGATCAAAATCTTCGGGATGGAGAATGGTCAGAAGTCCTCCCTTTCCGTCCTCATAGCGGAGGATACGTTGTCTCCGCAAATCATCGGTAGTGGTCTCATAGTATCCCTCCGGCAGCCAGGATGGGTAGAACATCATTTCTTGAGGCGCGGTGCGCATACCCTCCCCGATCTGAATCAATTCCTCTCCGGTAAAGGGGCCGGAAATCCAGAAGAAGACGCCGCTCTCTCCGTCTACCCAGACTAGATGGTGGTCCTCCTGACCCAGGAACAAAAACGCCTGGTCTCCTCCAACCAGCACGGAAACCGCGTCCGCCTCGCATTTGTCCGGGCGCAGGCCGGTTATATCAAATTCCTGGGCATAGGTGATGGTCAAACGTCCGCCCTTCCCGTCCTCATAGGTCAGGACGCTCTTTCCGGCGTCCAGGCCCTTGGGGACGTTATCCCCCTTCGCCGGGCAGTCCTGGGCGGAGGTTTCATCGTACCCCTCCGGCAGCCAGGACGGACGAAAGCGCACATTCCGGGGGACGGCTTCCACGCTCTCCGCCATGCAAACCAGCTCTTCCCCGCTTATGATGCCGCCAATTCGAAACGCAGCCCCATTCCTCTCGTCCACCCATACGATAGCGTTGGCTTCTCCCTCTTCCGAATCCAGATACAGATCGGCGGGGAGCCCGTTGACCTGGACCTTTTGATAGATGATCTCATTCTCTCCCGCAATCTGGAGGACCGGCGACGACATGTCCGAAAAATAGGTGAACACTGCGATATTGCCGGTTTGGTCGTCTATATAAGTGACAGACACAATACCGGCAGAAAACACAAACCGGTGCTCGATCCGATACCCGGCCGGCACATAGGTGGGCTGATAGAGAACCTCCTCCTTTGAAACGGCTTCTCTTTCCTCGTTCCCAAAAAACTTGTAGAGGAAATAGTTGTCATGAATTTCCCGCACCCAGCCCGCAAAGACCTCCCGGGCCTCCGGGCTGACCGCCAGCACCGCGCACCCGCTGAGCAGCAGCGCCAGCAGTACGCATGCCGCCGCATGGAGGGACTTATACCAGACCGGATGCCTGCCCCGGCGCAGCAGCTTTTTCATCCTCCGCTCAAAGGCAGGGGAGAAGGTATGCTCCGGTGCTTCTGCCAACAGCACTCCGTATTCCAGCCGGGCCGTGTCCAGTATGACTCCATGAATCAGCCGATCCAACGCCTGCTCTGTCATAACAGCTTTCTCCTCCTCTCCCGTTGGGACCGCTTCTTACTGCGCTTTTCCAATGCTCTCCGCGACTTTCATCAGTTCCTGTTCCGTAAGCGTGCCGCACAGGTTGAACGTCAACTGTTCTTTATTATCCATCCAAATCAGGACAGATATATGTCCCTCCGCGCCCAGGTACATGTCCGCCGGCTTTCCCAAAACCGAGGCCGGCTGGTAACTGTCTCCCTTCTCCAGCTCGATCTCCATTTCGGTGCTCTTCGCATTCTCCATCACCAGGAGAGTGAAGTAGTTTCCGTCCTGGCCCTGATAATTCAGTATTACCGGCAGCTTGGCGCCGCCGGAGAGCAGCGTATAGCCCTCCGGCACCCAAGCGGGGCAGTAGGCAAGGGGCAAAGTCTCCACACTCTCGGCCATCTTGACTAATTCCTCGCCAGAGAACGGCGCGGAGATCCAGAGGAAGAAGCCCGTATCTTCGTCTGTCCAAACAAGCACATTCCGGTTACCCTCCTGGCCGTCCAGATACAGGTCCGCTCTGCGTCCGTGGACCTGCGCCTCATGCGCCTCAGCGTTTTCCGTGTATACCGTCATGGAAAGCTCTGGCGCGTACCCGAAAACCGCGGTCTCTTTGCCGTCTGCTTCATAGGAAATATTCACCATTCCATACAGCTGCGGCCGCTCCGCTTCCTGGTAGCCCTCTGGGAGCCATGTTGGAAGAAATGCAATCTTTGTCAAGTCCTCTTGAACGTCCTGATCCGGTCCGACATACTGATAACTAAAATAGGTATCATGGACTTCCCGCACCCATCCGGCGAAGGCCTCCCGGGCCGCCGGACTGACCGCCAGCACCGCGCACCCGCTGAGCAGCAGCGCCAGCAGAAGGCACGCCGCCGCATGGAGGGCCTTATACCAGATCGGATGCCTGCCCCGGCGAAGAAGCCTTTTCATCTTCCGCTCAAAGGAGGGGGAGAAGCTATGCTCCGGCGCTTCTTTCAACAGCGCTCCGTATTCCAGCCGGGCCGTGTCCAGTATGACCCGCCGGGCCAGCTGATCCAGTGCCTGATCGGTCAATGGGATTCCCTCCTTTCCTCATATAGGCTCACGGCTCCTGGCCGATGCTTTCAGCAATCCGCAGCAAAATCGTTCCTTCCACAGGGCCGTAGAGCCAATACAGCCCATCCTCTGTCGGCCAGACGAGATAACTGTTTTCCTCTGCCTCATATAATTCCGCGTCGCTGCCCTGAACCTGGACAGTCCGGGGCGTCAGACCCGCCACGGCCTCTTGGATTTCGATCCTCTTTTCATCTGCTAGTTTCGGCTTCACATACTCGGAGGTGATTACCCGGCCGTCCTCCGCCGTGAAGGTGGCAGATAAATCGACGACGCTGCCGATGTAGCCAACCAGATAAAACTCCTCGGGATGCCAGGAGGGCCGGTGGGGCGGCTGGCGTGGCAGCGTCAGGCCAACACTTTCTGCCATGCGGATCAGTGACTCCTTCTCTTCATGCAGGCTTCCCTGTATGATAAAGATCCAAGCTCCGTCCTCACTGCCCCAAACGATAGCGCTGTCGGAGTCGGGGCCTCCCAGGTACAAGTCAGCAGGGCGGCCATGGACCTCCGCCTTTTCCATGGTATCTCCTTCGCTCATCGTAAGTTGGAGTCCGTTGGTCGTGGGGCCTTCGATGCTGGAAAAGAAGAGGTTATCGCCCTCCCCGTTCTCGAAGACAATCGTAACAGATCCGTTGATATGGGTGCCTTCATTAAATACCTTGTAACCCTCCGGAACCCAAGTAGGACGGTAGACAACACCGTCCGGCACCTTGCCGCCCTCCTCTTCGCCGGAGTAAGTGTAAAAAATGTAGGGCGGGTATTCCGTCGGTGTGTGGAACTCCCGCACCCAGCCCAGGAACGCCTCCCGGGCCGCCGGGCTGACTGCCAGCACCGCGCACCCGCTGAGCAGCAGCGCCAGCAGCACGCACGCCGCCGCATGGAGAGCCTTATACCAGACCGGATGCCTGCCCCGGCGCAGCAGCTTTTTCATCCTTCGCTCAAAGCTGGGGGAGAAGATATGCTCCGGCGCTTCTTTCAACAGCGCTCCATATTCCAGTCGGGCCGTGTCCAGTATGACCCGCTGGGCCAGCTGATCCAGCGCTTGCTCTGTCATGTCCGTTCCCTCCTGCGCTTCCAGTCACTTGTCCTTTATGGGCGCTTTCTTGTTCGCCGCCTTGTGGAGCGAAATCTGAAACACAATCCCCAGAATCGTGCCCAAGTATATGGCGTAAGCCGGCATGATCGCGCTGATAAGAAGAACTCCCACCAGAAAATAGATTCCCCGCTTTTTGCTCTTTTGCGCTGCACGGTACACAAGCACCCCCAGCAGAACCGGGATGCCTAAAAAGAAGATTACCATTATAATAACTGCCGGAACCAACAGTTCATCCACGGTCACTCCTCCTAAATCTATAATCTGTGAGTTTTCCCAGCGGAGTCCGCCGCTCCGGCGCGTCAAATGTCCTCTTACTATGATTAACGCAGCGAGAGGCCGGATTCTCACATGATTTTTCAAAATTTTTTCAAAAAATTTTTTTAGCGGCCCAAACAGTCCTTAGTGGACATCGTTGAAAACCTCTACTCCCAGGATTTCAACAATGGTCCCCTCCAGGTATTCCCTCCCTGATTCCAGGTCAGGATTCAGCCGGTGTACATTCTGTACGCTGTATAAAATCGCCCGGTATTGAACCGTTCCGCCGTCTTTCAGCCTCAGCCGAAGCGGGAACAGCAATATGACTGCGGCAGCGGCAAACAACACAATCTTCCGTTTCAAGCAGAGTTCCTCCTTTGGAACTGCTATTATACGACATTCTCTACAATGCCAGGTCCCAGGGTAATGTACTTTTCGAGAACCGCATTGACAGCGGCCCGTTCCGCATCGGCCAGCCGAAGGCTCCTCCCTTCGGCCGATGGCGGCGGAACGGACGACAACTGCGGCTGGCCGGGAATGGTGATCTCGTTGAATGTGCCGCATTCGGAATGATAGCGGAACCATCTGCCGTCCAAGCCCACGGTGCAGTCGCTGGCGCAATCCGTCGTTCCTTCTGCCCAGGCGCCGCCCGAAAGAACCTGTGTCAAAATCTCCGCATCCTCCTCCGTCAGCTCGGCCGCCTCTCCGTCCGCTCCTTTTACCACATACTTCGAGACATCAAGCGTCCCTGCTCCACGGTCCGCCGGGGAGGCTGCGGGTGGGTCTGAGGGATTTGTCACGGAGTACCAGTATCCCTCTATCAGCAAATAGCAATCATCCGGTCCACAAATCACATACGAAAAGCCCGGATAATACCCTTCGGTCAGCACGACCTCATAGACCTCGCCGCCGTCGCGGTCTCCCGGATTCTCCTCCGAATCCAGAAGCTCGTATTTCAGCCCGGAGGCCCAATCTCTCAGCGCGTCAAGTTCTTCGCCCTCCGCCGTCCACTCCGTCACCGTTCCCCCGGCCCGGTGTGTGATCTCCGCTTTCGTTACATCATCTGCGATGTAAGCCGCTATGGGACGGCCAGGACCGCTCGCCCCAGGAGCAGGCACACAGCCCGTCAGGCAAAGCACGCAGATCAGGGCCGGGAACAGTATGGTTATCGGTTTCATTTGCATTTCTCCCCTTCCATGATGAGCGGGCAGGGCTTCCATCGCAGTTCGCATTCCCCGGTGGCATTTGTAAACTGCCAGCGCAGATAATACCTGCTGTCCGCATTCAAGTCCACCCTGCTAGACGGGCAGCGGCGGTTCAGCTTTAATAAGGGCCGCTTCTTTCTGTCAAGCAGGGAAAACTCCGCCTCCCCCTTTGACAATTGCGTATTCAGTATCAGCTCATATGTGCTGCTCTCATGAAATCTGCCCACGCGCTGAACCCAGCCGGTGCAGGAGTCCAGGTTTACCTTGTCGGCGTTTTTCTCGGGACGGAACATGAACAGAACCGCCCGGATATTCTTTGATACGGCAATCCCCCGGTCATATAGGAAATACGTCACGGCACAAAGGAAAATCGCAAGCATTGCAAAGCAGGCCCATATATTCAATATTTGTCCCTCCCAATCACTCGTTTCCTCTGTCCGGGCAAGAGAAAATCCGCTCCCTCACTATGTTAACGCAGCGAGGAAGCGGATTCTCACATGATTTTCTAAAAAAACCTGAAAAACTTTTTCAGAGCCATGACGGAAGGTCATTACGCATCCATCAAAAAGCCTTCCTGCTCCACGATATTCCGCAGGAACTGGCGGCCACGGCTGATCCGGGTGCTGACCGCCGTTTTCGTCAAACACAGCTTGGAGGCGATTTCCCCATCGGAGTAGCCCACCATCTTCATCTCCAGGGCCGCACGGTACGACAGGGGCAGACGGGCAAAGGTCTCCACCAGGGTGTGATAATCGCTGACGGACTCCGCCGTTTCCGTAAAGCCGTCCCAATCCTCCAGCGGAGCGGCGTCCTTCTTCTTGCGCTGGAGAGAAATCGCTTCGTTCCTGGCAATCACAACGACCTGCGGGGCCAAATCCTTGGCCGGCATGTTCTGAAACCTGGAAAATTTCTTGATGATCCGCAGGAAGGCATTGTGAACCGCATCCTCCGCGTCCTGGTCGTTGTGCAGGATGCCGTCCGCCGCGCGGAACATGGCGTTTCGGTATTTCAGGTAGATTTCCTCAAACCGGACCTTTTCCTCCAGCGTATCCAGCATTTGCAGATAGAGCATCAGCATAGGCGCTACCTCCTGACAGGCGTTTGGAGCCCGAAAACATACCTTCCCACTTGCATATCGGCAAATTCCATTAAAAAATAAGGTTTTGGGCAAATATCCTCAAAAAGCTAGAACTTTAAGGGGCCTTTTGAGCTTCATCCTTTTCACTGCCGGACGAAACCAAGCAGAAGGATATGCCGGAATGCTGTCTCTATCATATCGGTAATTGGTCAAAAAGTCAAGGTTTGTAAAAAGCGGCGGCGAACCGTTCCTACGATACAGCGGGTTTGTCCAGGTCGAAGCCTGGGACGATGGTGGTGTCGGGGTATTCGGTTGGGGCGCTGCCCTTGTCAGGAAGTTCCTACGCCATACTCCACGAGGAAAGTTGCCGCGCCGACTTTACCATATCCTCAAATCCAGAGATTGCAATAATGTCCCGTCTAGTGAGGTAACGTATCACATAATCCCCTCCGTCAATCGCAATCATACTGCCTTTGAAAGCGTGGCCGCCATAGATGACTTCATCTAAAGGTTCATCTCCATAATGGCCTTTTACATAAACCGTTACCACCAATTCGTCACCAAGCTGCTCATTGAAAAATCGGGCTTGCAAAACACTTTCATTTCCCTCACCATACAAGGCAACATCATTTTCGAGCACATATCCTTCTATGATTTCGGTAGGAAACAGTGATCCAAATGGCTCGGTGGATGGAACATCTTCCCACATAATCGCCCTATACTGCTCCGGTTCATGGAGTACATCATTTGGGGATAGAAGATGTGACCGGAGTATACCCGTAACTGCAATCCCGGCAACAAGGCACAGGCACGCCGCCACAGCGCCCCATTTCAGCCAGCCGCTTTTCTTTTTGCGCTCGTAGGTGATCGCTTCCATGATGTACTTGTCGTTGACTTTTCCCAGCGCATGGGAAAACTGTGCCGCATTCATCACATGACCCCTCTTTCCTCAAAATAGTGCCGCAGCTGCTTTCGGATACGGGTCAGCCGGACGGACACGTTCTTCTCTGACAGGCCGGCCCGCTCCGCGATCTCCCCGCAGCTGTCGGAGAACCAGTACCGGCGCATGAGGATGACCCGATTCTCCAGGGACAGGGTTTCCAGGAAGTCCTCGATCAGCCGGACAAGTTCCTGCTCCTCCATGTCCCCCTCCACTGTGCGGGGCGAGGCCAGACAGTCCTCCAGCTCCTCCAGCGCCACGGTGTAGCTGCCGCCGCCGCGCTTGGCCGCTCTGTCCGCGTGATACCGCATAAGGGAGAGATTGCGGACGATCCGGCACAGGAACGCCAGCAGCGGATTGGGCCGGGCCGGCGGGATGGCGTCCCAGGTGCCCAGATAGGCGTCGTTCACGCACTCCTCCGCGTCCTGGCGGCTGTGCAGGATGTTGTAGGACAGGCTGTGGCAGACCTTGCCGTATTTGCCGTCCAGCTCCCGGATCGCCTGCTCCGACCGGGCGAAGAACAGTTCTATGATGGCGTTGTCATCCATCTGGGCATCCCTCCTCTCTGTCCCTCAACTATCTACTATGGATTTTTCGGAAAATACTACACGCTGCGGCAAATTTTTTTGAGGAAATTTTCAGAGGACAATTTCCCCACCCAGCAGATGATAGCCTGCCAGGTGAGGAAATTGCTGCTTTAGATATTAAATTTTCCAGGAGATAGAGGGGAGCTGTGTCAACTTACGGCTCGACTGATTCATCCGCAAATCCATCCAGAGGAATATCAACGCTGCCTTCTCCAATGCGTAAGGTAAGGGTCTGGAGCTGCGCCAAGTCTGTAATCTCGTTTAGCAGGAAGCTGCAATTCAGCTCCTGGTTACTCCCCGTATTGCCCATGTCCGTCAGAGGTACCGTCTGCCCGTCCTTTGTGGTCAGCGTTACGCCGTCAACATTGAGTGAGGAGATCCAGCGGGCATAGACCCCGCCAACAGCCTCGGGCGAATGAAGCGGGACGGGAGTCTCCCGCTCCAGCTGGAGCTGCATCGTCATGGGGGACAGGTAGATGTTTGTCACCGCGATATTCACATCGTCCACCTGCCCGACCACCTGATTCATCTCCATACTCCGGCCCATGTCCTGCCAGGACACAGGGAATTGGCAGGACCAGTCGCCGGAGTAGACCGTAACGATGTCCTCCGCCTCCGGGTCAAACCGAATCAAGTCCACGGCGGGCATGGACAGCTCCTGAATGTCCCAATCCGGCTGAATGCCTTCGCTCAGCTCCATGCGGGACAGCAGGGTCAGATGGTTGTCCAGGGGGGCCCCATCATCCAGCACATTTACATAATAGCTCCAGCCCTGACCCAGATCAATCGGCTCTCCAGCCGAATCAAGCAGGGAGGGCAGAGACCCGTCCATTCCGCTGAATCCACGGAGAAGGTCTTCATTGACATCCTCGGCCATATCCAACACCGTCCCCTCGGGTGCGGTGAAGTCGGACAGAATCAGGATGGTGTAACGGTCCATCAATACCTGGGTGACATGGAGGGAAGCACCGTTGTCCTCCGTGGTAACGTCTACGGGCTGGGCGCCGGGGGTAAGCAGCTCCTGGGCCTGCTCACCGCCGCCCAAAAAGTCGATCAGTCTTTGATCAATGCCGATCACCACCGCTGCCGCACAGGTGACGAGCATCAATGCAGCCGCAACGCCGATTACAACCATCTTTTTCAGACGTCTCATGGGATAACCCTTCCTTTCTTCTTGGAGAAGGCGGGTCAGCTCACGCTGCATTTGCTCTGGAGTAGGTGCCAGCTGCTCAAACATCTGGTTAAGTTCTCTGGGGTCCATAGCCTTCCGCCTCCAATCGTAATTTTAGTTTTTTTCTTGCACGAAGAAGCCAGGAGCGTACTGTGGAGGGATTCTCCCTAAGTATTTGGGCAATCTCGCCGGTGGCATAGCCTTGGTAGTAGTGGAGATACAGCACCAGCCGGTATTTTTCCGGCAAAGCGGCCACCTGCTCCCAGACCAGACCAGATTCGGGCTGGTTCCAGGTCAAGGTGTCCAGTGCGGCGGCGTCTTCCCGGCGGGTGCGCCACCAGTGCTTCAGCTGCCCGCGGCACTCATTCCGCGCTGTGACGATCAGCCATGCTTTCTCATGCTCCGGATCACGAAAAGGCGTGTCCCGCTCGATCACTTTGCGGAAGACTGTTTGGGCAGCGTCCTCGGCATCAGGGGTGTTCTTCATCAGCATAAAGCAGATTTGGTACACCATCTTATACTGCCGCTGATAAATACCGGCGATTTCCTCTTGGGAGTACATCTCCATTACCTCCTGTTCCCTGGCTCTATTTACTAAATTATCGAGGGAGGCATTTTGTTGCAGGGCATTAAAAAATTTTTCCACCGTATCGACACTCACCATGGACAGCGCAGCCACCCGGCAGGTGATGGTCTGCCGGGTGGGAGGGCTATGTTTATTTATGGTTCTTTATGGTTCGCTGGGTTCATCCAGGTCGAAGCCTGAGACGATGGTGGTGTCGGGGTATTCAGCGGGGGCGCTGCCCTTGTTGGGAATGCCCTGCGAACGCCCCATAACAAAATTCTCACTGTATGGATTGATGATGGACGCCACGATTTTGATGACTTCCTCCA
>ERZ779629.892-NODE-892-length-11133-cov-4.425799_pt1 | contig 11133 bp, 9 predicted proteins | sample MGYA00514192_ERZ779629 | MGnify/ENA primary metagenome ERZ779629 (study PRJEB29562, sample SAMEA4376709) | mouse gut metagenome | isolation source: Cecum | study: EMG produced TPA metagenomics assembly of the A DSS colitis mouse model was used to assess the... | reverse complement strand
AGGCACCAGTCCTTGAACTGTCCCGAGGCGGAGACGCCGTCCACGGAATTCTTCGTGGGCTTTTCGGATATCCGAATCGCGGGCTGCAAGGACAATTTCCTGCCGCTTCCCGACGGGCAGCATATCCTCCATACCACGGGGGAGCTGCGCCAGAGGCTCATGAAGATCTGTGCGTCCATGGAGGCGGAGAATGCCGTCCGCAGGCAGGGGCGGTACTTTATGCTGAAATCCTACCTGATTCAGATTCTGCTGTTGGTGATCCGGGAGCAGTGCGAGCCCATGGAGAGGCCCAAGGGCTGTGATTTCGAGTCCGCCAACAAAAAGTATGTGGTAGAACAGATACTGAACTATGTGGAGGAGCATTACAGCGAGAAGATTTCTCTGGACCAGATTGCGGAGAATATGTATCTGAGCCCCTTTTATGTGTCCAGAATCTTTAAGAGCGAGACGGGGAACGCCCCCATCCGTCATCTGATCAATATTCGGCTGGAAAAGGCCAAGGAGCTGCTGGAGGGTGGCTATGAGGGGAGCATTCAGGAGGTGGCGGCGCAGGTGGGCTATGATGACGCCTATCACTTTAGTAAGCTTTTCAAAAAGCGCTACGGGGTCTCGCCCTCTCAGGCCAGACGAAACGCCAGAGCGTAGCGGTGCAGGGGTTCAGGGAAAGGGGCCTTGGATGAGGCTTTGGCAATAAGTTCCCGGCGAATAACCTTCCGGCGGGCCGACGGAAGAAGACAGATTTTTAGGGTGCCGGAGGAAGACCGGCTCTTGGCAAGATTGCCAAAGCGGAACAGGAGAGGTCTGGAGAGAGCTAAAAGACAGGACAGAAAAGAGGATAAAAACAGCAGGAAAGAGGGCGCTGCCCGGAACGGAGGTAAATGCATGAGGTATTTTTTTCAGTCCAAGGTTGAGAAGGAGGATAGGGGGTACATGATCCATATTCCCTTCAATGTGTGGGAGGTCTGCAAGCAGAGGGATATCATCAAGGGCGACGTAGTGCTGGACAACCGGCATATCGACTGTGAGCTGCTGCCCAAGGACAAGGGAAATTATGAGATTCACATCAAGGACGAGGACGGGGCCTGTGTGGAATTGGGCGTGCCCCATATGATTCTGCTCCATATCACGGACACGCTGATCAGGATGGATCAGAACAGCCCCTACAGCTTCGAGAATCCTATCCGGAAAATCGACGGCATGAAGGTCATTATCCAGCCCGAAGACGGCCTCTGCGGACAGACCTGTGTGGCCATGCTGGCAGGAGTCACCATTGCTGAGGTGATCAGCGTTATGGACTGCAGGGAGTGGCAGGCTACCATGGGCAGGGTGATTTCCGCCCTGAACTATTATGGAATAGATCATTCTGATGTCATTAATTATACCGAGGGCCGGGATGCGGTTCTGCCCAAGTGCTGTGTCATGATGGAGAAGATGGGGCGTTTCTGCCATTATCTGGTGCATTATGACGGCAAGTTTTATGATTCCAATCTGGGCGTGCTGGAGGAGTATGACATGTCCAAGCTTTTAGGATATCTGGAGATCAAATGCTGATGTAGGCCCATGAAAGAACAAAATGGAGGACAGAGCCGATGTATACGGAAATACAGTTGGACAGAATGCTGGGCAAATTAAAGAGATATGAGGAAATGCTGGAACCCAAGCTGTTTACGGTGGTGGACACAGTGGAGATGAAGGCGTTTCTCACCGACGGAAGTCACCACAGCGTGCCGGAGGAAAGCTGCTTCTCCCACTGTGAGGACGGGACGGTATTTGAGGGAGAGGGGATCTACTGCTGGTTTCGGGGCGGCTACACCGTTCCGGAGTCGCTGGAGGGGAAGACGCTGTTTGTCTATCCCCGGATCAAGGGGTACGAGGGAATGCTCTGGGTGGACGGAAAGCCCTATGGCAATTTCGCAGCCAAATTCATCGTACACAGCCACGGCAACCATTACTGCGACATGCTCCGCCAGAATGCCAGAGGCGGAGAGCATATTGACATTGCCTTGGAGTATTATGCAAATCATTATATCAAGGGAACTCAGCCCTTTTTGGTGGAGGCCCAGAAGTTTTACAAGATTGTCTATCATCCCGTGGATATCTGCCTGAAGGACGAGGAGCTGGCGGAATTCTATTTTGACCTGAAGGTGGCAAACGGAATGGTGAAGGCTCTGGAGGACAAGAGCTTCCGCCGGGCGGACTTTGTGAGGGCGCTGCTGGAGATTCACAGCTTTATCTCATATGATATAGAGAATCAGGATCCGGAGGTGTTCCGGGAGGAGATCCGCCGGGCGGACAAGATACTGAAGAAGGTGCTGAAGGAGAACAACTCCTCCTCCGCTCCTTATGCAGGATTGATCGGTCATTCCCACATGGATACGGCATGGCTGTGGCATAGGGGGGAGACGGAAAAGAAGTGCGCCAGAACCTACGCCAACCAGATGAACCTGATGGATCAGTACCCGGACTATACCTTTGTGCAGAGCTCCGCATACCACAGCGACATCATAAAGAGGATGTACCCTGCCCTGTTTGAAGATATGAAGAAGCGGGTGGCGGAGGGACGGTACGAGCCCAACGGCGGCGTGTGGATCGAGTGTGACTGCAACATTCCTTCCGGGGAGTACATGGTGCGCCAGTTCGTCTGGGGGCAGAGGTTTACCAGAGAGAACTTCAACTATACATCGGATGCATTCTGGCTGCCGGATACCTTCGGTTACAGTGCTTCCCTGCCGCAGATCATGCAGGGCTGCCGCATAAAGTATTTCCTTACCACAAAGATGTCATGGAATGATACCAATGTATTTCCCTATGACACCTTTTATTGGAAGGGCATCGACGGCTCTCAGGTTCTGGTGCATTTCAACCGCACGCATGTGTGGCCGGATCCGGCTGCCCTTAAGGAGAACCTGCTGGAAAAAGGCAGCAATACCATTCAGGAGCGCGCGGTTTCCAGAATGAGGCTGATCTCCTACGGCTTCGGGGACGGAGGCGGAGGTCCCGAATTCGGCATGATCGAAGTGGCAAAGCGCCTTAAGGATCTGGAGGGGATGCCCAGAACCTCCCATACCACAGTGAGCCGTTTCATGGAGGAGTTGGAGGAGAGTCTGGTGGAACCCTCCGTCTATAGCGGGGAGCTGTATCTGGAGCTGCACCGGGGCACGCTGACCAATCAGCATGTGATTAAAAGGAACAACCGAAAGGCGGAGTTTGCCCTCAGGGATCTGGAATATGTGACGGTGCGGACTGCCATAGAGAAAAAGCAGGCGGCGTCGGGAGAGAGGATCGACCCTCTCACAGAGGAGCTTTTGGTGAACCAGTTCCATGACATACTGCCGGGAACCTGCATTCCCAGAGCCCATGACGAGGCCATTGAGGCCGTGTCCCATATCATAGACGAGGCCGGAAAAATTACCGGGGAGCTGCTGGCGGATGCTGCGGAGGCAGATTCCCGAAAGGCTGCAAGGACGGTCACCTTGGTGAACACCCTATCCTTTGCCCGCAGCGATGTGCAGTATCTTCCTTTTGAGGGCCTTTATGTGAAAGGCTATAAGCAGCAGGTGGTGAAGGGCATGGACGGCAGCAGCAGGCTGGCGGTTCAGGGAGTCGTGATCCCCGCCTTCGGCAGCGTGGTGCTGGAGCTGACGGAGGAAAGCGCGGAGGGCGAATCCGTGTTCTGCGCACAGGGCCGGACGCTGGAGACTCCCATGGCCAAGGTGGTTTTCAATGAGAAGGGCTATATGGATTCCTTTGTGGATAAGAGAAACGGCCGTGAGCTTCGGGGAGAAGGCTATGGGCTGAACACTCTGCTCATGGCGGAGGAGGTATCCCTAGGCTGGGATAACTGGGACGTGGATGCCGATTTTGAGTGCAAGCTTCAGGACAGCGCCCAGCTTCTGTCCAGAGAGGTGGTGGCGGACGGCGCTGTGGAGTACAGAATCCGCAGCCGCTATGGCATCGGCGGAAAGTCCACGCTGGAGCAGGATATGATCTTCTACGGGGACAGCCCTCAGGTGGTCTTTGAGACCAAGATGGACTGGCAGGAGGATCATCGTTTCCTGAAGGCGGCCTTCGATACGGCCATTCATGCGGACTATGCCAGCCATGAGGTGCAGTTCGGCTGTATCCGCAGAACCACAAACCGCAATACTTCCATCGAGAAGGCACGATTTGAAGTATCCAATCACAAGTACACCGATCTGTCGGAGACCCGTTACGGCGTTGCTGTGCTGAACGACTGTAAGTACGGCATCAGCGTGAAGGAAGGGCAGCTGCGGCTGTCCCTGCACAAGGGAGGCTGTATGCCGGACTTCAGGGGAGACAAGGGAATCCATGAGTGTACGTATGCCTTCCTGCCGCATTTAGGGGGCTTTTCTGCCGGGAATGTCATAGAGCCTGCATATCTGCTGAATGAAAAGACGCTGCAGGTGTCAGGAAGCCTGCCCATGGAGAGCCTGCTGACGGTGGGAACCGACCATGTGATCGTGGAGACGGTGAAGCCTTCGGAGAGACCCCAAAGGGGAGAAGCGCCCTCAGACGGCGCAGGAGAGAAGAGTTTCATCCTGCGGCTCTACGAGGCGGAGGGCGCAGGGGACAGAGTGGCTGTAAGCTTTGGCATTCCGGTGAAGGGCATTGCGGAGACCAATCTGCTGGAAGAGACCCTTAAAGAATACGAGGCAGCACAGGAGCTTGTGCTTGACTTTAGGCCTTTTGAGATCAAGACGCTGAAAATTTACTATTAAGGCGTATAGGAAAAATGCGTAAATGAAAATCCATAGGGCTTGTGAGGTTCCTGCATCAGGCAGGCCGAGGCGGAGGCCGGCGCGCGTGAAGGCGCGGCGCTCTTGTCTGGTCTCCGGGCAGGAGCCGGGCAGGCCGGAAGAATTCTGGTACATATGGAGGCATGTCTGACATGCAGCTTGATTTGACGGAAGGGAAGGTGGTTTCCCGGCTGGTACGGTTTGCCGCGCCGCTGATGGCGGGCAATCTGCTGCAGCAGCTTTATAATGTGGCGGATACCTTTATCGTAGGGCGGTATCTGGGGGATGAGGCGCTGGCCGCAGTGGGCTCCTCCTATACTTTGATGGTGTTTCTCACCAGTATATTGATAGGGCTGTGCATGGGGAGCGGGGTGTATCTGTCCATACAGTTTGGAAAAAAGGATCAAAATGCCTTTCAGGAGGGATGCTTCGTATCGTTTTTGCTGATCGCCGCGATCACGCTGGTGATGAATGTGGCGTTGTATTTTGGCATCGACCTGATCATGAGACTCATGAACATTCCCCCTGAAGTGTATGCCATGATGCGGGAATATCTGTGGGTGATTTTTGCCGGGCTTTTCGCCACCTTTCTCTATAATTATCTTTCCAACTGCCTGCGGGCGGTGGGAAATTCGGTGGTTCCGCTGGTCTTTCTCTGTGTGTCGGCGGTGCTGAACATCGGGCTGGACATTCTGTTTGTCACGGTGCTGGACAGAGGCGTGGCAGGAGCGGCGGAGGCCACGGTGATCGCCCAGTACGCCTCGGCGGCTGGGCTGCTTGCATACTATCTTTGCCGCTGCAGAGAGCTTCATGTCAGCAGGCAAAATGCCGTTTTTCGCTGGAGCACGCTGGGAACCATAGTGAACTTCTCCGCACTGACCTGCATCCAGCAGTCCATCATGAATCTGGGAATCCTCATGGTGCAGGGGCTGGTGAACAGCTTTGGCACCACGGTGATGTCCGCATTTGCGGTGGCGGTGAAGGTGGACACTCTGGCGTACTCCCCCGTGCAGGACTTCGGCAATGCCTTCTCCACTTTTGTGGCCCAGAACCATGGGGCTAAAAAGCTGGAGCGCATCCGGCAGGGCATGAAGCGGTCGGTGCAGGCAGTGGCCGTGTTCTGCGTGGCAGTGAGCGCTCTGGTCTTTGGGCTGGCGGGACAGCTTATGGGACTGTTTGTGAAGGATGGCAGCAGGGAGGTCATAGCCGTGGGAGCGGAATACCTGCGCATAGAGGGGACGTTCTATTTCCTGATCGGCCTGCTTTTCCTTTTCTACGGCTATTTCAGGGCGGTGGGAAGGCCCGGCGTGTCCGTGGTGCTGACCGTTGTGTCGCTGGGAACCCGGGTTGTACTGGCTTACCTGCTCTCGGCGGTGCCTTTTTTGGGGGTGCGGGGAATCTGGATGTCCGTTCCTATCGGATGGTTTTTGGCCGATGTGGCCGGGATGCTGTTTCTGGCAAAGAGCACTGAAAAGGAAAAGGGATTGGGGAAAAAGCAGCCTGAGAGAAGCTGTGCAGAAAGGGAGGATTCGGGAAGCGGGGCCTGAGCAGTCCGGGCAGAGGAAAGGCAGGGAGATATGTGCCTCCCTGCCTTTTGCCTCTGTTTGCGTCTATTCAGAATGTATACTCTTTGGACGGACGGTAATAATAGGTCTGGAGCTGACGGTCCGCGGTATAAGTCACCAGATAGACTTCCTCAGACAGTTCGCAGCCGCCTCGTCCAACAGGGTGCCGAAGGAAGGGGGTCTGGAATTGCGGGGACGCTGCTGTCCGCTGCTTCCGTTTTCCCGCCTGAGCTTGGGCATCCGGGCAACCGTCTGAATAGGATACACCTTGAAATTGTTCTGAATTCCGTTTGCTGCGTCGATCCCTCCTTGGATGTGTATTTCAACAGTGCCGCAACGCTTCTTCTTATTTATTATATCGGCATATGCAAAGGGGGAAATTAGCGGCGGCGGGCAGATAATGCCCTTTTTCTCAATTCTAAAATAAATATTAAATCATCACATGGGACGCAAAGTGAGAAAACAAGAGAAAAAGTGAGAAAACAAGAGGAAAATAAATGTAGCTGTCCATGAGTTTTTCTGAATATATTTGCAAAGACTTACATATAAAACTATTATATGTCTTAGCGATTAGCACTCGTGGCTATTGAGTGCTAACAAAGTCAAACTGAATAATAGGAGGCAATGGTTATGAAATTAGTACCTTTGGGCGACAGAGTCGTATTAAAGCAGTTAGTTGCTGAAGAAACCACAAAGTCAGGAATCGTCCTTCCCGGACAGAGCAAGGAGAAGCCCCAGCAGGCGGAAGTAGTTGCAGTAGGCCCCGGCGGCGTGGTGGACGGCAAGGAAGTCAAGATGGAGGTGAAGGTCGGGGACAACGTGATCTACTCCAAGTATGCCGGTACGGAAGTGAAGCTGGATGATGAGGAATTCATCGTAGTGAAGCAGAACGATATTCTTGCTGTAATCGAGAACTAAACTATATTATCATATAACATGGAGGCATGACAATCATGGCAAAAGAGATTAAATACGGTGCGGAAGCCCGTGCGGCATTAGAGTCCGGTGTCAACCAGCTGTCTGACACCGTGAGAGTGACCCTTGGACCCAAGGGCAGGAACGTGGTACTGGATAAGTCCTTCGGCGCTCCCCTGATCACAAACGACGGCGTGACTATCGCAAAGGAGATCGAGCTGGCAGACGCTTTCGAGAACATGGGCGCTCAGCTGGTGAAGGAGGTTGCCACCAAGACCAATGATGTGGCGGGTGACGGTACTACCACGGCAACTGTTCTGGCTCAGGCAATGGTGAATGCGGGAATCAAGAATCTGGCAGCAGGCGCCAATCCTATCATTCTGAGAAAGGGCATGAAGAAGGCTACGGAGTGTGCGGTGGACGCTATCTCCAGAATGAGCCAGAAGGTCAACGGCAAGGAGCACATCGCAAGAGTTGCGGCAATCTCTGCAGGAGACGACGAGGTTGGCCAGCTGGTGGCGGATGCTATGGAGAAGGTCAGCGGGGACGGCGTCATCACCATTGAGGAGTCCAAGACCATGCAGACCGAGCTGGATCTGGTGGAAGGCATGCAGTTCGACAGAGGATATATATCCGCTTACATGGCTACCGATATGGATAAGATGGAGGCTACTCTGGAGAATCCCTGCATTCTGATCACCGACAAGAAGATTTCCAATATTCAGGAGATTCTGCCTCTGCTGGAGCAGATCGTACAGTCCGGCGCAAAGCTTTTGATCATTGCCGAGGATGTGGAGGGCGAGGCTCTGACCACTTTGATCGTGAACAAGCTGCGCGGCACCTTCAACGTAGTGGCTGTGAAGGCTCCCGGCTACGGCGACAGAAGGAAGGATATGCTGCAGGATATCGCAATCCTTACCGGCGGAACCGTGATCAGCTCCGATCTTGGCTATGAGCTGAAGGATACCACTCTGGACATGCTGGGACATGCAAAGTCCGTGAAGGTTCAGAAAGAGAACACCGTCATTGTAGACGGCGAGGGCGAGAAGGACGAGATTCAGGCCCGCATTGCCCAGATCAAGAAGCAGATCGAGGAGACAACCTCCGATTTCGACAGAGAGAAGCTGCAGGAGAGGCTGGCCAAGCTGGCCGGCGGCGTAGCCGTCATTCGTGTAGGCGCCGCTACCGAGACCGAGATGAAGGAAGCCAAGCTGCGCATGGAGGACGCTCTGGCGGCCACCAGAGCTGCAGTGGAGGAAGGCATCATCTGCGGCGGCGGTTCCGCTTATATCCATGCCGCAAAGGAAGTTGTGAAGCTGGCTGAGAGTCTGGAGGGCGACGAGAAGACCGGTGCAAGCATCGTGCTGAAGGCTCTGGAGGCTCCTCTGTTCCACATCGCTGCAAATGCAGGTCTGGAAGGCAGCGTGATCATCAACAAGGTGAGAGAGTCCGGTGAGGGCGTTGGCTTCGACGTGCTGAAGGAAGAGTATGTGGACATGGTCAGCGCAGGCATTCTGGATCCTGCCAAGGTGACCAGAAGCGCGCTGCAGAATGCTACCAGCGTTGCAAGCACTCTGCTGACCACCGAGAGCGTGGTTGCAAACATCAAGGAGGAGACTCCCGCAATGCCCGCAGGTGCAGGCGGAATGGGCGGAATGATGTAAAAAAGGTTATATGATGTAAAAGGATAGAAGAAATCAGGGCGGGCTATACCTGCCCTCGATGAAAAGCCGTCCCAAACGGGGCGGCTTTTTTGGCAGTGGAGAAATGGGCTGATGCTTTTGTCTGGGAGGGCGCGGTTATGGGCTGCAGACCGCATGGGCCGTTTCGCAGAGGCAGCGAAAGGCCGTTCAGGGAAGGGGCCAGGGGGAAGCTTGGCCGTATATGGAGATGTGCGGGCAAGCTGTAGAGACGAAAAATTTTAGGAGGTGTAATGTCCGTGAGCAGATTTGAATATGTGGTGGCGGAGATTGACGGGGACTATGCCCGTCTGAAGCGCATAGATGAGGAGACGGAGGAGCTGAAACTGGTGGCACGGGCGCTGCTGCCCCCGGAGATAACCGAGGGAACGAGGCTTCTTTACGAATGGATGAGCTACAGCATCATGGATTGAGGACTTGATTCCATGATACTTACCTCTTGCAGTGCTATAGTTACCTTTTGCGCAGAACCTATTTACATATACGGAGTTTGCTGTATACTGAGAACATAGACCTGCGGCAAACAAAAAGAGTAGGAAGCACCCGGAACCATTGCAGAGGTATGGTATGAAGGTAAAGATCGAGATTGAAGAGGGGCTGGCGGAGGAAGAGATCGTCATCCGCTGCGGCCGCCTGAATGACTTGGTAGTCGGCATACAAAACTATATATCAGAGCAAGGCAATGGAAAGAGGTGCTTGTCCCTCAGGAGCGGAGAGAAGACCTTTTTCATCCCTTTGGAGGAAATTTTTTTCTTCGAGACGGAGGGAAGGGAGCTGCGGGCCCACACGGCAAACAAAATGTTTTCCTGCGACTATAAGCTTTATGAACTGGAGGAGCTTCTGCCCGGAAGATTCATGCGAATTTCTAAGTCCTCCATCGCCAATCTGGATTGCGTCTATTCTATCACGAAGAATCTGGCCGCTTCCAGCATAATGGAGTTCAGAGACAGCAGCAAGAAAACGTTGGTGTCACGCTCCTATTACAAGGCGGTGACGGAAAGGCTCAATGCCAGAAAGCTGGGGCTTTGACCGGGCGGGAATCCGCAGGATGGGAAGAGTGGTCGAATCATCAGCATGAGGGATTAATGCGGAAAGAGGTAAGATTATGTATCGAGGAAAAAAGAGTGTTTTTTGGGCGATCATGCTGATACTGCTGGCGGCAGCCCTATTGGCCAGTAGGCTGGGGTATCTGGAGGGGATTGGGTTCTGGCCGATTCTGTTCTCCGCCATTTTCGTGGCGTTTGTGATCAATGGGATCGCAAAAGGAAAGTTCGGGACCATTCTTTTCTCCATCGCGTTCCTGATCATCTTAAATGATGAGGCGCTGCATCTGGAAGCCATCACGCCTTGGCCCGTGCTGGGAGCCGCTCTGCTGTGTACCATAGCTTTGAAAATGCTGTTTCCCGGTTTTAGCAGGTGGCGGTACAAGGCTATGAACGGCGGGGGAATGGTTATGATGGATGAGCAGAGCGGGAGCCAGCGCAGGTATGAGAATATTTGCGGCTCGTCGATGAAGTATATTTCCGGTGAGGTTTCAGAGGTGAATATAGAGAATGTGTTTGGCGCTCTGTCTATCTATTTCATGGACGCCGTGCCCGCCGAAGGCTCCATAAATGTGCGGGTGGAATCTGTTTTCGGGAGCGTGACGCTGTATGTCCCCTCTTCATGGAACGTGCGGGTGAATGTTCAGAGAGTCCTAGGCTCCTCGGGAGCCAGAGGAAGGTGGGAGCCGGACGGCGTCTATGAGATGTATGTGGGCGGGGATGCGGTATTTGGCGAGGTGAAGGTGATTTACGTCTGAGATTATGGAACATGATGTGGGTGCATGATATAGATGCCCTTGTGCGGCTTGTTCGCCAAGGGCATCTTCTGTGTGATGTTGACTAGGGGAAAATGCTGTGGTAGTATATGTGTATAGAAACTACTGTAGTAGTGTGGAATATTTCCGATTTTATGGATGGTCATACTGCTGCGTTGCTGGCGCCCTTTGATATTCCTTCGTCTTTGAGCGTATATTCCCTGCTGCAAGAGGGGACGGGAGTACAGAGGCCGGGATCGGAGGAATTCTGGGAGGCTTTGGCAGGGGAGGAGCAGAACCATAAGGCTATGGCGGGAATGGCAAAGATGGGGAGACTGCCCGGCACAGATTCAAGGAGGCCTGCAGGGTCTGCAGGATGGGGGCGGAACCGGTCAGGG
>ERZ779629.891-NODE-891-length-11133-cov-5.659325_pt1 | contig 11133 bp, 8 predicted proteins | sample MGYA00514192_ERZ779629 | MGnify/ENA primary metagenome ERZ779629 (study PRJEB29562, sample SAMEA4376709) | mouse gut metagenome | isolation source: Cecum | study: EMG produced TPA metagenomics assembly of the A DSS colitis mouse model was used to assess the... | reverse complement strand
CCTCCATCACCATCTGCATGTTCCTGTCCCTGACCAACGGCTTCAAGCTCTTCGATCAGAACCTGGCCCTTACCGCCGGCCAGCCCATCCTGACCCAGCCCGGCGGGACCTCGATCAAGACCACGGAGATGCTGGCTCTGAACATCTTTACCACCTATAACAACTCCAGCGCCAACGCCCACGGCACCGCCCAGGCGAAAGCGGTCATCTTCTTCATCCTGGTGGCCGGTCTGGGGTTGGCCCAGCTTGCCTACACCCGTAAAAAGGAGGTACAGCAGTAATGAATGGCTCTCTGACCAAGGAGCGCAGGAACAAAATGATTCTGTCCGTCATCCTGGGCATTGTCTGCGTGATCTACGTCCTTCCCGTACTGGCGGTACTCATCAACTCCTTTAAGCTCAATACCTTTGTCAAGACAAACGCCTTCGCCCTGCCCACCGGAGAGATGTGGGCGGGCATGGACAACTTTATCAAGGGTATGACCTTCGGCAACTATCCCTTCTGGAACAGCGTAAAATACAGCGTGGTCATCACCATTCTCTCCACGGCCCTGATCCTGATCGGCACCTCCATGGCCGCCTGGTACATCGCCCGCGTGAACTCCGTTTTCTGCAAGGCGCTGTATTTCCTGTGCGTATTTTCCATGGTGGTCCCCTTCCAGATGGTGATGTTCACCCTCTCCAACACGGCGGATAAGCTGAAGCTCAATACCCCGTGGACCATTCCCGTGGTCTATCTGGGCTTCGGCGCGGGCCTGGCAATCTTCATGTTCGTGGGCTTCGTCAAATCCATTCCGCTGGAGATCGAGGAGGCCGCCGCCATTGACGGCTGCGGTCCCGTGCGCACCTTCTTCACGGTGGTGGTGCCCATGCTGAAGCCCACTATGATCTCCGTGGGCATCCTGGAAATCATGTGGGTGTGGAACGACTACCTGCTCCCCTACCTGGTGCTGGATCTGGAGAAGTACCGGACCATCACCATCCACATCCAGTATTTGAAGGGCAGTTACGGCACGGTGGACCTGGGCGCTACCATGGCCCTGATTCTGCTGGCCATCATTCCTGTCATCATCTTCTACCTCGCCTGCCAGAAGCACATCATCAAGGGCGTGGCCGCAGGCGCGGTAAAGGGGTAAGAATTGGTTTTCCCCATAGAATTTTCTGCATCGTCCCCGGAAAGGAGGGTACACCCATGACCATCAAGGATATCGCCCGCCTGTCCGGCTTCGGCGTAGCCACCGTATCCCGCGTTCTCAACCACCACCCCGACGTCAGCGAGGAGACCCGCCGCCGGGTTATGGCGGTAGTCGAGGAAAACGGCTTTCAGCCCAACAACAACGCCAAGCACCTCAAGCAGCAGGCGGGCACCAGCATCGCCGTCATCGTCAAGGGCACCCAGAACATGCTGTTCGCCGATCTGGTGGAGCGCATCCAGGCCCTGCTGCGGGACGCGGGACGGGACGCGTCGGTCTACTACCTCGACGAGGACGCCGATGAGGTAGCCTACGCCCTGAAGCTGTGCCGGGAGCGGAAGCCTCCGGGCATCATGTTCCTGGGCGGCGACCTGGAGCTGTTCCAGGCCGGGTTTCAGGCCATCAACATTCCCTGCCTGCTGCTGACCAACAGCGCTCAGGCCCTTGGCTTCGGCAATCTCTCCTCGATTACCACCAACGACGAGGAGGCCGCCTATCAGGTCATTCGCTTCCTGGCGGACCGCGGTCACCGGCATATCGGCGTCCTGGGGGGCAACTGGTCCTGCGCCCAGATCAGCTACAGCCGCTTCCTGGGCTGTCAGAGGGCGTTCCGGGAGCTTCACCTGCCCTTTGACGCGGTCCGCCAGTGCGAGCCCTGCCGCTATTCCATGCCGGAGGCCTACGCCGCCGCCCGCCGCCTGCTGGAGCGCTGCCCGGAGCTGACCGCCATTTTCGCCGTCAGCGATGTCATGGCCATGGGCGCCATCCGCGCCATACGGGACATGGGCAGACGGGTGCCGGAGGATATCTCGGTGGTAGGCTTTGACGGTATTTCCATGTCCGACTACCTGGTGCCCCGGCTGGCCACCGTACACCAGAATACGCAGCATATGGCGGAGCGGGGGGTGGACGTGCTGCTGCGCGGCATTGAACGCCGGGGCCCGCCCTTCCATGAGGTAGTCCCCTTCCAGCTGACCGCCGGGGAGAGCGTGGCGCGGCTTCCTCTTTCCGCCAGGGACGCGTCCGCATCCTGACCCGGTACTTTTTGAATCAATTTCTGAAAGGAGTTATCTGTTTCATGACGGAACTGCGAGATCATCTTGTGCAAATCACCCGGGAGCGTTTTGACCTTACCCCGGAACAGTGCGATTACCACCAGCTGTATGAGGCCCTGCTGGCCCTGACCCGCCGCCTGTCGGAGGAACGGCCCGCCCCGGAGGGGGAGCGGAAGCTCTATTACTTCTCCGCAGAATTTTTGATGGGGAAGCTCCTGGACAACAACCTGCTGGCTCTGGGCATCCGTGAGCAGGTGCGGGAACTGCTGTCATCCATGGGCCGGGATCTGGACCAGATCGAGGAGCTGGAACCGGAGCCCTCTCTGGGCAACGGCGGCCTGGGCCGCCTGGCTGCCTGCTTTCTGGATTCCATCGCCGCGCTGGGCCTCCCCGGTGACGGCGTAGGCCTGAACTATCATTACGGCCTGTTTCGCCAGAAGTTTACGAACAACAAGCAGCACGAGACGCCCGATCCCTGGCTGGAGCCGGACAGCTGGCTGATTCCCACAGAAAAGGCCTTCACTGTTCCCTTCGGCAGCTTCAATCTGACCGCGAAGCTGTGGGACGTGGCCATCCCCGGCGCGTACAATGACCGGGCCAACCGCCTGCACCTCTTTGACGTGGAGGAGCCCGCCCTGCCGCCGGAAAAGGGGATTGATTTCGACAAGACCGACATCGCCCATCACCTCACCAGCTTCCTCTATCCCGACGACGGGGACGAAGAGGGCCGCCTGCTGCGGGTATACCAGCAGTATTTCATGGTATCCGCCGGGGCCCAGCTGATTCTTCGGGAGCTGGAGGAGCGGGGCTATGGTCCCGAGACCCTGGCGGACCACACCGCCATCCAGATCAACGATACCCATCCCTCCATGGTGATTCCCGAACTGATCCGCCTGCTCACCCAGCGGGGCCTGACCATGGATCAGGCCATCGCACAAGTCCGCCGGACCTGCGCCTACACCAACCATACCATTCTGGCGGAAGCCCTGGAGAAGTGGCCCCTGTCCTTCATCGAGAAGGTCGCCCCCCAGCTGGTGCCCATTATCCGCGAGCTGGACCGGCGCGCCCGGACGGTGAGCGCCGATCCCGCCGTGGTCATCCTGGATGAGGACAACCGGGTCCATATGGCCCATATGGACATCCACTACGGCTATTCCGTCAACGGCGTTGCCGCCCTGCACACGGAGATCCTGAAAAAGGCCGAGCTGAAGGCCTTCTACGACCTCTATCCCAGCAAGTTCAACAACAAGACCAACGGGGTCACCCTCCGCCGCTGGCTGGAAGCCTGCAACCCTGCGCTGACGGCCCTCATTGACGGCCGCATCGGCGCCGGCTGGCGGCAGGCGCCGGAGAAGCTGGAGGGCCTGATGACCTATGTCAACGACGCACAGGTTCTGGAGGAGCTGCTGCGTGTGAAGCAGACGGCCAAAGAGCGCTTCTGCCGCCGACTCCAGGAAGCCCAGGGCATCAGCCTTGATCCGGATTCCCTCTTTGACGTGCAGATCAAGCGGCTCCACGAGTACAAACGCCAGCAGATGAACGCTCTGTACGTCATCGACAAGTACCTGGAGATCAAGGCGGGCCGCACGCCTGAGCAGCCCGTCACAGTGATCTTCGGCGCCAAGGCAGCACCCGCCTATGTAATGGCCAAGCACATTATTCACCTGATTCTCTGCCTCCAGCGCCTCATTGAGAACGATCCCCAGGTGCGCCCCTGGCTCCGGGTGGCCATGGTGGAAAACTACAACGTCACCTGGGCGGAGCGCCTGATTCCCGCCGCAGACATCTCCGAGCAGATCTCCCTGGCCTCCAAGGAGGCCAGCGGTACCGGCAACATGAAGCTGATGGTCAATGGCGCGGTGACTCTGGGCACCCTGGACGGCGCCAACGTGGAGATCGCGGAGCTGGTGGGTCCCGGAAACATTTTTACCTTCGGCGCCCACAGCGACCGGGTCATCCATCTCTACGACGACAAGGGAGGCGAGCGCTACCGGGCTCTGGACTACTACCACTCCCCCAAGGTGGAGCGGCTGGTGGACTTCCTGCTGTCCCGGGAGCTGCTGGAGACCGGCGACCCCAAGGCCCTGGCGGCCCTGTGGCGGGACATGAAGGGCAAGGACTGGTTCATGGCCCTGCTGGATGTGGAGGAATATATTGCCGTCAAGGATCTGGCTGTCCGCCAGTACGCCGACCGGGAGACCTGGGCGCGGAAGATGCTGGTGAATATTGCCAAGGCCGGCTATTTCTCCTCTGACCGCACCATCCGGCAGTACAACGAGGATATCTGGCACCTGAACTAAAATTTGCGGGGAGGAGGCTTACGCCTCCTCCCCATTTTCTAAAATTCTGTTGCCGTTTTGATGCCGGAATGATATACTTTGTATCTCAACTGTTTTCACATCACAAGGGAGAAGGAGGGAGCCCGCCCATGATCCACGTCTTGATTGTAGAGGACGAAAAGCCCATCTCCAACCTGATCCGCATGAGCCTGACCAAAGAGGGGTTCCTCTGCACCTGCGCCTACGACGGCGCGGCAGCGGCGGATCTGCTGGAAAAGAACACCTATGACCTGATCCTCCTGGACGTGATGCTTCCGGAGGTGGACGGCTTCGAGCTGATGGAGTACATCCGTCCCATGGAGATCCCGGTGATCTTCCTCACCGCCAAGGCCTCCGTACACGACCGGGTGAAGGGACTGCGGCTGGGCGCGGAGGACTACATCGTCAAACCCTTCGACACCATTGAGCTGCTGGCCCGTATTGATGTGGTGCTGCGCCGTTACCGGAAGTGCGATATGGTCCTGGAGATCGGCGGACTGCGGATCGATACCGCCTCCATGCGGGTCTGGCAGGGAGAGACGGAGATCAGCCTGACCAAAACCGAGTATGACCTGCTGCTCCTTTTCGCCCGAAATCCCCGGCGCGCCATGTACCGGGAGACCATTTACGAGCGCGTGTGGGGAGAGGAGTACCCCTTTGGCAGCAAGGCCGTGGACCTCCACGTCCAGCGCCTGCGGCGGAAGGTCGGCTGGGAGACCATGCTGCAGGCGGTGAACAAGGTCGGCTACCGGCTTGAGGTGCCCTCATGAAATTCCGCCTGAAAATGACGCTGTGCATGCTGTCGGTGCTGTCCCTTCTCTTCGGCGCCGGCGGAAGCCTGCTGATTTCAGGCTTCTTTCAGGACTCCCTGGAGCGGGAGAAGGACGCAGCCTTCTCCTCCTACCGCATGGCCTGGAGCGCCCTGCAGATTGTCAACAGCCTGACGCCCTATCTGGACAGCGAGGCCATTGTGCGGACCATGGACCAGCTGTGCCTCCAGGACAGCGCCGCCTGGACCGCCCTGCGGCTGACCACCGCAGAGGGCGTGCTGTTCGAGTCCAACATCCGCTATCCGTTTCCCGAGGACAATGTCCTGCCGGACCCGGGGGCGTGCCGGTTTCAGGTGGTGGACAGCGGCGCCGGGCAGCACTGGCTGCTTCTCTCCAGCGCGGTGAAGACCAACGAAGAACCCCTGTATCTCTATGCCGCCCACGATATTTCCGGGCTTTACACCATGCGCCAGAGCCAGCAGCGCACCTACCGGCGCGTATTTGCCGTTATGGCGGTGCTGTGCGCCGCCCTCTCCTATACGGTGTCCCGGCTGCTGACCGCTCCGCTGGTGGGGCTCTCCCGGGCCTCCCGGGCCATCGCTTCCGGAGAGTTTTCCAGCCGGACGCCCGTCCGCAGCGAGGACGAGGTCGGCGCGGTATCCCGGGATTTCAACCTCATGGCGGAGCAGATGGAGAAGACCGTGCGGGAACTCCATCAGGCCGTGGAGCGGCAGGAGCGGTTTATGGGCAGCTTTGCCCACGAGCTGAAGACCCCCATGACCAGTCTCATCGGCTACGCCGAGCTGCTCCAGAGCGGCACCCTGACCCCCGCCGAGCAGACCGAGGCCGCCGGGTATGTCTATTCCGAGAGCAAACGGCTGTCCAATCTCTCCCGCAAGCTGCTGGAGCTGCTGGTGGTGAAGGAGCAGGGTCTGCCCCTGGCGGAGATTTCCCCGGAGGATATGATCCGGGAACTGACGGACCGGCTGCGTCCTCTGCTGGCAAAGCGGCAGATTTCCGTGTCCTGCGCCTGCCAGCCGGGAATCTGCCGCCTGGAGCCGGATCTGACCTGGTCCCTGCTGCTGAATCTGGCGGACAACGCCCAGAAGGCTATGGACCGGGGCGGTGAGCTGCGGTTTGAATCGGAGATGCTCCCCGGCGGGGTGCGCATCCGGGTACTGGATACGGGAGGGGGCATCCCGGAGGAGGCCCTGGCCCACCTGACGGAGGCATTCTACCGGGTGGACAAGGCCCGCTCCCGGAAGCAGGGCGGTTTCGGCCTGGGGCTGGCCTTGTGCCAGGAGATCGCGGCACTCCACTGCGGGTCCCTCCAATTTGCGAACCGGACCGATACCCACGGGTGCTGCGTTACCGTGGAGCTGAGAGGAGAGGGGTCATGAGGCGGCTGAAAAACGGACTGCTGGTGGCGCTTACCCTGCTGCTGGTGACGGCGGGGGCCGTGATGCCGGAGGCGGTATCCTATTTGCAGGACATTTATGGGTCCAATCTGGAGGAGCGCTTCGCCTTCGACTCCTTCAGCCTGACCCTCCGGCAGGAGTCGGACCTGGGCGGGACACTGAAGCTGATCGCAGGGGCGGACTATTATGTGGAGGAGGCTAAGGCGTCGGAGGATACCCGTCTCAGTGAGAAAGATGCCCTGGAGGCGGCCCAGCACGTCCTAATTCTGCTGGCCAATCACGGCTTGCTGGACAAAAATGCGGCAGGCCCCCGTTCCACGCCCTCCGTTTGGCCCCAGACCCTCATTTCCACGGACGGGACCTCCGCCATCCCCATGTGGACGGTCAGCTGGCAGGACAATCCGGAATATGTCTGGTTGGATGATGCCTCCGGAAAGGCGGTCATGATAACGGTCAGCTGCCTGAGCTACTCCACACAGTATATCTACAACGTGACCAGCGAGCCCATATACGCCCAAGCGGAAAACTGGCGGTCATTCCTGGAGGACTACTACGGTACGGAGGTTCAGATCACGGATGAGGAGTGGTTTGACTCTGCGGTAAGGTTTGCTCTGACCTTCCCCCTGGGAGAGGGCGGAGACCAGGAGCAGACACTCTTCCAGATGGATCTGTATATCTATTTCGCAGATGGCTTCACTATGCTGTCTCCCTATATCTGGCCGTATCAGGCATCCGCGCATTCGTAAGATTTTTGATGCCGGATAGATGCCGGGATGATGTGGTTTTTATGAACCGCCTTTTTATCATGGGACCATCTCATTGACAGGAAGGTGGTTTTATGTACCAAAGAGAACTTTCCGCCCGCGCCGGCGGCAGGCATGTCCGCCGCCGTAAGAGCAGGCTTCCCTTCTATGCGTTCGTGCTGGCCATTATAGCCTTCGCGCTGGCCTTTGCTTTTCCGGAGGAGCGTCCGGACAAGCCGTCCGGCCAGTCCCTGCCGGTCCGCACCTTGTCCGGAACTGAGGATCCCGTCCTGCCGCCGGTGAGTCAGGGCGTGGAGCCGGATATCCCCGCCTCAGGGCCGGAAGACAGCTGGATGCTGACCCTGGTAAATCCCTGGAACCCCCTGCCGGAGGACTATGCCTGTACACTCACCAGTCTTTCCAACGGTCACAGCGTGGACGAGCGCTGCTATCCGGATCTCCAGGCCATGCTGGACGCCTGCCGGGAGGCAGGCTTGTCGCCGGTGATCTGTTCCTCCTACCGCACCTGGGAGAAGCAGGAGAAGCTGTTCCAGAACAAGGTGGAGCGCCTCATCGCCCAGGGATATTCCCGGGAAAACGCCAAAACGGAGGCTGCCAAGACCGTTGCCCTTCCCGGCACCAGTGAACACCAGCTGGGGCTGGCGGTGGATATCGTGGACCGCAGCAATCAGAACCTGGACCGGACCCAGGAAACCACAGCCGTACAGCAATGGCTCATGGCACACAGCTGGGAGTATGGTTTTATCCTCCGCTATCCCGACGAAAAGAGCGAGACGACCGGCATCATCTATGAGCCTTGGCATTACCGCTACGTAGGGAAGGAAGCGGCGGAGGAAATCTACCGGCAGGGCGTCTGCCTGGAGGAGTATCTGGACCAGGCCGCAGGATAATGCTCATGTGCGGTAAAGACGCATGGGCCGGAAGCCAACGGCAGACCGCCAGCACCGCACAATTCCGAGTGACCGCAAAGGATAAGAAGCAGAACAAACGGCTGCGTTTGTTTTGACACGCACAGCGGCCCGGAGGCAAAGCCTCCGGGCCGGATGCTATTGGATTGAAATTTCCCAAAAATCTGCCTTAGATGCCGTCAGGCAGGCTCTGGGTCTCGGTCTCGGGCTTGGTCTGGGGAGCAGAAGCGCCGTTGTTGGCAGCCCAGCCCAGTTCTATAGCGGCCCAGTCCCGATGCTGCTTGACCAGCGTCCAGGTCTCTACGGACATCTCGTCACGGGTGTAATCATGCTCGTTGGTAGCTTCCTGCACCGCTTCATAGTACCAGGTGCCCTCCGGGTTGTCGGTCCAGGTCTTCATGGAAGGAAGCATGTGGTCCTTGTCCGGAGTACGGTCCAGCATACGGTTGACGATGGTCATGACCTGGGCGCGGGTAATGTACTCTTCCGGGTCGAAGCGGTTGCCGCTGCCGTTGATCCATCCGGCCTTGGCAGCCAGACGGATGTAGGAAGCGGCCCAATGGTCCGCCGTGTCGGAAAAATCACCCTTGCCGTCATCCACATAGCTGTCATCCAGGAACCGGGCCGCGACAGCCGCAAACTCCGCGCGGGTAATGCTGGCGTTGGGCTTGAAGCTGCCATCCTCATAGCCTGTCAGAATCCCAGCCTTGGCGCAGGTAGAGACGGCGTTATTGTACCAGTCTCCTTCCTCCACATCGATGAAGGAATTGACGGTGGACCAGTTGGACTGGCGGAATTCCTCCGTCATGAGGCGGAAGAAGATGGTGGCAACCTCTGCGCGGCTGATGTTGTTCAGCGGACGGACGGTACCATCCTCCTCATAGCCGATGACATAGGCAAAGTGGTCCGCGTCGTTCAGGCCCACAGCGCCTGCCAGAGGCACATCCTGATCGGCAATGGTGATACCCGGATCAAGCGGCGTCTGTGTATCGGGGATGACGGTCGTTCCTCCGTTGCTGCCGCCGCTGTTACCTCCGCCGCTGCTGCCTCCAGTTCCGCCCTCATTGCCGCCGCTTATGCTGCGGCGTCCAAAGTTTGCAACCACGTAGTACACTTCGCCGCTTTCCACTGTCAGACTGCGATTCAGTCCGGTATTGACATCCAAACGGTTTCCTTCCAGCGTCCAGTCGATGAAGTATACACGGCTGAGTGCAGTGGCAGAGGCTGTGTTGCGGAGCGTACGGGCATCACTCTTATCTGGTCCAAGATTAAACGTCTGGTAAGAGGCGGCGACAGTCCCATAGCGAGTGTTGTTGACGCTATAGTAAACTACAGCCTCAAAGCTGTCAGGAATGCCGTCCGGCTTCTTGCCGTCATTTCCGCCGCCGATGCGGTCAGCGCGATAAATAACCGTATGTTCCGCGTCCTCATTTTTCATCCTTCCGGTCACCCTGACGAAATCGGCAATATAGCCATCCCTTGCAGGGGAAGGAACATCGTAGGTTATGCCCTCCGCAAGATTTTTCTCTACATGGTCCGGAGCAGCAGCAGTGCCGTTCTCGTATACATAGTGAATTGTCAGCGTGTGGGCTCCTGCATCGGGAGCAGCGTTTGCGGTATAGTTGAAGGTAATGGCGTTACCCTCGGCTTGAATGGTAATCACCGTCTCGATAGGAGCAACCGGTGTATAGCCGCTGATGGAAATGGCCGTTTCGGTTACTTCTGTACCCAAAGTCAAGCCAGTCGAGACCGTCTTGGTATCGGCCAGTTTCTTATTGGTACCCTGCTCCAGATAGTCCACTGTGTAGGAAAGCGTGTCCGGCACGGGCTGCTTCTCAGCCAGGTAGAGGACCCTGATAACATTCTCGTTTGCAGTCAGGCCAATCGTTTTCTGCTGGTCCTCTGATACTACTGCCCCTGTACCATAACCTGCGCCAGGCGCATGATCTTGAATCATCTTGTCGGTTGCAAACCTTGCGATAATACTTCCATACGGCGCAGTTCCGGTTACCACCTCGCCAAACTTGTTAGCGGCATCCGTAGAATCCTTGTAGAACTCTACCGTGTAACCAACAGATTGGATGGTATTGATGATATCGTAGCTCTTGACTGTGGGGGTATAACAGTGTACAGTCTCTTCGGCAATGGTTGAGGTGATCTCGCTGCCTTCCGCGTGAAACTTGTTGGCTTCGAAGGAGTAGGACCACTTGCCATCATCACCGGCGCTGACGGTCTTGGAGTCTGCTTCTATGTTCCCGTTCATCAGCTTGACCGTAATGGATTCCGGCCGCTTGCCAGCAGCATTGCCATTGTCCTTCCAGGTTTTTTCACCGCTGATCGTGATCCTGGTAACGGCGGCAGCGGTCTCAGTGGTAAGCTTGTTCTCCGTTCCGCTGCTCTCATCCAGGTTTTCAGGCTTCGTGATCGTGTTGACCAACGTCTTACCCTCGTCCTTAGCTACGACTGTATACTTGTATACAATCGTAGCTTCGGCCCCCTGCTCCAAGGCCGGAATAGTAATGGCGTTACCATCGAGCTTCACACCGTCACTACTATTTTCACTGTCGAGTTCACGAGTACCGGCCGGAGTATCATCTGTGGTCCCTTCGCCTGCAGTTTTCCGGGCTGTCATGGTATCCGACAGTGTGAACGACTCCAGCTTAACATTTCCGGTATTCTTGACCACGATGGTGTAGGTCAGTTCCGTA
>ERZ779629.888-NODE-888-length-11151-cov-5.162311_pt1 | contig 11151 bp, 7 predicted proteins | sample MGYA00514192_ERZ779629 | MGnify/ENA primary metagenome ERZ779629 (study PRJEB29562, sample SAMEA4376709) | mouse gut metagenome | isolation source: Cecum | study: EMG produced TPA metagenomics assembly of the A DSS colitis mouse model was used to assess the... | reverse complement strand
AAATACAATTCTATCAGAGGATCCTCCGAACCCATAGGATAGAACATCCCATGGATCTTGTCCTCCCGGACGCTCCCCCGCACTGTAAAGCGAAACATTGCTTCTTCCTCGAAGCCCGTCAGTCTGGCCAGCTTTTCCAGCACTTCCACCTGACCGGCCTCCATGGCCTGCCTATCCAGAGCCACCTCCAGTTCAAAGGAAAAGCACGCCGAAGTCATACCCTCCTGCAGACGCCCCGCCGCCTTCCATTTGGGATAACAATAGATGCCAACGCCCGTCACCACAGCCGCCAGCAATATCAAAATTACGGGCAAAATATACGATTTCTTTTTAGTTCCCATAACCTCTCCTCTTTCAGCCATGAAGCTGCAACGCTTTCAGTATACTACCCCCACTCTATTCTTTGCAAGCTAATCTTCCCTGCATACTAAATAGACTTTCCTCCGGATAAACTCCAGTCCGGACAAACTTCTTTTAAGAGATTCTTTTAAGAATATTCTTTTTCCTCTTGACAATCCATCCATTTTTATTTATTATTTTAATATTAGCGGTGTTTGAATGCATATTTTGTAGATATTGTGTCGTCACAATTGGCAGAAAGGTTGTACTGACATGACATCGTTAAATCCATAGCATTGCGGCGCGTGGCTCAGTTTGGTAGAGCGCGGCGTTCGGGACGCCGAGGTCGCAGGTTCAAATCCTGTCGCGCCGATTCTTAAAAAGCTCAGGCCTTTCTCAAATCAGGACATGAAATATATTTTATCCAGAAGCATATAATAGCGTTCATCATCTTTTGCAGAATCTTTGATGTATTGATAATATATTCTGGGATCTTTTCATTCTCCGCATTCTTCATTTTCAATACCATTCAAAGCGGACACCATCCGATGCGATTTCGCTGATGTGATTTTTCTTTATGCTATTTTCCATTAAATATTTGCAATGCATATTTTATGTACTCTATTCTTATTCTAACCATTCTACGCAAGAAAATAGGATATCTGCCTTAAGAAATTGACCTCTGTACAAGCCTATCAGTACAAGAATGTCCGGCTGAAACTCCTGGCATCCTATTTTATCCGCAAACGGCCATACCTGTTGGCGAAGGCGGCGGACTGAGCAAATGAACATTTCGTGCCGCTTTTCAAATATCCGCAGCATCTGCGGAAAGAAACGCCGCCCCCATTCCCATTATCACATATAATGATGTTACATTCATGATCTGCTGGAAACTGAAAATATTATTGACCGTGTAGGCAAATAGGGCAAAGCCGCAGGCCGCCGCCATAGGATTTTTCCCTATTTGTCTCAGAAACTTCACCGCCGCACAGGCGATCATTCCAACAAAGCTCACCAGCCCCAAAATCCCTACGTCCACCAGAAGCGTCAGCCATTCATTGTGGACATTCGTCAGATATAAGGGGCCGAAGGCCGCTTTCAGGGAATCCAGAAGCCCTTGATCGGCACTATTGTACAGATATGCCACCATGGCGTCCGGACCTACTCCCACAAGTTTGTGCAAGGGATCCTGCGCCAAGAAGCACTGTATCCCCGCATTCCAAGTCTCCCCCCGATTGCTGCCCCATCCACTGGAGAAAATAAAGGCTTTGTTTTCTGACAAGCTGCCCAGACTCCCCGGACGAACCGTATTCAGAACGATCATCGCTATAAAAGCCACAAGAGAAATTGACACTATTATCATAATTACCCGTGCCACTGTCTTCACGCTTTTTTCTCGGTATGTTCCCCGCCTCTTTGCCAGACTCGTCCAAAGCAGGAATATCCCGGACAGTATGGTCATAACAATGGGCATGGCTCCCGTGGTCAGCAAATCCACGAACTCGTCCGTAAAGTCCAGTCTTTCAGGAAATACCGCTCTCACTACGGATGTGGCCAGACACACACCGCTCAGCAGCAGCGCTATGCCCCAGAACCGCTGCATGCGTTCCCCCGCTCCGACGGAAAGTATGAACAAAGCCAACATCACGGCCCCCAGCGTCACGATTCCGCTGGTGCTCCCCTGCGTCACCAGAGTTCCGAAGCCCAGACCGCTGTAGAGCGCCAGCAAAATCCGGCCAGCCTTCTGTCCCCGGCCTTTGGAGCCTTTTTGCCAAAAAAAAGCCACTCCCACGAAAAGCACCGTCACCACATAGCCGCAGTACCAGTTCATATTGCCGATGGTGGAAATAAAAGAGGAATTCCTCAGCTCCATCTCTATAGGATAGACTCCGAAACGATTCAGATACCCCAATAGGAACACCACTGCCGACGCCCCAAACATCAGGTAAAAATAGAACTTCCGCGGCTTCCAGAGCTTGGAGACAAGAAAATATGCGGCCAGCAGTATCAGCTGTATGTACAACCCCATGAACCAGCCTTCCGCCCCCCACTTCGCCCTCTCCTTGTATTCCGAGCAGAGATAGGATATCACAAGCGCCAGCCCGTACAGCCCTGCAAAGATATCTGCCGCGGAAAACTTCCGGCGAACCGCAGCCCACAACTCCTTGGGGATTTCTTCACGCCCTCTATTTTTCCTGCTCCAAAGATAGACTGCCCCGGAGAAGACTATGTATATGAATAACAGCAAAAGCACCGCCTTCCCCATCTGGATACTGACCCTTCGGAAAAAGAGACTTTTCTCTGTGGCAATGTAACTGTATCCGTTCTCGGAATAGAAAGGAAGCACCGCTGTAATCACAACAATATAGGCACATATGAAATAATCTATCAGAGCGCGAATCCAGCCTCTTATAGAAATCATCAGGGAATCCTTCTTCTTTTCTCCGCTCTCCAGATAACCGGACATGGCCTCTCCCTCTTTCGTCTGTAATCCCCTATCTATCATAATTCATTCTGATTTTTTCGTCAAATCCTTTCTCATGGTTCCTTCCTGCCCGCCGCACCTGCGCTTCTCCAGACTCAGAAAGCACTGGTAAATCATGATAAATCCCAGAGGCCCCTGAATGATTCCCCATATGCCGAAAAGCTGGACACCTGCATAGATGGACAGCAGAATGGCTATAGGAGATACCCCGATCTTTTTTCCGATCAGCTTCGGCTCCAGCCATTCCCTGATAAATATGCATACGATGTACACGGCGATGCACACTGCCGCTCTTACATAACTGCCGTAGAAAAGCTGCTGGATCGCAAGAGGCACCAGCACGATCCCCGTGCCGATGAAGGGCAGCGCATCCAGAATTCCCGCAAGCACCCCCCAAAGGATGCCCTGCCGTATTCCGCTGACCCCCAGCGCGCATGCGGCCAGCGCACCAATGATGCTCATAATGATGATCTGCGCCTTCACAAAGGTAGCGATATACCGAATGACTCCGCAGATAATCTCCAGATACACATGGCATTCCTCCCTGTCCAAAAGCCGATTCATGATATCGTCATAATCCTTGGCCAGCAGCACCGTGGCAATGACAAAGATCACCAGAAAGCCTCCCAGAGATGCCAGCACCTTCACATATTCCAGCGACTGGGACAGCACTCCCGGCAGCATCTGCTGCTGGAAATAGTCTATGCTCTCCTGAATTCTGGCAAAAAAGGTCTGCTCCAGATACTCGCTGTCCATCTTCAGGGCCTTCCCTACCACCTTACAGACTTCATGGAGAATGACGGAAAGCTGGGCCTCCAGAGAATCCAGCCCTTTGACCCAGTCCGGCAGACTTCCCACGATCCAGGAAAAAAGCACCCATGCCAGCGCCGCCGCAAAGGCGCAGGCCAAAAGCAAAAGCAATACCGCCCCCACCTGCCTATGAAGCCTGAGTTTTGCCTGCATTTTCTGGAGCAGCGGACCAAAAATCGTCACAAAAAGCATGGCTACCAGCACGGGCGCCGTCAGGGGAACGATCTCCTTCAAGAAAAAATAAACTGCCCCTGTCAGAAGGAGCAGCACCGCCACCCTATTGTTTTTGATCTTTTCCACCATACCCCAATCGCCCCTTTGCCCATGGATTCTTCACCGACACGCCGCCCGAAGCGCCTGCTGCAGGCAGCATAGGTGTCTCCGAGCCGCTTCCGGTTTTCTTATTGGTTAGTATGGTAGATTTTCATGAATCCATTACTGGGAAAAAAAGGAAAATGCCCTGCCTTTTGGCTTGATCTGAAATCCTATTTCCCGGCCCGTGCCGGGGTGGACGAACTCCAGACTATAGGCACAGAGCGCCACATCCGGTATGTACAGCGCCTTGGCGGAGGCCTTTGCCGACTCGCCGCCGTATTTCATGTCCCCCAGAAGAGGCATCCCCCTATGTGCCATCTGGGCACGGATCTGATGAAAACGTCCCGTGAAGATATGGATGTCTACCAGAGTCAGGGGCTGGGGCCGCTCCGTCACCTGCAGAACATGGTACTTCAGCACCGCCTTTTTCGCCGGAAAATCCCCTTCCGCTTTTCCGGAATCCTCCACGATGACGGCCCTATTCTCCTTGTTTTTGTATAGATAGTCCACCAGCTCCTCTTCCTCACGATCCGGTTTTCCGCAGACAACCCCATAGTACTTTTTGTGCAGCATTCCCCTCTTACCCTGTGCTTCCGTTCCTTCCGGCCCCTGCTTTCCTATTTGTCCCTGCTTCTGCATTGCCGTTTGTCCCTGCTCCTGCACTCCCGTTTGTCCCTGCTCCTGCAGCTGCTCCGTCAGCGCTCCGGCAGCCTTTGCATTCAGGGCGAACACCAGCAGTCCCTCCACCGGCTGATCCAGACGGTGGATTACTCCCAGATAGGGCGCAGGCCGTCCAAGGGCCGCGCCGGTGATCATCCTTTTCTGCCAAAGATAGTTCTTCAGCTCGCTTACCATATCCTGCTGCCCCACCCTTGCGGTCTGGGTAGCCAGTCCCGCAGGCTTGTACGCCACCAATATATCCTTATCCTCAAAGATAATCTCCGTCTTCATCTTTATCCCCATCCCCCGTTTACTCAAAATACAGCATGCGCTCAAAGCACATTTTCCCTTTCCATTCATCGGATGCGTTCAAAAACCCAAATCTCTTTGTTACTGCTCACTTGCCTCATAGGTTCCGCCGCAGCCCCTTAGGATAATGATTCTTCATTATACCCCCTGCAAGCTTTCCCCAGCCGATCCCGAAGCCGTCCGCACAGATCAGATACCACCCCTTATCGCCCTGTGCCGAAAAGGTGCCTCCCCGCAAATAGTCCCGAACTGCTCCCTCATCCGAAGGCATATCATAAATATGTACCGCATATTCCGGGGCCAGCGCCAATGCCAAGGCATGAGAGGGTTCAAAGCGGTTCTTTTTCAGCTCTCCCACCTGCAGACCCGGCCGGAGAACCCTCAGGCCATTCAGGCACGGCATTTGCGCCGGAACCAGATAAAGATGATCTCCGAACCTAATGTAGACGGCCTCCTCCCCTACCCCCACTGCCCGCCCTAAAGACGCCCGCTGACACGCCGGAAAATGCAGAGTCTCCCCGCAGAACTTATCAAACTCCGCCAGCTCCTTCAGCTCCCTTTCCGACAGTCCTTTCACGGTGCCGTTGACGGCCTGCCGCAAGCATCCGTTCGGCAGGCCGCCCTCCTTGCGCAGCACTGCGGCGAAGTGCCCCTCCCCCTTGACACGGTGCGGCCACAGCCGCAGGATTCCCGTCAGCCGAATATCTTCCCTGCCCAATTCCTCCTGCTCTACCGACAGCAGTAAGTCTGTCGGCAACAGCGAAAAATCCTCATGGCGTCCCAGAAATCTCTCCACACTGCCTTCGTCCTCCTCAGGGGCAAAGGTGCAGGTGGAATACACCAATCTCCCCCCGGGGCGGAGCATCCTTGCTGCACAGTCCAGAATCCCGTCCTGCCTCTCTGCACACAATGCCACGTTTTCCGGACTCCATTCCTCGCAGGCGGCCTCGTTCTTGCGGAACATCCCCTCTCCCGAGCAAGGCGCGTCCACCAATATCCTATCAAAGTATTCCGGGAAAAAATCTGCCAGACGCTCCGGGGACTCGTTTGTGACACAGGCATTGCAGATACCCATACGCTCTATGTTTTCCGACAGAATCTTCGCTCTGGCAGAATGGATCTCGTTGCAGATCAAAATCCCCTGCCCCTGCAGCTTCGCCCCTATCTGGGTGCTCTTGCCCCCCGGAGCGGCACACAAGTCCAGCACCCGCTGGCCGGGCCGCACCCCCAGCAGCTCCACCGGAGCCATGGCGCTGGGCTCCTGAATATAATACAGTCCGCCGTCATGATAAGGATGCTTTCCCGGCTGATCTCCCGGCTCATAATAATAACCCTCTTCCGTCCATGGAACCCTAGTCAAATGCGCAAAGCCCCCGGAAGCCCCCTTCTCTCCCGCTCCGTCAGGCGCCTTCCCAGCTCCCCCTTGGGCTCCCGCTCCGTCAGGCCCCTCCCGGCCTTCCCCTTCGCTTCCGCCGAGGGCCGCCACACCCAGCACCTGTGCCGCGCTTCGCCCGTCAGCCCTCACTTTCAACGGGTTCAGCCGCAGGGCCTGATACTTCTCCTGCCCTAGGGCCTCCAGAAAGGCCTCATATTCCTGCCCCAGCATCCCCTGCATTCTCTCCAAAAACTTTTCCGGCAGCATATATCCACCAGCCCCTTTCTCCCCCTGCGGCGCTTACCTGTTTCATCATTCTCCAAAATAACCCTAAGTGCGAATTTTCATAGGTATAGATATTAAATCACTGCCAGAAAACTCTTTATGTTCCAGAAACCCTATTATCTATTCCTATTATACACAGCCTTACAGCAAATTACAATAAGCAGAGAACCTGATGATTTCCGGCCCCATTGCCATACTCATTTTGCCCATAAACCGACCTTTTACGCGCCCTATGCCAAATTCATAAGCCACCCTTCCTGCGTCAGCTTTATTCTGCAGAAAAAAAGCTCCGGACCGACATATCTGTCAGCCCAGAGCAAGTCTGTCCATTTGACGGCCCCCTTTTGCAGCGCTTTACACTTTGAACCGGTAGCCTACTCCCCATATGGTTTCGATATATTGAGGCTTTGCCGTGTCCGGCTCTATCTTCTCCCGAATCTTCTTGATGTGTACTGTGACGGTGGCAATGTCCCCGATGGAATCCATGTCCCAGATTTCCCGGAACAGCTCCTCCTTGGTGAACACATGATTGGGATTCTCCGCAAGGAAGGTCAGCAGGTCAAATTCCTTGGTGGTGAACACTCGCTCCTCCCCGTTCACATACACCCGGCGGGCAGTCTTGTCGATGCGGATGCCCCGGATCTCCACAATATCGTTCTGGGGCTTCTGATTGGTGCCCACCAGACGCTCATATCTGGCCATGTGGGCCTTGACTCTCGCCACAAGCTCGCTGGGGCTGAAGGGTTTCGTCATATAATCGTCCGCACCAAGGCCAAGGCCCCGGATCTTGTCGATGTCATCCTTCTTTGCCGAGACCATCAGAATAGGGATGTTCTTTTCCTCCCTGATCTTCCTACAGACCTCAAATCCGTCAATTCCGGGCAGCATCAGATCCAGAATCACCAGATTGTACTCTCCCTCCAATGCCATGGACAGCCCCCCGTCCCCGGAATTACAGATATCCACCTGAAAGTCACTCAGCTCCAGATAGTCCTTCTCCAGATCCGCAATTGCAACCTCGTCCTCGATAATCAATATTTTGCTCACACCTACAGCCCTGCCTTTCTTCATCTCTATCTTCAGCCTTTCATTCGGCTTGTCTTTCCCATTTCAGGCCCTTTTGCCTTACGGGCTCTTCCGCCCGCCGCCTGCCTCACCATATATGAGCGCTTTTTTTGCGTTTGTTCCTGCGTCTGGAACTCCATCTACCGGCCTGCCCTACCACATATGGGCTCTTTTTTGCGTTTGTTCCTGCGGCCGAAAACTCCATCTACCGGCCTGCCCTACCGCATATGGGTGCCCTTTCGGCGCCTTGACTCAAGCTATGGCTCGTCCTGCAGCTCGATATACTTCCTCAGCACGAAGTGCATACAAGTCCCTTCATCCTCCCTGCTGGTGGCCCAGATATAACCGCCGTGATCCTCCACGATCTTTTTCACGATGGAAAGGCCGATGCCGCTGCCTCCCTGCGCAGAGTTCCGGGAGGCGTCCGTGCGGTAGAACCGCTCGAATATCTTGGGCAGATCCTTCTGGGCGATGCCCTTGCCGTTATCCTCGATCTCAATCCTTATAGAATCCGTCTCGTCCAGAATCCGAATGTCGATGACTCCGTGAACTTTGTCGATATATTTTATACTGTTGCTGATAATATTATTTATGACCTTCTTCATCTGCTCCGGATCCGCAATGACAATTGTGTCAGGTTTCACCAGATTGGAATAGTTCAGCTCCACATTCCTCTGCTCCAGATCCAGCCCTACCTCCTCCACACAGTCTCCGAAATAATCCGCCACGTTGATGCGGTGGAAGTTATAGGGAATCCGATTGTTGTCTATGCCGGAATAATAGGTCAGCTCGTTGATAAGCCTTTCCATGTCGTTGGCCTTGTTGTAGATGGTCTTGATGTATTTGTCCATCTTCTCCGGCGTCACTGCCACCCCGTCCATGATGCCCTCCACATACCCCTTGATGGCTGTGATAGGTGTCTTCAAATCATGAGAGATATTGCTCACCAGCTCCCGGTTCTGCTTCTCGCTCTCCTTGTTCTCCTCAGTGGTCTCCTTCAGCCGCAGCCGCATGTCCTCATAGTTCCTATACAGATCCCCGATCTCTCCCTTAGCGTCGGTCTGCAGGGAGTAGTCCAGATTCCCCTCCTTGATCTTGCGCATAGCCACGTTCAGCTCGTTCACGGGGACGAACACGCCCCTGCGGATCCACCATGTAAGCATCAGACTGGTGAATACCAGAATGAGAAAGATCGCCACAAGCATATCCACCAGCAGATGTCTGGAGATCAGGGAATTCACCTTGGTCACCACAAAAGCGCTTCCCTGACTGCCGTCAGGAAAAAAGAAGTCCAGCTGCTTCACGAACTTATCCAGCTCGTCATAGTAAATTCCGGACCCTACGGTGGACGCTCCCTCTCCGAAGGGCGGCAGCCGGTGGAAGATGGCCTCCGCGGCCTCCTGATTGCCCGCATAAAAAAGCTCCTGATCCTTCCTGACAATAATATAGGTAGTCTTGCGGACGATCTGGGAATTCACCATGTCCAGATACTCCTTGTCGGCCAGCCTGTAAGGATCTGTCTCCAGCTGCTCCTGCAGACGGAAGTAGACCCCGTCGGTGGCGCCGACCACCTCCTGCATATTCTCCGTCATGGCCCCATAGTCAAGCCGGTCCACGGGAAAGCCCTTCTGCACATTCATCAGATACAGCCCGATTCCGCAGAATGCCAGCGCCGTCAGCGCCAGCGGCAGAAGTATGATTGTTATGAAGGTTACCCGCAGCCTTGTCCGAAACGTCATGCATATGCTCCTATGAAATGAAAGGTTTACAGTATTCTATAATCTGCATTATGGTTTTTTGTATCAATATTGCGCCGCAATTCCGGCTTTGGCCCCAATGAACCCAAAAATCGAGACAACGGCTCTCTCTTTTTGATATTATACCACAATTTCGTGCGCTCTGGCACACATGGAATCAGAAGTCGAAACAGCGCCCTTCTGTTTCGATATTATACCATACTCCGGACACGAATTTGTAAAATAAGAAAAATAATCCCCTTAAAAAAATCTTAAATTTTTTAAGGACAAACTCTCTTGACTTCCTTTGAACCATCAGCTATGCTGAAAATGCATTATATTGTATAGTCTTTCGGTGGGATTACTGTCATCATACACCGTCCCCATTGAAAGCCCCCATAAAAACGGAGGATTCGTTATGCTTTCTGTCAAAAAGAATTCACCTATGAAAATACTTCATGATCTGGCACTGTCCTCGGTTCTGGCACTTTTTTTGTGCCTTGCAGCAAGCTGCGGAAAAGCCGAAGAGGAAATACCCCAACCCAATTCTAAAAACCATATTTATGTAGCCGAAATCCTAAAGAGGGACACCGGCAGCATTCCGAATAATTTTTCCGTCACGGAAGATCACTTGTATTTCCTGCGATATGAAAATGATTCAAAAACCATTTACCGCACCCCCTATCCGGCATCAATACGGAAAACGCTTTTTCCGAGAGCGAGGCGATACTAACCCTCCCGGACATTTTGGCAAATCTGCCGGAAAACGCGCCCGCCTATCACTCCGCCGACATATTGGACTATACAACGGACTCGGAGCAGAATCTATATTGTCTGGCCGCTCTTTACAAAGGCAGCATCAATCTCACGCTCACATCCGGTATATTATATAAACAGTCCCCGGAGGGCCGCCTCCTATACTGCACAGTCCTTCCAAATCTGGAAGCCCCTTCAAAGAATGCCAATCTGATGGCGGCGGATTCCGGCGGAAGAGTGTTTGCCCTGCTGGGCAGCTCCATTCTGATGACGGACGAAAAAGGAGAGGCCGGCAGAAACATTGCATTAGACAGCGAACTCAAGCCGGATATTTCAGATAATTTTATGGCGAACGGATTGATGGCAGACGGTGAGGGCCACATCTATTATACCGTAGAAAACCATTTAAACTTCACCCGGAACACGTATATAATGGACGAAGCAAACAATTTCCAGCCTGCAAAAGTCCCCGTATTGTCCGGACGCTTAAGCATCGGCCTTCACGAATCCTCCCACAGTCTATTGGTCCGGTTGGATGACGATAGGCTGTATCGGTATGATCAAAAAACCGATTCCCTGCAGGAAATATTATCATGGGGAGACAGCAATCTGATCGGAAACGATGTACGAACCGTAACACAGCTGACAGAAGATTCCTTTCTGGCGTTTTCCCAGCTCTCGGGTCAGGAAGAATTGCTGCTGTTGACAAAAACCGACTTGTCCCAGCTCCCCCAAAAGGAGCAGATTGTCATCGCTTGTTTTTTTCCCGACAATGAATTAAGACAATACGCATCTGACTTCAACCGCGCCAGCACACAGTACCATGTATCCATTGAGACCTATGGCGCCGATGAATATGATGAAGAAAATACTGCCGCATATGCTCTCCTCAATGCCGCTCTGGCATCAAAAAACGGCCCCGATATACTGGATTTGCCTTCTCTGGGCTTTGGACAGTATGCCTACGACAATATATTGGAGGATATGTATCCCTACTTGGTTGACGACGCTCTGAT
>ERZ779629.883-NODE-883-length-11224-cov-26.424120_pt1 | contig 11224 bp, 13 predicted proteins | sample MGYA00514192_ERZ779629 | MGnify/ENA primary metagenome ERZ779629 (study PRJEB29562, sample SAMEA4376709) | mouse gut metagenome | isolation source: Cecum | study: EMG produced TPA metagenomics assembly of the A DSS colitis mouse model was used to assess the... | reverse complement strand
CCGGCATCAAGCTGCTGACCAAGCACGGCATCACCAACCGGGTGGTCACCATCGTGTCCATCGCCATGGGTCTTGGCTACGGCCTGGGGGCCACCGCCAACGCCTTGGCGGGCGTGCCGGAGGCGGTGCGCCTGGTCTTCGGCGGCTCCGGCATCGTCCCGGCGGCCATTCTGGCCATTGCGCTGAACATCATCATCCCCAAGGAGGCGGAGGACCTGGAGGGCGAGCAGGCCGCCGGCGGGCAGCGCTGATGGACAACTATCAGAAGCAGTGCGAGCAGTGGCGGCAGTGGTTTCTCACGCTGGATCAGGACGACCTCTGCCGCCGCCTGCCGGAGCTCCAGCGGACCGGCGGCCATCTGGCCCTGTGGCACTTCGGCCGGCAGCTGGGGGTGGACCGCCGCACGGGGGCCATCTCTTCCCTGTCGGACGGCGCTGCGGTGGACATCACCCCCCAGCTGAACGTCTACACCCTGTTCCGCTACGCCCTGCCGGGGGCGAAGCTCTCCGGTGAGTGGGTCCCCTTCCGTGACTTGAAGGACGGCGGGCCCTTCGCCCCCGCCTTTCAGCGCGGGGTGCTCACGGCCCTGGCCCGCACCTTCTCCGGCCGCGAGGACCGGCTGGAGCGGGCGGTGGAGGCCCTGCGGGGCTGCCGGATCCATGGGCACGGCTTTCTGCTCCACGCCTTCGCCTGCATCCCGGTGCAGCTGCTGTTCTGGGACGGGGACGAGGAGTTCCCCGCCCAGGCCAACCTGCTCTTCGACCGGAACGCCACGGACTTCATCCACGTGGAGAGCATCGTCACCATCGCCGGGGAGGCCCTCTGCCAGCTGGCGGAGGCCGCCGCCCTCCCCATCGGCGGCAGCCCCTTTTCCCGCGTATAGAGAGACGCGCCCCACCGGCGCGGTAAGGAGGAAACTGCATGGCAAAGTATATTATGGCCTTTGACGCCGGCACCACCAGCAACCGCTGCATCCTGTTTGACCGGCAGGGCCGCGTCCACAGCGCCGCCCAGAAGGAGTTCACCCAGATCTTCCCCCGCCCCGGCTGGGTGGAACACGATGCGCAGGAGATCTGGGCCACCCAGCTGGGGGTGGCGGTGGAGGCCATGGGCAAGGTGGGGGCCTCCGCCGCCGACATCGCCGCCATCGGCATCACCAACCAGCGGGAAACCACCGTAGTCTGGGACAGGAACACCGGGGAGCCGGTCTGCAACGCCATCGTCTGGCAGTGCCGCCGCACCAGCGCCTACTGCGACCGGCTGGCCGCAGACCACGGCGGCGAGCTCCAGCGCCGCACCGGCCTGGTAGCGGACGCCTACTTCTCCGGGCCCAAGATCAAGTGGATTCTGGACAACGTCCCCGGCGCCCGCCGGCGGGCGGAGCGGGGGGAGCTGCTCTTCGGCACCGTGGACACCTGGCTCATCTGGAAGCTCACCGGCGGCCGGGTCCACGTGACGGACTACTCCAACGCCTCCCGGACCATGCTCTTCAACATCAGTACCCTGGACTGGGACGAGGAGCTCCTGCGCCTGATGGACATCCCCCGCTCCATGCTGCCCGTCCCACGGCCCAGCAGCTGCGTCTACGGTGAGACGGATCCCGCCTTCTTCGGCGGGCCCATCCCCATCGCCGGGACCGCCGGAGACCAGCAGGCCGCCCTCTTCGGCCAGGCCTGCTTCGCACCCGGACAGGCCAAGAACACCTACGGCACCGGCTGCTTTCTGCTGATGAACACCGGGGAGACGCCGGTGTTCTCCCACAGCGGCCTGGTGACCACCGTGGCCTGGGGGCTGGACGGCCGGGTGAATTACGCCTTGGAGGGCTCTATCTTTGTGGCCGGGGCCGCCATCCAGTGGCTGCGGGACGAGATGCGCCTCATCGAGTCCGCCGCCGACAGCGAATACCACGCCGGCAAGGTCAGCGACACCGCCGGGTGCTACGTGGTGCCCGCCTTCACCGGCCTGGGCGCGCCCCACTGGGACCAGTACGCCCGGGGGGCCATTGTGGGGCTGACCCGCGGGGTGAACAAGAACCATATCATCCGAGCCACCCTGGAGTCCATCGCCTACCAGGTCAGCGACGTGCTGGACGCCATGCGCGCCGACTCCGGCATCGCCCTGACCAGCCTGAAGGTGGACGGCGGGGCCAGCGCCAACAACGTCCTGATGCAGCTCCAGGCGGACATCCTGCAGGCCGCCGTCAACCGGCCGGTGTGCGTGGAGACCACCGCCCTGGGGGCCGCTTATCTGGCGGGGCTGGAGGTCCGCTTCTGGGAGGGGCTGGAGGACATCCGCCGCAACTGGGCCGTGGACCGGAGCTTCGCCCCCGCCATCTCCCGGCAGGAGCGGGACGTAAAGCTCCAGGGCTGGCACAGGGCCGTGGAACGGTCCTTCCGCTGGGCGGAGGCATAGCGCGTATGTCATTGAGCGCATGAAGCGCCCCCGTGCTGCCTGCACGGGGGCGCTTGCCATTCAGTTTCGCGGTGAGGGATTACTCCTCGTCGTCATCGTCGTCCTCATCCTCGCCGGCGCAGGCGCAGCAGCAGCCGCCCTCGCAGCCGCTCAGGTCCGTCAGATCGAACTCCAGCTTCTCGCCGCAGTTGGGGCACAGCACGCCGCCCTCCTCCAGGACGCTCTCGTCGAAGAAGATCTCCTCCTCACAGCTGGGACAGGTCGTCTGGTAGACCTCGCCGTCCTCATCGCCGTCGTCATCCTCCCCGTCCAGCTCGTAGAGCCGGGTCTCCACGTCCGCCAGGTCGTCGCTGACGGCGTCCAGCCCCTCCTCCAGCTCGCTCTGCTCGTCGCGGATGTCCTGCAGTTCCAGTGCGATGTCGTCCAGAAGATCCATCATCACATGGAGGAGCTTGACCTCCTTGGAGTTGGCGTCCAGGCCCAGGCCCTCGGCTAAACCCTTCATATACGCGACCTTTTCCAGAATTTCCATAGCTGTTCTCCTTTCAAAAAGTCATGTTGGCAGGTACTTCTCCTCCTGAACACGGCCCCCGGCCGATGGAACAGATCAGTTCTTGCAGCGGGACAGATACTCGCCGGTGCGGGTGTCGATGGTGATCTTGTCGCCGATGTCGATGAACAGGGGCACCTTGATCTCCGCGCCGGTCTCCAGCACGGCGGGCTTGGTGACGTTGGTGGCGGTGTTGCCGGCGAAGCCGGGCTCGGTCTCGGTGACCTCCAGGTCCATGAAGTTGGGGCACTCCAGGCCGAAGACGTTGCCCTTGTAGGAGAGCACCTTGCACACCGTGTTCTCCTTGACGAAGCGGAACGCGTCGCCCAGCAGGTCGCGGCTCAGGGGCACCATGTCGAAGGTCTCCTGGTCCATAAAGTAGTACAGATCGCCGTCGCTGTAGCTGTACTCCATGTCCTTGCGCTCCACAAACGCCTCCTCGAACTTGGCGGTGGGGTTGAAGCTGGTCTCGGTGACGGCGCCGGTGACGACGTTCTTCATCTTCGTGCGCACAAAGGCCGCGCCCTTGCCGGGCTTGACGTGCTGGAACTCGACGACCTGCATCACCTTGCCGTCCATCTCAAAAGTCTTGCCGTTGCGGAATTCGCCGGCGGTAATAGTTGCCATATTCAATATCCTCCTATGGAATGAATTTATCCTTCGGCCATTTTATCCTATTTCCGGCGCAATTGCAAGTATTTTGTAAATTATTCTTTTACTTTTTCCTGCCCGCCCCTCCGGCCTCCGCTCCCGCACCATAGTATGCCCAGCACGGACGGATTCCAACCCCGCCGCGGGGTTGCGTTTTGGCTGCCGGTCTGATATACTGTGGATTTGCGCGGGGCGGGTATGCGCTCCTTTTTTCTTGCGGGAAAAGGAACGTTTATTGGCCCGGCGGCTCGTATAAATAAATGAGGGTTGAAAGCTGCCGGTAATCAGCGGTATACTTTGCCTAAATCAATAATTGATAGATCGAAAGCGCGGGAGAAACAACATGGATATGACAAGGTTTAAATGGACACGAGAACCGAAGCAATGGTATATTGACAGTACAAAAGTAGAGATTGTCACTGCTCCACACACCGACCTGTGGCAGAGGACCTATTACCATTTTCAAAATGATAACGCACCAGTGCTTCAAATGGAAACGGATAAACGGTTCTTCAGCTTTATTGTTAAAACGGATTTTTCTGAAAGCCATCACAGATTTGACCAATGTGGCATTGTTATGTATTTGGACAGTGAAAATTGGCTGAAAGGCTCTATTGAATATGAGAACGACGATTTCCAGCATTTAGGCAGTGTTGTCACAAATAACGGATATTCTGACTGGGCTACTGCCGCTATTCCTGCTGCAATCAAATCCATGTGGTATCGTTTCAGCCGTCGGGGGAGCGATTATTGTATTGAATGCTCTGAAGATGGCATCCATTTTCATCAAATGCGCATTTGCCATATGGATAAAGGAAGCGACACCGTCAAGTTTGGCATCTATGCCTGCTCACCGGAAGACTCTTCGTTCAAAGCTGTTTTTACCAACATAGAGTTTACTGAATGTCAATGGAAAGCCCACGATGGGCAGCAGCCAGATTCATAATCATTTCAGCTGGTGGGATTTTACCTTTTGGTGAAATTCCCTTGACAACCTAGGGAAAGAAAACGTATCAAAACGATCCTTTTCTACGGGACTGGACCCACTGTGTTTCCAGGATTTCTGCCCGGTAACGATACTACTCCCTTACTTGGGAAGCGTATCGGGAGAAGCATACATTGATGACGGGGAGGCTGCAAACCTATGCTCAATTTCCGCAACGACTACAGCGCCGGCGCCCATCCGGCGGTGATGGAGGCCCTATGCCGCACCAATCTGGAGCTGACGCCGGGGTACGGGACGGACAGCTACTGCCGGGAGGCGGCGGACCTGATCCGCTCCCTCTGCGGCGCGCCGGAGGCCGCCGTCCACTTCTTCACGGGGGGCACCCAAGTCAACAAGACGGCCCTGGCGGCGTTTCTGCGCCCCTACGAGGCGGTGATTGCTCCCGCCTCTGCCCACATCTGCGTCCACGAGTCCGGGGCCATCGAGCAGGATGGCCACAAGGTGCTCCACCTACCGGCTCCCGACGGGAAGCTGACGCCAGAGGCCGTGCGCGGCGCCGTCTCCGCCCACTCCGGCGAACACATGGTGCTCCCCCGGCTGGTCTACGTCTCCAACACCACGGAGCTGGGCACCGTCTACTCCCGCGCCGAGCTGGAGGCGCTGCGGGCGGTCTGCGGCGAGCTGGGCCTGTACCTCTACTGCGACGGGGCCCGGCTGGGCTGCGCCATAGAGGCCGGCGGCGCCGGCTTTGCCGACTACGCCGCCTTCTGCGACGCCTTCACCATCGGCGGCACCAAAAACGGCCTCCTCTTCGGCGAGGCCCTGGTCATCGCCAATCCCGCCCTCCAGCCCTGCTTCCGCCACTGCATGAAGCAGCAGGGGGCCATCCTGGCCAAGGGCCGCCTGCTGGGGGTGCAGTTTGCCGCCATCCTGGACGGCGGCCTCTACCTCTCCTTGGCCGCCCACTCCAACGCCCTGGCCCGCCGCCTGACGAAGGGGCTCAGGGCCCTGGGGATTCCCCTTCTGGTGGACTCCCCCTCCAACCAGGTCTTCCCCCTCCTGCCGGACGGCGTCGTGGAGCGCCTGGCCGCCCACGCCGCCTTCGAGATCCAGCAGCTCTCCGGCGACGGCCGCACCTGCGTCCGCTTCGTCACCGGCTGGAGCACCACCGAAGCGGAGGTGGACGCGCTGCTGGCGCTGCTGGAATAGGGACGCTCCTTATCATAATTATAATAAAAGCCGGAGGGAAGCTTTCGTTTCCCTCCGGCTTTATTCGCAAACAGCCAGTCCCTTTTACCACGCCTTGACATACCCCGGCAGGTAATTGAGCGGGTCCACCCGCACTCCGCCCTCGGTGATCTCGTAGTGGAGGTGCGGACCGCTGCTGATGCCAGTGGAGCCGGTGACCCCGATGACCTGTCCCTGGGAGACCACGTCCCCCTCCTTAACAGAGCGGCTGCTCATATGGGCGTACAGTGTGGTATTGCCGCTTCCGTGACTGATGACCACGTAGTTGCCGTAGGAGCTGGAGCGCTCGGAGGTGATGACAATTCCCGCCTTGGTGGCCAGCACATTGGTGCTGTAGCCCACGCCGCCGATGTCCACCCCCTTGTGGTTGGTGGAGGCCCCCTTGATGCCCGTGTTCCGGCCCCCCATGGGGGAGGTGATGCGCTTGCTCGCCGTCTCCGGCCAGATGTACCCGCCGGAGGTGGCGCTCCAGTTCATCTGGGCGGCGGCCATCTGCTCCGCCAGCTCCTTCTCCTTCTTCTTGATCTGCTCCTGGATGCGGGCCTCCTCCTTCTCCTTCTCCGCGAGGAGAAGGGCGGCGGCGGCCTCGTCGGCCTGCAGCTCCTTGACCATCTCGTCGGCGGCCTTCCTCTGGCTGTCCAGGTCCGCCTTCTGGGCCTCCAGCTCCCGCTTGGCGGCCTCAGCCCCCACCTTCAGCTCCTCCTGGTAGGCCTGCTTCTCCTGTATCTGGGCGCGCAGCTGCCGCAGGCTGTCCAGCACGCCCTGGTCGTAGTTCATCACCTCCTGCACATCCGTAAGGCGGCTGAGGAGGTCCGAAAAGCTGTCCGCCTTGAACAGCACCGCCCAGTAGGAGGTGGTCCCCGCCTCCTCCATCACCCGGGCCCGCTCGCAGAAGAGGGCGTACTGCCGGGCCTCCTCCTGCTCGTTCTCCGCCAGCTCGAAGGCCGTCTGATCCAGCAGCGCCTCGTAGCCGGCAATCTCCGACTCCGTGGCGGCGATCTCCTTGACCGTCAAATCGATCTTCTGATCCAGCAGCGTGCGGCGCTGGATGGCGGTCGCCTTGTCATTGCGCAGCTGGGCGAGCTGGTCCTCGATCTCCTTCTTCTCCTTGTTCAGCCCCTTCTTGTCCTCCTTCAGCCCGTCGATGTCGCTCTGGGTCACCGCGCGGGCGGTGGGGAGCAGGGGCTGCGCCGGGGCCGCCGCCAGCAGCAGCAGGGCCGCCAGCACCAGCGCGGTCGCTTTCCGCCGTGTCATCTTATGCATCATCCTTTCTCAGACCGTTACACCTGCAGGAACTTCCGTATGGCGCTCAGGCTCCCGCCCACGCCAATGACCATCCCCGCCGCCGCGAAGATGGCGGCCACATAGGTCCACATCTCCCGAAAGGGCACCACGGTGATGAGGTTGATGGTGTCGTTGCTGGCCACCCCCCGGGCCACCGCCTCGTAGAGCCCCCACTGGAGGAAAAAGCCGATCACCGCCGAGAACAGCCCCAGCAGGAAGCCCTCGTAGACGAAGGGCCAGCGGATGAAGCCGTTGGTGGCCCCCACCATCTTCATAATGGCGATCTCGTCCCGGCGGTCAAAGGTGGTGAGCTTGATGGTGTTGGCGATGATGAACACCGACACGATGAACAGCACCGCGATGAGCACCGCGCATACCACCCCCGCCACGTTGCGGATGGTGATGAACCCCGCCGCCTCGTCCTCGTAGGCGCTGACGTTGCCCGGCCCGATGCCCGCCACTGCCTCCAGGGCGGCCTTGGTCTGGCTCATCCTGCCGATGTCCGCCAAGTCCACGGCGTAGCGGTGGCGGAAGTTGTCGTCCGGCAGGCCCTGGAACAGCTCGTCATCCTCATAGCGGGCCCGGAAGGCCTCCGCCGCCTCCACATTGGAGATAAACTCCACCGCCGACACGTTCTCCACCGCCAGCAGCTCCCGCTGCAGCGCCCTGGCCTCCTCCTCGCTCAGGCTCTTGTCCACAAAGGCCAGCATCTGATTCTGGGACTCCATGTCCTCCAGCATGGCGTTGGCGTTCACCGCCACCAGGGTGAAGGTGCCCATAATCAGCAGGCAGGCCACCGTGATGCCCACGGCGGCAAAGGACATGAAGCCGTGGCTGAACATGTTGACGGTACCCTCCCGGGCAAAGTAAAAAATATTGTGCTTGCTCACTGTAGTTTCCTCCCGTACCAGCCCTTGCCGTCGCTGATGACCCTGCCCCGCTCCAGCATCACCACCCGCTTGTCGAAGCGGTTGACCAGATCCTTCTCGTGGGTCACCACCAGCACCGTGGTCCCTAGGGCGTTGATGCGCTCCAAAAGGCGCATGATCTCCAGGGAGCGGGCCGGGTCCAGGTTTCCGGTGGGCTCGTCGGCGATGATGGTGTCCGGGTTGTTGAGCAGGGCGCGGGCGATGGCCACCCGCTGCTGCTCGCCGCCGGAGAGCTCCGAGGGCAGACGGCGGCCCTTGTTCTCCAGCCCCACCAGGTTCAGGCAGTAGGGGATCCGCTTTTTGATCTCCTTGGGCCCCGCGCCCACCGCCCGCATGGCAAAGACCATGTTGTCGTAGACCGATTTGTGCTCGATGAGGCGGAAGTCCTGAAAGATGACCCCCACCGTCCGCCGCAGCAAGGGAATCTGCCGCTCGCTGATGTTGCGCAGGGAGAAGCCGTTGACCATCACCCGGCCCTCGGAGGGCTCCACCTCTCCGATGAGCAGCTTGATGACCGTGGACTTGCCGCTGCCGGAGGGCCCCACCATAAAAACGAACTCCCCGTCCTGAATCTCCATCGACAGGCCATTGAGGGCGTGGGTTCCATTAGGATATTCCTTTACTACGTCAATTAATCGTATCATGTCTGTCGCGTTACCTTCCTAAAAAACCGAATCATTATGTAAACCGCGCAAAGAGACAAAAAGTGCCATATACATGATACACAATGGCCGCTCCCGCGTCAAGGGAAGAAACGCATATTTACCCCAATTTCCACAAATTTCTTCTCTCCTCACCTCCCGCGCCCCTCTCTTACCCCGCAGATCGCCGCCGTCCCGTCAAAAAAGAGATATATTTCTCTCACCCCCCTTGACAAGCGGCAATGATAGTGATATATTTATCTCACCAAGCGACAAATATATCACCACTATAAATTAGGAGGCATCTTCTCATGAGACACAACCGGACATCCAAATATCCCCGCTGGCTGGCGTTGGCACTGGGCGGCGTGCTGTGCGCGGCGGCGACCGCCGGGGCCGTGTGGTACGACCTGACCTGCAACGGCGGGAAGCTCGTCTATCCCATGCATTCCTATGCCTTTGCGCCGGCAGATATTCCCATGCTCCTGGCCGTGGCGCTGGACGTTCTGTATGTCCTGTATCTGGCCTTCCTGCTGGTCCGGGGCATCCTGGTCCAGAAGGAGTACGTGTCCAGGACCGGCCGCACCCGGCGGCTGAGCCCCAAGTTCGGCCTGCTGGGCTTCCTGGGATTTCTGGGCTTTCTGGGATTCTGGTCCTACGGCGCCTGGGGCGACGCCACGCCCTTCCTCTTCTTCCTGTTCTTCGGCTTCTTCGGTTTTTTCTTCGAGGGGAAGATGTCCAACACCCTCATGGACGAGCGCTATAAAGAAAATGTGGTCCGGGCGCAGCTGAAGGCCTACCGGGTGGGATTTTCCATCATCATCCTCCTCCTGATCCTGGGAGGCCAGCACACCCGCCTCAGAGCGGAGTTCACCGCCCCCGTGCTGATCACCGGCATCGCTCTGGCGGTGGCCCTGACCATGTTCCTCTCGGAGTACCTGCTCTACCGCTACGACCACGACGACGCCCTGGAGGAGGAGGCGTAATGGACGGCTTCACCTGCAGCCTGAAGACCTTCCGCCAGGCCAAGGGCCTGACCCAGGGGGAGCTGGCGGACATCGTGGGGGTGCGGCGGGAGACCATCATGCGCCTGGAGAAGGCCCAGTACAACCCCTCCCTGAAGCTAGCGGTAGACATCTCACGGGCGGTAGGCGCGCCCATAGAGGACATCTTCATCTTTACCTGACATCCGTCGACATCTATCGCGCCGCCGGGGACCTGTCCCCCGGCGGCGCAGAGTTTTTCTCTTAGATAGCGTCTACACAAGATATTACGCTTTGAAAATCGCGTTTTGGAAAGAGCGATAAACGCTTTCCCGGTCAATATAATTTGTTCTAATCGTGCCGGACATCCAAGGCTTTTCCGCCACCCATCCCCGGTTCTGGTCTATGATCGCATCCAGCGAATCCATCAGCCGGTCCATAAACGGGTCAAAGGAGGAATTAAGCATATTGGATAGCTTTTCGCTGATACCGGCGCTCCCGGCGCTGGTTTTCAATGCGCCGTACTGCTCCGCAGGCCCAATTTGCTGATTGACATTCAAACGAAAATGCAGCAGGCCAACTCGCCTGGATTCGAGCGGTGGGCGAAAATTTTCAATCTCAAGGAGATGGCAAGGACGGTCATTTACTTGCAGGAAAACGGATTGACAGACCTCGGAGAATTGGAAAGAGCCTGTGATGCGGCAGTCCAGAAATTTAACGATTTGGGCAATCAGATGAAAGCCGCTGAACGGAGAATGAAAGACATTTCCGAACTGCAAAGGCAGATCGGCACCTACTGAAAAACACAGGAGATTTACGCGCAATATCGGAAATTGACGGGCAGGAAGAAGGAGAAATTTTATGAACAACATAGCAGTGAAATCACGGCTTGTCAAGCGGCGAAGCGGTACTTCAATTCACTTGGTTTGAAAAAGCTGCCCTCCATGCAATCGCTGAAACAGGAGTATGCCGTGTTGCAGGCTGAGAAGAAAAAACGGTATCCAGAGTACAGGCAGGCGAAGGAAAAAATGATAGAACTGCTCACGGCCAAAAACAACGTGGAGCGGATTTTGGGCCTGATGGAGAAAGAGAAAAATCGTGACCGCCAGCAGGGGGCGCGGTGATGATTTCTTCTCTCCCTGCGGGTAACAGCAGACGCCGAAGGCGGCTTAAAGGACCGGCGCAAATGCGCCGGTCCTTACGGGGGCTTGGGGGCGTCAGCCACCAACAAGCGAGCCTCGGTATATACCGGGGCATTGCTTGCCGCTACCTATTCCACGGCATTAACCGTTTCGCTCAGTTTCATCTTCAATCAGGGCAACAAGTTCGCTTGGGCGCATATCAAGTGCATTTGCAATTTTCCACAAAGTTTCAAAATTTGCCTGCTTGTCACCATTCTCAATCATCGTCAGATGAGTGCGGGCAATTCCCGCAAAACCGCTCAAGACATCTTGAGATATGCCTCTTTTGTTGCGAAGATTGCGTATTGTCCTTCCAACCGCACTATTGTCGAATTGCACCGCCACACCCCGCTTTCTCAACTGATAGTGTATGAGAAAACGCGCAAATGATAGTCTACG
>ERZ779629.881-NODE-881-length-11250-cov-11.139973_pt1 | contig 11250 bp, 9 predicted proteins | sample MGYA00514192_ERZ779629 | MGnify/ENA primary metagenome ERZ779629 (study PRJEB29562, sample SAMEA4376709) | mouse gut metagenome | isolation source: Cecum | study: EMG produced TPA metagenomics assembly of the A DSS colitis mouse model was used to assess the... | reverse complement strand
GGCGGCCATGGACCGAAAGGAGTGAATCAAAATTGGAACGGATCGCCAGCTTTTCCGTGGACCACACCCGGCTCCAGCCGGGGATGTACCTGTCCCGGCGGGACGGGGACACCGCCACCATCGACCTGCGCCTGCGCCGGCCCAACACCGGGGACCTGCTCAGCAACGCCGCGCTCCACTCGGTGGAGCACATAATGGCCACCATCCTGCGCAACAGCCCCGAGAAGGACGCGGTGCTCTACTTCGGCCCCATGGGCTGCCAGACCGGGTTCTACGCCCTGTTTGACCAGTCCAAGCTGCCGCTGGACGGCATCGTGGCCCTTTTGAAGCGGGCCTTTGACCAGGCCGCCGCCTGGGATAAGCCCATGCCGGGCCAGAGCGCCGTCGAGTGCGGAAACTACCGCAATTTGGACGTGGCCCTGTGCCGCCGGGAGTGCGCCGCCTACGCCGAAGTCATCAAACACTGGACCGTGGACCAGCTGGACTACGAATATCACCTGTAAACGGTTCAAAAACGGGCCGCCGTGCGTTTTGCACGGCGGCCCTTCTGTTTGGTCCGTTCAGCCCGCCTTGCGGTCCCGCTCCAGCGAGATGCGGTCGGCAATCATGGCGATGAATTCGCTGTTGGTGGGCTTGCCCTTGGCGTTGGAGACGGTGTAGCCGAAATATTTTTGCAGCGTCTCCAAATCGCCCCGGTCCCACGCCACCTCGATGGCGTGGCGGATGGCCCGCTCCACCCGGCTGGCGGTGGTGCCGAATTTCTTGGCCACCGCAGGGTACAATACCTTGGTCACGGCGTTGATGATCTCCATGTCCGCCACGGCCAGGCCGATGGCCTCCCGCAGGTACTGGTAGCCCTTGATGTGGGCGGGCACGCCGATCTCATGGATGATGGCGGTGACCTGGCGCTCCAGGTCCCGGGCGTCGTTTTCCTCCTGGAACTGGCCCGAGGGCGCGTCGGCCAGCAGCCGGGTCCGCTCGATCACCGACTGCGCCCGGCAGGGCTTGAGCATACAGTAATCCCCGCCCTTCTGGGAGATCTGCCCCGCCAGCGCCGGGCCGCCGAAGGCGGACAGCACCAGCACCTTGGGCCGGTCCTCTCCCAGCTCTTCCAGCACCTCCAGCCCGTCCATATCCGCCAGCATCAGGTCCATCACCACCACGTCCGGCCGGTGGCGGGCGACGAGGTCCAGCAGCTCCTCGCCGCTGCCCGTCTGGGCACACACCGTCAGGTCCGCCTCCCCGCCTATCATATCCGCCAGCATCTGGCGGAACTCCTCCGCGGCGTCCGCCAGCACGATCTTCTTCTTGTCGCCCATGTCTCCTGTTCCTTTCCGGTCTGTGACCTGAGTTTAACAATCAGTTTTACCAAAATCTGGTGTACCCTTAAAATACCACAGAATCCTCCACATGGCAAGGAAGTTTTTCACATTTTTTCAAATTATTCTTCGACATCTTCTGTCGGAATTTGGTCACACTCCGGTTTTTGGAATCAAAAATCACGAAATTACAGTTAGTTATCACATTGCTGGAGCATCCGGCCCACCCAGATGCCGTAGCCGCTGGTGGGGTCGTCCACCAGCACGTGGGTCACCGCGCCCACAATCTTTCCGTTCTGCAAAATGGGGCTGCCGCTCATCCCCTGGACGATGCCGCCGGTGGCGTCCAGCAGCCGCGGGTCGGTGACCTTGAGCAGGTAATCCCGGCAGTCGTCCTCCCGCTGGGGGAACACCTTGGCGATCTCGATGGCGTACTCCTCCACCCGCTCGCCGGAGATATTGCACAGGATGGTGGCCGGGCCGGGGGCCGCCTCCTCCCGGGCCGCCGCCTCCACGGCGGTTCCCTCCACCCAGCCGCTGTCCGCCATCACGCCGAACACGCCGCCGTCGGTGTTGGCGCTGAGCAGGCCCAGGGTGGCATCGGTGTCAAACACCCCCTGGAGCTGGCCCGGAGCGCCCGCTCTGCCCTTCTGCACCCCCGCCACCACGGCCGGGAGGATGGAGCCGCTGTCCAGCGGCATGAGCTTCGCGGTGTCCACGTCGTTGATGCCGTGGCCCAGGGCGCCGAAGGCCCCGGAGCCGGGACAGTAGAAGGTCACCGTGCCGATGCCCGCCATGGAGTCCCGAATCCAGGCCCCCAGCTTATACGCCCCGTCGGAGGCGCACAGCGCCGCCGTGGCGGTGAGCTGCACCTGCTTGTCGTCCCGGATGGCCCGGATGCTCATGGTCTCCCCCTCCAGCTCCTGGAGCAGGGCGGACACCTCCTCAATGGTGTCCACCTCGGTGGAGTTGATGTGGGTGATGATGTCCCCCTCCCTCAGCCCGCAGGCCTTGGCCGGGTTCACATTGCCCGCGTCGGTGGCGATGTCCGAGGTGCCCACCACCACCACGCCGTCGGAAAAGAGCTTGATGCCCACCGCCTTCCCCACCGGGATCACCGTGGGCGCGCCGGCGTGGGCGACGCTCAGCGCCGGCCACATGGCCAGCACCGCCGCCAGCAGCAGCCCCAGCCCCCGCAGGACCGCCGCCCCCATACATGGTCTGGCTTCTTCATTCAAATCCATTCACCGCCTTTTTGAAACTGGCGGGTATCCAGGCATCTGCGGAGGACCGCTCCGCAAACGCCCCGACGCCCGCCCTGTTAATATGGCGGCGGGGCGGGATTTTCACCGTGGCAAAGTCAGGCGGGTTTGACAGGGAAAAGCGTCGGCGTCCCGCAGCCGCAGGCTTTTCCCCGTTTATGCTGGAAAAATCCCCCGCCGCTGGCCGATATTGGACAAATTTCGACAGCCAGGCGAGAAAAAACCGGCGGGGACAAACATAGTCTGCCCCCGCCGCCGCATACTTTAAGAAAAAAAGCGAGGTGCGACTATGGAAAAATCGACCAAAAAACTGCTGCTTTACTACCTGGCCGCCGCCGCGGCCGGAGCGGCGCTCCACTTCCTCTTCACCTGGCTGCCCAACCCGGCCACCGCCCTGATCTCCCCGGTGCGGGAGAGCGTGTGGGAGCATGTGAAGCTGCTCTACTTCCCCCTGCTGGCGGCGGCGGCGCTGCTGGGCCGGGGCGGGGGCGGCATGGGCCGCGCCCCCTGGCTGCTCAGCCTCACCGCCGTCTGCGCCATTCTGCTGGGGGTGGGCTGGCTGTATCACATCGTCCTGCGGGGCGAGAGCCTGTACGTGGATCTGACCCTCTATTTCGTGCTGCTGGCGGTGGGGTTCCTGCTGCCCAGGGTGCTGTGGCCGCTGTGCGAGTGGCCGGGGACGGACAAGGCGGCGGTTCTCCTGACCGCCCTGCTGGGGGCGTTCATCGTGTGGTTCACGTTTTTTCCGCCCCAGTCGGCGCTGTTTGCCGATCTGAGCGGCGCGGTGCGCACCTTCCTCACCATCCCGGTGTGACAGCAAACGAATGTTTCACGTGAAACGCTCCGCGGGACCGTCACCGCACCTGCCCCGTCCCGGAGATCACGTACTTATACGTGCACAGCTCCGCCAGCCCCATGGGCCCCCGGGCGTGGAGGCGCTGGGTGGATATGCCCATCTCGCACCCCAGGCCGAACACCCCGCCGTCGGTGAACCGGGTGGACGCGTTCCAGTACACGGCGGCGGAGTCCACCAGAGCGGTGAAGCGCCTGGCGGTCTCCCCGTTTTCGGTGACAATGGCCTCGGAGTGGCCGGTGGAGTGGGCGGCGATATGGGCGGCGGCTTCGTCCGCTCCGCCCACCACCTTCACCGCCAGGATGTAGTCCAAAAACTCCGTGTCGAAGTCGGCCTCCCCGGCGGGCACGCCCTTGATGACGGCGGCGGACTCCTCATCCAGCCGCAGCTCCACCGGGGGCAGGCGCTTGGCCTTGCGGGCGTCCACCAGCCGCTCCCGCAGCCGGGGCAGGAAGGCCCCCGCCACGTCCCGGTGGACCAGGCACACCTCGGCGGCATTGCACACGCTGGGCCGGGAGCACTTGGCGTTGTCCACAATGTCCAGCGCCATGTTGACGTCCGCGTCCCTGTCCACGTAGACGTGGCAGATGCCGGTGCCCGTTTCGATCACCGGGACAGTGGCGCTGTCCACGCAGGCCCGGATGAGCCCCGCGCCCCCCCGGGGGATGAGCAGGTCCACCAGGCCGGAGGCGGTCATCAGCTCCCGGGCGGACTGCCGGGAGGTGTCCTCCACCAGCCCCAGTGCGTCCTGGGGCAGGCCCGCGGCGGCCAGCCCCTCCCGCAGGGCGGCCGTGATGGCGGCGGCGGAGCGGTGGGCCTCCTTGCCGCAGCGCAGCACGCAGGCGGAGCCCGCCTTCAGCGCCAGCGCCGCCGCGTCGGAGGTGACGTTGGGACGGCTCTCGTAGATAATGGCGATCACACCCATGGGAACGGCGGTCTTTTCGATGACCAGGCCGTTGGGCCGCTCCACCCGGCTGACCACCCGGCCCGCCGGGTCGGGGAGCGCCGCCACCTCCCGCACCCCCTGGGCCATGCCGAAAACCCGCTCCTCGCTGAGGGCCAGCCGGTCCAGCATCACGGGGGACACCGTGCCCTTGGCCTCGATGAGATCCAGGCCGTTGGCGGTGAGAATGGCCTGGGTATTGTCCAGCAGCGCGTCCGCCATGGCCAGCAGCGCCCGGTTTTTGGTCCGGGTGTCCGCCAGGGCCATGGCGCGCTTGGCGGCCTTCGCCCGCTGAAGCAGCTCTAAGGTGGTCATGCTCCCTCTCTCCTTCCAATGAAGCGGGTGCCGGTGTGCCGCCCCGCCGCGATGTCGTACAAAACCTCGGGACTGCGGCCGTTGGCGATGACCATGTCGCAGCCGCCAGCCATGGCGATCTCCGCCGCCCTGAGCTTGGTGGCCATGCCGCCGGTGCCCAGGGCGGTGCCCGCCGCCCCCGCCAGCGCCCGCAGCTCGGGGGTGATCTCCCGCACCTCGGGGATGAGGGCGGCGTGGTCGTCCTGATGGGGGTCGGCGGTGTAGAGCCCGTCGATGTCGCTGAGCAGGATGAGCAGCTCCGCCCCCGCGCACTGGGCCACAATGGCGGACAGGGTGTCGTTCTCCCCGATGGTGGTGGACACGCCCACCTCGTCGGTGGCCACCGCGTCGTTCTCGTTGACAATGGGCAGGGCGTTGAGCTCCAGCAGGCGGCGGACGGCGTTCTCGAAATTCTGCCGCCGCTGGGGGAAGTTCACGTCCTCCGCGGTGAGCAGCAGCTGGGCGACGGTGTGATTGTACGCCCCGAACAGCTTGTCGTAGGTATACATCAGCTCGCACTGGCCCACGGCGGCGGCGGCCTGCTTGGTGGGCATGTCCGCCGGGCGGCCGGGCAGGTTGAGCTTGCCCACCCCCATGCCGATGGCCCCGGAGGACACCAGCACCAGCTGGTGCCCCGCGTTTTTCAAATCGGACAGCACCTTCACCAGCTTCTCCACGCCCCGGATGTTCAGCCGCCCGGTGGGATGGGCCAGGGTAGAGGTGCCCACTTTTACCACGATCTTCATTGCCGTTCCCTCTCTCACTCCTGATTTTCACCATTATACCACGCTAAAGCAAAAAGGGAAAGCCCGGATTTTGGGCTTTCCCTTCTCTTTGGCTCACTGCTCCTTCACCATCACGAAATTGGTGAGGAAAATTCCCTTTCGCTCCACCTGCTGCTCCTTCACGACCCGATACCCTCTTTTTTCAAAGAAGGGCCTGGCCGTGATGGAGGCGTGAGTGACAACGTTCTTTGGCGCAGCCGCCTCCAGCCGGCCGCATAGGGCGGCGGCAATCCCTCTTCCCTGGTACTCGGAATGGACATATAAGCGGTCCAGATAGCCCGTCGAATCCATGTCCCCGAAGCCCACAATGATACCGCCCTCCACCGCCACAAGGCTGAAATGCTCTTGGAAGGACCGGTCCCACTGCTCCAGATCCACCTGTCCCGCGGCCCACGCGTCCAGCTGCTCCGGGCTGTAATCCTTCCCGTTGACCGTGTGGACCGTGTGGTAAAAAAGCTCCGCCAGCTCCCGGCAGTCCGATGGCTGGTACGCTCTGATGAACATGCCGTCTAGCTCCGATCCGCCAGATATTCCGCCAGCTGCCCCAGGGTCCTGGGGGTGCACACGGCGGTGACCTCGATGGTCTCGCCGTAGTCCACCCGCTCCACCTTGGCCTCCCGGTAGAGCTGGTCCAGCAGCCCGCCCTTGCCGTAGGGCAGGCGCAGCTCCACCCGGCGCGCCCCGGCGTCCAGCCGCTTTTCGATGGCAGACAGCAGCTCGGGCAGGCCCGCCCCGGTCTTGGCGGAGATGGACACCATATCCTCCCCGTGGGGCAGAATGTCCCCCACGAACTTGTCCCGCTTGTTGAACACCTCCAGCCGGGGGGTCTCGGCCGCGCCCAGCTCCTGAATCAGCCGGTCCACCACCGCCGCCTGCTCCCGCCAGCTGGGGTCGGAGGCGTCGATGACGTGTAAGAGCAGATCGGCAAAGGTGAGCTCCTCCAGGGTGGCCTTGAAGGCGTCCACCAGCTGGTGGGGCAGCTTGGAGATGAAGCCCACCGTGTCCGAGATGAGCACCGTGCAGGTGTCGGACAGGTCCAGGGTGCGGGTGGTGGTGTCCAGCGTGTCGAACAGGCGGTTGTTGGCGGGGATATCCGACCCGGTGAGGGCGTTGAGCAGGGTGGACTTGCCCGCGTTGGTGTAGCCCACGATGGCCACCACCGGCACCTCGTTTTTCTCCCGGCGCTCCCGCTGGGTGGCGCGCACCCGGCGCACATCCTTCAGCTCCTCCTCCAGCTTATTGATTTTGCGGTGGATGAGCCGCCGGTCGGTCTCCATCTGGGTCTCGCCGGGGCCGCGGGTGCCGATGGCGCCCTCCTGCCGCTCCAGGTGCTTCCACATGCCGGTCAGACGGGGCAGCAGGTACTTGTATTGGGCCAGCGCCACCTGTAAGCGCCCCTCGCTGGTGCGCGCCCGCTTGGCGAAGATGTCCAGAATGAGGGCGGAACGGTCCATCACCGTCACCCCCAGCTCCTGGGTGAGCACCCGCTGCTGGGAGGGAGAGAGGGGGTTGTCGAAGATCACGATATCCGCTCCCAGCCGCTCCGCCAGCTCGCGGATCTCCGCCGCCTTGCCCTCGCCCACGAAGGTGCGGGGGTCGGGGGCGGAACGGTTTTGCAGCACCATGCCCAGGCAGATTCCCCCCGCAGTGTCCAGCAGGGCGGCCAGCTCGTCCAGGGATTGGTCGTCGGCGTTCTCCTCGGCGCTGAGGCAGGGGGCGTTCAGGCCGGCCAGAATGGCCCGGTTGATCTCTTTTACTTCGGTTTTTTCAAACATACAGGCTGTGATACCTCGTTTTCTCTAGAGTTGGCGATTTCGCGGCGTTCCGGCCGTCTCTTCCCTGGGCGCGGCGTCCGCGCCCCCGGGCGGAAATAAAGAGAAAGACCCGCCGCAATCTCTTGCAACGGGTCTTTGAACTGACTGGTTGTTGTGGCTCAGCCCAAACCGAACTTCTTGTTGAAGCGGCTGACGCGTCCGCCGGTATCCACCATCTTCTGCTTGCCGGTGTAGAAGGGGTGACACTTGGAGCAGACTTCCACCTTGATGTCCTTCTTCGTCGAGCCAGTCTCGATCACGTTGCCGCAGGCGCACGTAATGGTGGTCTGCTGATAATTGGGATGGATGCCTTCCTTCATGGGGATTCACCTCTTTCTGTCGCTGCCAAAAGTCCAGGAGCACACTGACTCCATGTAAACGCAAGGTGTATGATATCACGCCCGGCGGAAAATTGCAAGGACTTTTTTCAAATTCGCCAACCTTTTTCTGTTTTCACAGCTCCACGGCGCGCCCCGCGCTGAAAAACCACAGGCAGCGCCGCCCCACCGCCACCCCCGCCGCCTGAGACAAGGCCCGGGTGTAGGCGTCCAGCTGGGGGCGGTAGTCCAGGGCGCGGCGGTCTATCCCGTCCACGCCCACCCGGTCGGTTTTGAAGTCCAGCACCGTCACCGTGCCGTCCCGCTCCTCAAACCAGCAGTCCACCACGCCCTGGAGCAGGACCTCCTCGCCCTCCTCCGCCCCGGGGTAGTACCCGGCGGCGGGGACCAGCAGGGAGAACTTGAACTCCCGCTCCACCCGCCTTGACCGGCGCAGGCGCTCCCCCAGCTCCGAGCGGAAAAAGGCCAGTATGTCCGCCGGATTGACGGCATTGCCCTGCTGCGGGGTGATGTACCGGCCCTCTACCAGCCGGGTGACCTCCTCCGCGATCTCCTCAAAGCTGCCCGTGCGGCCATAGTTCAGATACTGCATCACCATATGCAGGGCGGTGCCCCGCTGGGCGGGGGTGAGGGGACGCTCCCCCTGGAACACCGGGCGGCGCAGGCGCACGTCCTGGGACGCGCCGGGGCGCAGCTCCACGGCGTTCTCCGCCGCCTCCGTGTCCTTCTCCCGCCCCTTGAGCTGGGTGGCGGTGAGCTTGGAGGCGATGGCCGCGCTCCCCAGATGGGGATAGCGCCAGCTCAGCCGCTCCGCCAGGCCCGGGGGGACCGGCGCGGGGCTCGGAGCCTGCGCTCCCGTCCCCGCGCCGGCCGGGGGCGCTTCATAGTCCCCCCCGGACAGCAGACGGATATCCCAGGGGAACCCCTCCTCCTCCGGGAAGGGGGGGCGGGCGGCGTCCAGCCCCTGCCACAGCGCCCCGCTGTCCCGGCGGCACAGCGCCGGAGCCAGCACCCATTCCGCCATGGAGCGCACGCAGGCCATCTGCCGGGGGGGCGGAGGGCACTGGGCCTGCCCCGCCAGGGCGGCCAGGGCTCCCCCCCGGCCGTTGACGGCGGCAAACAGAATCAGCTTGTGCTCCGCCCGGGTCATGGCCACGTACAAAAGCCGCATCTCCTCCGCCCGCAGCTGCCGCCGCAGGCGCAGGGCCACCGCGTCCCGGGCGATGGTGGTGTAGCGCAGGCCCCGCGCCCGGTCCACCCGCTTGGGGCCCAGCCCCAGCTGGGGGTGGAACAGGACGGTGGCCTTGGCGTCCGCCTCGTTGAACTGCCGGTCCAGACCGCAAACCAGCACCACCGGGAACTCCAGGCCCTTGGACTTGTGAATGGACAGGATGCGCACGCCGCCCGTCCCGCCCCCCGCCACCGGGACGGGGACGCCGTTTTCCGCCATCCGGCTCAGGTGGAGCAGGAAGGCCATCAGGCCCCGGTGGCCGCCGCTCTCAAAGCGCTCCGCCTCGTCGTACAGGGCCATCAGGTTGGCCCGCCGCCCCTGGCCGCCGGGCATGGCGGCGAACACCGCGGGCACGTCCAGCCGCCCGTAGATGTGCCAGAGCAGGCGGTGGCTGCTCTCCTCCGCCGCCAGCTCCCGCAGCTCGCCCAAAAGGGCCAGGAACGACGCGCAGTCCTCCTCCCCCCGCCGGGCCCCCTCCCGCAGCCAGTCGTACACCGCGCCCTCTCCCCCGGCCCGCAGCGCCGCCAGCCGGTCGGGGGTGAACTGGAACAGGGGCGAGCGCAGGGCGGCCAGCAGCGCCACGTCCTGCCGGGGGTTGTCCAGCACCTGTAACAGGGATATGGCCACCGAAATTTCCGTCGTACCGAAGAACTCCTGCCCCCCGTCGGCGGACCAGGGGATGCCCTGCTCCTCCAGGGCGGCGGCGTAGCGGCGCAGCACGGGCCCCGGCGAGCGCAGCAGAATCACCACGTCCTCCGCCCGGACGGGGCGCTCCCCCACGCTCAGGCCGCTGTCCAGCAGCGCCCGCACCCGCGCGGCGGCGGCCCGGGCGGACACCAGATCCTTGTCCGCCTTCTCCTCCCCCTCCCCGCCCTCCAGGGCGGACAGGTCCACGCAGTTGAGCTCCACACAGTAGCGGGGATCGGGAAGCAGGTCCCCCCGGCCGGGGCGCAGGGCCTCGTCCTGGGTGTAGTCCAGCTCTCCCGCGGCCTGGGTCATCACGTTTTGGAAGATGAAATTCACCCCGGCCAGCACCTCCGGCCGGGAGCGGAAGTTATCCGGCAGCACGATCTTGCGCCCCTGGCCGGGGGCGGCCTCCTCCGCCGGCGCAAAGCGGCGGTACTTGTCCAGGAAGATGGCTGGCTCGGCCAGCCGGAAGCGGTAGATGGACTGCTTCACGTCCCCCACCATGAACAGGCTCCCCGCCCCCGCCAGGGCGGCGAAAATGGCGTTCTGCACGGCGTTGGTGTCCTGGTACTCGTCCACCATCACCTCCGCGAACTGCCGCCCCACGTCCCGGGCCAGCTGGGAGGGGGAGCCGTCCGCCTCCCGCAGCAGCCCCGCCGCCAGGTGCTCCCCGTCGGCAAAGTCGATCAGGCCGCGCCGGCGCTTGAGCTGGGTGAACGCCCGGCCGAACTCCACCGTCACGTCCAGCAGGGCGGTCATGGCCGGGGCCGCCGCCCGCAGATCGTCCATGGCCTGCTCCGCCCCCACGCCGAAGCGCTCCCCCAGCTCGGTGAGCTGGGCCTTGCACCGCTTGCGCAGAGCGGTCATGCGCTCCTTCAGCTCGGGGCTGCACTCCCCCTTTTTGCTGGTCCCCGCCCGGGGAAAGGGGATGGGGAAGCAGGCCGCGGCGGCATCCCAGCCCTGATGCAGCGCCCCGCACAGCCCCGTCAGAGCGGCGGCGGTGGCCTCCAGCGACGCGCCGTAGTTCTTTTCCAGCAGCTCGTCGAAATAAACCTCGTCCCGCAGCCGCTCCATGGCCTCCTGCCAGTACGCCGCCAGCTCCAGCGCGTCCGCCAGCAGCGCCCGGCCCCAGGGGGTGTCCTCCGGCCCGGCGCCCCGGGGCAGCGCGAAGTCCCCCTTGCGCTGGGTGAGCCACTGCTCCGGGTCCGCCTGGGCCTGCACCTGCTTGTGGACGTACAGCACCGCCTCCTCCAGGGTCTGGTCGTCCCGCTCCCCCGCCAGCGCGTCCACCAGGGCGGCGAAGGGGGCGTCGTCCTCAATGCGGGCGTACCGCGCCTCCAGCACCTCCTCCAGGGCGCGGCGGCGCAGCTCGTCCCCCTCCGCCTCGTCGCACAGCCGGAAGTCGGGGTCCAGGTCCGCCAGATGGCCCCACTGGCGCAGAAGGTCCAGGCAGAAGGCGTCGATGGTGCAGATTTTGGCGTTGTAAACCAGCGTGGCGCACCGCCTCAGATGCCGGTCCCCGGGCTTTTGGGCCAGCCGGGCGTGGAGGGCGGCGGCAATGCGGTCGCGCAGCTCGGCGGCTGCGGCGTTGGTGAAGGTGATGACCAGAAAGCGGTCGATGTCCTCCCCCCGCTCCACCCAGCCCATCAGCCGCTCCACCAGCA
>ERZ779629.880-NODE-880-length-11252-cov-10.910422_pt1 | contig 11252 bp, 7 predicted proteins | sample MGYA00514192_ERZ779629 | MGnify/ENA primary metagenome ERZ779629 (study PRJEB29562, sample SAMEA4376709) | mouse gut metagenome | isolation source: Cecum | study: EMG produced TPA metagenomics assembly of the A DSS colitis mouse model was used to assess the... | reverse complement strand
CGGGGGTGAAGTCCAGCAGGGTCAGAAAGCTCCTGCCGCGAATGTTGATGCCCATGGTAAATTCCTCCTAAAATAATGATTTAAGATATGGGGAAGCGAGCGGGTGGGGGTTACTCGGCGCGGATCAGCGGCATGGACATGCAGCGCGGGCCGCCGCGGCCGCGGGACAGCTCGGCGGAGGGCATCTCCAGCACGGTGAGGCCGGCGTCGCGCAGGATGGCGTTGGACACGTCGTTGCGCTGATACACCACGATCTTGCCCGGGGCGATGCACAGGGTGTTGGAGCCGTCGTTCCACTGCTCGCGGGCCGCGGCGATCAGGTCGTCGCCGCCGCAGAAGATCAGCTTCACGTCGTCCACATGGGTGTAGGTCTCCAGGATGTGCTTCAGATCGGAATCCACCCGCTTGATGTGCAGGTCGGCGGGATCGTCCTTGCCCGGGGTGATCTCGTACACGGTGAGCGGGCCCAGGATGGCGGGATGGACGGTGTACTTGTTCACGTCGATCTGGGTGAACACGGTGTCCAGGTGCATGAAGGCGCGGCTCTTGGGGATGTCGAAGGCCAGCACGGTGCGGATCTTGGCCTCGGGATCGGTGAACAGGTTGCGGGCCGCGGCCTCAATGGCGTCGGGAGAGGTGCGCTGGGAGATGCCGATGGCCAGGGTGTCCTCGGTGAGGTTGAGCACGTCGCCGCCCTCGATGTTGGCGTGGAGGTCGCGGTCGTAGTAGCGCTTCACCATGCCCTCGAAGTCGGGGTGGTACTTGAAGATATAATCGGCGTAAATGGTCTCGCGGCAGCGGGTGACGGAGTACATCTTGTGGAGGAACACGCCGGTGCCAACGCTGGCGAAGGGATCGCGGGTGAAGTACAGGTTGGGCATGGGGTGGACCACCAGGTCGTCGGGCGGGGCCACCAAATCCTGGAGGGAGTAAGCCCGGGCGGCGTCGCCCATCTCCTTCAGGGTGATGCCTTCCATGGTCTTTTCCACCAGGGCCTTGCCCTTGTAGTTCTGGGTGAGGTACTTCAGGCACTCGTCCTGCCAGCGCTTGGTCTTAATATTGCCCTCGAACAGCCACTGGCGCAGGAAGGGCTCCACCAGCTTGGGATTGAGGCTGAGCACATCGGTCATCAGGTCCTCCAGGTAGACCACTTCGGTGCCGTTGTCGCGCAGAATCTGGGCGAATGCGTCGTGCTCCTCCTGGGCGACCCGCAGGAAGGGGATGTCGTCAAACAAAAGCTCTCCCAGAGTGTCCGGGGTCAGGTTGAGCAGCTCTCTGCCGGGGCGGTGCAGCAGCACCTTTTTCAGCGGATTGATTTCGCTTCTGACACAAATGCCTTTCATGAGTTCCTCCTATATCCGTTTGCATGAATGTGGATTTTGGCCCGCCACCCGCGCGCATCGGTGAGACCAATTCATGACTGTATTTATGATAACGCATGGGGAGAAAATTATCTGGAAATATCTAAAGCCGCACATTGTATATTTTCGCTAATATCGCCCGGCGCGCCATCGGTAAAATTGCGCACTCTAACGGGAGCCCGCCGCCTCGCCGCGCAGTCCGCCGTCAGTTTGCGCATTCATGCCGCCGGATATTCAAAAAGAAGCGGACCGCGCCGCCCCCGGAATGCCTCCGGGAACGGGCGCGCGTCCGCTCCTGCCGTCACTTTTTGCCGAAGGGCCAGCGGAACCCGCGCTTGGCCTTGGCCTTGGGCTGCTCCGCCGCCTGGGGCGCCCGGGGCGCGGACAGCCGGTCCAGGGCCTGCCGGGCCTTCTCGTACTGTTTGTCCGCCGCCTTGCGGTACAGCTCCCGGGCCTTGTCCACATCCTGGTCCACGCCCCGGCCCTGCTCGTAGCACTGTCCCAGCAGGTACATGCCCTGGGCGCTGCCCTGCTCGGCGGCCTGGGCGTAGAGGGCGGCGGCCTTGGCCTCGTCCCGGTCCACGCCCAGCCCGGCGGCGCGGCACCGCCCCAGAGCGCAGGTGCCGTCCAGATGGCCGCCCTTGTGGGCCAGGGTATACAGCTCCACCGCCTTGATGGGGCTTTTCTTCACGCCGTAGCCGTTTTCATAGCACTCGCCCAACAGGAATTCCGCCCGGTGGTGGCCCTGGGCGGCGGACTTGGCGAACCACGCCGCGGCCTGCTCCGTATCCTCTTCCACGGTGATACCGTGGTAGTAGAAGAACCCCAGGTTACACTGGGCCCGGGCATTGCCCATGTCGGCGGCCAGCCGGTAGAGCCGGGCGGCCTCCTCCTTGTCCTGCGCCACGCCGGCGCCCATCTCATAGCACAGCCCCAGCGAGCAGGTGCCGGGGGCATAGCCCCCCTCGTGGGCGACGCGGTAGAGCCGGGCGGCCTGGTCGGCGTTCTCCTCCACACCATAGCCGTACTCATGGCACTCGCCCAGCAGGAAGTGGGCCCGGGCGCTGCCCTGAGCCGCGGCCTTTGTGAACCACTTCACCGCCTCGGCGTCGTCCATCTCCACGCCGATGCCCTGGTAGTAGCAGAAGCCCAGGTTACACTGGGCCCAGGCGCTGTCCCGCTCGGCGGCCTCCCGGTAGAGCTGGACGGCCCGCTCCGGGTCCCGCTCCACCCCCCGGCCAAACTCGTAGCACATGCCCAGCGAGCACGTCCCCGCGGGGTAGTGCTGCTCGTGGGCCTGGCGGTAGAGCTCCGCCGCCTTTTCCGGGCTGCACTCCACGCCGCAGCCCCTCTCGTAGCACTCGCCCAGCAGCTGCTGGGCCCGGGCGTGGCCCGCCTGGGCGGCCTTGGCAAACCACTCCGCCGCCTGGGCGCCGTCCTCCGGCGTGCCGATGCCCCGGTAGAGGCAGAAGCCCAGATTGCACTGGGCCTGGGCATAGCCCTGCTCCGCCGCCTCTCGGTACAGCTCCACCGCCCGGGCGGGGTCGGCCTCCACGCCGGTGCCCAGCTCATAGCACAGCCCCAGGGCGCAGGCGGCGGGGATATAGCCGCCGTCATAGGCCCGGCGGTAAAGCTCCACCGCCCGCGCCTCGTCCTTTTCCACACCGTAGCCGTTGTCATAGCACTCCCCCAGCAGCTGCTGGGCTCTGGGGTAGTCCTGCCCGGCGGACTTTTCAAACCACTGGGCGGCCTGCCCGTCGTCCGGCTCCACGCCGATGCCCTGGTAGTAGCAGTAGCCCAGGTTACACTGGGCCCGGGCGTCCCCCGCGTCGGCGGCCTTGCGGTAGAGCTGGGCGGCCTTAGCCCGGTCGGTGGCCACCCCCCGGCCCAGCTCATAGCACAGCCCCAGCGAGCAGGTGCCGGAGGGGTGGCCTTTCTCGTCGGAGGCGGCATAGAGCTGTGCCGCCCGGTCCAGGTCCCGCTCCACGCCGTAGCCGCTCTCATAGCACTGCCCCAGCAGGTACAGCGCCCGGCCGTGGCCCTGCTGGGCGGAGCGGTCGAACCAGAGCGCGGCCTGGTCGTTGTCCTCCTCCACGCCGATGCCCCGGTAATAGCAGAAGCCCAGATTACACTGGGCCCGGGCGTCCCCCGCGTCGGCGGCCTGCCGGTAGAGCTCCACCGCCCGGCCCAGGTCCTGCTCCACCCCGGAGCCCAGCTCGTAGCACAGCCCCAGCGAGCACACCGCGGGGGGATAGCCCGATTCGCTGGCCGCGCGGTAGAGCTGGGCGGCCTTCAGGTGGTCCTCCTCCACGCCGTAGCCGAAGTCGTAGCAGTCCCCCAGCAGCCCCAGGGCCCGGGGATAGCCCTCCTCCGCGGCCAGCTCGAACCAGTGCACGGCCTGCTTGTCGTCTATCTCCACGCCGATGCCCCGGTAGTAGCAGAAGCCCAGATTACACTGGGCGGGGACATAGCCCCCCTCGGCCGCCTCCCGGTAGAACTCCACCGCCCGGGGCGGGTCGGCCTCCACGCCGGTGCCCAGCTCGTAGCACAGCCCCAGGGCGCAGGTAGCGGGAAGATAGCCGTTTTCCCGGGCCCGGCGGTACCACTCCACCGCCTGGGCGGGGTCGCGCTCCACCCCCTGGCCCATCTCATAGCTCTGGCCCAGCAGGAATTGGCCCTTGGGGTGGTCCTCCTCGGCGCACCGGCGGTAGAGCCGGGCGGCCTCGGCCATGTCCTGCTCCACCCCCACGCCCCGGTCATAGCACACGCCCAGGGCGCAGGTGCCCGCCTCATAGCCCTGCTCGTGGGCGGCCCGGTAGAGCTCCACCGCCTTTTTCTCGTCCTGCTCCACCCCCAGGCCGGCCTCGAAGCACTCCCCCAGCAGCTGCTGGGCGCGGGGATACTCCTGCTGGGCGGCCTTGGCGAACCAGCTCACCGCCTCGGCGTAATCCCGCTCCACCCCGATGCCCCGGTAGTAGAAGAAGCCCAGGTTACACTGGCAGGGCGCGTGGTCCTGCTCCGCCCCCTCGCGGTAGAGCTCCGCCGCCCGCTCCTTGTCCATCTCCACCCCGGAGCCCAGCTCGTAGCACAGCCCCAGCTCGCACAGGGCGGGGGGATAGCCCTGCTCAGCGGCCTGCGTGAAGAGCTGAACGGCCCGCTCCGGGTCCTTTTCCGTGCCGATGCCCCGGCCGAAGCACATGCCCAGGCCGTACTGAGCGGCGATGTAGTCCCCCTCCGCCGCCCGGGAGAACCAGTGGAAGGCCAGCGCCTCGTCCCGCTGGGCGCCCCCGGTGCCGTTGCAGTAGTTCATGCCGGCCCGGTATTGGGCGTCCAGGTCGCCCTCCTCCGCCGCCTCCAGCAGCTCCCGGAAGCTCTGCTCCTTTTTGGCCGACACATCCGCCAGCGTCTGGATCAGCTCGGGATTGATATATACCATCATCGTGTCCTGCCCCTCGGGCAGCAGTCCGCCGTTGCGCTCATCCGCCATATGTATCCGCTTCCTTTCGTTCTCCCGCCGCGCCGCGGGCGCCTTTGGAGCATTGTACCACACCTTCGGGAAAAAATCCATATGGGATCGCAGGGAATTGACCCAAATATGTGCGCATAAAAACAGTCCGGCGGAAAACCGCCGGGCTGTTTCCTATGTCACTTGGAGTCCGGGGCCTGCCCCGGCTCCACCAGCTGCCGCAGGGTCTGGTAGTCCGCCGGGCCGATGGCGTAGCGGGTGAAGCGCTCCGCCCCGGCCTTGACGGTCCCGTCCTCATAAAAGAGGAGAAGAACCATGCCGTAATCCCGGGAGGACAAGAGCAGGTCGAACCCGCCGCCCTCCTGCTCCGGCGCGCCGGCGTCCGGCCCCATGTATCGGGCGGGGAGGGCGGCCACGCGGTCCATCACCGCCGCGGCCTCCTCCGGACGCATCTGGTACGAGTCGTCCGGGTCAAAATTCCGCTCCAAAACGCACCCGTCGGTGAGGGACAAGTCAAAATCCAGCAGCTCCCCCAGCGGCCGGGTCCGCCCCGCGAAAACGCACAGGGCGGCGGTTATCAGAATCACGGCGGCGGCGACTGCGGCGCAGATCAGGCGGGGCCTGCGGCCGGAGGCCCCGCGTTCTTTCCCAGCTTCCATGGGCAGCACACCTCCATATTTTTATTTATAATGATAAAATCCTAATTTCAGTGTACCATGGCCGCCGCCCGCAGTCAACCCTCACACTCCGGCGTACCGCGCGCAGTTGAACACGCTGATGCCGATGATGAGGGCCATCAGGGCGATGAACAGCTTATCCACCAGAGGCGCGTCCAGCTTTTTGTTCAGCCCCCGGCCCAGGACGCCGCCGCCGATGCCCCCCGCCACCATCAGCGCCAGCACCTCCGGCCGGAAGGGCGGCACCGAGCGGGCGGCCAGGGTGGCGATCAGGCTGAACAGCTGGCCGAAGAAGATGATGTAAAGGCTGTTGGCCGCGGCGGTCTTGGTGTCCATGCTGAAGAAGTAATAGAGCACCACCAAGTTAATGGGCCCGCCGCCGATGCCCAGAAAGCTGGACATACAGCCCAGCGCCAGCCCGATGGCGGCACAGGCGGCCTTGTTCTCCAGGCGCAGGGTGCGCACGCGGTCCTTGCGCAGGGTATAGCCCAGCGTCCCCAGGGTGACCACGGCCAGGCACGCGGCCTGCACCGAGCCCACGGCGTTGGGGTCGCTGAACATGGCCTTGACGGCGGAGAACAGCCTGCTGCCCAGCAGCCCCCCCACCGCCGAGCCCAGGGCCAGCGGCGTCCCCGTGGACAGGGACACCCGCCGCTCCCCGGCCAGCATGGCCTTGCCCACCGAGTAGCAGCTCATGGACAGCACCGTGCAGCCGGACAGGAAGCTGATGGCGGCCACGTCCTCCAGCCGCAGCAGGTCCAGCACCGGCTTGATGATGACCCCGCCGCCGATGCCGCACACGGCGCCCACTGTGCTGGCCAGCAGGCTGACCAGGAAAAAAATCAAGAGCTGCATAGCGTTTCCTCCAAACTTTCAGCAGGTTTTGCCCCCGCCGGGGCGGGCGGGAGAGGGTTGGGGTATGCGGACATTCCCCCTCCCGGGCGGGAAGGGGGAATGCTCGGCTTATTTTTATTCGGGGAAGGACTGCCGGGCCAGCTCCGCCGCCTCCCGCAGGCTGACGCCCTGGGAGCGGGCGATGGCGGCCAGGTCGTCGAACTCAAACTTGCTGCGCTCCACGCCGCAGCCCGCCGCCCGCTTGCGCCGGACGGGGCCGAAGGGGGTGTCCGCCGCCGTGGAGGACCGCGCCAGCACGCGGCGGCGCAGGGCGCACTCCCGCACGCCCAGAGTGGTGGTGTGGCGGAAGAGCAGCTGGGCCACCGCCTCCCGGTCCGCCGGGGCGCACATCGCCCGCAGCAGCACGCCCGGCCGGGACTTCTTCATGCCGATGGGCACGGTGTATACGTCCAGCGCGCCCCCGGCCAGCAGCTGCTCCATGGCGAATCCCAGCTCCTCGCCGGTCATGTCGTCCACATTGCAGGACAGCTCGATGATCTCGTCCCCGCCCTCCTGGGCGCCGCCCAGCATGGCCCGGACGCAGTTGGCGGCGGGAAAGTCCTTCTGCCCGCAGCCGTAGCCCACGGCGGAGGGGCGCATCACCGGCATATCACCGAACCGGGTGACAAAATGCCGGAGCAGCGCAGCGCCGGTGGGGGTGCACAGCTCCCCCTGGATATCGCCGCCGTAGATGGGCACGCCCTCCAGCAGCAGCGCGGCGGCGGGGGCGGGCACCGGCAGCACCCCGTGGGCGCAGCGCACCTGACCCGTGCCCACCCGGACGGGGGAGCACACCACCTCGTCCGGCGCCAGCCGGTCCATGAGCATACACGCCATGGTGATGTCGGCCACCGCGTCCAGCGCGCCCACCTCGTGAAAGTGGACCTGCTCCACCGGCACGCCGTGGACCCGGCTCTCCGCCTGGGCGATGAGGGCGTACACCGCCATGATCTGCTCCTTCACCCGCTCGGGCAGGTCCAGGTGGTCCCGGACGATGTGGCCAATGCCGTCCATGCCGCTGTGGTGGTGGCCGTGATGATGCTCGTGGTCATGGTGATGGTGATGGTCATGCTCGTGGTCATGGTCGTGGTGGTCGTGGCTGTGCTCCTGCTGGCCGTGGACAGTGACGGACAGGTGGGTGCCGGTGATGCCGCACTTCACCGCCCGCTCCCGGGCCACGTGGACGCCGGGCAGGCCCAGGGCGTTGATCTCGGCCACAAAGCTGTCCGGGTCGGGCAGCAGCTCCAGCAGGGCGGCGCTGAGCATATCCCCCGCCGCGCCCATTCCGCAGTCCAGATACAGTATACGCATAGTGTGCGCTCCTTTTCGTTATAATTCCAGCCCGCTCCGGGGCTCCAGGTCCAGGGCGGCCCCGGGGTACAGGGGCTTCAGCCCCGCCAGCACCTGGGCCCGCTTTTCCAGCAGCAGGGGCAGCTGGTCCTCGGGCAGCTGGATCAGCGCCCGCCCCCCCGGCATCCGCACCCGAAAGCCGGAAAAGCCCAGGGAGGACAGCAGCGCCTCCGCCGCTTCGGTGGTTTGCAGCTTTTCCCGGGTAATCGCCTCCCCGGCGGGGACGCGGGTGGCCAGGCAGGCGTAGGCGGGCTTGTTCCAGGTGAACAGCCCCGCCTCCTTGGACAGCCGGCGCACATCCCCCTTGGTCAGCCCGCACTCCCGCAGGGGGGAGCGGACGGACAGCTCCCGCAGGGCCCGCATCCCGGGCCGGTCCCCCGCGTCGTCCGAGGCGTTGGTGCCGTCCAGCAGGAGGGAAAACCCGTCCTCCGCCGCGGCCCGGGCGATGGCGAAGAGGATGGCCCGCTTGCAGTGGTAACAGCGGTCGGGAGGGTTGGCGGCCACCTGGGGCAGGGCCAGCACGTCCACCTCCACCGCCCGCAGCTCCACCCCCAGATCTCCGGCCAGCCGCCGGGCGTCCTCCCACTCAAAGCGGGGCTGGAAGGGGGAGCGGACGCAGTAGGCCCCCACCCGCCGGGCATACCGGGCGGCGGCGTACAGCATGTAGGCGGAGTCCGCCCCGCCGGAAAAGGCCAGGGCCGCCTCCGGCTGGGCCTGAAAGAATTGCTGAAGGGTCATGGCGGCTTCCTCCTCTGCGCTCATCCGGCGAAGGTGTGGGTGCGGTAGTAGCCCAGGCAGTGGAAGCGGCGGACCAGTTCCTCCTGCTCCGGGGTGAGGGGGGCATTCAGCGCCCCTCCGGCGGTGATGTGGGCGCCGTGGGTGTGGACCACCGGCAGCTGCGCGAGGCACTGGTCCATGGCCTGCATATAGGCGTCCCCCGTCCAGCCCAGCTGCTGGAACAGCACGTTCATCAGAAAGCAGGGGGAGATGTCCGGGCCGTCCCCCGTCAGGTCGCGGCCGAGGACGGCCTTGGCCGCGTCGTTGGCCCAGATGAGGTAGCGGGTGGACCAGTAGTGATAAAAGCCCTTTTCGGTCCCCTGGTCGAAGTCGATGCCCAGCGCCTGATAGACGCTGTTCCCATTGCCCAGCCAGGGCTTGTGGTCCCCGAACACCACCAGCACGATGGGCTCGTCCGACGCGCGGAAGGCGTCCGTCATCTGGGCCAGGTGCTTCTGGGTGTCCTTCACCGAGCCCAGGTAGTTGGCCAGAATATACCGGGATGCCTCGTCCAGCTCAGGGTTGGTGAAGTAGTCCTCCGGCTCGCCCCACCAGCAGGTATTGTCGCTGTAGGGCCCGTGGCCCTGGTAGGACACGGAGAAGGAGAACAGCGGCGCGTCCTCCTCCAGCTGCTCCAGGACGCTCTGGGTGAGGTCGGGCAGGAACCACTCGTCGTTGAGCACGGGGTCGGCGCCGTATACCGGCCAGAAATAGTCCTCCGTGAACCGGTAGGCGTCGAAGCCCAGGTAGGTATTCACGTTCTGCCGGTTGTAGAACCAGTTGTAGGAGGGGTGGCTGCCGGAGGTCCGGTAGCCCTGTTCCTTGAGCCAGCGGACGTAGGAGGAGGCGTCTCCCCGGTAGTCATAGTCCCCGTCCCCCACGCCGGTGAGGAAGGCCCGCTCGGTGTTGACGGTACCCCCGGCGAAGATGTTGGTGAGCAGGCTGCCGGAATAGCCCTCCGCCTCCAGCGCGTGGTAGGCGGCGTACACGTCCTGGGTGAACTGGATCTCCTCAAACTGGGAGAAGTCGGCAAAGGCCTCCAGCATCACCCCCACGATGTTCACCTTTTTGTCCTCGGGGATGCCGCCGTCCTCATATTCGGCCAGCCACACCTCCGCCTCCCGCTGGCTGTAGCCGTCGGGGGGCTGGGGGAAGGCGTCCTTCACGCTGTGGAGGAAGGGGTAGAGCAGGCCCCGGGACACGTACTGCTGGGTGACGGACCACTTGTTGATGTGTTCCTCGTTGGCGTTGGCCTGGTACAGCTGGTCGCTGGCGTACAGCGGGGCCAGGGCGGCGGCGCAGGTCAGGGCAGCCCCGGCGGCGGCCGCCCGGAAACGCCCCAGAGGCCGGCCCCGGGCCAGCAGGGCCAGCAGCGCGGCGCTGAGCACCGCGCAGGCCAGGGCGGCGGTCAGCTTGCCGAACAAAAACAGCTGGTACTTGCCCGCCATGTTCCCCGCCTCCCCCAGCAAGAGCAGGTCCCGGGCGATGACGGGGTCGTCCCGGAAGAACATCTTGTAGGCGTTGCCGGCGGCCAGGCCCAGCACCGGCAGGGCGGTGAGCACATAGGCCAGCCAGGCCCGCCCGGTGAGGCCGTAGAGCAGCGCCATGAGCACCACGGGAGGGAGCAGGTTGAGCGCGGTCAGCGCCGGGTGGGCGAGGTAATCGTAAAACAGCTCCCAGCCGTACTGGGCGGGGGCCAGCATCAGGCAGAGCAGCCCCAGCGCCAGCGCCGCGCCCAGCATCAAAAAGCCGTTCCAAAGCCAGAACGCCGCCCGGCGGGGGGCGGTCAGCCCGGGCTCCGGGCGCGTCTGGAGCAGAAAACAGGAGAATAGTCGTCTCATCGCAGGGCCTCCACAAGATGAATGCAGGGTGTTAAGCAATACCGGCGGCAGGGAGTCCCGCCGCCGGTATTCTACCACAATTTACCCCGCTGTGCACGGACAAACGCGGAATTTTACGGAAAGTTAACGAAATCAGTAGGCCAGTTTCTTCTCCAGCCAGGTTTTGAGCTCGCTGATGGGCACGCGGACCTGCTCCATAGTGTCCCGGTCCCGGATGGTGACGGCGTGGTCGGCAATCTCGGTTTCGCTGCCCACGGTGGCGAAGTCCATGGTGACGCAGTAGGGCGTGCCGATTTCGTCCTGGCGGCGGTAGCGCTTGCCGATGGACCCCGCGTCGTCGAAGTCCACCATGAAATATTTGGACAACTCGGTCTGGATCTCCCGGGCCTTATCGCTCAGCTTCTTGGACAGGGGCAGCACCGCGCACTTGAAGGGGGCCAGGGCGGGGTGGAGGTGGAGAACGGTGCGCACGTCGTTCTTGGCCTCGTCCACCACCTCCTCGTCGTAGGCGTTGCAGAGGAAGGCCAGCAGCATCCGCTCCACCCCCAGGGAGGGCTCGATGACGTAGGGGATATAGTGCTCGTTGGTCTCCTGGTCGAAGTAGGTCTGATCCTTGCCGGAGGTGGTCTGGTGGGCCTTCAGGTCAAAGTCGGTGCGGCTGGCCACCCCCCACAGCTCGCCCCAGTCGGTGAAGGGGAAGGCGAACTCAAAGTCGGTGGTGGCGTTGGAGTAGTGGCTGAGCTCCTCGGGGTCGTGATCGCGCAGGCGCAGGTTCTCGTCCTTGACGCCCAGGTCCAGCAGCCACTGGTGGCAGAAGTTCTTCCAATATTGGAACCACTCCAGCTCGGTGCCCGGCTTGCAGAAGAACTCCAGCTCCATCTGCTCG
>ERZ779629.879-NODE-879-length-11255-cov-7.421339_pt1 | contig 11255 bp, 8 predicted proteins | sample MGYA00514192_ERZ779629 | MGnify/ENA primary metagenome ERZ779629 (study PRJEB29562, sample SAMEA4376709) | mouse gut metagenome | isolation source: Cecum | study: EMG produced TPA metagenomics assembly of the A DSS colitis mouse model was used to assess the... | reverse complement strand
CGTTGGGACAGGTGAAGGTGATGTGCTTCCGGGTGTCCGACCAGGAAACCTCGTAACCTTCCACCTTCATGTTCTCGATGAAGCTCTCCCGGCTGGTGGCGTATTCCAGCGCCTCGTTGATGGCCTGGATCAGATCCAGCTTCCAGCTGTCGCCGCGCAGACCAGCCTGGTACTCGCCGGGCTTTATGCGCTTCTTTTTGGTACGCAGCTCACACTCGTCCAGCACCCGAAGACCGTGGGCGAGACAGATCTCATCGTTTGCCCTTCGATGCGCCAGAAGGTCGCCGGGGCTTTGATGGAGCTTGTGTCCATCCTTGTGGCTGACGCTGTTGACAACCATGTGGTTGTGGAGATGGCCTGTGTCAACGTGGGTGGCGATCACCACCTCGAAGCCTGGGAACTGTCTCTGCGCAAATTCCAGACCGATGGCGTTGACCTCCTGGGGCGTGATGTCGTCGTCCGCGGAGAAGGACTGGACGAAGTGGTAGAACTGCGCGCCGCTTGTTTTGCGAAATCGCTCCTTGGTCATCTGCATCTCGATGAAGGCGGACTGGGGAACACAGTTGCTGCCGGTGACCAGCCACGCATCGCCCCAGCGGGTTTTCTCCTTCTGCTCTACGTAGTCGATCACGCCGCGCATGGAACTGGCGGACTGCTTTTTACACTGAATTGCGGTGAAGGTTGCCATCAGCGCACCTCCCGAACCAGCGCACCCACTGTGTCACACAGCCGAGCGTACTCGCTGATCAAATCGTCGCCGCGCAGGACGGTGATCCGTCCCATGTTGGCAAGGGTGGTGAGCTGGTTCAGGTTGCGGCCCTGAGCTTTCAGCTCAGGGAGCAGATCGTCCAGGCCGTCCACCCGCACGATTTCTTTGCCGAGAGCGCAGGTGGTGAGATAATCTGTGACCGTCATGTCGGCGGACTTGGCCCGCTGGCGGATGGCTTTTTTGTCCGCAGGGGTCATACGGGCGGTGATGATTTCGGTTTTCTTCTTCTGCATTTATGTCCTTTCTCCCCCTTCAGGGGGCAGGGGGTGCCGGGGCCATAGCCCCGGCGAGTGCGGCACGGCGTATAGCCGGACGCGATGCTTGCCCTACCCAAAAGGGTAGGCATCCGCCCCAACGGGGCGTTTCTGCATTGCCCTCACTTGGCGCTCCCACGGCACGGTGGCGGGGCTGTCCGCACTGCGGGAAGCTGTGAGGGAAATTTATCCTGCTTCTCGTCGTCGCGGGCTTCATATCCCTCGCCCCGCCGCGAACGGCAGGGCTCGCTCATTCCGCCGCTCCTCCTCTCCCCACGCGACCCGCCTTTGGCTGGGCTCGCGCGGGGGCCCGTCTGCGCTGCCCTTCGGCCCGTGCCCCTGCAGCCTTTTACTGATTACAGCGTGGTACATTTTTCCGCTGTCCAGCCAACCCTCCCACAACGGGCCACACGGGGGCCAACGCCGCGTTTTGCGGCGCTGGGAGGGGTATGGATGCCACCCGGCTACGGGGAGGGCAACACGGGGCCTCAAAACGCGAAACACGGGGCGGCCCATTTTTGACGGGGTTGTGGGGGATGAACCTCGTCTTGGCGGTTCATGAGATAGGGATTCCGTTGGCGGGAGCTGAGGAAACTCCTTGGCAGGATCGGCGCTCCTGTAGCCTGCGGAGCTTCCTGCGTTGGGCTTCCAGCTCCAGGTAGCAGAGCTGCCGCTGGTGGAGTGCATCCACCGCTCTCTGCGTTGGAAGGATGGTGTAGAGGTTGTTGCCGTTCCACTTCATCCCGCGCTGGTCGAGGTATTGGCTGTGCTCCATCGTGACGAGATGCTTCTCCAGGAGGACACCGATGAATTTTATCACAGTGTTTTTGGACATTCCCGTGGCGGCGGCGATGGTGCTGTAGCTGGGGTGGCAGGTGTGCGTTCTGCGATCCTCGATCAGGAGCAGATAGGCGTACACCATGAACGCAGAAGGCGGAAGGTTCAGCAGGAAGATTTCATTGGGGAGGGAGAAAAACTTCCCGCTTTCAGCGGACAAAAAATCAGTAGTGAGGGAGCATTCTTCTGTGACCAACCCTGCGTCCCGCAAGACAGACAGGTGCTTTCTCACGGTACCTTCTGATTTGTGAATGCCCTTCGCAATCATCTCTGGAGATAGGTTTGCACCGCCATGGGAGTGCTGGCAGTAGAGGTAGGTCAAGATCTCGAACGCGATAGGCTTGAGCCGATGCTCCCACACAGCGTTGGGAATCGGGAAGCGGTAGTGGAGCGGATCGCGCTGGGGCCAGCCGAACGGGGTACGGCGTTTCCTCATTGACCAGCACCTCCCTGCGTGTGCTGCTCCACCCATTGGATGAACTTTTCTTTTGGGACGACCAGCCGGTTGCCAATTTTAAGAACCGGGAAGTCTGCTTCGTGCATCAATTCGTAGCTGCTGGATGGGGCGACGCCCAGCACTTTCGCCACCATCGCGGCGTTGAGAAACAGAGGGAGATCGTCATAACTTTTGTACTCAGAAATTTTCACTTGTTTATCCTTTCGATGAATTTTGGGCGCAGATGGAAGGGGGAGTGGATTCCATTTGCTCTTGCTGACCACACACCGTACCCGTTCCAGCCCCAGAATCTCACTGCGGCGTTTTCACCCTGTTGGTACGCTCGTCCGGCATTGAGAGTCGTGGCGGTACTTCTCCAAGGGAGTATGATCTTCGGCGGTGGGTGTTCAGTTGTCGAGGTGCGGTCTGCAAAATTCGCTTTTGTTCTCCTGAACTTCATTTTCTATTTTGCGCTCCAATCCTAACATTGATCTTGACATTCGTCAATAGGTTTTGTATCATATATACGCATACACTATTATGCGAGTTACATTATCTACTGGAGGCGGAGCGATGGGTGTCTTGGGAAAAGACCTGTTTGACTTAGGCCGGCCACGCACACACGTCAAGGTGCAGTTCGGGCAGAATGCCTACTGGGTGGAGTATGACCCAACGCCCCATCCTTACGGCGAGGTTTTGACCGAACTGCTGAACTATGATGCCACGCCATATGAGCGCACGATCTCTGCTTTGGAACAGGTCATAGAGGAGAAGGACGCCCAAGCAGCACCGCGGGCATATATGGACGCGGTGAGAGACCTGTGCTCCCTGCCTTATTTTCGATTGTTCTTGTCTGACCTGCGGCAGTTCAATGAGAGTCCTGTGGAACATTTTGTAGTCGGCGAGGCGCGGGCGGCCTTTGAGGCGTATATCCTCTCGGATGGGGAAAAGAATGCTGCCTATATGCGGGAGCAGCTCGGTGCCATCCGCTTTATCCAGGAGCGGTACACCTGGTTCTTAACGGAAGCGTTTCAGCGGACTGCCTTTGAAAAAAAGAAAGGCCAGAGGAAAGTTCCTCTGGCCCAGCAGATCTATGAAAACTGTTTGGACGCCTTTGTGAGAGGCGTGAGTCTTGGTCAGTCACCGAAGGTGGACGCGCCCCAAGTGAATATCCAATATGCCGTGCTGGAGATCAACAAGGAGCGTCATGAGCTGGTGGAGAAGCTGTATTTCGACCGGCTCATAGATTTCGTCTATGTGGAGTTGATGCGGGGCCTGCAGCGAGGTTTTGTCCCCAAGCGGTGTGCCAACTGCGGACGCTGGTTTTTGCAGACGCCGGGCGCCAGCTATAACTACTGCGACCAACCCGCACCCAACAGCGGGGAGGGCAAGACTTGCCGGGAGGTGGGCTCCATCAAGAGCTTCCGGGCCAAGGTGCTCAACAATGAGATCTGGGCCATCCACCAGCGGGCCTATAAAAAATACTTTGCCCGCACGAAAAAGGGCACCATGACCAAGCCGGACTTTCTGACATGGGAGATGGAGTCCGAGCGGCTCCGGGACGAGGCACTGTCAGCGTATGGGTGGGCGAAGACACAGGACGAGAGGGCCGCCATTGCGGAGCGGTTGCGGGGGGATCTGAATCGGCTGTGAGACCCTTCGGTTGCGATGGCCTTTTCTTTGTAGACAGTGGTGCAATTTGCGGGGCAGCAGAACAGGTAGGACGGCTTGTTTTCCTTGCGTTTTTTCGCCCCGTAGATATAATGGCATTATACCTGTATGGCCATCAGCTTAATTTTGCGTATGCGCGTTACAAAAATAGTCTGGCTTAAAAATATTCGGGTATCCAGGAAATGTGACGCGATCCCATCTAACAGAAGCCAGGAGGGCTGTTTATGGTTCGAATTGTGTTAGCGGAGGACGATGCGGCACAACGGCGTCTCATAAGAGCGTATTTGGATCGTTTTGCCCAGGAAGTTGGGGTGGAACTGGATGTGACGGAGTTTGGGGATGGCGCGGAACTGCTGTTTCACTATCAGCCGGTTTATGATGTGGCCCTGTTGGATATTGAAATGCCCCATATCAACGGTATGGAGGCGGCGGAAAAAATCCGGGCGCAGGACAGCCGTGTGATACTGATTTTTGTGACCAGCATGGCCCAGTATGCCATCCAGGGCTATAAGGTGCGGGCGCAGTCCTATATCCTAAAGCCGGTGAGCTACTACAGCCTGTACCCCGAGCTTCAGGAGGCGATGAACACGCTGAAAAAACGGCGGAGTGAGAACGCCATCCTGCTGCCCACAGAGGACGGGATGTCCAAAATCCTGATTGCTGATATCCTCTACATTGAGAGCCAGCGGCATACCCTGCTGATCCACACGACAGAGAAGACCTATGCAATTCGGGAAACGATGAAGCAGGTGGCCCGGCAGTTGGAAGGAGAACCATTTGCCCACAGCGGCGTCAGTTTTCTGGTCAATCTGGCCCATGTGACCGGCGTGTCCAGAAACGAGGCCGCGGTGGGCGGAGAGCGGGTTCCCATCAGTCGTCAGAAATATAAAGCGTTTCTGGAGGCGCTGACAAATTATATGGGGGGTGGACGGTGTGGGTGACGTTTTCCAAGGGCCGATCCTGTTCCTTGCGGTGGGACAGATCAGTCTGGCGTGGGCCCTGCACCCCCGGCGGGTAAAGGGTCTGCATCCCGCAGTCCGGGTGGTGCTGTTTTTAGCGTTGACAGCCGCTGTTCTGCTGATCGACAACGCAGTGGTGGATTTCAATAACGCCACCACTGCGTTGGAATCCCCGCTGTGCTTTGCTGCGGCAGTCATCTTCCTGTGTATAGGTTGGTGTGTGCCTTGGCACGAGGCATTCTATTGTGCTGTCTGCTCGTTCTTTATGACCGAATTGCTCACGCAGGCTTATCTCCCGGCCCTGAGCGCTTTGACGGCACAGATGGGATATGTTGCGGCGCTGGCGCTCCGTTTGGCACTCCATGCCGCTGTTGTCAGTGCGGTGTGTGGGGGGATAGCGCACTGGGTGGTTCCCCGCCTGCAGGACGAAGGGGCCTACGGGGTGGATCTCAGGAAGTTGGTGTTCAGCCTGCTGATCTGGTGCATCTACCTGCTGGCCGCCAATTACCAGTTTATTTTCTGGCTGCTGGGCTATGAGCCGGAGGGCACCTCCACCATTATCACGGTGTTTCGGTTAGTGGTGGGCTCGGTGTGTCTATGCCTGCTGTTTTTGCAGCGCAGCATGGAACAGTGGCTGACAGCGGAGCGAGAGCTGGCGGTGGAGCGGGAGCTCTGGCTGCGCCGTCAGAACCAGTTCGAGATGTCCCAGGTGAACATCGACCTGATCAATCGGAAGTGCCACGACCTGAAGCGCCAGATGGAAGCGATTCGCCGGCTGAAAGACGAGGGCGCCATCGACCGGCAGTTACGGGAGCTGGAACAGGCGGTGCTGCTCTACGATTCCGCCATTCATACCGGGAACCAGGCACTGGATGTGATCCTCACCGAAAAGAACCTGGCCTGTGAGGCCCATCATATCACTATGACCTGCATGGTGGAGGGCAGGGAGCTGGAGCGGTTGGACAGTGTGGATCTTTATACCATGTTCGGCAATGCCCTGGACAACGCCTTTGAGTGTGTGAGCAAGCTGGCCGACCCGGAGAAGCGGGTGATCCAGATTGCCGCCTACACCGAGGGAGACTTGCTCCTAATCCGGATACGCAATTACTTTGAGGGGGAACTGGCTTTACGGGACGGCCTGCCCCTCACCACCAAGGGGGACCGGGAAAACCACGGGTATGAGTTGAAGAGTATCCGCAGTACGGCGGAAAAGTACGGCGGGACGGCAGCGGTCCAGACCCAGGGGAATTACTACACGCTCCAAATTCTAATTCCCTGTGGGAAAGGCGCGTAAGCGGGGATATTCAAAGCGGACGGCACAGCCGTCCGCTTTTTTTGACCAAACGTGTCGCAAAATTGACCAAACGTGCCGGAACCGGCAAAAGAATGTGGGGCTCTGCTATGCTTTGCAATAAGAACGTTGAAGCGCCCGGGGAAAGGAGGGGCGGGATTGGAAAGGGCACCGTAAAAACAGCGCGGAGAATCTGCGCGGCAAATCATAAATAGGGAGGAATGAAACGGTATGCCAAAAAGAAAGAGTACCGCGGCGGTGCAGGGCATCGCCATGCTGCTGGCCCTGGCGGTAATTGTCAACATCGCCCTGGTCAAGTCTGCGGACGCCATTTCCATGTATCTGGGCGGCGCGTCTGTCAACGAGGCGGATTTGGAGTATGACTCCGCCGCTTGTTTTGAGGAGGGCACCAAGGTGGCCTCCGCGATTCAGGAGGAGGGCAGCGTCCTGCTGAAAAACGCAGGGGGTCTGCTTCCGCTGGATCAAGGGACAAAGGTATCCATCCTGGGCGCCATGTCCTACAACTATGTGGAGGGCGGCACCGGTTCCGCCGGCGGCGGGGACGATGTGAACACTGTCATGATGAATGACGCTTTCACCTCCGCCGGACTGGATGTGAACGAGGCGTTGTGGAGCTGGCTGGAGGAGGCCTGCGGCGGGAGCCGGGGCGCGGACTCCCCCTATGACGGGATCACGGCCTCCGACTGGACCGGCTTCAAGAAGATCATTGAATTTAGTCAGGCCACTTACGCCGGGGCCAAGGCCCACATTGGGGCTTACAGCGATTACGCCGTCGTCACTTTCTCCCGCAGCGGTGCGGAGGGGGCTTCCCCCGCCATGGACTACGACGGCGACGGCAGCACCCTCACTGGCCAGAGCTATCTGGAGTTGAGCCAGGACGAGCGGGATCTGCTGGTGTTCTGCAAGGAGAACTTTGCCCATACCATCGTGCTGATCAATTCCTCTGCCGTTATGGAGCTGGGCTTCCTGGAGAGCGAGGAATACGGTGTGGATGCCTGCCTGTGGATCGGCCATCCCGGCGAGGCCGGACTGCTGGGTGTGGGCAATCTGCTCACCGGCGAGGCCAACCCTTCCGGCCGGCTGGTGGACACCTATGCCTATGATTTGAGTACCGCCCCGTCCTTCTACAACAATGACAATAACCGCTACACCAATATGCAGGACACCGAGATGTACGCCTACTACCAGTATGAGGAGGGCATCTACGTCGGCTACCGTTACTATGAGACCGCCGATGCCGAGGGGTACTTTGACAGCGCCGCATTCAAGGCCGCAGCCTACAAAAATGACAGCCGGGACGCTTCTGAGGGCGGCGACCGGGATACCGTGGGCGGCTACGCCAACGTGGTTCAATTCCCTTTCGGCTACGGCCTGTCCTATGGCTCCTTCAGCCAGGTAGTCGCCTCCAGCAGCATTCCCCTGGAGCTGCACGGTACTAATACCATTGACGTGAAGGTCACCAACACCGGGGACTACGCGGGCAAGCAGGTGGTGCAGGTGTACATGGAAGCCCCTTACAATGTCGATCCAAACTGCGGGATTAGGGGCCGGGGGCTGGAGAAATCCGCCAAGGTGCTGGTGGGCTTTGGCAAGACCCAGATCCTTCAGCCTGGGGACAGCGAGACCGTTACCATCGAGTTTAAGACGGACGACCTGGCCAGCTATGACAATTTCGGCTATGGCTGCTATGTGCTGGAGCAGGGGGACTACTCCTTCCACGTTTCCGCCAATGCCCACGAGGTCATTGAGACCATCTCCGCCTCCGTGCCGTCCAGCTACGTCTACAACGACAGCCATGACGGCAAGCGCGATTCCGACCTGGCCACCGCCGTCAACCAACTGGACGATGTGACCGCGGGCGATGGCAATATGCTGGACGGATACCTGTCCCGCAGTGATTTTGCCGCCGGGATGGATTCTATCAAACAGCATGAGTCCAACATGAATGGGGATAAGGCGTGCGAGGCGCTGGGGGCGCAGCAGAAGGCTGCTGTGGAACTGCGCGACAAGGGCATCATGACCTACACCTACGAAGCCTATGAAAACGGCGTAAAGGTGACCAAGACCCGCACATTGTACGTTCATGCAGGCACCCAGTCCTTCTACATGGATCAGACACCCGACGGCTTGGGTGTTGATGACGCGGCCTATGCCGTCACCTGGGGCTCTACCGCCACCAGCTATACTCTGGCGGACATGGTAGACGAGGGCGGCCATGCCCTGCCCTACGACGACCCCAAGTGGTATGATTTGCTCAGCCAGATGACGATAGACGAGGCCATCAACCTCCACGGCAATTCGGGCTGGGGTTCTCCGGCGGTGGAGACCGTGGGTAAAGTGGCGGACAGCGTGGTGGACGGTCCCGGTGAGGCGGGCAACGGCAACGTGGCGGGCAACACCTGGTGGCCCTCTGCTGTGGTCATCGCCTCCACCTGGAATGTAGAACTGGCCCATGACGAGGGCGTGGCCTATGGACACCAGTCCATCCTGGGCGGCTATGTGGGCGCCTACGCCCCGGCCATGAACCTGCACCGTACCCCCTTCGGCGGGCGCAATTTTGAATACTACTCCGAGGATGGCTTCATCTCCGGCAAGATCGGCGCACAGGTGGTGGCCGGGCTCCAGTCGGACGGCGTGATGGTCTACATCAAGCATTTTGTCATGAACGACAACGACACCAACCGCACCGGCAACATGACCTGGGCCAATGAGCAGGCCATCCGGGAGGTATACTGCCGCCCCTATGAGCTCTCGGTAAAGGAGGGCGGGGCCCTGGGTATCATGGCCTCCCTGAACCGGATCGGCATGAGCTGGGGCCATTATGGGCTCTATGTAAATATCCTCCGGGGCGAGTGGGGCTTCGGCGGTTACGTGATGACCGACGGCGTACCTCCCGGGTTCAGCGATTTGTATAATCCCCCCTCTCTCTGTCTGACCAGCCAGGTGGCCATGCTCAGCCGCGGCGATACCGTGGATGGTGCGAACTACACTGCCGTGGAGGGCACAGGTGCCACCGACACCAATTACGGGCAGTACCGCCTCCAGGAAAATGCCCACCTGTTGTTCTACCAGATGGTTGCCACCGGCGATGAGGGCGGGAGCGGTTCCGCCGCCATGAACGCGGAGTCCACCGACAACAACGCGTGGAAGATCGCCTGGATCGCCATTGACGTGGTGCTGGCCGCGGGCGTCGCCGTGCTGGCCCTGTCCATCGTCAAGGGAAAGAAGCAGCCTATCGCCATCGTTGAGAAATAAGGAGGGGCTTATGAATTCAACCAACACACAAGCTGCTCCTGCCGCCAAGGGCGGTGTGGGGAAGCTGGATCAATTCTTCCAAATCACCCGGCGGGGTTCTACCGTCGGTCAGGAGGTCAAAGCGGGGGTTTCCGTGTGCTTTGTGTCGGTGTGCGCCCTGTTTATGAACCTGCAGATTGTCACAAAAGCGTTCTCCGGTAATATCCCCTATTGCGGGCTGTATCTGGCCGCTACCCTCACCGCGTTCGCGGGCACCCTCCTGCTGGGTCTGCTGTGCAACCTCCCCCTGGTGCAGACCGCGTCCCTGAGCCTGAGCACCGTACTCATTTCCACCTTGGGCGCGGGCACCGGCCTCACCTATGAGAACCTGCTGGCGGTGAGTTTTATCAGCGCGGTGATCTATCTGGCCCTGATGCTGATTCCCCAGGCGAAAAAATTTGTCTACAGCCTGCTCCCCGGCAGTGTGCGGAAAGCCCTGCCTGTAACGATGGGCCTTTATGTGGCGTATATTGCGCTGGCCAATATGGGGCTCTTGGACGGTTTGGCCCTGGCCGACCTGTCCAATGCGGCCCAGGGCGGCGCCAGCGTTGCCCCCTATCTGCGGCTGTGCGCCATGGCGGGTGTTATCACCATCGCGGCGGTACTGCTGCTGAAAAAACGCAGGGTAAGCGTACCTATGCTCAACGGTCTTGTCTGGGGCCTGCTGGTCTTTTTCCTGATTGCCGCGGTGGGCGGGGATCTCCTGTTCGGCAATGTGTTTGCCCAGAACCGCATCTGGGTGGGCATTAACCCCGACAAGTTGGGCGAGATGTACACCATTGCCCGGGGCTTCCGGGAACTGGAGCTGGGCGCAGTCGTTACCAAGGGCTTCGATTTCTCCGCTTATATCGCTGCGGGCGGGAATGTGGCGATGCTTTTCATCCAGGGTGTTCTGACTTTCCTGTTCGTGGGGATGTATGAGTCCGAGGCGTCTGTGCTGGGCGCGAACGCGGACAACCAGCTTTTAGATGACGATGGATACGAGTCGGCATCCGGCAGGATCCTGCTGGCCAACGCCATCACCAACGCCGCAGCCCCCATCCTTGGCGCGGCCCCGGTGAGCGTGGGCAAGCAGTCCGCGGTGGCCACCGAGGATGGCGGACGCACTGGCCTGACCAGTGTGGTGTGCGCCATAGGCTATCTGATCGCCGCGTTCACCTGGCTGCCTTTTGCCCTGCTGTCTGCTTACAACGCCAGCGTGCCGGAGTATGGCCACGCCGGGTATGTGTTCCCCAACGTCATCCAAGCGGGATTCCAGGCTGTGGACGGCGTGATGCTGCTGGCTGGCCTGGGGATGCTGCGCGGGGCCAGGAAACTGGAGGGCATGGATTGGGACGAGATGGTGTCCTTTGGTGCTACAGTGGCCGTGGGCGTGTTTTCACAGAATATCGCCTATGGAGTGGCGGCGGGCGTGCTGGTGTTTGCCTTGGCCAAACTGTTTTCATTCCAGTCTGTTGAGCTGAAAAAGGCAGGGGCCGCTGTTTGGATTATGGCGGTTATGTCTGCCGTCCTGCTGATGCTGGCCTTGATGGGCACAGCGAAAACTGCGGGTGGCTCCGGCCAAGGAGGCGATAATTCCAACACGACCACGGACACAGCCGTGCTCACCTTGGATGCCAATTCCGGACAGTTTGAACTGCGCCCCGTCAAGTAGACAGTGAAATAAAGTGCAAAATTTTCAGGCTGCTCTGTATTGGATGAAGACTTCCATCGGTGTATGGAC
>ERZ779629.875-NODE-875-length-11288-cov-10.357518_pt1 | contig 11288 bp, 7 predicted proteins | sample MGYA00514192_ERZ779629 | MGnify/ENA primary metagenome ERZ779629 (study PRJEB29562, sample SAMEA4376709) | mouse gut metagenome | isolation source: Cecum | study: EMG produced TPA metagenomics assembly of the A DSS colitis mouse model was used to assess the... | reverse complement strand
TGTTCGCCATCAAGGACGTGTGCGCGGAGCTGGGTATGCGGGCCTGCCTGTGCTATGAGGTGTCCGAGCGGGACGGTGCGGAAAAGTGCGCCCAGTCCATCCGGGAGAACGCCGACTTCGCCCGCTGGGCCGCCAAAGAGGACAGCGATATGATCCGCGCCATGTTCGGCGGCCACGCCCTGTTCACCATCTCGGACAAGACCTTCCAGGAGATGGTGAAGGCCAACGACGGCCTCACCGGCTTCCACATCCATGTGGCCGAGGGCATGAACGACGTGTACGACTCCCTGAACCATTACGGCTGCCGCCCCGTCAACCGCCTGCTGTATAACGGCATCTTAGGGGAAAAGACCATGCTGGGCCACTGCATCCACGTCTCCCCGGCGGAAATGGATATCATCAAAGAGACCAATACCATGGTGTGCCATAACCCGCAGTCCAATATGGGCAACGCCGTGGGCTGCTCCCCGGTGCTGAAGCTGTGGGAGAAGGGCGTCCTCATCGGCCTGGGCACCGACGCCTACACCCACGATATGCTGGAATCCCTCAAGGTCCTGCTGCCCATGCAGCGGCACAACGCCTGCGACCCCGGCGTGGGCTGGTGCGAGGCCATGGGAATGCTGTTCCGCAACACCCCGGCCATCTGCGCCCGGTACTTCCGCAAGCCCCTGGGGGTGCTGGAGCCGGGCGCGGCGGCGGACGTGATCGTCATGGACTACAAGCCCTTCACCCCCTTCGGCGCGGAAAACATCGACGGCCACATGCTGTTCGGCATGATGGGCAAGAACTGCCGCACCACAATCATCAACGGGAAAGTCCTCTACAAGGACCGGGAGTTTGTGGGCATCGACGAGGACGCGCTCAACGCCTGGACCCTGGAGCAGGCCAAGAAGCTGTGGGGCGGGCTGAACCACAGAAGCTATTAAAACGGTTTTCTCCCCGGAGGAGGAAACGAAATCAATCATTTTGGAGGAACACATCATGAGCGACATCATGCGGCCCATGCCCTTCGCCCAGCTGATGGACTGGGCGCTCACCGAGTACCGGACCCAGGGCAGTATTTTCGGCGTGTCCAGGCTGGTGCGCCGCGCCGGGGACCAGGCCCTGCCTATGTTCGAGGAGCAAATCGAATCCCCCTACGGCCCCGCCGCCGGGCCCCACACCCAGCTGGCCCAGAACATACTGGCCGCCTACGCCGCCGGGGCGAGGTTCTTCGAGCTGAAAACCGTCCAGATCATGGACGGCGAGGAGCTGTCCAAGTGCGTGAGCAAGCCCTGCATCACCGCCGGGGACGAGTGCTATAACTGCGAGTGGTCCACCGAGCTCACCGTGCCCCAGGCGTATGCCGAGTACGTCAAAGCGTGGTGGGCCTGCAAGCTGCTGGCCCGGGAGCTGGATCTGGGCGGCCCGGACGGCTTTGTGTTCAACATGTCGGTGGGCTACGACCTGGCGGGCATCCAGAGCGAGAAGATCGACCGCTACATCGAGGGCATGAAGGACGCCTCCGGCTCCCAGGTGTGGCGGGAGTGCCTGGACTGGACGCTGGCCAACCTGGGCCGGTTTGAGAAGGTGGACGAGGGATATGTCCGCGCCGTCTCCCCCCGGGTGTCCCGTTCCATCACCGAGTCCACCCTCCACGGCTGTCCCCCCGACGAGATCGAGCGCATCGCCACCTACCTCATCACCGAAAAGGGCCTGAACACCTACGTGAAGTGCAATCCCACCCTGCTGGGCTACGACTTCGCCCGGAAAACCCTGGACAGCCTGGGCTTTGACTACATCGCCTTCGACGACCACCACTTTGTGGAGGACTTGCAGTGGGCGGAGGCCGTCCCCATGTTCCGCCGCCTCCAGGCACTGTGCGCCCAGCGGGGGCTGGAGTTCGGCGTGAAGCTCACCAACACCTTCCCAGTGGACGTGGCGGCAAACGAGCTGCCCTCCAGCGAGATGTATATGTCCGGCCGGTCCCTGTACCCGCTGTCCCTCTCACTGGCGGGAATGCTGGCCCGCGAGTTCGATGGGAAGCTGCGCATATCCTACTCCGGCGGGGCGGACGCCGCCTCCATCCGGGGCCTGCTGGACGCGGGCATCTGGCCCATCACCATGGCCACCACCATTCTCAAGCCCGGCGGCTACCAGCGGCTGAGCCAGATCGCGGAGCTGCTGGCGGACATTGACTACGCCCCGTGGCAGGGGGTGGACCAGGCCAAGGTGTCCGCCCTGGCGGAGGCCATCCCGTCCGACGGCCACTGGACCAAGCCGGTGAAGCCCATGCCCAGCCGCAAGACGGACCAAAAGGTGCCGCTGGTGGACTGCTTCCAGGCCCCCTGCCGTTCGGGGTGCCCCATCCAGCAGGACATACCCGCCTACCTCATGGCGGTGAAGGCCGGGAGGTACGAGGAGGCGCTGGATATCATCACCCGGCGCAACCCCCTGTCCTTCATCACCGGCACTATCTGCTCCCACCGCTGCCAGGACAAGTGTATGCGAAACGCCTACGACGAGAGCGTCTACATCCGCGCCCAGAAGCTGAAGGCGGCTCAGGGCGGTTTTGCCTCCCTGCTGCCCAGGCTGAAGCCGGGGGCGGCGGTGAGCGGCAAAAGAGCGGCCGTGGTGGGCGGCGGTCCGGCGGGCATGGCGGCGGCGTTCTTCCTGGGCCGGGCGGGGGTGGACGTCACCCTGTTCGAGGCCCGGGACGCCCTGGGCGGCATCGTCCGCCACGTGATCCCGGAGTTCCGCATCTCCCATGAGGCCATCGACAACGACGTGAAGATCATGGAGGCCATGGGGGTAAAGGTGAAGCTGAACACCCGGGTCGGTGATCTCCGCGCCCTGCGGGGCGAGTTTGGGCACGTGATCGTGGCGGCGGGGGCCTGGGAGCCCGGCCGCGCGGGCCTGGAATACGGCCGGGAGCTGAACGTGCTCACCTTCCTGGAGGGGGCGAAGAAGGCCCCTGAGACCTTGGAGCTGGGGGAGAACGTGGTGGTCGTCGGCGGCGGAAACACCGCCATGGACGCCGCCCGGGCGGCCAAGCGCATACCCGGCGTGAAGCGGGTGTCCCTGGTGTACCGCCGCACGAAGCGCTATATGCCCGCCGACCAGGAGGAACTGGAGCTGGCCCTGGCCGACGGCGTGGAGTTCCGGGAGCTGCTCTCGCCCGTGGGCGTCAAGGACGGCGTGCTCACCTGTAAGATGATGGAGCTGGGCGCCCACGACGCGTCCGGACGGCGCTCCCCCGTGGACACGGGCCGGACGGCGGAGGTGCCCGCCGATACGGTGATCGCCGCCGTGGGCGAGCGGGTAGACACCGCCCTCTATACTGCCAACGGCCTGGCGGTGGACAGCCGGGGCAGGGCTGTGGTAGACTTGGAGACGATGGAGTCCAGCGTGGAGGGCATTTACGTGGTGGGCGACGGCCAGAAGGGCCCCGGCACGGTGGTGGAGGCCATCGCGGGGGCCATGAAGGCCGCCCAGGCCATCCATGGCTTTGACGTGGACGCCTTTGCGGACAAGAACGTGAACCCGGACTACGCCGCCCCCCTGGCCAAGCGGGGGGTCGTGTGCACCGACTGCGCCTCCTGCGAGGACGGCCGCTGCCTGGGCTGCGCCACCGTGTGCGAGACCTGCGCCGAGGTGTGCCCCAACCGGGCCAACGTGGCAGTCCGGGTGGAGGGACTGCGCCAGCGGCAGATCGTCCACGTGGACGGCATGTGTAACGAGTGCGGCAACTGCGCGGTGTTCTGCCCCTACGACAGCGCGCCCTACCGGGACAAGTTCACCCTGTTCTGGAGCCGGGAGGACTTCGACCACAGCGAAAACCAGGGCTTCCTGCGGCTGGACGGGAACAAGACCCTGGTGCGCTTCGCCGGAGAGGTCAGGGAATACGACGTGTCCGACCCCGCCTGCGGACTGTATGCCCCCCTGCGCCGCCTGATCCGCGCGGTGTATGACAATTACGCCTATCTGCTGGGGTAAGGAGGGAACACCCATGAGCGAGACCTACAGCTTTACCGTCAACGGCGTTTTGCGGGAGACGGCGGAGGATAAGCCCCTGCTGCGCTACCTCCGGGACGATCTGCGCCTGACCTCCTGCAAGGACGGGTGCAGCGAGGGGGCCTGCGGCACCTGCACCATCCTGGTGGACGGCAGGGCGGTGCGGGCCTGCATCCTCACCACCAAAAAGGCCGCGGGCAAGTCCATCCTCACCGTGGAGGGCCTGCCGGTGGCGGAGAAGGAGGCCTTTGTCTACGCCTTCGGCAAGGTGGGGGCGGTGCAGTGCGGCTTCTGCATCCCCGGCATGGTGATGGCGGGCAAGGCTCTGCTGGACGCCACTCCCAACCCCACCGAGGGAGAGATCAAAAAGGCCATCCGGGGGAACGTGTGCCGCTGCACCGGCTACAAGAAGATCATCGAGGGCATCTCTCTGGCCGGGCCGTCCTGCGGGGCGAGGTGGAAATCGACCCCGATCTGGAAAGGGGGGATACCTTTGGCGTGGGCGACCGGGCCTTCCGCACCGACGTGCGCCCCAAGGTGCTGGGCTATGGACAGTACCCCGACGACGTATACATGGACGGCATGGTTTACGCTTCCGCCGTCCGCTCGGAGTACCCCAGGGCGCGGGTGCTGAGCATCGACGCCGCTCCCGCTCTGGCCCTGCCGGGGGTGCTGGCGGTGCTGACGGCCCAGGAGGTGCCCAACAATAAGGTGGGCCACATCCAGCAGGACTGGGACGTGATGATCGCCCAGGGGGAGGTTACCCGCTGCGTGGGGGACGCCCTCTGCCTGGTGGTCGCGGAGAGCGAGTACATTTTGAAGCAGGCCAAGGCGGCGGTGAAGATTCAGTACGAGCCGCTGGAGCCGGTGCGCGATATCCGCGAGGCCATGGCGGACGGCGCGCCCCTGGTCCACTCCAAGGGGAACCTGTGCCAGTCCCGCCACGTCACCCGGGGGGACGCCAAGGCCGCCCTGGCCAGATCCAAATACACCGTCACCCGGAGCTACAAGACCCCCTTCACCGAGCACGCCTTTTTGGAGCCGGAGTGCGCCGTGGCCTTCCTCTACAAGGATGGGGTGAAGGTGTATTCCACTGACCAGGGCGTCTACGACACCCGCCACGAAATCGCCATCATGCTGGGCTGGGAGCCGGAGCGCATTGTGGTGGAGAACAAGCTGGTGGGGGGCGGCTTCGGCGGCAAGGAGGATGTGTCGGTGCAGCACCTGGCGGCGCTGGCGGCGTTAAAGGTCAACCGCCCCGTGAAGGTGAAGCTGTCCCGGCAGGAGTCCATCCGCTTCCACCCCAAGCGCCACGCCATGGAGGGCACCTTTACCCTGGGCTGTGACGAGAACGGCGTGTTCACCGCCCTGGACTGCGACATCTACTTCGACACCGGAGCCTACGCCTCCCTGTGCGGGCCGGTGCTGGAGCGGGCCTGCACCCACTCCGTGGGGCCATACTGCTACCAGAATACCGACATACGGGGCTACGGCTATTACACCAACAATCCCCCCGCCGGGGCCTTCCGGGGCTTCGGCGTGTGCCAGAGCGAGTTCGCCCTGGAATCCCTTATCAACCTGCTGGCGGAAAAAGTGGGCATATCCCCCTGGGAGATCCGCTGGCGCAACGCCATCGAGCCGGGGAAGGCCCTCCCCAACGGCCAGATCGCGGACTGCTCCACCGCGCTGAAGGAGACGCTACTGGCGGTGAAGGACGCCTTCGAGTCCAATCCTGGCCGGGCGGGCATCGCCTGCGCCATGAAGAACGCGGGCGTGGGGGTGGGCCTGCCGGACAAGGGCCGCTGCAAGCTGGCGGTGGAGGAGGGCGTGGTAAAGCTCTACTCCGCCGCGTCGGACATCGGCCAGGGCTGCGCCACCGTGTTTTTGCAGATCCTGTCCCAGACTACCGGACTGCCCCTGGAGAAGCTGCGGAACATGGGCAGCAATTCCGAGGTGGCCCCCGACTCGGGCACCACCTCCGGCTCCCGTCAGACCCTCATCACCGGCGAGGCGGTGCGCATGGCGGCGGCGGAGCTGAAGGCCGCGCTGGACGAAAACGGCGGCGACCTGTCCAAGCTGGAGGGGCGGGCGTTTTTCGCGGAGTTCTTCGACCGCACCGACAAGCTGGGGGCCGACAAGCCCAACCCCAAGAGCCACGTGGCCTACGGCTTCGCCACCCATGTGGTGGTGCTGGACGACGACGGCAGGGTGAAAGAGGTCTGGGCCGCCCACGACTCGGGCAGGGTGGTGAACCCCACCTCCATCCAGGGGCAGATCGAGGGCGGGGTGCTCATGGGGCTGGGCTACGCCCTCACCGAGGACTTCCCCCTGAAGGACTGCGTGCCCACCGCCAAATTCGGCACCCTGGGCCTGATGCGGGCCGACCAGATCCCCGACATACACGCCGTCTATGTGGAGAAGGAGGAGCTGCTCCCCTTCGCCTACGGCGCCAAGGGCATCGGTGAGATCGCCACCATCCCCACCGCTCCGGCGGTTCAGGGCGCCTACTACGCCATGGACCACGTGCTGCGCCCCAGCCTGCCCATGGAAAACACATACTATCGCAAGCCGAAGAAAGGTTGATGCTCCCATGAAAAAGCGCCTGCTGAGCCTTGCGCTCCTGTCCGCGCTGCTGGTCCAGCTGCTGTCGGGCTGCGCCGCCGGGGCGGAGAACAGCGCCCCGCCCAGTCCGCAATCCACCCCGCCCGCCGCCGCGGAGCCGGCCCAGACCCAGCCCGCAGAGAGCTATCCCGCCCCCATCACCGTCACCGACCAGGCGGGCCGGACGGTCACGCTGGAGAAACCGGCGGAAAAAATCGTGTCCTGCTACTATCTGGTCACCGCGTCCCTGCTCACCCTGGGGCAGAAGGACAAAATCGTGGGCATTGAGATGAAGGCCGGCAGCCGGGAGCTTTACCGGCTGTGCGCCCCGGAATTTTTGGATCTGCCCGGGGTGGGATCCGGCAAGGAGACCAATATTGAGGCCATCGCCGCCCTGGAGCCGGATCTGGTGCTGCTGCCCAGCAAGCAGCTGGAGGCGGCGGACACCCTGGCCGGCCTGGGCATCCCCGCCGCCGTGGTGGAGCCGGAGAGCTACGAGGCGTTCAACGAGCTGATCGCCATGCTGGGGGCGCTGTGCGGCTGCGGGGACAGGGCGGCGGAGCTTACCGCCTACTACGACGGCGTGGTGGAGCGGGTGAGCGCCCTGACCAAGGACGCGGAGCGGCCCTCCGTCTACTTGTGCGGCGAGGCGTCCTGGCTGCGCTCCTGCGCCGGGGGGATGTACCAGCGGGAGCTCATTGAGCTGGCGGGGGGAGCCTGCGTGTCCGCGGAGCTTCCCGGGACCAAGTGGGCGGACATCTCCGCCGAGCAGCTGGCCGCCTGGGACCCGGAGGTAATGTTCTCCGTGTCCTACGCCGAGTACGCTTTGGACGACATTCGCAGCGACGCGGCTCTAACGGGGGTGAGGGCGGTGGCGGAGGACCGGATTTACACCGTCCCGTCGGAGATCGAGGCGTGGGACTATCCCCAGCCCTCCTCCATCCTGGGCCTGCTGTGGATGACCCATATGCTCCACCCGGAGCTGGTGAGCCGGGAGGAGTACGTCAGCGAGGCCCAGGCGTTTTATCAGACCTATTTCGGCCTGGAGGTATCCAAAGAGCAGCTTGGTATTTAAAACTACTAATGGGGCCCCCGCGAAGCCGCCCTTTGGCTTCGTGGGGAGAGGAGAAGCAAGGGAGCCAAGCGGACTTTGCTTTGACGAAGGGAGGCCTCCGGCATGAAGAGACGATCCTGGCTGGGATTGTGGCTGCTGCTGGCGGCCTCCTTCCTGCTGTCCTGCCTATGCGGGCGGTATCCGCTGAGCGTGGCCGACCTGTGGCGCATCCTCACCGGACGGGCGGCGGGGACCATGATGGAAAACGTGTTTTGGAACATCCGGGTGGCCCGCACCTGCGTCACCGGCCTGTGCGGAGCGGCTCTGGCTCTGGCGGGGTTTGTGTATCAGGGTCTGTTCCGCAACCCCCTGGTGTCCCCCGATGTGCTGGGGGTGAGCGGCGGGGCCTCGGTGGGGGCCATCTGCGCCATTTTGTTCTGGGGCGGGTCCATGGCCGCCTTGCAGCTCCTGTCCTTCGCGGGAGGAGTGGCGGCGGTGGCGCTGTCCCTGCTGCTGGCCCGGGCCATCGGAGGGGACCGCCATTTCAGCCTCATCATGTCGGGCATCGTATGGGGGGCGCTGGCCAACGCCGCCATCATGGCGCTGAAGTATATGGCCGACCCCGCCCAGCAGCTGGCGGTCATCGACTACTGGCTCATGGGCAGCTTCAGCCTGGCCGGATGGGAGGAGCTGCGGAGCGCCGCGCCGCTGATTCTGGCCGCCGGGGCGGCTCTCACCCTGCTGCGCTACCGGCTGAAGGTGCTCACCCTGGGGGATGAGGAGGCCGCCGGACTGGGGGTGGCGGTGGGGCCGGTGCGCCTGGCCTGCGTGGGCTGTGCCACGGTGCTGGTAGCGGCCAGCGTGTCGGTGAGCGGCATTGTGTCCTGGGTGGGGCTGATTGTGCCCCATCTGGTGCGCGCGGTGCTGGGGGACGACTTCGAGGCCAACTTTCTCCAGTCCATCCTGTGCGGGGCGGCCCTGCTGCTGCTGGCGGACACCCTGGCCCGGAGCCTGCTGCCCTCGGAAATCCCCATCAGCATTCTCACCTCCCTCATCGGGGCGGTATTTCTGGCGGGGTTTCTGCTGCGCCGGAACAGGGGGGAGCGGCCATGCTGAGTGTGGAAGGGCTGACGGTATGCCGGGGCGGGCGGCTGGTGCTGGACGGCGTGAGCTTTGCCCTGCGCCCCGGGGAGGTGACGGCGGTGCTGGGGCTGAACGGCGCGGGCAAAACCACCCTGATTAAGGCCGTTTTGGGCTTTATTCCGCAGCAGGGGGGCCGGCTGACGGCGGACGGGCAGGCGCTGGACAAGCTCTCCCCCTCCGCCCGGGCCAGGAAGCTGGCCTATGTGCCCCAGAGCGATGAGGGGGGCGTTTCCTACCGGACGGAGGACTTTGTCTCCATGGGGGCCACGGCCAGCCTGGGAGCCTTCGCCCGGCCGGGGCGGGAGGAGCTCCGGCGGGCGCAGGATATTCTGCGGGCGCTGAGCTGCGGCAGCCTCATCGGCCGGTCCATGGCCGCGCTCAGCGGCGGGGAGCGCCGGATGGCCTATCTGGCCCGGGCGGTGATGCAGGACGCGGCGTACCTGCTGCTGGACGAACCGGCCGCCTCCCTGGATTTTTCCCGGCAGCACAGCTTTTTGGGCAGCCTGCGGGACTATGTCCGGCGGCGGGGTGCGGGGTGCCTGCTGTCCGTCCACGCCCCCGAGCTGGCCTACGCCTATGCCGACCGGCTGCTTGTGCTCCACGACCGCCGGGTGCTGCTGGACGTGGGACGGGACGGGGCGCAGTTCGAGGAAGAGCTGGCGCGTGCGCTGAGGACCCTGTACGGCCCGGCCCTGCGCATGGAGGTCTGGAAGGGCGGGCTGGCGCTGGGCTGGGAAGCGCCCTGAAGCGGGGCGCGGGCTTGTTGAAGATTCAAAGGCGTCTGGCCGCGGCTGCGGCGGGCGCCTTTGTTTTCTTTGGCAAAAACCGGCCCTCCGGCTTGGTGAATATGATGTTTTTTTAGATAGGCTAAATTTTTTTTAGAATTCCCTTGACATGGGCGCAGGGCGTGGTATGATAGAGACACAAACAAAAAATAAGCAAGACAGAAAAATATTTAGGAGGTTCTTTCCATGCGCGATCCCATCCAATGGGTCCTGAACCGGATGCCCCCCAGCGGGGACCGGTATTTGGAGGTCATGTCCATGGCCAACGCGGCCAAGGCCCGGGCCTTCCACCGCTCGTTTCCCCAGTACGGCCTCACCCCGCTGGCCGGCCTGCCCAACATGGCCGGACGGCTGGGCCTGGGCGGGCTGTGGGTGAAGGACGAGAGCTACCGCTTCGGCCTCAACGCCTTCAAGGTGCTGGGCGGCTCCTTCGCCATGGGGCGGTACATCGCCCAGGAGCTGGGCCGGGACGTGTCCCAGGTGGATTACGCCTACCTCACCGGGAACAAGCTGAAGGAGGAGTTCGGCCAGGCCACCTTCTTCACCGCCACCGACGGCAACCACGGCCGGGGGGTGGCCTGGGCGGCCAATAAGCTGGGCCAAAAGGCGGTGGTCCACATGCCCAAGGGCAGCGCCAAGTCCCGCTTCGACAACATCGCCCGGGAGGGGGCCGCAGTCACCATCGAGGAGGTCAATTACGACGACTGCGTGCGTATGGCCGCCGCCGAGGCCGCCCAGACCGAGCACGGCGTGGTGGTCCAGGACACCGCCTGGGAGGGCTACGAGGAGATCCCCGCCTGGATCATGCAGGGCTACGGCACCATGGCCGGGGAGGCCGCCGAGCAGCTGAAGGCTGCCGGGGTGGAGCGCCCCACCCACGTGTTCGTCCAGGCCGGGGTAGGGTCCTTAGCCGGGGCGGTGGTGGGTTACTTCGCCAACCTGTACCCTGAAAACCCGCCCAAATTCATCGTCATGGAGGCCCGGATTGCCGACTGCCTCTACCAGGGGGCCAAGGCCGGGGACGGCGCGCCCCGCATGGTGGGCGGCGACCTCCAGACCATTATGGCGGGGCTGGCCTGCGGCGAGCCGAACACCATCTCCTGGGACATCCTGCGCAACCACGTGGACGCTTTCCTGTCCTGCCCCGACTGGGTGAGCGCGAAGGGGATGCGGATGCTGGCCGTACCCGTTAAGGGCGACCCGGCGGTGTGCTCCGGCGAGTCCGGCGCGGTGGGGATGGGCGTGATTTCCACCCTTATGACGGACAACAGCTACAAGGAGCTGCGGGAGGCCTTGGGGCTGGACGAGAGCTCCAAGGTGCTCATGTTCTCTACCGAGGGGGACACCGACCCAGAGAAGTACCAGGAGATCGTCTGGGGCGGAGCCTATCCCAGCGCTTGAACCAAAACAAATTATCATATGGAGGGTATTCATCATGGATAAGGAAAAGATTTTAACCGCCGCCGAGGGCTATCGGAAGGACCTGAGCGCCTTTCTGCGCGCCATGATCTCCCACCCCAGCGAGAGCTGCGAAGAGAGGGAAGTGGTGGCCTGCATCAAGGCGGAGATGGAAAAGCTGGGCTTCGACGAGGTGGAGGTGGACGGCCTGGGTAATATCATCGGCTGGATGGGCCAGGGCGACAAGATCATCGCCATTGACTCCCACATCGACACCGTGGGCATCGGCAACCGGGACAACTGGACCGCCGACC
>ERZ779629.872-NODE-872-length-11308-cov-5.622412_pt1 | contig 11308 bp, 10 predicted proteins | sample MGYA00514192_ERZ779629 | MGnify/ENA primary metagenome ERZ779629 (study PRJEB29562, sample SAMEA4376709) | mouse gut metagenome | isolation source: Cecum | study: EMG produced TPA metagenomics assembly of the A DSS colitis mouse model was used to assess the... | reverse complement strand
CGATCGAATACAAAAACGATTGCAACGTATCAAGATACAAATCTGCATACCTGTAAATAAAACCATATAAAAAGGGCAACCGATTTCGGTTGCCCTTCTGTATCCTTACAGATATTATTCCCCTTCGATCTCGGACAATGCGACCGGTCTGCCGGTTTCCAGAGAACGTTTTGCCGCCAATCCGATCCGCACCGCTTGCAATCCGTCTTCGATGCCGACGGGAGCAGGTTCGCCCCGTTCGATGCAACGCACGAAATCCGATATTTCGGCGACATACGCTTGCATATACCGCTCCAAGAAAAACAGCAACGGTTTCTCCGCCGTCACGCCGTGCGCGTCGGACAAAACGGCATTGCTGGACGTATCGTTGGAAATCGCGACCTGCCCCAACGCGCCGAACGCTTCCGCACGCTGGTCGTAGCCGTATACCGAACGACGACAGTTGTCTATCACGGCAAGCGCTCCGCTGCGCAAGCGCAACGTGACCACCGCGGTATCCACGTCTCCGGCGTCTCCGATCGCGGGATCGACCAACACGCCGCCCGCGGCAAAGACGCTCTCGATCTCGTCTCCGGACAAATACCTCACCATATCGAAATCGTGAATCGTCATGTCCAAGAATATCCCGCCGCTCACGCGAATATACGACACGGGCGGCGCTTGCGGATCGCGCGAACAGATGCGCAGCACATTCAGATCTCCGATTTTGCCGTCTGCGATCGCAGTGCGCACCGCCGCGAAGTTGTGATCGAAACGACGGTTAAAACCGACTTGATAACACAAACGCTTTCCGACCAACGCATCGCGCACCTGTAAAATCTTTTCTACGCTGTGATCGATCGGCTTTTCGCAAAATACGTGTTTACCCGCCGCAATGGCTTCCAGCGAAATCTGCGCATGCGTATCGGTCGAAGAACAAATCAATACCGCGTCGATCGATGAATCGTCCAACAGCTTGCGATAATCGCGTTCGATCCGCGGCACGCCGATCTGTCGAATCCATTCTTCGGTCTGCTCGTTGATAAACGGATCCGCCATCGCGGCAACCGTCGCGCCCTTGACATAGCGCATAATGGACTCGCAATGCACCTTGCCGATGCGCCCCGCACCGATAATCCCGATCTGTATCATATTTTCGTCCCCCGTCGCATCAAATCGTGCCGTCCCATGTGGATACGGAAGTGGATTTGGCTTCGTGCTCGTCAAACCAATGCGTCGTAACGGTCTTGCTGTCCGTAAAGAACTTGAAGCTGTCGCGTCCCAAACAATGCAAATCGCCGAAGAACGACTGTTTGTGTCCGGTAAACGAGAATACGCCGACCGGAACCGGAATCCCGACGTTGACGCCGACCATGCCGCCGTCCGTGTTGCGAACGAATTCCCGCGCATAATAACCGCTCTGCGTATAGATCACGGAGCCGTTGGCAAACGGATTGGCATTCATGACGGCAAGTCCTTCTTCAAAGGTCTTAACGCGTTTGACGCACAGCACCGGTCCGAAAATCTCACGTTGTCCGACGGTCATCTCGGGCGTTACGCGATCCAAAATCGTCGGTCCGAGATAAAAACCGTTCTCAAAACCTTTGACTTTGCAAGCGGTGCCGTCCAACACGACCTTAGCCCCTTCCTGCTTTGCCGTCTCGATCCACCGAATGACCGCCGCGCGATGGTCCGCGCTGTATACCGGACCGAGTCCGGTCGCCTTATCATACGCGGGACCGACTTTGATCTGCTTTGCCAAAGCAACCAACTTGTCTACCAAGCGATCCGCGATCCCTTCCTGCGCAACGACGACGGGCAACGCCATGCAACGTTCGCCCGCGCATCCGTACGCAGCGTTGATAATCCCCGCCGCGGTACGGTCCAGCGCCGCGTCGTCCAACACCAACGCGTGGTTCTTGGCTTCGCACAGACACTGTACGCGTTTGCCGTGCTTGGCAGCCGTCTCGTAAACGTATTTGCCGACCGTCGTCGATCCGACGAACGTAATGCCGACAATCTTCGGATTGGAAATCAGCTCCTGCGTATCGTTGCGATCGCAACTGACGATATTGAGCACGCCGTCCGGCAAGCCCGCTTCGCGATACAATTCCGCGATGCGCAAAGACGTCATCGGCGTCGCCCCCGCTACTTTGAGCACGACGGTATTGCCGCACGCAATACAGACGGGCGCCATCCAGCCCATCGGAATCATCGCCGGAAAATTGAACGGCGCAATGCCCGCAAAGACGCCCATCGACTCGCGATACAACACGGTATCGTAACCTTTGGACGCGTCCATCAAACTCTCGCCCTGCAACAACGACGGCATATTGCAAGCCAATTCCGTCCCCTCTTTGGCTTTGAGAATGTCGCCCTTGCTCTCTTCCCAATTTTTGCCGTGCTCGGTCGCGCACAATTGGGTCAACTCGTCCATGTGCTCGATCAACAGTTCGCGTACCTTATAAAGCACCTGCACGCGTTTGAGTACCGGTACGCGACTCCAAGATTGGTACGCCCGATGCGCGTTGTCGATGACTTGCGCGATCTCCGCGCTCGTACAACGCGGCATCTGCGCAATCTGTTCGCCCGTGGACGGATTGAAGACTGGATAATACTTGTCCGTCGCAGACGAAACAAACGTATTGTCGGTAAAATACTGTAATGTCCGAATTGCCATATCTGTCTCCTTATCTCTTATAAACCTGCCTGTTCGGCAATGTATTTTCTTGCTTTGATCGCGTATTCGAGCGGATCCGCGATCGCGGGATCTTGTTCCGCTTCCACGATCATCCAACCGCGATAGCCAACCGTGTCCAATATGCGGAAAATCGGCGCAAAATCGATCGATCCGTCGCCCGGAACGGTAAACGTACCCATACGCACGCCCTGCAAAAACGATTTGCCCTCGCGTTTTACGCGCTCAACGACTTGCGGACGGATATCTTTGAGATGCACATGCCGCACGCGCTCGGCATGCCGCTGCAATACGTCCGTCGGATCTTCGCCGCAATACGCGAGATGCCCGCTGTCAAACAGCAACGACACCGCTTGCGGATCGGTATGCGCCATAAGACGGTCGATTTCGTCCGCCGTCTGTACGACCGTACCCATATGATGGTGATACGTCAAAGCGATCCCGTAGCGCAGCGCCGTTTGCCCAAGACGATTCAGTCCGTCGCAAAGCATATCCCACTGCGCATCCGACATACAATGCTTGGCGTCGAATACGGGCGTATCCATATGCCCCTGTATACCGTAACTTTGCTCGGACACGCCGATCCGATCCGCTCCCATCGCCTGCAAAAATTCGCATTGCGCGACAAACGCGCGCTCGACGCTCGAATACGGCTGCGTCAAAAGAAAAGACGAAAACCATTGATTGGCGATCCGCAGTCCGCGCAACTCCAATGCGCGCCGCAAAACTGCGGGATCTTTGGGATATTTGTTGCCGACTTCGCAACCGACATATCCCGCCAACGCCATTTCGCTGACGCATTGTCCGAACGTATGCTCCGCGCCCAAATCGGGCATGTCGTCATTGGTCCACGCAATCGGCGCAATGCCGAGTTTGATTCGATTCCGATCCATCCGTCGCTCCTTAATACCGCCGCGCGCGACGCAATTTTTCCTTGCGGGTCGCGCAGGCTTGCTTGCCTTGTTCGCTGTGCGGCGCATCGGTACAGCCGACATGCCACCAGCCGCCATACCCGTGCGTCATGGACTTTGGCACGACCTTGATGTCGATCAACGTCGGACGCGTCTGCAACATGCTGTCTTGCAACGCGTCGCGCAGCTCCTGCTCGTTGCGTGCGGTATACGTCACAAATCCGTATCCGCGCGCGCTTGCCGCATAATCGATCCGCATAAACGCGCCGTCTCGGATCGGACGATCGCCCTGACGATAACGCAACTCGGTACACAACGCATTCACGCCCTGCTCGGTCTGCAAGTTGTTGATGCATCCGAACGACGCGTTGTCGAACAACAATACGTTGATTTTGATCCCTTCCTGCAACGCCGTGATCATTTCGCCGTGCAACATCAGATAACTGCCGTCGCCCGCCATTGCATAGACTTCGCAATCGGGACGCGCGATCTTGGCGCCGAGCGCGCCCGCGATCTCGTATCCCATACAGGAATACCCGTATTCCATATGATAGCTGTCCGTCGCATCGGTCGTCCACATACGTTGCAAATCGCCGGGCAAACTGCCCGCCGCGCCGACGACGATCGCATCCGCGGGAATGCACGATCGAATCACGCCGATCGCCGCAGTCTGCGCCATCGCCTGCCCGTGCGCTTGCAAATACCCGTCAATCGAATCGGGCATACCGCCGGAGATTTCCGGACGGTATCCGTCCGTTACCTGTACCGAACACAAGCGCGCGTACTCTTTCTCCCACTTCGCCTTGACGCACGCGATCTCGTCGCCGTAGCGGGTGCGGTACCGTTTGAGTTTCGCATCCAACATCTCGATGCCGACCTTGGCGTCGCAAATCATCGCGATCGCATCCAACTTACGCGCATGGAAGTCGGACGCATTGATCGTCAGCACGCGCGCGTCGGCAAACAGTTCTTTGGATCCGGTCGTAAAATCGGTAAAACGCGTCCCGACCCCGATGATCAGATCCGCCGATGCGGCAACCGTATTGGCGGCGCTGTTGCCGGTCACGCCCAAGCCGCCGAGATTGAGCTCGAACGACGATGCGACCGCGCTTTTTCCCGCCTGCGTCTCACAGATCGGCACATTGTGCGCACGCGCGAAAGCGACGATCGTCTCGCCTGCCTCGCTGTACTTGGCTCCGCCGCCCACGATCAACAACGGACGCTTGGCGGAGCGAATCGCGCGCACCGCGTCGTCCAGTTCTTCGGCAACCGGCAATCTGCGCGCAATTCGATGCACGCGACGACGGAAAAAGTCTACCGGATAGTCATAACACATCCCCTGCACGTCCTGCGGCAGCGCGATCGCAACCGCGCCGGTATGCGCCGGATCGGTCAACACGCGCATCGCGTTGGTCAAAGCAGACATAACGAGTTCCGGTCTCGAAACGCGATCGAAATACCGCGTTACCGCGCGATACGCGTCATTGGTCGTAATATTGGGATCGTGCGGATGCTCCACTTGCTGCAACACCGGATCGGGCTGACGCGTCGCAAACGTGTCCCCGACCAACAACAGCAATGGCAAATTGTTTGCCGTTGCGGTCGCCGCAGCGGTGACCATGTTGGCAGCGCCCGGACCGACGGAAGAGATGCACGGCATGATTTTGCGGCGATTGTTCTGCTTTGCATACGCCGTCGCCGCATGCGCCATGCCCTGTTCGTTCTTACCCTGATAGACGCGCAGTCCGTGCCCCGTCATCGACAGCGCTTCGCCGATGCCGAGCACGCAACCGTGTCCGAAAATCGTAAATACGCCTTCGACGAATTTGGTTTCCTTGCCGTCCAAACTCACGTATTGCTGATCCAAATAGCGCACGATCGCTTCGCCCGCGCTCAATCTGACCGTCTTCATATTACTTCTCCCAATGCAAAAACCGCGGATCGACGATGCGCGTTTTGTCCCACGGATCGCCGTCCAAATGCCGGATCATCCAACAACAATACATCGGATATCCGGGAGCCGTTACCTGTACGTGCGTCTCCCCGCCCGGGAAACATCCTACGCTGCCGTCCTTGACGGTATACGGATGCATTTCGCCGATAAAACACGCGCCGAACGCTTCGGGCGACGGCATTTTATAATAATACACTTCGGGTTGCGGATGGCTGTGCGGCAAATAACTCCACCACCGCCCCTGCCGCGCGATTACTTCGCCGACGACCAGATTGGAATACGGCGCATTGGAATAATCGAATACCGTATTGACGTCCCGCACGGCGGTATTTTCCCACATGCCTTCGCAAGAAACGGTGCGCTGCACGTCGCTTTTGGCATAAAATTTGGGCAAAAACGCACGATCGTTTTGCGTCGATATGTATAAAATCTCGCTATCCTGCACCGCATGCGCTTCGATCGCATCGCCGCGACATACGTGCATCGCGATCGGCAAATCGGTAAACGCGTCGCTGCGCGTATCCCCGCCGTACAAGTCGCCGCAACGCAACTCGATCTGTCCTTGGGTCAACAAGATGCAGATCTCTTTGTCCGGCTCGCAATAAACGCGCCGATCGCCCGCCGTCAAACGCACGACGGAAATATCCATCATCATGTCCGAATCTTCACCGTCGATGCGGGTCAAAACCTTGACGCCGTCCCGATCGAATTGCGGATACCGAAAACTCATACGCAGCTCCTTAACCCATTGCGACGGCTTCGCCGTACTCTTGCTTTTCGCGCTCGATAAAGGCGGTCAATTCGTCCAGAGTCGGCATAAATTCGGAACATCCGTGCGCCGCGACCAGCATCGACGCGGACGCCGAGCCGAGCTCCAAACAACGCGCGATTTCTTCGCCGCCGAACAGTCCGTACAAGAACGCCGAACCGTATCCGTCGCCGCCTCCGAACGACTTGAACGCCTGCACGGGAAACGGTTTGATCTTGTACTGCCGAAAGTCGCACGTGTGCGCCGTCGAGCCTTGTTTGCCGTGTTTGATGATGACGATTTTCGCGTTGCGGGAAAACCAGTACGCCGCGCTTGCTTCGTCGCTCGCGCCCGGCATCAAAATCGCCTGCGTCAAATCGTACTCTTCTTTCGATCCCATGATCACGTCGCTATGCTCTGCCACCGCGCTGTAATAGACGGCGATTTCGTCGGCGTTCTTCCAATTGTACGGACGGTAATCGATATCGAATATGATCTTCGTATCCGTCTTGCGCGCCAACTGAACCGCTTTGAGACACGCCTCTCGCGACGGCGATTGCGCCAATGCCGTGCCGGAAATCAAAATCGCTTTGGCGGACGCGATATACGCTTCGTCCACGTCGGCGGGCGACAGCGTCAAATCGGCTATGCCGTCCCGATACATCAAAATGCTGCTTTCGGTCGGCGATAAAATTTCGGTAAACGTCAAGCCGAGTTTTTCCCCGCCCGTCGCTTTGGTCACGTGCGACACGTCGATGCCTTCCGCGCGGAAAAAGTCCGTCACGTATTCGCCGAACTGATCGTCCGATACCTTTGCGATAAATCCGACTTTGCCGCCCAGTCTTGCCAGCCCGACCGCGACATTGGCGGGCGAACCGCCCAAATATTTGCGATACTCCTTGCTCTGCGCAAGCGGACGGAAATAGTCCAGCGGATTGAAGTCGATCGCGATTCTGCCCACCGCAATCAGATCCAACGCCCTTGTCGGATCAAATGTCACGTATTGCATTTTCCACTCCTTGTGCGGACGGATGCTTGCCGTCCGAAATTCGTCAATTTTCTTCCATGTACGCTTTGAGGAAACTACGCTCCGCTTCCATCGAGCAATCTGCGTCCGAATACGAATAGAACACGTAATTCTCCGCGCTCGCCGCGCCCTTTTTGCTCACGCCGACCTGCTTGACGACGCCTTTCCATTCTTCTTTGACGACATAGGACTTCATCATGCCGCATTCCCAGACTTCAAACGCGATATCCATTTTGTTCCACTGAATTTCGGTCGCGCTGTTTGCGTCTTTGAGCATGTTGATGCTGGCGGCATCGGCATTGGCGACCGTCAAATTCATCTGCATGCTGACCGCATAATACGCCGCGCCGGCTGCGGTCTGCTTGCGCTCGATCGTCGCGGAACTCACGATGCCGTCGGCAAGCGTGTTGATGTTGGCGATGATCGCGCGCCACTCCATCTCTTCTGTATCGTAACCGAGTTTATCGATATCGTTGTTCAACACCCGAAGCACTTCGTCGTATGATTTCGTATTCTCCGCGCCGTACGGAACGCCGCCTTTGAGAATGCTCTCCGCATTGCCCCAATCGCTACCCTTTTTCCATTCCGTCGACATCAATTTGCGTCCGAACAACGTATCGTTCGTAAAGACGGTGTCGCCGTTCTTTTCAAAGCGATACAATCCTTTGAATCCCTGCGCCGCGTCGTTGGCGACCAAACGCACGCGCGCTTGTTCCAAGAAATTGCCCAGAGTGCCCAGTTCGCTGTCAAAAACGTGTTTGAGCGTATAATGATACTTTTCGCCGAGATAGGAATCTTTGGCGCGCTTTTCCTTGTGATACTGCTGATACGCGAGTTTGCCGGACTTGCCGTCCAATTGGGTCGTACCGATCTGATCCTGAAAATAGACGAACTGATCGGACAAACTGTGATTGTACGACGCAAGCGCCCACATCGCGCCGGCGGTGTCCTGTGCGTTTTTGTCGCCCGCATCGTACGCCTGCATCAATTGGGCGAACTGCGTTTGATAATACGCGTCGAACGTCGGCGCAACTTCATGATCCGCCAGACTGTCTTTGGTCAGCATCGGCACGCCGTTCGCGCTTTTGCACGCCCCCAACACGCTGATCGCGGTCACTACCGCAATCGCGCAAATCGCCGCAAGCAGCCATCTTTTTTTGTTTTTCATTCTTTCTTTCTCCCTTATCTATATGATTGTGCCGTATGCGCGGCACTCGGTTATCTGCCTAAGCACAATCGCGTCTTTGCGACGACGACCTGCCGAATGCGTTCGATCGCATACGGCAAATATTGTTTGGGATCGAACGCGTCGGGACACGCGCGCAAACCTTCCTGCAAGCCGCGCGTAAACGCTTGCCGCAATTCGGTCGCAAAGTTGATCTTGCGAATCCCCGCACGCACGCATGCGCGCACGACTTCGTCCGACAACCCGCTCGCGCCGTGTAGGACCAACGGCGTCGATATCCGCGCCGCAATCGTTTCGATCCGATCGATCGCGATATGCGGCTCGCCCCGATACACGCCGTGCGCGGTGCCGACTCCGATCGCCAGACTGTCCACGCCCGTACGACGCGCGAATTCTTCCGCCTGATCGGGATCGGTGTATCCGATGCTTGCGGCAGTCTCTTCCTTGCCGCCGATCGTCCCCAATTCGCCTTCCACCGCAACGCCGCGCGCATGCGCGTATGCGACGACGCGCGCGGTCAAAGCGACGTTTTGTTCAAACGCCAAAGCGGATCCGTCGATCATCACCGACGAATATCCCGCATCGATGCACGCGCGGCAAATATCTTCGTCCCCGCCGTGATCGAGATGCATCGCCATCTTCCCGCCCCGATCCAACGCGCCCAACATCGCGACATACGTACGCACGCCGCCGTAGCGCAAGGTCCGCGGAATCGTCTGCACGATCATCGGCGCGTCAAACTCTCGCGCGACGTCCGTGACCGCTAGGATACTTTCCAGATTGTCTACGTTAAACGCCGGCACTGCATACCCGCCTTGCGCGGCTTGCTGCAACAACCGATCTCCCGTATCGAGCATGCAATTCCCCCTTGTTTTGAATTCGCATGATTTTACAATCCCATTATACAACAGTTCGGGAGCGGATAAAATGGACACGACCGCAAAAGTTTATGGACGATTCGGACGTCGCGCATCCCGATCGGGCGCGGCGCCGAACCGAAAAAACATGCAAAAACGGCGCTTTTAGACAAGCGCCGTTCGGTATTTCGGATTCGATGTTTGCAACCCGACGGTTGCGTATGCGTTACTGCGCAAGCGCGTCGTCCCACTCCCGCACGTCGTCGGGCACATGCACATCCAACTCTTCGTGCATATCGGCGTCCGTAATCGTCTGCGCGGGCAGTTTGAGATACGTGACGTCCGCCTGCGCCAGTACGGTGCCCTGCGCGTCCGTGATTTTGGCAAACGCCTGAAAACCGCGTCGCGTATTGGAGACGATCTCCCCGATGCCGTACAGCGTCGTATCGTACGGTACGGGTTTGCGGAATTTGACTTGAATGCTCGTCGTCACGGCAAGCACGTCCGGCTCGACGATCCAGATCGCCCGCCCCGCCAACTCGTCCAGCATGCACGTAATCATGCCGCCGTGCGCTCTGCCCGGATAGCTCTGATGCTGTTCGCGATAACGGAACGTCGTCGCGACCTTGCCGTTGTCCAATTCGTAAAACGGCGCCGCCAACCCGTACGGATTGTCGATACCGCAAATAATGCATTGATGGCTGTTGGCTTGCTTTTTTCGGACCTGCATATCGTATGACCTGCCTTATCGGTTTTCTTCGATTATACCACCCGCAACCGATGTCGGCAAGCGCTCGCGCGGGATTTCTTCCGACCGCCGACCGCGCATATGCGTATAAAGGGATACAACTATGAAAGGACGCTCTCGATGAGATCGTCCTTCCATAGGTTGTGTGGGATTGGAATAAGGCTTATTTAGGCAGACGCTCCGAAAATGGTTTCCATTTTGATGGACATTTGTCCGTTTTCGGGATATAATGGATACGAACAATCCGTATCTCCCTGTCTGCATTTATATCTTAGCAGATAAAAACGGATTTGAAAAGCGTTTTCGACAAAATTTTCAAAAATTTTTTGAATTTTCTCGAAAAAATCGCGCTGAATATAATCGACAGGAGTATTTATGAGCAACGACAGACGAATTCGCAAGACCCAAGCCGCCATAACGCAGGCGACCGTCCTGCTTTTGAGCACCACTCCGATCAGCAAATTGACCGTCAAAGAGATCTGCGCCAAGGCGGATATCAGCCGCAGTACGTTCTATCTGCACTATTACGACGCAAGCGACGTCATCGAACAGCTCTACAACGATATTTCCGTCAACGTCAGCCAAATGATCGACTGCTTCGATTTTACCGAGTTGCTGACCGATCCCCGTCCGTTTCTGGAACGCATCGTCGAATTCGTCCTGCAAAACATTTCCCTGTACCGCCAGTTGATGCAGAACGATTATCATTCCGACTTTCGTCGCCGTCTCAAAGCGCTGCTCCAGCAAAAGGTATACGAAGAAAATTACTACCGATTCCGCGACAAGACCGCTTTTCGCTATATGGTGTGTTATACGATGGCGGGACTTGTGGAAACGATCTGCGAAAACATGGAAGACCTGGCGACCGAACGTTGCGCCCTGTTGCTGGACACGATGACGACCCAAATGACGCAGGGATTCAACTTACGCTGAATCCCCGTATCTTGCCTTTGCTCCGAACCGCGCGTTCGGAGTTTTTATTTGTCTTGTTTTTCTTGATTCTTTTTCTCGCGGATCCGCCGTATCGCGGCTACCTGCAACGTGATGATCAACAACAACGCCGCAATCGTCATTACGCCGCACGCGATGATCAGCAACACCGTCTTGAACCAATTCAAATCCTCCGCCAAAATACCGACAGTGGAGCCGTTCCCGTTGTTGCCGTCGGTTGCGAAATCGAACTCGTACGGCGCGCTCTGC
>ERZ779629.870-NODE-870-length-11334-cov-7.888022_pt1 | contig 11334 bp, 8 predicted proteins | sample MGYA00514192_ERZ779629 | MGnify/ENA primary metagenome ERZ779629 (study PRJEB29562, sample SAMEA4376709) | mouse gut metagenome | isolation source: Cecum | study: EMG produced TPA metagenomics assembly of the A DSS colitis mouse model was used to assess the... | reverse complement strand
CAAAAAGGTACACGTTATGACGGACTTTTGGTTGCAATAAGGTACACATTCCTGCAATCTTTCTAAATTTACATCAGCTTAATCCTCTCCAAAGTCTCAATCCGGAAAGCCGCCACGCAGGGCGGCTTCGTGTTTTTTCGCCGCCGCAGTCCTTTTTCGTCATTTTCAGCAAATGTCTGCTCAGTTTGGTTTTGCACCCAGACGCATCATTGGAACAAAATGTCAAAGCAATCTTACCCGACGCCGCCCACTCTCACCGGCGACAGGCCGCAGCGCGCGGCGTATCCGCATATCAATACAGCTCTGCTGCATTCTATGTGGAGTTGTGCGCGCAGGCGCGTAAACTGAGGCACGACAAAATCCCCCAGCCATCCGGCCGGGGGATTTTTCGCGGCTCATCTGCACTTGTCTCACATTTTTTCGTCAAACCCTCCGAAAATAATTTGAAAAATTTTACTCCCCGCAACCTCAAAACGGCATGGACAAACCCCACCCTCGTTTGATATACTATATCATAGTAAAGTGTCCACAGCTTTTCACCTGCGGTTCGGCGGAATCCCGCCGCCGGGCCTCTTTCTACCCTGGGAGGTATTTTCATGTTCCACAAGCAAAACGCCCGCCAGCCCTTGGCCGTTATCCTGCTGGCTCTGCTGCTGGCGCTGACCTCCGTTTTCTCCTGCATCGGCCTGTCCGTCTGGGCCTCCTTCCGGCGGCAGATCGCCGGGCTGGACGCCCTATATACCACTGTGGCCTACGCCGTCAACGGCAGCCAAATGCCATTTGGATACAGTTACTACGTTTTGGGCTTGCTCAACTATACTATCTTGGACGACGGCACTGTGATCAGCCCGGAGGGCGAGACCTGGATTCCGGACAGCCAGGTGGCTGAGCTGGTGGAACAGGCGCCGGGAGTGCTTGGCCGGGAGACCAATGTGCTCACCGCCGCCCACACCCCGGGCCTCAAGGGGATGAGCTCCGGCACCGTGGACCCGATGACCTATGCAGATGCCTACGACCAGGGCCGCTACGCCCAGTCGGTGGCGGCCGTGCGGTGCGTGCGGATCGATGAGAACCCGGATGTCGGGCAGTCTCCATATAGTATGAACTGCTATCACTATTGGTTTGAGTGGATCGACCCGGTGTGCCGGATGGAGGCCTACGACCTGCCGGAGCACTCCCGGGTGATCCGATTTTCTTACCCCGTCGGCCTGGATGTGGACGAGGACGGGAATCCCCGCGCCCCCTTTGAGGTGGGCAAAACTTACCTGCTCCGGGGGAATTTCATTGATTTCAGAGTGTTCTACTGGTACCGGATCATAAAAGCCACCGATGAGGAACCGGAACATTCGGAGTATTATTGGTACCGTTGCACGCAGGATGAAGTAGGGATGGACTGTACCAGAGACCCCTCCAGCCATCTGAACGACGCCCCGTGGCAGACCTTCGACATAGACCTTCCCCTCCGTGGGGAGGACGGTTCCTCTTTGACCACAGATTGTATGGGCCACCCCTATTCACTGACCCCCAACTTCTATGTGGACTGCAAGCCCCTCCCGGAGGAGAAAAACAGCCTGGGGATTGGTTATACCGTCAGCGTCCCGGAGAACAGCTGGCCGCTGTACGCGGAATATGAGGGGGACTGGCGGGACTTCCTGGAAACCGAGGAGGGCCGGGTGTGGAAGGAGGAAATTATCCCCTGCTTTGAGCGCAGCCACGACTCCGCCGCCGTGCTGCTCACCGACAACATCCAGGGCCTGTCCCAGTTCTGCCAGGAGGAATCCGCCCTGCTGGAGGGGCGGTTCATCACCCGGGAGGAGTACGAGACCGGGGCTCCAGTGTGCCTGGTAGGGGCAGACTACGCCCTGTATAACGATTTAAAGGTGGGGGACACCATCACCCTGGACCTCTATAAACCCTCCTACTTCACTCCAAGAGTAGGGGTCTTCATGATGATGACGCAGGAAATTAGATTCTACTACACCTGCTGTATGCCGCTGGCGGAGGAAAACCGGCTGGGCGTGACCCGGGACTACACCATCGTGGGGCTGTACTCCACGCCCGCCCGCCCCTGCGACCCGGATGGTCACGGCTTCCGGGGGGACACGGTGCTGGCACCCAAAGCGTCGGCTCCCGAGGTGGTCAATGCCGCCGAGGAGGACAAGGTGACGCCGCTTTTAAACACGCTGGTGCTGAAAAACGGCTCAATCGAGGAATTCGAGGCGTATATGGCGGAAAACGGTGCGGCAAAACGCTTCCGCTACCACGACTACGGCTACACCGAGATCAGGTCCTCCCTAGAGTCCATGGGGGAGGGCGCTCTGCGGCTGGCGGTGCTGGGCGGGGCGGCGTTTTTGATCGGCGCGGCGGTATTTCTGCTGGCCAGCTTCGCGCGCATGTCGCCCTCGGCGCGGAGCCTGCGGCTGCTGGGGGCCAATTCCCGCAGGGTAACGCAGGACATGCTCGGCGCTCTGCTGCCGCTGACGGCGGCGGGGGTGCTGGCGGGCGGCGTGCTGGGCGGGCTGCTGTACGGACGGGTGTGCCAGCTCGTCTTGTCCCAGGTCCTCGCCCCGGACTGGATTGGACTGGCGGTATGCGCGCTCTTGCAGCTGGCCGTGCTGGGCGCAGCGGAGGCCGTTTGGGCCGCCCTCACCGCCAGGCGCAGCCTCATGCGGCGTAAATAGGTGGGAGTTCCGCCAAAAACATTTCATTATAATAGCACGGCGGCCCAAGCCTTTTGGCTATGGGCCGCCGCGCTGTTTTGGATGCCGCCGGACCGGTGATTTCCGGCGGTCTCCGATTTTCTGGTTTCACAAAACCTCTACTCCATCAAAAACCGCGCCCAATTACTGTCCGCCTGCTCCATGGCCTCGTCCAGGGTGAGTTCGTCGCTGACATACTGCCCCAGCGGCTCGACCACGGCGGGGTACCACCCGGTGATCTGGTCAAACCGAACGTAGGGCACGTTCATGGCCTTCTGCATCTGTCGGAAGTGCACCTCCATTTGCTCTGGGTCGCTGCCCTGGCCCTTCCATTGCGGTTTATAATATTCAAGGTACCGCTCCTGTGCCGCAGTGTTGGCAGGCAGGGTGTCCCTCGTATAGCTGTAACTGCTCTCCAACGTCATGGCGTCGGCGCTGGCCAGATATTGCAGGAACTCCCACGCCGCCTCCTGGTTTTTCGAGCGCTGGGAAATGGCCCAGCAGAAGGCGTAGCCCTGCCGCTTCTCGCTGACCTCCCCCAAGGGGTATGGGGCCGCCTGCAATCGAATGCCGTGATTACTTGTCGCCATTTTGATCCGATGCACTCGGTCGCTCACGTTGCCGTTGTCCATTCCGCCGCTGAGGATGAGGGCTTTGGAGGCATCGCCGTCAGAGCGAAGCAGCTGGGTGCTGCCGGACAGCGCCTTGAACTTCTCCAAAAGCTGGCGCAGATAGGGCTGGTCCAGCCGGACGCTGCCGTTGGTCTTGGGGAGGTCGTACAGGTTGGCCAGCAGAATGTCTTGAACAATCTGCTCCTGGGAGCCGTACATTCCGATCCCTGCGTCGGATATCTCCAGGGAGAGGTCCGTTCCCTGCTCCTTCCACCCCAGCGCCAGGTCCAGCAGCTGGGACCAGGTGGCGGTATACGGGTCGATGCCCAACTCGTCCAGCAGCTCCTGATTCCAGACGTAGTAGTTGGGCCGCACCCCCAGGGGCAGTCCCCGGATAGCGCCGTCCTCCCCCCGCAGGGGCTCCAGGAGATTGTCCGGCAGTTCGTCCCGGAAGGGGCAGGCATCCAGATAGCCGGACAGGTCGGCAAAGGCGTCGGTCTCGGTCATGGTCTCAGTGCCCAACCCGGAGCCGGTCACCATCACCAAGTCCCCCACGTCCCCGGTCATCACCCGCAGGGCGATCTGGTCCTTGTACTCTGTGGCGTTCTTTTGCAGTTCCTCCCGGGATAGGAACTGGGTGTCCCAAACCAGCTCCACCTCCGGGTGGTCCCGCAGGTAATTCCGGGCCGCGGCGGCGATGCTGTCCACCTGATAGGGCGCGGTGATGGTCAGCGTCACCACGTCCGCCGGGTCCACATGAATGCGATCCGGCTCCAAGACGGACAGCTTCCGCGAGTAAATGCGGTTGTTCGGGTCGCTGAAGTCATAGTTGCAATAACCGATATAGATCTGGTTCTGGCTGTCTATTGCACAGGAAATTTCGCCATTCAAGCCAATCCATTCGCCGTCCAGCCCGTCCACATCGTCGCTCAAGCTCACCAGAAGCTGAGCTTCCTCCGTTTCCGGGTCTATCCAGAAGAGCTTTTGGTCGCCTTCGAACAGGACGAGAACTCCGCCGTCGGCAGGGAACATAGCGGGGTTGACATTATTCCAAATGAGGTGTAGCTCGAAATTTTTCAGGGGGAACCGGCACACCGCATTTCTCTTCTCTGGCGAATACTTAATCAAGAACAGGCCGTAATCAGGGGCGGACTCCAGTTCCAGGAGGTACAGGCTTCCGTCCTCATCAAAGCAGAAGGACTGGATCTTTTCCCAGGCGGCTGTCACCTCTGCCGTCCCGGAGGACGTGTCCAGCAGCTGGGTTCCCCCTCCGTAGAAGGTGAGCATGAAATAGTGGTCCTGAACCGCCATATCATTTGGCACTTGATCAGATTCATAAGAAACCACATCAGCTTGTGTGACGCCCGCCCGGCAGGGGGCCAGCGTCACCCGCTCCCCATCGTAATATGCACACCACAGCGTCCCGTCCTGGTCAAAGGCCAGCGTATTGAAATTGCATCCCTCATAGAATTCTTCGGGGCCGTAGGTGCGCAGAACCTCTCCCGAGGCCATGGACACCACATCCACAGAAAGGTCTTCCTCCGACTCTCCCTGGCGGTAGGAGAACACACAGGGCTGGTTCTCAAAGGAGAAAATCTTGAGCATAGGGTCTACGGGAGCTCGGCGCGGCAGAGAGTCCTCCTCCGCCTGCCGCACGGGGCGGTAGATGGAGGGCTTGAAGCCGGAAATGTCAATGGGCTGGGACTCCGTGGGTCTTTGGACATCGCCGCTGTTTGCCGGAGGGGTTTCCAGGGTTTCCGGGGCGCTTTCCCCAGGCGTGCGCAGCACCAGCCACGCGCCCACGGCAATGACCGCCGCCAGCAGCGTTCCCAGGGCGGCAAGCTGAAATTTCTTGTTTTTCATGTTCGCTCCTCCACTCGCTTTTGTTTCAATACGCCCCGCAGCGCCGCCGCTGCCGCCGCCAGAGCTGCGCACTCCACAGCCGCCAGGGCGTGGCCCAGCCGCAGCTTCGCGGCCAGCGCCGCGCCGTAATCGGAACACAAACCGTCCGGGAAGGCGTTTTGCCCCCACTGCCGGTAGTGAGCCGGGTCAAAGAGCGTCCCCTCCGGCAGCAGGCCGGACGGCAGTACCAATTCCGTCCGCCACAGCCATTGCAGCGCCAGAATGGCCGCCACCGCCCCCACATCCAAAACGATTGCCTTAGTCAGCAGCCGCACCCCGGCGTCGGACAGGTACTGCCCCGGATACTGCCGCTCCAGCGCCGCCTGGGCGCGGCTCCACTCTGTCCGGCCCTGGGCCCAGAACAGGCTCCACAGCAGCCACAGCCCCCAGACTGCCCCCCAGCCCAGCCACAGCGTACCGCTCTGGGCGGTGACGGCGGGGGCCCAGGCGTAGTCCAGCACCTGGCCTTCGATATCTGCGCCCGCCAGCGCCGCTCGGATGGCCGAGGCCGCAAAGGGGCTTTCGGAGAGAATTACGAGACGCTCCCCCTCCCTGCCGGGCGTCCAGCCCCACTCCGCCGCCACCGGGGCCAGCGCCTGTTCCGCCGCCGGGAGGTCTGAGACAAGGACCTCCACCCGGCCCTCCGGCAGCTCCCGCAGCGCCAGCGTATGCCACGTCAGGGCTGCGGCGAACACCAGCGCCGCCAGCGCACAGATGACTGCCCGCCGCCTCATGGCGCCTCCACCTCCCACGCCCGCACGGGGATGGTGCCGCCCAGGAGCGCCCGGTCGGCGTACCGCACCACCCGGGCCTCCCGGTAGAGCCCGTCCACCGCGGTGAGCCCATCCCCGCTGGCGATGACGCGCACCAGCGCCCGCCGGGCGGCCACCGGGTAGAAATAAGAGAGGGTGTCCTCCACCACGTAGACATAGGGGTCCCGGTCAAAATGGACGGCCTCGGAGGGCACCACCGCGCTATAGCGCTCCCCGGCGACAACGCCGGGCTTGGGCGTCACGCACAGCACCTGGGGGGTGCGCAGGGCGTCCAGATGGTGGCTGGCGAAGGTGAAAAAGAGCATGAGGAGCAGAAAAACGGCGATGGCTTTGGCGGCTGTCCGGTTCATCTCCCGGCCTCCTTCACTTGATGCTGGTCAGGCTGATGCCCTCCTCCAGCGCCTTCTGGCAGCACAGGTAGAGGAGCATGGGCGCCACCGCGTACAAAACCCCCGCCGCAAAGGCCGCGCCGCCGAAGGTCTGCCCGCTCAGCCGCTGGGACAGGGGGAGCAGCGCCTCGCTGCGCAGAAATACCACCGGCTGGTCCACCATGGACCAGCAGCTGATGGCCTGGAGGGTGACCAGAGACAGGATGGCGGGCTTGCACAGGGGGCAGACGATGTGCAGCAGGACCTTCCCCCACCCCGCGCCGTCCAGCCGGGCGGCCTCCAGAATCTCCCCGTCCAGCCCCCGCATGAACTGGGTGAGCAAAAACGCTCCAAAGGCCCCGAAGGCGCAGGGCAGGATGATGGCGGCGGGGGTGTCCAGCAGCCCCAGGGCGCGCAGGGTGAGGTACTGGGCCACTACCGTGGCCTGGAACGGGAGGAGCATCAGCAGGGTGTAGAGAAACAGCAGGGCGTTCCGACCGGGAAAGCGGTGGAGGCTCAGGCCATAGGCCGCCAGCACCGCCACCGGCACGCACAGCGCCAGAATCCCGGCGGTGTACCCCACCGAGTTCCAGAACCAGGTGAAAAACTCCTTGGAACCCAGCAGAATCTCCTCGTACTGCCCCAGGGAAGCCCGTTCCCCCGCCCGCAGGGAGCCCAGCAGCAGCACGCCCGCCGGAATAAGACAGGCGACGGCCGCGGCGGAGACGGCGGCGCGCTGGAGCCGCCAGCCCAGGCCCTTATTCCACATGGCTTTTCACCCTTCTCTGGAGCAGCAGCACCGCCGCCACCAGGGCGGACAGGGTGAGCACCGTCACGAAAGCGGCGGCGCTCAGGCGCTGGTAGTTGAGCCGGTAGAAGCTGCTGTTCATGAAGTGCTGGAGCATATACAGCCGCCGGGGCGGGCTGTCTCCGCAGAGCATATACACGTCCCGGAAGAGCAGGAAGTAGTTCATCACCGCCACGATGCCCGCGAAGAGCAGGGTGGGCGAGAGCAGGGGGATGAGCACATGGACCAGATAGCGTCCCTCGCCGCCGCCGTCCAGGCAGCAGCTCTCTTGATATTCCACCGGCAGGGCGCGGATGGCCCCCGTGAGGATGACGCTGAGGTAGCCCACATTGCGCAGCAGATACAAAAGCAGGGTGATGGGCAGGGTGGCGGGGCCGTTCAGCGCCTCCCGCCCCCACAGCCCCTGCCAGGCCACGGCCAGGCTGGAGGCGGGCAGGACGAAGGGCAGCAGCAGCGCCCAGCGCTGCCAGGAGAAGCGGCCCTTGGACAGCGCCACGCTGAGCAGGATAGCGCCGGCCAGCGCCAGCGGCACGCCCAGGATCAAAAACAAGGCGGTGTTGCCCACCGCCTGACGAAAGACCGGGCTGTCCAGCAGCTCCCGGAAGTTGGCAAGCCCCACGAACCGGGGCTCCGACACCCCCTGGGTGAAGGTGTACCAGAGGCTGGACAGGAAGGGGACCACATAAAACGCGCATACCCCTGCCAGGCTAGGAAGGATGAGCAAAGGGCCCGTCCGGCTGGTTTTGGTTTGCATCGCGGCCCCCCCCCTTTTTCTGCGGCCTTTGCCACGTTTCCTGCTGCCATTATGGGGCGGTTTTCCGCCCCGCGCAAGTGTCTTTGCACAAGATGCGGCTTTCTGGCACAACATGCGTGCTGCCTGTGTTTGACACAATATGAGCGCGTATACTATAATCAAGAAAAGACATCGGACGGGGAGGGGGAGAGACTGTTGATCCGGGTTGCGATCTGCGATGACGAACTGGCTTTTGTCAGCAAAGTCGAGGAATTGACCCGTCGCTTTTTTGACGGACAGGGCGTGGAAACGGAAATCAGCTGTTTCACCTCCCCGCTGGCCTTTGTATCCAGTGAGCTTGCCAGCTACAACTTGGTGCTGCTGGATGTTTCTATGCAGGAGCTGGACGGCATCCAGGCCGCCAAGGCCCTGCGGGAACAGAATCAGGATGCCATTTTGATCTTCCTGTCCGCCTATGTGAACTACGCCATCATGGGATACGCGGTGCGCGCCTTCTCCTACCTGCTGAAGGAGGAGCTCGCCGGCACCTTTGCCACCACCATGGGGGAGGCCCTTCGGGAGCTGCGCCATCGAAAAAGCAGCGTCACCGTGACCATTCAAAATCAGCCGGTGACCCTGGAGCTGGCCAAGATAGTGTATCTGGAAAGCCGCCGCCATCTGCTGTGCGCTCACCTGACGACAGGAGCCGAGCTGGAGTTTTACGGAAAACTCCAGGACTGGGAGTCCAACCTAGTCCCGGAGGGCTTTTTGCGCATTCAAAAAAGTATGCTGGTTAACATGGATCTGTGCAGAAAAATATCCAATTACCAAGCCTACATGGCAAATGGCGAACGCCTGCCGTGCAGCAGGCAAAACTACACCCAGCTGGTGGAGAAACTGCTGGGCTGGAAAGGCCGGTAGGCGCGGGGGCCGCGGCCCAGAAAGGAGAGAACCGCCCATGAAAGAACTATTGCGGCTGGCGCCCGCCGTGCTGGAATGCGCCGCCGTGTGGCTGGTGCTACGCATGACCCTGGCGCCCGCCGCCGGGCGCGGGTGGCTCCGCTGGACCGGGCCGGTGCTGTGCAGCGCTGTGCATGTGCTGGCCTGGACGCCGGTGGAGAGGCCGGGGGCAGGGGGTGACTGGCAGCAGGCGGCGCGCATCGCGGTACCCGCGCTGCTGTGGCTGCTGTATGCCTGCGCGGCCTATGAGGGAAAGCTGATACGGAAAGCCATGGTTGTGGCGGCCATTTTTGCGCTGCTCTGCTTTGCCTCCGTTCAGGTCGGGAAGTTGACCGTATCCGCCTTTCGGCTGAATCTCGTGGTGGGTTACAACCACGGCATCAGCGTGCCGGTGACGGGCATTGCCTCCCGTTGTTTTGTGCTGGCACTGTGCATGGCATACGGACAGTTTCAGCAGACCCGGCGCGGGCTGCAGCCGCTGAGCCGTCCGACTGCAGCGCTGCTTACCCTGCTGCCGCTGGCGGGGCTGGGCTGTATCTGCGCCATTGTCTGGCCGGAAGTGCGCAGCCGCCTCGGGCCGGACGCAGACATCGAAAGAGTTCCGTGGGTGCTGTGTATACTGCTGGTGGCGCTGGAGCTGGTTTTAGTGTTGGGGGTGGCATGGACGCTCCGGGCGCTGAAGCTCCAAGGGCAGTGCCAGCAGCAGCTGCGGCAGCAGGAAAAGGAGCACGGCCAGATGAAGGAACTGCACCAGATGTTTTGCAGCCAGCGCATCCAGACCCACGAATACCGCAACCGGTTGACGGTGCTCTCCATGCTGCTGGCCCAGCAGCAATACGGAGAGGCCAGCGCCTATTTGCAGCAGCTCACCCAGTATACCTATCAGGACAGCCCTACCGTGCAGACCAACCACCCCGTTGCCGACGCGGTCCTGAACTTGAAATACACCCAGGCGCGGGAGCAGCAGACCGCCGTGCGTTTTATGGTGGGCGATCTGTCCAGTCTGCCTTTTACGGACGACGAAGTGGTCAAGCTGCTAGGCAATCTGCTGGACAATGCGCTCGACGCCTGCCGTAAGTTGGACGAGCACCGGGAGATCAACGTCAAGCTGCTGTGCCAGGAAGGCGAGCTGGTGCTTTCTGTCCGCAATCCGCTTCCGCCGGAGGATGCTGCTCTTCGGCAGGACCCAATGTTACACGGCTTCGGTTTGCAGACGGTAGACCGGGTGCTGCGAAACCATCAGGTCTCCTACGCCATCAGCCGGGAGGACGGCTGGTTTCAGTTCACTGCTATGAGCTGGCCGGGCGAGCAGGAAAGCTGACCCAGATTTTGACCCAGAATAGGAAAAGAGCGGGCGGAAGCAACAGAGGGAGTAGGACTGAAAAGCATCCTTATTGGGGCAAGCACGGTCCGAAATCGCCAAAAAGCTGCCGTCGGCCGCAGATCATAACTTGAAGATCGTCGGTTCAGATCTGGCTCCCACAACCACAAATCCTTTGATTTCTCTGGAAATCGAAGGATTTGCTTACTTTTAATCACTTTTCTGGATGGTCAAAATTTTGATTTTTTGCAAGACCCAGGTTTTGACCCATGCGGTGAAATGTTCAGAGCGGAGCGCATCCGGAACCGCTCGGCGGTAATCCGTTGGAGGACATGATCCTCATAGAGGCGCTTGAACAGCGCGGACAGCTCACCATCCCGTTTCTGCATAGCGTCCAGCTCTTTTTGGAGCGCATTCATCTCCCGGTGCAGCTCTTTGCTGTTCTTCTGATTGATGTAGGCTGCAAACTGCCGCTCCTTCATCCGGGCGAAATGGGTCACCCGTTGGAGATCGTCCAGCACAATTTTGCACAGCTCATCCTCCCGGATATGGTGGGGAGAACACGCGGTTTTGCCCCGTTTCCCGTAGGTGTAACACGTAAAATTGTACCTGGCCTTTTTCATCGTGCTGGCCCGGTGGAGTACCATAGGCTTGCCGCAGTCGGCGCAGAAGGCTAACCCAGAGAAGATATTCGGCTCCTCCATCTGTTTCGGGATGCGCTTTTTGTGCTGCCGCACATCCTGTACGATATCCCACAGCTCCTGGGTGACCAGCGCCGGGTGGGTGTTCTCCACCATGATTTGCTCATCTTCCGGCCTGCGGATCAGCTTTTTGTTTTTGTAGGAGAGTGAGGTGGATCGCAAACCCACCGTGTGCCCAAGGTAAGTCCTGTTGTCCAGGATGCCCGTCACAGAGCTACCGCTCCAGTCATAGGAACGGGTGATGTCCACATGGTTATGGGACTTTCCCTCTTTCTGATAGGCGTAATTTGCGGGCGTCAGAACCTGTTCCCCGGTCAAAATGCGGGCGATTTGGTTCGGGCCTTTTCCGCTGGCACACAGCTCGAAGATGCGCTGGACGATGTGAGCGGTTTCCTCGTCTGGGACAATCTCTTTGCTGTCCGAGGACTTTTTACGGTAGCCGTAGGGCGGCCTGCCGC
>ERZ779629.867-NODE-867-length-11352-cov-10.869434_pt1 | contig 11352 bp, 11 predicted proteins | sample MGYA00514192_ERZ779629 | MGnify/ENA primary metagenome ERZ779629 (study PRJEB29562, sample SAMEA4376709) | mouse gut metagenome | isolation source: Cecum | study: EMG produced TPA metagenomics assembly of the A DSS colitis mouse model was used to assess the... | reverse complement strand
TGGACCTGGACCTGTACCGCTACTTCATCGGCCGGGCGGACCAGAGCGTCAACGAATCGGTGATGGCCGGGCGCATCGACCAGCAGGTGCGCGTCACCAAGCACATGATCGGCGCCCACGACGTCATTGCCCTCAAAGCCGTGCAGCCCAAGCTGGGCCGGTATATGCTCAATTACCTGTCCATGATGATGTCCATTTCGTCTATCTTCGCCGTCATCTCGGATACGCCGGAGGCCCTGGGCCTGCGCACCGAGCTGTGGGAGTATCTGCGCCAGAAGAACGCCGCCCTCTACCGGCGCTGCCGCTATAAGGCCACCAACGTCGGCACCAATATCCCCGGCTACCAGGGGCGCAGGCTGTCGGTGCAGCTCTACCGGGTGGCCCAGAAAATCTATAAATTCAATTGACAAAGGAGAACAAAGCCATGTCCGTACAGACCATCACCAAGGAGAATTTTGAAGCGCTGGTGCTCCAGTCGGACCGGACCGTCCTGGTGGACTTCTGGGCGCCCTGGTGCGGCCCCTGCCGCATGGTGTCCCCCGTGGTGGACGAGATCGCCGCTGAGCGGTCCGACATCACTGTGGGCAAGGTGAACGTGGACGAGCAGCCCGAGCTGGCCATGCAGTTCGGGGTCATGAACATCCCCACTCTGCTGGTATTCAAGGGCGGCCAGGTCGCCAACAAGGCGGTGGGCGCCCGGCCCAAGGAGGAGCTGCTGAAGCTGCTGGACTGAACGCTGTCTTTTTCAAGGCCGCCCGCTGGGCGGCCTTGCTTTTTCCCGAAAGTCTGCTATACTGTAGTCTATTGAGGTCTGCGCCGCATAGAATAGAGCGGCAAATCCAACAGGCCGCACATCATATGGGAGGTCATCCATCTTGTCCGACGACCCGTTCTTACCAAAGCTGCTTTTGCTGGTCATCCTCATTCTCATCAACGCCTTTTTCGCCGCGGCGGAGATCGCCGTTATCTCCCTGTCCGAGACCAAGCTGCGCCACCAGGCGGAGGAGGGCGACAAAAAGGCGCAGCGGCTGCTCAAGCTCACCCAGGCGCCCGACCATTTCCTCTCCGCCATCCAGATCGCCATAACCCTGGCGGGCTTTCTGTCCTCCGCCTTCGCTGCGGACAGCTTTTCTGACCCGCTGGTAACGTGGCTGATGGAGGAAAAGGGCGTCACCGCCCTGGACCCTCACGCCCTCAACAACCTGATGGTGGTGCTCATCACCCTGGTGCTGTCCTATTTCAGCCTGGTGCTGGGGGAACTGGTGCCCAAGCGCATCGCCATGAAAAAGACGGAGGGCGTGGCCCGGTTCACCGCCGGAGCGGTGTCCGCCGTGGCGGCAGTGTTCCGGCCGGTGATCTGGCTGCTGTCCAAGTCCACCAACGGCGTGCTGCGCCTGCTCCACATCGACCCCAGGGCCGACCAGGAGGACGTGAGCGAGGACGAGATCCGCATGATGGTGGACCTGGGCGAGGAGCGCGGGGCCATCGAAACCTCCGAGAAGGAGCTCATTGAGAACATCTTTGAGTTCAACAACACCACCGCCGAGGATGTGATGGTCCACCGCACCGACATGGTGATGGTGTGGGTGCAGGACACCGGCGAAGAGGTGCTCAGCACCATTCTGAGCTCCGGGCGGTCCCGCTTCCCGGTCTATGAGGAGGACGCCGACCACATCGTGGGCATCCTGAACACCCGGGACTTCCTGCTCAGCGCCCAGGAGGAGCAGCCCAAGCCCCTGACCCAGCTGCTGCGCCCGGCCTACTTTGTGCCCGAGTCGGTGCGCACAGACGTGCTCTTCCGGGACATGCAGAGCAAAAAGGTACATATGGCCATCGTGGTGGACGAGTACGGCGGCACCTCGGGCCTGGTGACCATGGAGGACCTGCTGGAGGAGATCGTGGGCAATATCTACGACGAGTTCGACCCCCAGGAGGAAAAGGACATCGAACAGGTGGAGCCGGGGGTGTGGAAGGCGTCCGGCTCCTGCCCCCTGGAGCAGATTGCCCAGGCCCTGGAGATGGAATTCCCCGAGGAGGAGGAATCGGACACCCTGGGGGGATTGGTGTTCGCCCAGCTGTCCGTCATCCCGGAGGACGGCGCCCAGCTGGAGGTGGATGCCTGCGGCCTGCGCATTCAGGTGCGCAGCTTCGCTGACCGCCGGGTGGAGTGGGCGCTGGTGTCCAAGCTGGAGCCCCCCGCGCAGGAGGAAAACGACGGCTGAACGCAGGACGGAGCGCTCCGCGCTCCGTCCTTTTTTGCCCAAACTTCTCCCCCCTATTCTTGAAAAGTTCGGCATATTCTGCAAAGTTTTGGAGAACGCCTTGACATTTCCCCCGCTTTGTATATGATGTGGGAGGAATCAGAAATCATCAACATATCGCGTTTTCAGAAACGGAGGAAAACAACAAGCATGAGAAAAACCAAAATCGTCTGCACCCTCGGCCCCGCTTCCGACAGCGAGGAGGTCATGGAGCAGCTTATTTTATCCGGCATGGACGCCGCCCGCTTCAACTTTTCCCACGGCACCCACGAGACCCACGGAGCCCTGCTCACCCGGTTCAAGCGGGTGAGGGACAGCCTGGGCCGCCCTGTGGCCACCATTCTGGACACCAAGGGCCCTGAAATCCGAATCCGCTCCTTCGCCTGCGGCCGGGTGGAGCTCCAGGACGGCGCCGCCTTCACCCTCACCACCCGGGATATGGAGGGCGACGCCCAGCAGGTGTCCGTCACCTACGCCAACCTCCACCAGGAGCTCCAGGCCGGGTGCCATGTGCTCATCGACGACGGACTGGTGGATCTGGAGGTGGAGCAGATCGACGGCCAGGACATCCGGTGCCGGGTGGTCACCGGCGGGCCGCTGTCCAACCACAAGAGCATCAATATCCCCGGCGTATCCATCGCCCTGCCCGCCCTCACCGACAAGGACAAGGAGGACCTGCGCTTCGCCGTGGAGAACGACTTCGACTTTGTGGCCGCATCCTTCGTCCGCCGCGCCTCCGACGTGGCGGAGATCCGCGCCGTGCTGGACGGCTTCGGCGGCCAGGACATCGGCATCATCGCCAAGATCGAGAATCGGGAGGGCGTGGACAATCTGGACGCCATCGCCAACGCCGCCAACGGCGTGATGGTGGCCCGGGGCGACCTGGGGGTGGAGATCCCCGCCTACGAGGTGCCAGTGCTTCAGAAGAAGATGATTAAGTCCGCCATCCACAAGGGCAAGGTGGTCATCACCGCCACCCAGATGCTGGACTCCATGATCCGCAACCCCCGGCCCACCCGGGCCGAGGTGTCCGACGTGGCCAACGCCGTGTTCGACGGCACCAGCTGCGTGATGCTGTCCGGCGAGACCGCCTCCGGCAAGCACCCGGTGGAGGCCCTCCAGACCATGGTGAGCATCGTGGAGGCCGCCGAGGAGGGCATCGACTACTGGAAGCGCTTCCGCAACGGGGTGTTCGACCACACCAGCAACATCTCCGACGCCATCAGCCACACCAGCTGCCTCACCGCCATGGACCTGGGGGCCACCGCCATTCTGGCGGCCACCCAGTCGGGCTACACCGCCCGGATGATCTCCCGGTTCCGCCCGGGGTGCGCCGTGGCCGCCCTCACCACCGAGGAGCGGGTGCGGCGGCAGCTGGCCATCTCCTGGGGGGTGGTCCCCTTCCTGTCCGGCAATGTGGACTCCACCGACCGGCTGTTCTCCCTGTGCGTAGACACCGCCAAAAAGGAGGGACTGGTCCAGGCCGGGGACACGGTGGTCATCACCGCCGGCGTGCCCCTGAGCAGCAGCGGCACCACCAACCTCATCAAGGCGCAGATCGTGAAATAAGCAGGCAAGGCCCGGGGTTTGTCCCTGGGCCTTGCTTTTTCTTCCAGACATGCCTTGAATCTCCGCACAGGCTGTGGTATGATGAGGATAACAGCATTGATTTTGATGCGGGGAGGGTTGATCGTGGAATTCGTACTGAACACACAGCGGCTGGCCATACGTCCGTTCAGCAAGGCTTTTTTGGCAGATTATTACCGGGAATTCACGGATGAGATCACAAAATATCAATATCCGGACAGCTTTCCCCATATTGAGGCCGCGGATCGCGTGATGTCAGGCTTTGTGCGGGACATGGAGCAGGGAGAGATGCTTGAGCTGGTCATCCTCACCCAGGGCGGCGAATTTCTGGGCAGCATGGAGGTCTTTGGCCTCAAGGAGGACACGCCCGAGGTCGGCCTCTGGCTGAAACGCTCCGCCCACGGGGCGGGATATGGCCGCGAGGCTCTGCGCAGGCTTCTGGACCACCTGAACCAAACCGGGAAGTACCGGTATTATATCTACGAGGCCGATGTGAGAAATACTCCGAGCATCCGTCTGATTGAGAAATTCCATGTTGAAAAGGGCGGGTGTGAGGATATCACAACGGACTCCGGCAAGCACCTCACGCTTCAGACCTACCGCATTCTCTGTTAGCGGCAGCGCGTTTCTCTTCACGACAGCCTGCGGCGGATCGTCCGCCGTGCTATCCAAGCAGAATTTCTGAGGGGGCATTTTATGAACATCTTCGATATCATGGGTCCCGTTATGGTGGGCCCGTCCTCGTCCCACACCGCCGGGGCAGCCCGGATCGGGTACATCGGCCGCAAGCTGCTGGGCTTTCAGCCCGCCCGAGCGGACATCGCCCTCCACGGCTCCTTCGCCGCCACCGGGGCGGGCCACGGCACCGACCGGGCCATCGTGGCTGGCCTTTTGGGCATGGCCCCCGACGATCCCCGCATCCCCTTCAGCTTCCAGCTCGCTAAGGAGGCGGGGCTGGAGGTCTCCGTCCACCCCGTCACCCTGCGGGACGCCCACCCCAACACCGCATTGATGACCCTCACCGGCTCCCGGGGACGCACGGTGACGGTGTCCGCCTCCTCTCTGGGCGGCGGGCGCATCCGGGTCAATTCCATCGACGGCCTGGAGGCCGCCTTCTCCGGCGATCTGCCCACCCTGGTCATCCGGGGCCGGGACGAGCCGGGCGTGGTGTCCGAGGTCAGCACCTGTCTGGCCCGCAAGGGGGCCAACATCGCCACCATGCAGCTCTACCGGGACCGCCGGGGCGGCCTGTCCGTCACCGTCATTGAGTGCGACCAGCCGGTGAGCGACGAGATTTTGGAGGACATCGACCTGCTGGGCGGCGTGGTGCGCTGCATCTATCTGAATCTGGAGGAGGGCTGAGTATGTTTGGCTCTGTGCAAGCTCTGCTGGCCGCCGCGGCGGACAAACCCCTGTGGGAGGCCGTGCTGGACAACGACTGTCAGGACCGGGATGTGCCCCGGGAGGACAGTCTTGCCAAAATGACCATGCTGTGGCAGACCATGAAGCAGTCCGTTCTGGACTACGACCCCACCCGCCGCTCCCCCTGCGGCCTCTCCGGCGGGCAGGGCGCCCAGATGGCCGCCCTGGACCGCTCCATCTGCGGCCCCTTCCTCCAGGAGGTCATCTCCACCGCCCTGAAGCTGGGAGAGCACAACGCCTGCATGGGCCGCATCGTGGCCGCCCCCACCGCCGGGGCCTGCGGCGTGCTGCCCGCAGTGCTCATCCCCCTCCAGCGCAAGGACCGGCTCAGCGACGAGGACATGGTGAAGTGCCTGTACGTCTCCGCGGGCTTCGGCCAGGTCATCGCCACCCGGGCCTCCATCTCCGGGGCGGAGGGAGGCTGTCAGGCGGAGGTGGGCTCCGCCTCCGGCATGGCCGCCGCCGCTCTGGTCCACGCCCGGGGCGGCTCCGGCCGGCAGATGGCCGCCGCCTGCGCCATGGCCCTGCAAAACGTGCTGGGGCTGGTGTGCGACCCGGTGGCCGGGCTGGTCGAGGTCCCCTGTGTGAAGCGAAACGTGATGGGCGCGGTGAACGCCCTTTCCTGCGCCGATATGGCCCTGGCCGGGCTGGAGGGCGGCATCCCCTGCGACGAGGTCATGGACGCCATGGCGGCGGTGGGCCGCGCCATGCCCCCCTCCCTCCGGGAAACTGGCGAGGGCGGTCTGGCCGCCACCCCCACGGGGCAGAAAATCGCTGAGGGGCGTTAAGATTGGTAAAGCGGGCCCGCTGTCAATTGACAGCGGGCCCATTTTCTGGTATGCTTGTTTGAATCAGGGGATGTACGCACCTACAGCTTCTTCAGGTCGGACATCACCCCGTTGACCATCATCCCTGGCACCCAGCCGGTGATGAAGTCCCGCAGCTGTTCCAGCGTCACCGTCCGGGCCGCCCCCTGCACCGGGTGCTTGGCCAGCATGGGGATGCGCCTTTGGAACACCGCCCGGCTTTTCGGGTCGTCCCACAGCTCGCCCAGCGTGATCTGATTGTTCCGCAAGTCCATATTTTTCACCTCCAGGTACATACTATGCGCCAGGGGGCCCGGCCTGACATCATCCGGCTGATAAAACCGGCGGGCCGCACAGGAAAGGAGCGCAAAATGCCAAAGCGACAGAAAAAAAAGCTAAAAGGCCAGGAGTGGCGGCATATCGAAAACAAAAAGCTGGTATACACCATCTACTTTATCCTGCGGCTGTCGGTGGTGCTCATGCTGGTGGCCCAGTTCTTCAACGGAAACTTTGAAAACGTGCTGCTGTGCGTGCTCACCCTGGTGCTGTTCATGCTACCATCCATGTTCGAGCGGCGGCTGCACATCGACCTGCCCGACACGCTGGAAGTCATCATTCTGCTGTTCATCTACGCCGCCGAAATTCTGGGCGAGATCCAGTCCTATTATACCAACTATCCCGGCTGGGACACCATGCTCCACACCATGAACGGCTTTCTCTGCGCCGCCATCGGCTTCGCCCTGGTGGACATCCTCAACCGGGAGGAAAAGGTATCCCTTCACCTGTCCCCCTTCTTTATGGCGGTCACTGCCTTCTGCTTCTCCATGACCATCGGCGTGCTGTGGGAGTTCTTTGAGTTCTCCATGGACCAGTGGATGCTGTTTGACATGCAGAAGGACACCATTATCAACACCATCTCCACCGTCAATCTGGACCCCACCGGCGGCACCACCGCCGTGGTGGTCAAGGGCATTCAGGACGTGATCCTGGTGCTGGAGGACGGCACTCAGATGCCGCTGGGACTGGGCGGCTATCTGGACGTGGGCATCATCGACACCATGAAGGACCTGTTCGTCAACTTTATCGGCGCGGTGGTGTTCTCCGCCATCGGCTATTTCTACGTGCAGGGACGGGGCAAGGGCGGCTTTGCCAAGCGGTTCATCCCCCGCTTCCAGCACAGGCCCACCGCTCAGACCAAGGGCCCCCAGCCAGGCTCCGCGCCCGCCGAACCGCCTTCGAAAAAGCCTGAATAGCCGCTCCCCTTCCGGGGCATACTCCCCCTTGTATCCGATCATATTCCCGATACAAGGAGGTAACGACCATGACCAACCAGACCAATCCCAGCATCAAGTGCACTGTGAACAGCTGCACCTATCACAAGGACCAGCGCTGCACCCTCAACGAGATCCAGGTGGGCCACTGCCAGAACAGCGTGTGCACCTGCGGCGAGACCGAGTGCGCCTCCTTCAAGCTGGGCGACCACGGCACCAACTGCGGCTGCCACTGAGCGCGGAGAAGCCGGGAGCAGCGGACTAAGACCGAAGCGGCGCAAAAATCAGCAGGGACCGCAGGCCCCACAGGATTTTTGCAGAGTCGGAGGGCTTAGCCCGCGCCGCGGAGGCTTCGCAGCGTGACGACAGCAGCTCCAAGAGGCGGGAAGGATAACCCCTTCCCGCCTCTTCGTCATTTCCGCAAAAAGGCGCCCCGACGCCTCCCCTGCTTTGGCCGGCCGGTGAAATTTCCGCGGTCCAAAACTTTTACATTGACAAAACCACTCTAAAGCATTATTATAATTTCAATACGCAAAAATATGCGATGATCAGGCCAGTAGTCCCCGCGCGCAAGCCCAGAGAGAAGGCGGCCGGTGCGAGCCTTCGTGAGCGGGTGGGATGAACGTCCCCTGTGAGCAGTCCGGCCGAACGCGTCAGCTTCAGTAGGCCGGGACGGCAGCCCGCCGTTACCGGGTTTTGAGCGTCCCCCTCGGGGGAAAGTTAGGTGGTACCGCGGAGCGTGGCTTCGTCCTAGTTTTGGACGGGTCATGCTTTTTTCATTTCCCATAAGGAGGTTCCCAATATGTTGATGCGAGGGTCTCAGATCGTGATGGAATGCCTGCTGGAGCAGGGCGTCGATACGGTATTCGGCTATCCCGGCGGCACTATTCTGAACATCTATGACGAATTCGAGCTCCACGGCTACAGCCAGAAAATTCACCACTACCTCACCTCCCACGAGCAGGGCGCGTCCCACGCCGCCGACGGCTACGCCCGGTCCACGGGCAGGGTGGGCGTGTGCTTTGCCACCTCCGGCCCCGGGGCCACCAACCTGGTCACCGGCATCGCCACCGCCTACTACGACTCCTCCCCCGTGGTGTTCATCACCTGCAATGTCAGCGAAAACCTCATCGGCAAGGACTCCTTCCAGGAGGTGGATATCACCGGCATCACCATGCCCATCACCAAGTGTAACTTCCTGGTGAAGGACGTGAACGAGCTGGCGGATGTGATCCGGGAGGCCTTCGCCATCGCCCGATCCGGCCGCCCCGGCCCCGTGCTGGTGGACATCGCCAAAAACATCACCGCCATCCAGGGGCAATACGAATACCTCCCTCTGGCCGAGCACCCGAATCACGGACGGCTGGCCACCCTGCTGCGCCGGTCCAACCGAGATCTGAAAAGCCCCGAGCCAAACCGAGGGGACATCGACAAGCTGCTGGAGCTCATCGCCCAGTCCCAGCGGCCCATGGTGCTGGTGGGGGGCGGCGTGATCCGCTCCAAGGGGGCGGTGCCGGAGTTCCGCAGGTTCATTGAGACCCTGGACGCCCCGGTGGGCTCCACCATCATGGGCGGCGGGGCCTGTCCGGGGAACCACCCGCTGTTCACCGGCATGGTGGGCATGCACGGCTCCCACGCCTCCAACATGGCCACCGCCGAGTGCGATCTGCTCATCGCCATTGGCTGCCGCTTCTCCGACCGGGTGGCCACCGACCCCCCATCCTTCGCCCAGAACGCCAAAATCGTCCACATCGACATCGACCGGGCGGAGATCGACAAAAACGTCCAGACTTACCACCACATCATCGGGGACGCCCGGCGAGTGCTGGAGCTGCTCAACGAGAAGCTCCCCCAGCACGACTTTTCCGCCTGGAGGGCCCAGGTGTTCGCCCGCAAGGAGCTGCCCCACAAGAAGGACGGCATCCTCCACCCCCACGAAATCCTGGAGACTGTCTCCGCCCTCACCAACGGCGACGCCATCATCGCCACCGACGTGGGCCAGCACCAGATGTGGTCCTGCCAGTACTACCACTTCTCCCGGCCGGGGCAGCTCCTGACCAGCGGCGGCTTTGGCACCATGGGCTTCGGACTGGGGGCCGCTATGGGGGCCACGGCGGGCAATCCCGGCAAGGTGGTGGTCCACTGCACCGGGGACGGCTGCTTCCGCATGAACTGCCACGAGCTGGCCACCGTGGAGCACTACGGCCTGCCCGTCATCACCGTGATCTTCAACAACCGCACCCTGGGCATGGTCCGCCAGTGGCAGAACCTGATCTATGAGAAGCGGTTCTCCCAGACCACCCTGGACCGGGGCCCCGACTTCGTGAAGCTGGCGGAGGCCTACGGCCTCAAGGGCTTCCGGGCCGGAAGCCAGGCGGAGTTTGAGGACGCCTTCCGGCAGGCGTTGGAGACGGGCCGGGGCTGTGTCATCGACTGCGCCATCGACATGGACGCCATGGTCCACCCCATGGTGGGCGGCGGCACCCCCGTCACCGAATTCCTGCTTCACTAAGGGAGGAGACAAGCCATGACAACCATCATCAAGCGTCACACCCTGTCGGTGCTGGTGGAGAACACCGCCGGCGTGCTCAGCCAGGTGTCCCGCCTGTTCTCCCGGAAGGGGTATAACATCGAGTCCCTGGCGGTGGGCACCACCGACGATCCGGCGGTGTCCCGCATCACCATCGAGGTGCTGTGCGGGGAGCAGCAGGTCAGCCAGATCATCAACCAGCTGCGCAAGCAGTTTTCCGTCTACTCCGTGCGGCTGCTGCCCCCGGAGCAGTCCATCCGCCGGGAACTGGTGCTCATCAAGGTGCGGGCGGAGAGCCGGGAGGTGCGCAACGAGGTGATCCAGATCGCCAACATCTTCCGGGCGTCCATCATCGACGTGTCCACCCAGAGCCTGACCCTGGCCATCATCGGCCAGGAGTCCAAGGACGACGCCCTGGAAAAGCTGCTGGCCGAGTTCGGCATCCTGGAGCTGGTCCGCACCGGAATGGTGGCCCTGGAGCGGGGGGAGGCCACCATCCGCAACAATTCCGGCAACAAGGTCCGGGACGAGTTCGATTTGGGGAAGAATATCCTCTGATTGTATCACGGTTATCATTCTTTTCCCCGCCGCCGTGATATACTCTTAGCACCATGACCCGCGCAAAACGTTCCCCCCCTCCCGCCCTCCGGGAGGGGAGGAACAAAGAAGCGTTTTTATAACATTTTTTGTGAGGAGTGTTTTTACCATGGCTAAAATGTACTACGAGAAGGACTGCGACCTGAGCTGGCTGAAGGGCAAAAAGATCGCCGTCATCGGCTACGGCTCCCAGGGCCACGCCCACGCCCTGAACCTGAAGGACTCCGGCTGCGACGTGTGCGTGGGCCTGCGGGAGGGCTCCAAGAGCTGGCCCGCCGCCGAGGCCGCCGGGCTGGCGGTGAAAACCGTCCCCAACGCCGCCCAGTGGGCTGACATCGTGATGATCCTCATCAACGACGAGGTGCAGGCCGAGGTCTACCACCGGGACATCGCCCCCTACATGACCGAGGGCAAGGCCCTGGCCTTCGCCCACGGCTTCAACATCCGCTACCAGCAGATCGTCCCCCCCGCCGGGGTGGACGTGTTCATGGCCGCCCCCAAGGGCCCGGGCCACACCGTGCGCTCCACCTATGTGGCGGGCAAGGGCGTGCCCTGCCTGGTGGCGGTGGAGCAGGACGCCACCGGCCACGCCTATCAGACCGCCCTGGCCTACATCGCGGGCATCGGCGGCGCCCGGGCGGGCGTGATGGAGACCACCTTCCACGACGAAACCGAGACCGACCTGTTCGGTGAGCAGACCGTGCTGTGCGGCGGCGTGGTGGACCTGATGCGCTGCGGCTTCGAGGTGCTGGTGGAAGCGGGCTACGAGCCGGAAAACGCCTACTTCGAGTGCATCCACGAGATGAAGCTCATCATCGACCTCATCAACAAGGGCGGCGTGGCGGCCATGAACTTCTCCATCTCCGACACCGCCGAGT
>ERZ779629.865-NODE-865-length-11356-cov-10.975135_pt1 | contig 11356 bp, 17 predicted proteins | sample MGYA00514192_ERZ779629 | MGnify/ENA primary metagenome ERZ779629 (study PRJEB29562, sample SAMEA4376709) | mouse gut metagenome | isolation source: Cecum | study: EMG produced TPA metagenomics assembly of the A DSS colitis mouse model was used to assess the... | reverse complement strand
TATACAGGAGGTGTTCCCGCATGGTTCGTACCTATCAGCCCAAGAAGCGCCAGCGTTCCAAGGTCCACGGCTTCCGCAAGCGCATGGCCACCGCCAACGGCCGGAAGGTTCTGGCCCGCCGCCGCGCCAAGGGCCGCGCCCGCCTGAGCCACTGATGGCGCACACATCGGGATAAACAATAGACCGGGGCGCGGGAGTTTTCCCTCGCCCCTTGGTTCTTTTCCCGAGAAGCGCGGCAAAGCGCCGCCCAAACGGAGGTCCGTATGAAGAAAACCGTACCGCTCAAGGAAAACCATCTGTTCCGCCGGGCCTACAGCCGGGGGAAGTCCGCCGCCGACGGCCGGTTGGTGCTCTACGTCCGGGGAAACGGACAGAAGGGCAACCGGCTGGGCTTCACCGTGTCCACCAAGGTGGGGTGCGCCGTGGTGCGCAACCGCGTCCGCCGCCGCCTGCGGGAGATTTACCGGCTCCACGAGGGGCAGGTGCTGGGCGGCCGGGACGTGGTGGTGGTGGCCCGGGTGCGCTCCGCCGAAAGCGGCTACCGCCAGCTGGAGAAGTCCTTTTTGAAGCTGGCGGACAAGCTGGATCTGCTGAAAAAGGAAGGGTCCCGGTGAAAAAGCTGCTGCTGGCCCTCATCCGCTGGTACCGGCGGGACGTTTCGCCCTATCGTCCCCCCTGCTGCCGGTTCATCCCCACCTGCTCCACCTACGCCCTGGAGGCGGTGGAGGTCCACGGGGCGGTGAAGGGCGGAGCGCTGGCCCTGTGGCGCATCCTGCGCTGCCACCCCTTCCACAAGGACGAAAATTTCATCTACGACCCCGTTCCGCCCAAGAAAATCAAACGAATTTAGGAGGCCAAACATGGATATTTGGCAAATCCTCATGACCCCGTTCAGCCTGCTGCTCAAGCTGTTCTGCCAGGTGTTCAACAGCTACGGCATCGCGTTGATCCTGTTCACCGTGGTGGTAAAGATCATCCTCTTCCCCCTCCAGCTCAAGGCCAAGAAGAGCATGATTAAAATGAACGTGCTCAACGCCCAGCTTCAGGAGATCCAGAAGCGCTGCGGAAACGACAAGGAGCGCTATAACCAGGAGGTCCAGAAGTTCTACGCCGAGAACAACGCCAACCCCATGGGGGGCTGCGGCTGGTCCATGATCCCCATGCTCATCCTGTGGCCGCTGTACGCCATCATCCGCCGCCCGCTGAAGTACATGATGAACCTCACCGAGGCGGCCACCACCGCCGTGGGTAAGGCTCTGGGCTGGGCGGACTTCGCCCCCGTGGGCTATAACGAGCTGACCCTTGGCTCCATGATGAGCGCCAGCAACCTGGCCGCCGCCAAGGACGCCGCGGCCGCCGCCGGTGTGTCCGCCGCCGGCATGTTCGTCATCAACTTCGACTTCTTCGGCATCGACCTGTCCCTGATCCCCCAGCTGAAGTTCTGGGAGGGCGGGCTGTCCTGGGGGGCTGTGGGACTGTTCCTGCTGCCCGTCATCTCCGCCGCCATCTCCCTGGCGTCCATGTTCGTCACCCAGAAAACCAACCAGATGAACAAGGACCAGGAAGCCCCCAAGATGAATCTGTCCCTGCTCCTGCTGGGGCCCGGCATGTCGCTGTTCATCGGCTTCGGAATGCCCGCCGGCATGTGTGTGTACTGGATCGCCAACTCCCTGCTGATTATGGTGCAGGAGGTCATCTGCGGCGCCATGCTCCGCAAGGACTACGAGGCCGCCCAGAAGGAGATGGCCGAGCAGGCCGCAAAGGCCAAGGAGGCCGAAAAGGAGCGCCGCCGCATCGCTGCGGAAAAGAAGGCCGCCGCCATCGCCGCCGGTAAGGACCCCAAGAAGGCCCACCAGAAGAAGGCCAAGGAGCCCGGCGTGGACCTCACCGCCAGCCGGGAGGGCCTGCGGGCCTATGCCCGGGGCCGGGCCTATGACCCCAACCGATATCCCGTCACCCCCTACTACGACCCCAGCGGCCCCGCCAAGCCCGCCCAGGAGGAGCCGGAGGAGCCCGCCCCGGAGAAGGCCGAGGACGAGGTGAAGATCGTCTCCTTGGGGGAGAAGGTTTCCATCGAGGCTGTGCCGTCCGCCGGCCGATCCCCCGAGGAGAAGCCCGCCGGCGACAGCGGGGACTATGAGGAGGCCTACGCCGAGGACGAGGAAGAAAACTGACGTAAAACAGCGGAATTTATCCAAACTTGACAAAAGGAGTGCAGTTTCATGCTGAAATACATGGAATTCACCGCCAAGACAGAGGACGAGGCCATCGCCAAGGGTCTGGCCTATCTGGGCATGGACCGGGACGACGTGTCCGTTGAAATTCTGGACCGGGGCAAGACCGGCTTTCTGGGCATCGGCTCCGTGCCCGCCAAGGTGAAGCTCACCTACGAGGCGCCCGACGAGCCCGCGCCCATCCCTGAGCCCGAGCCGGTCAAGCCCGCCCCCGCGCCCATGCCCGAAAAGCCCCAGCCCGCGCCCAAGCCTCAGCCCAGGCCCCAGCCCGCGCCCCGTGTGGAAAAGCCCGCTCCCGCCGCCCAGCCCGCCCCCGCCGGGGAGGGCGCGGACGACAGCGTGGCCGCGGCTATCATCAAGTTCCAGACCGGCCTGTTCCAGCACATGGGGGTGGAGGCCACCCCCGTGGTCACCCGGGAGGGAGACACCTACCAGGTGGTGCTGGAGGGGGAGAATATGGGCGCGCTCATCGGCCACCGGGGGGAGACCCTGGACGCCATCCAGCAGCTCACCGGCTACGCGGTAAACCGGGGCCGGGGCCACCGGGTGCGCATACACGTGGACGCGGAGGGCTACCGCGCCCGCCGGGAGGAGTCCCTCAACCGCCTGGCCCGCAAGACGGCGGGCAAGGTGGTGAAGTACCGCCGGAACATCACCCTGGAGGCCATGAACGCCTACGAGCGCCACGTGATCCACACCGCCCTTCAGGAGTATCCCGGCGTATCCACCTTCTCCACCGGCACCGAGCCCAACCGCCGCACGGTGGTGGCTTACGACCCCGGCAAGCAGTGACCCAGAGGCCCCCGGCGCCGCCGGGGGCCTTTTTGAATCAAACAAGGAGGCGGCTCGGCGTGGAGCACACAAAAGAGGAGTTTGCCGAGGCCAAACGGCAGATTGATTCCACCCTGCATAAGCTGCGGGAGACGGTGAAAACCCTACAGGCCAAGGAAAACCCGGAACGGTACAAATCCCAGCTCACGTTGGCGCAGCGGCGCATCAAGGCCCTTGAGATCGCCGGGTCGCTGATTGCCAAGGAGCTGGAACAATAAAACGACGAGGTGATTTTATGGAGATCAGCGTGCTGCGCCTGGGGCAGATCGGCACCAACTGCTATGTTTTCCGCCGGGACGGCGGGCATCAGTGCGGCATTGTGGACCCCGGCGACCAGGGAGAGCAGGTGGCCCGGTGGCTGATAGACAAGGGGTTGGAGGCGGAGGCCGTCCTGCTCACCCACGGCCATTTCGACCACATCCTGGGCATACCCGGCCTGCGGGAGGAGTGGCCGGACCTTCCCGTCTACTGCCACCCCGCCGACCTGGGGGAGGGGGACGCCGCGGTCCTGTTTGGCGAGAGCTTCCCCACCGTGCGCTCCTTTGGGGACGTCACCCCCTACCGGGAGGGGGACCGGATCACCGTGGCGGACCTTGAGGTGGAGGTGCTGGAAACCCCCGGCCACACCCCCGGCTCGGTGACGCTGCGCGCCGGGGACGTGCTCTTCACCGGCGACACCCTGTTCGCCGGTTCCATGGGCCGCACCGACCTGCCCGGAGGGGACGAGGGACAGCTCATGGCCTCCCTGCGGCGGCTGGGGGAGCTGCCGGGGGACTACCGGGTCCTTCCCGGCCACGAGGAACGCTCCACCCTGGAGCGGGAGCGGCAGGGCAATTACTGCCTGCGCGCCGCCATGAGGGGCTGAGATGAGGATTTGGTTCACCTCCGACGGCTGGATCTGGCCGGAGGGGGGGATGAAATACCGCTTTCCCACCGAGCAGATGCTGCTCACCCTGTTTCCCGGGGAAAAGCCGGAGTATCCAGACCAGCCTCCCCAGGCGCCGGAGGGGGAAAAGGGGGTCGTCATCACCCTGACCCGGGGGGAGCGGCAGGCCGGTATGCGCGTGGAGGTGAAGCTGGACGGGCGCTGTGAGAGCGGCGCGGTGAGCTTCCCCCCGGAAAAGCTGGACGAGCCGGAGGAGGCGGTCTACCACACCGTGTCCCACGCCCTGAAGCAGGCCTTTTACCAGGCGGGGATCGCCCTTTTGGGCCATGAGCTGCCCTGGGGATCGCTCACCGGGGTGCGGCCGGTGAAGCTGCCCACCCGCGCCATGCTGGCGGGCAAAACGGCCAAACAGGCGCAGCGGGAGCTGCGGGAGGTCTACCGGGTGTCGCCGCCCCGGGCGGCGCTGGCGGTGGAGTGCGCAAAGGCGGCGCTGGACGTGGACCGGGAGCTGAAGGCCGGCGGGCTGGCCCTGTATATCGGCATCCCCTTCTGCCCCACCCGGTGCGCCTACTGCTCCTTCATCTCTGCGGACGTGAAGCGCTCGCTGGCGCTGGTGGAGCCCTATGTGGACGCCCTGTGCCGGGAGATCGAGCTGGCGGGGCGGCTGCTGCGGGAGCGGGGGCTGCATATCTCCTGCGCCTACATGGGGGGCGGCACCCCCACCACCCTGAGCGCCGCGCAGATCCACAAGGTGCTGACCTGTGTGGAAAACTTTCTGCCCATGGAGGGGTGCGGGGAGTTTACCGTGGAGGCCGGCCGGCCGGACACCATCACCGTGGACAAGCTGGAAACCCTGGCCGCCCACGGCATCCGCCGCATCTCCATCAACCCCCAGACCATGGAGGAGCATGTGCTGCGGGCCATGGGCCGGGCCCACACCCCGGCGGAGATTGTGGAAGCTGCGGCGCTGGCCGAAGCGCGCTTCGGCGGGCTGGTGAACATGGACCTCATCGCCGGGCTGCCCGGCGACGGCACGGAGGGCTTCGCGCGCACGCTGGACCGGGTGCTGGCCATGGACCCGGCCAATATCACGGTGCACACCCTGGCGCTGAAAAAGGGCTCCCGCCTCACCGAGGAGGGCCCCGCTGGGGCAGGCGGGGCGCTGTGCCCGCCCCAGGCGGTGGAGGAAATGCTGGCCCTGGCGTCGGACCGGCTGCGGGGGGCGGGTTACGCGCCCTATTACCTCTACCGGCAGAAGTATATGTCCGGCTCCTTTGAGAACGTGGGCTGGACGAAGCCGGGGGGCGTGTGCGCCTATAACATCGTGATGATGGAGGAATTGCAGACGGTGCTGTCCCTGGGGGCGGGGGGAATCACCAAGCTGGTGGACCGCTCCCGGGGGAAAATCGTCCGGCTGAACAACCCCAAGTACGCCAAAGAGTACCTGGACAGCTGGGACAAGATTGCTGCGGCAAAGCAGCGCGCGGCGGAATTTCAGGCGGAATTGGCGCAGAGAACGAAATAAAAGCAAAAAGTCAAGGAAAACCCCTTGACTTTACAAAAACAGGCTGATATACTATTTGAGCCGCTTGGACCGGGTAGAAGCGCGAGGATAGGCACATAGGGGAGTTTGGACCGGAGCGAGGACAAAAAACCAAGATTTGCGAAGCAAATCTGTATTTTGTCCGAGGCGAAGGGAAAACGACCCGGCCATGTGCCCAATCCCAGTGTGACAACAAGTGGGGATCATCCCCCGCCCCCGACAGCGAGCCCGTAATTAAGGAAAGGAGTGCAGACATGCACGCGATCATCGAGACCGGCGGAAAGCAGTATAAGGTGGCCGAGGGCGATACCCTCTACATCGAGAAGCTGAATGTAGAAGCCGGCGAAACCGTCACCTTCGACAAGGTGCTGGCCGTCCTGGACGGCGACAAGGCTACCTTCGGCGCCCCCGCAGTGGCCGGCGCCTCCGTCACCGCCAATGTGGTGAAGAACGGCAAGGGCAAGAAAATCCTGGTGTTTAAGTATAAGCCCAAAAAGAACTACCGCCGCCGTCAGGGCCACCGTCAGCCCTATACCAAGGTGGAGATCACCAAGGTCAACGCCTGAGGAGGCGCTTGATGACCACCGTCACCTTCCACAGCGGGTCCGGCCGCATCGACGGCTTCGTGGTGGAGGGCCATAGCGGGTACGCAGAAGCGGGGGCGGACATTGTGTGCGCCGCCGTCTCCGCCGCGGTGGGCCTGAGCGAATGCACCATCAACGAAGTGCTGGGCCTTGGGGCCCCGGTGAAGGCCAGCGAAAAGGACGCCCGCATCTCCCTCAAGCTCCCCGGCGGGCTGAGCGAGGCTAACGAACACACCTGCCAGAACCTGCTGGCCGGGCTGCTGGTCTACCTCCAGGCCATGGGGGAGGAATACCCCGATAATCTCATCGTCCTCATGGACGATGATGATGAAGCGTGAGCTTAGGCGCGGCCAAGGCGAGCGCGACAACTTAACCTTTGATAGAAAGGACGGAAACGACTATGCTGAAGCTCAATATCCAGTTCTTCGCCCATAAAAAGGGCGGCGGCTCCACCAAGAACGGCCGCGACTCCCAGGCCAAGCGCCTGGGCGTGAAGCGGGCCGACGGCCAGTTTGTGCTGGCGGGCAATATCCTGGTGCGCCAGCGCGGCACCCATATCCACCCCGGCGTCAACGTGGGCAAGGGCAGCGACGATACCCTGTTCGCCCTCAAGGACGGCAAGGTGAAGTTCGAGCGCCTGGGCAAGGACCGCAAGCAGGTCTCCATCGTGGAGATCGCCCAGTAAGATTTGCCGAAAAGCCGCAAACGGGAGGACCGTTTGCGGCTTTTTTACGAAAAGGAGGAGAACGGCATGAGGACGCAGCTGCAGCTTCAGGGAATTGTGTTCATCCTATTCGGGGTGCTGCTGGCGCTGGCCGGATGGACGCTTGGCAGCTTCTATGGCCGGGTTCTGGCGCTGATCTTTTGCGTGTTAGCGCTGATTATGGGCATACTGGGGGTGGCGCTCAGCCTCTCCAAGGATCACAGCGGGAAATAGTTTATGTTCGCGTTTCAAGACCGCTTCAATCGAATTGACGGCGGGGACATTGTGCTGCAAATCCGGGAACGGGCGGAGGGCGGCGGGCCGCTGCTCCCCTTCTACTATTACGACATCCTGTCGGAGGGCATACCCGTTGGAAAAATCAGCATCCGCATCGGGGACAATTTCCACGCATACTACAACGGCCACGTGGGCTATGAGATAGACCCGGAGTTCCAGGGGCGCGGCTATGCCCGCCGGGCCTGCGGGCTGGTGCTGGACGTGGCCCGGGCCCACGGGATGACCCGGATCTATCTTACCTGCGCGGAGGACAACGACCCCTCCCGGCGCACCATCGAGGGGCTGGGCGGACGGCTGCTGGAGATCTGCGAGGCGCCCCGGACGTACTTTGCCTGGTACGAGGGGATGCCCAGGCAGCGAATTTATCAACTGGCTTTGTAAAGGAGGCCCATATGGCCAATCAATTTATCGACACCGCCCGCATCACCGTCCGGGCGGGGACGGGCGGCGGCGGCGCGGTGGCCTTTCACCGGGAGAAATATATCGCCGCCGGCGGCCCCGACGGCGGGGACGGCGGCCGGGGCGGCGACATCATCCTGCGGGTGGACCCCCATATGTCCACCCTGATGGACTTTCGCTACAAGCGCAAATACACCGCCGAAAACGGCAAGGACGGCCAGGGCAAGCGCTGCTCCGGCAAGGACGGGGCGGATCTGGTCATCCGCGTGCCCCGGGGTACCGTGGTGCGGGACCTGGAGACAAAAGAGATCATCTGCGACATGTCCGCCCAGGAGGATTTCCTGCTGGCGAGGGGCGGCAACGGCGGCTGGGGCAACCAGCACTTCGCCACCCCCACCCGTCAGTGCCCCCGGTTCGCCAAGGCGGGCCTGCCGGGGCAGTACCGGGAGGTGCTGCTGGAGCTGAAGCTGCTGGCCGACGTGGGGCTGGTGGGCTTCCCCAACGTGGGCAAGTCCACCCTCTTGAGCGTGGTCACCCGCGCCCAGCCCAAAATCGCCAACTATCACTTCACCACCCTCTCCCCCAACCTGGGGGTGGTGGCGGTGGACGAGGGGACGTCCTTCGTGCTGGCGGACATACCCGGCATCATTGAGGGCGCCGCCGACGGCGCGGGGCTGGGCCACGACTTCCTGCGCCATGTGGACCGCTGCCGCCTGCTGATCCACGTGGTGGACGTGTCCGGCAGCGAGGGCCGGGACCCGGTGGCCGACTTCGACGCCATCTGCGAAGAGCTCCAGCGCTGGTCCCCCGAGCTGGCCGCCCGGCGGATGATGGTGGCCGCCAACAAGGTGGACATCATGGAGGACCCCGCCCTTTTGGACAGCCTCCGCCGCCATGTGGAGGCCAAGGGCTGCCCCCTGTTCGAGCTGTCCGCCGCCACCCACCGGGGCACGCGGGAGCTGATGCTCGCCGCCGCCCGGGAGCTGGCGGACCTCCCCCCTGTCATCGTGTTCGAGCCCACCTATGTGGAGCGCCCCCCGGAGGTGGACACGTCCGCCGCGCTGGACATACAGCGGGACGAGGACGGCACCTGGCTGGTGGACGGACCCTGGCTGCGCCAGCTCATGGCCAACGTCAACTTCAGCGACTACGAGAGCCGCAACTGGTTCGAGCGCAGGCTGCGGGAGGCCGGGGTGTACCAGCAGCTGGAGGAGCTGGGCGTCCAGGACGGGGACGCGGTGTGCCTGTATAACCTGGAGTTTGAATATCAGCACTGAAAAAAGCTCTCCCTCCGCCGGGCGGCGGGGGGAGAGCTTTTTGGTTCACGGCTTTTCCTGGAAAAATTCGATCTCCTCCCCCAGCGGCCCGGTGCAGAAGGCGATCCGGGCGGCAAGGGGCGGGTCGGCGGGGATCACGATATCCTTCGGCTCCACAAAGACGGGATACCCGGCGTCTCTCACAATGGCGGCGCACCGGTCCGTGTCGGCGGCGGCCAGGGCGATGTGCCGGATGGCCCCCTTGCCGGGGGAGCCCTCCCCATTGGTGAAAATCTCGATCAGCGCCGAGCCGGTATCCAGCATCAGCCCGTCCGCCCACCGGCGGACGATGGGCAGGCCCAGCAGGCCGTGGTAAAATTCCACCGCCCGCTCAAGCTGCTCCGGGGCGCACTTCATGCTGAAATGGTGGGCGCCCACAATCAATCGTTCCATGGCGGTCAGTCCTCCTCAATGGGTGTTTTCGTGGTTGAGCCGGGCCTCCAGCTTGGAGTAGACGATATTCTGGCTGGAATACAGCGAATAGCGCCCGCTGAGCAGGAAGCTCAGGGAGCAGGCCAGGGCGAAGAACAGCAGGCCCTCCCCCCCGAACAGCTCGATGGACAGGAAGATGGAGGCCAGCGGGCAGTTCACCACCCCGCAGAACAGGGCGATCATGGCCACCGCCGCGCCGAAGGCCGGGTCCAGCCCGAACAGCGGGCCCGCCGCGCAGCCCAGCGTGGAGCCGATGAACAGCGTGGGCACGATCTCCCCGCCCCGGAAGCCCGCCCCCAGGGTGAGGGCGGTGAAGAGCATCTTCAGCGCGAAGGCCCAGGGCGCGTGAACCTGCCCCTCCACCGCCAGCTCGATGATGGGTCCTCCCGCGCCGTTGTAGTCGCCGCTGCCCTCCGCGATGGTGAGCAGAATGACCAGCGCCGCCCCCGCCGCCGCCCGCAGGTACGGATTGGGGAGGTGCTTTTGATAGAGCCGTCCGGCCTCGTGCATGAGGGCGCAGAAGGCGATGGACACCAGCGCCGCCAGGACGGCCAGCGCGCCGCATTGCAGCAGGGAGACCGCGCCCAGCTCCGGCAGGCCGGACAGGACGTAGTGTTCCCCGGGCAGGCCCAGCGCCCGGGGGATGGAGTTGGCGATGAGGGCGGACAGCAGGCAGGGGAACAGCGCGGCGTAGCGGAAATGGCCCACGTTCACCACCTCCAGGGCGAACACGGTGGCGGTGAGGGGGGTGCCGAACAGGGCGGAGAACAGCCCCGCCATGCCGCACTGGATGATGGTGTTCAAATTCCGGTCCCCCAGGCGCAGCAGCCGCCCGATGCCGGCGGAGATGCTGCCGCCGATCTGCAAGGCCGCGCCCTCCCGCCCGGCGCTGCCGCCGGTGAGGTGGGTGAGCACCGAGCCCAGAAAAATCAGCGGGGCCAGGCGCACCGGGGGACGCTCCCCGCCCCGGACGCTGGCGATGATCTGGTTGGTGCCGCTGTCGTTGGCCATGCCCGCCGCCCGGTAGCTGAACACGATGGCCAGCCCCGCCAGGGGCATCAGAAGCAGCAGCCAGGTGTGGGCGGCGCGCAGGGCCGTGACCTGGGCCACGCACCAGGCAAAGGCCGCCCCGGCCAGCCCACAGGCCGCCCCCGTCAGCCCGGCCAGCCCCGCCCACTGCCCCAGCGCCCGCAGGGAGGGCAGCACGGCGGCCAGCCGCGCCTTGAGCTTTTGCGCCATGAGAAGCGCCTCCCTTCCCTTAAAAGATTCTTCATCATTATACCAGTGCTGTCAAGAGGGAAAAACCCTTGCGGGAAGGGGGGCGAAGTGTTATAATCCATCTTGCGCCCCGCGCCGCGGGGCCGAGAACGACAGTGTAAGGAGAGCGTCGCAATGAAAAAATGGCTGGTGTTCCTGTTTGCCCTGGTGCTGCTGCTGCCTGCCGGCTGCGCCAAGAAGATCAACGACCATGTGGTGGACTATAAGGTGGACGTGCCCGAAGGCTTCGAGGAGATGGAGATGGAGGGCGTGAAGGACTGCTGGGTCAACGCCGAGGACGGCTCCAACATCAACACCACCGTCACCGTCAAGGAGAGCGGCGTAAACGCGGCCTTCAAGCTCATCAACGCCGACCTGGCCCGGGAGACCCTGAAAGAGATGTTTAAGACCACCTATGACGTGGAGCCTGACGTCACCGATCGGTTCTTCACCAGGGACGCCGTGTGCGGCCTGCCCGCGTACCAGTACTGCTACGACGTGGAGCTGGACGGCGAGACCATGACCCAGCTGATCGTCACCGTCAACGCCGACAAGCTCTACGCGTTTACTTACACCGACATGACCGGCGACTGGATCGACACATTCCAGGAGAGCGCCAAAAATATCGAGCTGACCATCGAGTGAGCGCCCAGGGCCTGGAAGGGTCTGGGGAAAATATCCATGGGCCGGGAGGCTTCCCCCGGGAAACTTCCCGGCTTGTCGGAAAAGACCTAAAATTTGTGAAAAAGTTTGAAAAATTTTTCACAATACCTCTTCCCTTTGGGGCGCGGTTAGAGTATAATAATACCGCGCAGATCCATCACCACCATAATTATATTAAGGAGTGATACCAATGAGCATCAAAGTAGGTATT
>ERZ779629.864-NODE-864-length-11379-cov-7.557489_pt1 | contig 11379 bp, 8 predicted proteins | sample MGYA00514192_ERZ779629 | MGnify/ENA primary metagenome ERZ779629 (study PRJEB29562, sample SAMEA4376709) | mouse gut metagenome | isolation source: Cecum | study: EMG produced TPA metagenomics assembly of the A DSS colitis mouse model was used to assess the... | reverse complement strand
GCCGCTCTGGTACTTGTAGGAGTCCGGCTGCCGCCCTTTCAAAGGGGTACTGCCTGCAAGGGGCACACGTCCTAACGGTACATTTTGCAAATTAGCACCCCAAACGCCGACCTTCGTGCCGAGTGCCGCGAGGCAACCAGCACCTCCGGTAGAACCGTGCTCAGAAGTAAACACCGGCATCGGCCCAATGCACGGACGATAGACCAGCCAATCTAAAGGTCGTAGCGTAAATAATTACCCTCGTAATGAAGGAGGATTCTCAAGGAACGTAGTTCCTTGAGTGACCTTTTGGTACTTTTCGTTCACACGAAAAGTACGCCCCCGCCCCGGCGAGGGGCGAATCTAAATAAAAGATAAAAGCGGAGGCGGCCCGCAGGGCCGCAGATCAAAAGGACCGCCGCGCAGCGGCGGCAAAGAAGAAAGGACCTGCTATGAACGAACGAAACCTGGCCGCGCAAGTGGTCACCGAAGTAAAAAAAGCCATCGTTGGCAAGGACCCCATCCTGGTAAAGGTCCTGGCCGCCATCCTGGCCCGGGGCCACATCCTCCTGGAGGACATCCCCGGCGTGGGGAAGACCACCCTGGCCTTGGCCTTCGCCAAGGCCCTGGACCTCCAGTTCTCCCGGGTGCAGTTCACCCCCGACGTGATGCCCTCCGATATCACCGGCTTCTCCATCTACAACAAGGAGACCGGAAAAATGACCTACCAGCCCGGGGCCGTAATGTGCAACCTCTTCCTGGCCGACGAGCTCAACCGCGCCACCTCCCGGACCCAGTCCGCCCTCCTGGAGGCCATGGAGGAGGGCCAGGTCACCGTGGACGGCGTCAGCCGCCCGGTCCCCCAGCCCTTTATGGTCATCGCCACCCAGAACCCCGTGGGGGCCTCCGGCACCCAGAAGCTGCCCGACAGCCAGCTGGACCGCTTCCTCCTGCGCCTGAGCATGGGTTACCCCTCCCCGGCGGAGGAGCTGGAGCTGCTGCGCCGCCGCCAGTACGGCCACGGCATGGACGGCGCGGCCCAGGTGGTGGACCGGGCCTCCCTGGAGCAGATGCGCCAGGCCGCCGGGAACGTCCACGTCAGCGAAGAGATCATGAAGTACATCATCTCCCTGGTGGGAGCCACCCGGAAGCACCCCCAGCTCCTCCAGGGAGCCAGCCCCCGGGCCACCCTGGCCGTCACGGCGGTCAGCCGGTCGGTGGCCTTCCTGAGGAACAGGGACTATGTGGTGCCCGAGGACGTGCAGGCCATCTGGGTGGACGCCGTCGCCCACCGCCTGCTGATGGTCCCCGGCGCGGAGCGGGCCACCGATCCCAAGGAGATCGCCCGGACCGTCCTGCGGACCGTAGAAGCCCCCAGGGTACGGTAACGCCATGCTGAGACGGCGGATCGTATACGCCCTGGCCCTGCTCCTGGCCCTGCTGGGCCAGATGCTGGACGTGGGCTACCTGTTCCATTTCATATTCTTTGCCGCCCTGTCCCTGCCTCTGCTGGGACTGCTGGTCAGCCTGCCCGCCATACTGGGGTGCCGGGGGGAGCTGGAGGTCTCCGCGCCCCGGATACGCCGGGGGGAGAGCGCCTCCTGGTCCCTGTCCCTCAACAACCGGTTCCGCCTGCCCCTGGCCCGGGCCTCCTGCCGGCTGTGCCTCGCCAACCGCCTCACCGGACAGGCCCACCGGGAGAAGATCCTCCTCCGGAGCGTCGCGCCGGAGGAAAAGCGGCGCTGGACCATGGAGGCGGACCACTGCGGCATGATGGAGCTGCGGGTGGAGCGGCTGTGGGTGTGCGACTGTCTGGGGCTGTTCGCCCTGCCGGTGCGCCGTCCGGGACCGGCGGTCCTGATGGCCGCCCCCGTGCCGGAGCATCCGGGCCCCATCGAGCTGCCCGAGGGCGCCGGCGCGGCCATCCCCCAGCCCAAGGGGAAGACCCTTTTTGGCGAGACCTACGAGCTGCGCCCCTACCGGGAGGGGGACAGCCTCAGGATGATCCACTGGAAGATGACCGCCAAGCGGGACGAGCTGGTGACCCGGGAGCCCCCGGAGGACACCCGGCCCCTGCCGGTGCTGACCTTCGACCACTTCGGCCTGCTGGCGGAGGTGGACCGGACCCTGGACCGCCTGGAGGGGACCAGCATGGCCCTGCTGGACCAGGAGCGCCCCCACGAGGTCCGCTGGCTCCACCCGGAGACCGGCGCGGCGCGCTCCTTCCGGATCGGGGGCGAGCGGGACTGGACGGCCTGCCTGACGGCGATCCTGTCCGACCCCGCCCCCATGCGGGGCCGCTCCATCCTGGAGCAGTCCCTGTCCCGGGAGGCGGGGGGCGCCATCTATCAGATCCACGTGACCGGAAAGGAGGTCCCCCATGAGGAAGCTTGACGGCGAGCACATCGGCGGGGAGCTCCTCCTGCTGCTGGGGGATACCCTCACGGTGCTGCTGCTGACGGCGGGCGGGGCCTTTGCCTGGGTATCCGTCTACGTGCTGCCCAGCCACCCGCTGTTCGATCTGGGAGCCCTGGCCGCCTGCTGCGTGGGGGCCTCCGTGGCCGCCGCGGCGCTGCTGGCGTGGCGGCGGGGCCTCTGGGCTGTTCTGGCCCTGCTGGCGGCGGGGGGCTTCGCCTTCTGGCGGCTGTGGGAGAAGGTGAACGAGGACTGGCCCCTGGCCGGACTGAGGCCGGGGGTCTGGGACTTCCTGAACAAGTACCCGGAGGCGCCCTATCTGGCCTGCGCCATGCTGGCGTTGGTGATGGCCCTGATCGTGATACGGACCAGGGCGTGGTATCTGGCGGCTATGGTGAGCGTGATGCTGGTGCTGTCCCCCATCCTTAACGGGACCCTGCCCATGTGGGGGGCTATGCTGGCCTCCTTCTCCGCCTGGGGAGCCATGCTGCTCACCGCCTTTTTCTCCCGGAAGGACCCGGGGAGCCTGGGCCGCGCCCAGCTGCTGAGCCTTACCGGCATGTGGGCGATGATCCTCCTGCTGGTGATGACCCTGCCCATGGAGGGCTACCTCCGCCCCCAGTGGGCCACCGACGCCCGCAGCAGCCTGATCCGGGGCGTGACCGCTCAGATGGAGCGGCTGATGGATATGGACGTGGAGGAGCTGGGCTCAGGCATTTTCGCGGACCTGGGGCTGGACCTCAGCATCCCCGGCGAGGGCGGGAGCGTCGAGGTCTCCGGCCCGGCCGGAGCGGTACCCGGGATCGGGACCGGTCCCGGCGGCACCGGCCTCCGGGATCGGGAGGACCTGCTGGCGGCGGGCCCCCGGCGCTACGCGGGCCGGACGGTGATGACCGTGTCCTCCAGCCAGCCCGGCGGAGGCCGGATCTACCTCCGGGGCGGGTCCCTGGGTATCTATACCGGCGACGCCTGGGAGCGGCTGGAGGCGGAGACCGGGGCCGCGCCGTCCCTGTACCCCGCCCAGACGGCAGAGGAGGGCCAGCGCGCCGTCCTGACCATCCGGGATATTTCCTTCCAGGGGACGTACTACTACCCCTACCGCCTCACCGACGGCTGGGGGACGACGGACGAGTCCGGGCGTCTCACCATGTCCGGCGGGGAGGAGGGACTGTTCTCCTCCTCGGAGCGCTATGAGGTGGGCTGTATCCCCGGCACCCCGGAGGACGGCTTCACGCCTCTGACCGGCTACCTGGCGGAGGAGGAGCTGGGCTACCGGCGGGAGGTGGTGCCGGACTACCTGATCGTCCCCAACTCTGTCCGGGACGTTCTGTCAAACTGCCTGACCAACGAGAAATGGCAGATGGTGATCGGAAGCCTCGAGGCGGAGCTGGAAACCGCCGGGGAGGAGGAGCGGGAGGCGCTGGAGGCCAGTCTTGAGCAGGTGCTTCAGGCAGCCAACGCAAGCCGCACCCTGGAGGACTTCGGCGGCATGGTAGAGCTGACGGACGGGATGTCTCCCTTGGAGCGCTTCCGCGCCGTCATGACCGCCGCGTCAAGGACGGCGGCGCTGCTGGAGGCCCTGGCGGTCTACGACCCCGCTACCCCCGCCATGGAGGCGGGAGAGGATTTCGTGGACCACTTCCTGACGGAGGGCCGGGGCTACTGCGTCCATTTCGCCACCGCCGGGACTCTGCTGCTGCGGCTACAGGGCATCCCCGCGCGGTACGTGTCCGGCTACGCTGCCCAGCTGGACCAGCGGGGCCGGGGCGACGTGCAGGACAGTGACGCCCACGCCTGGGTGGAGGTCTATATCGACGGGTGCGGCTGGTACCCGGTGGAGATGACCCCCGGCTATTCCGGCGTCGGGGACGGCGCGATCCTCTCCGAAGACCCGGCGGAACCGGAGACGCCGGACGAACCGGAGCCGGAGGAGGAAACGCCCGATGATCCGGAGCCCGACCTGCCGGAACCCCTTCCCGGAGAGACGCCTCCGGAGGAGGAAGCGCCCGAAGGACCGGCCTTTGTCTTCCCGTGGCGGGCCGTGCTGTGGACCGTGCTGTCCCTGGGGGCGCTGGCGGGCGGATACGCCCTGTCCTTCCTGCCACGGCGTCTGGCGCGGGGGAACGCGGATACCAACCGCTCCACCATCAGCGCATACCGCCGGTGCCGCCGGGTGGTGGACCTGGGCGGGAGCGAGGACGAGCTGCTGGAGGAGCTTGGCCGGAAGGCCCGGTTCAGCCAGCACACCCTGACGGAGGAGGAGCGCGAAGCCGCCTGGGCCCGTCTGGAGGCGGCGAAGGACCAGCTCCTCGCCCGGCGCGGCGGCTGGCGGAAGGCGCTGGTCTGGCTGATCAGGCCGCTTCTGTAGGCGGCGGGAAAGGAGAACACAATGGAGCTTCCGAAGGAATTATCCGTCAACGGTGCTTCCTACGCCGTAAAAAAGCTGCTGGGGAAGGGCAAGGGGGGCTATTCCTACCTTGTCACGGACGGGGCGGGGGAGTACGTCCTCAAACAGATCCACCACGAGCCCTGCGAGTACTACCAGTTCGGGGACAAGATGGCCGCGGAGCTGAACGACTACCGGCGGCTCTCGGAGACGGGCATCCCCATGCCCCGCCTCCTGGCGGCGGACGTGGAGGCGGAGCGCATTTTGAAGGAGTACATCGCCGGGGATACGATCCTGGACTATGTGCGCCGGGACCAGATGCGTCCGGAGTTTGTGGAGCAGGTCCGGGCGATGTGCCGCCTGCTGTACCCGGCAGGATTGAATATCGACTATTTCCCCACCAACTTCGTGGTGCAGGACGGCCGGCTGTACTATATCGACTACGAGTGCAACGGCTATCAGGAGCAGTGGGATTTTGAGCACTGGGGCGCGGCCTACTGGTCCCAAACGCCGGAGCTGATGGCGTATCTGCGGGAGCACCCCTAGGGCGCGGCGATCCCCAAAAATCCCGCCTTGTCAATCCCCCGATAATGTGCTATAATAAAGTTGATATATTATACAGATAAGGAGGCGATTCCCATGCCGGTATGTAAGGAGCCCTTCGGCGCCGCCCGGGACGGCCGTCCGGTGGATAAGTACATCCTCCGCCGGGGCGCTCTGGAGGCGGAGGTCCTCACCTACGGCGCGGCCCTGCGGGCCCTGCGGGTCCCGGGCCGGGACGGAAAGCCGGTGGACGTGGTCCTGGGCTACGACGCGGTGGAGGCCTACGAGACCAACGGCGGCTACGTAGGCGCCGTGGTAGGCCGGTACGCCAACCGGATCGCGGGGGCCAGCTGTCTCATCGACGGGCGCCGGGTCTCCCTGGTCCCCAACGAGGGCGGCAAGCAGCTCCACGGCGGCCCGGAGGGCTTTTCCCATCAGATCTTCACGGCGGAGGCGTCCGGGGAGGACGCCGTGACCCTCACCTACGTCTCCCCCGGCGGGCAGGGGGGCTTTCCCGGCCAGCTGACGCTCCGGGTGACCTACACCCTCACCGAGAACGCCCTGCGCCTGCGCTACGAGGCCGTGAGCACCGAGACCACCCACTGCAGCATCACCAACCACGCCTATTTCAACCTCAACGGCGGCGGGGACGCCATGGACCATGTCCTCTGGCTGGCGTCCGATGCCTATACCCCGGTGGGGCCCGACAGCATCCCGCTGTCCATGTCCCGGCCCGTAACGGGCACGCCCCTGGACTTCACCGTCCCCAAGCCCCTGTCCCAAGACATCGGCGCGGACGACGAACAGCTCCATAACGTAGGGGGCTACGACCACAACTTCGTCCTCTCCCCGGCCCAGGGCCTGCGGCTGGCGGCCCGTCTCACCGGGGACCGCAGCGGCATCACCATGGAGGCCTGGACGGAGAAGCCCGGCATCCAGTTCTACAGCGGCAATTTCCTGAACGCCAAGGGCGGCAAGGGCGGCGTGGACTACGTCCCCCGGATGGGCGTGTGTCTGGAGACCCAGTTTTTCCCGGACAGCCCCAACCATCCCGAGTGGGGGGACATCCTCCTCCGTCCCGGGCGTCGGTACGACTATACCACCGAGTACCGCTTCCCCGACGCCGGAAAGCAGGCGGAGCCTTGACGGAAGCGGAAGAAAGAGCCCTCCGCCGGGAGAGGATACGGAAGATCGTGGACGGCCTGCGGATCATCGATGACGACCTGATGACCAACTTTTTTGACGGCAGCAACGAGTGCATGGAGCTGGTCCTGCGGATCGTGATGGACATGCCGGAGCTGAAGGTGATGGAGGTCCGAACACAGAAGGAGCTGAACAACCTCCATGGCCGGTCCGTCCATATGGACATCTTGGCTGCCGATGCGGAGGGCCGGATCATCAATGTGGAGATCCAGCGCACCGATAAGGGCGCGGGCAGCCGCCGGGCCCGGTATCACAGCAGTATATTGGACACCTCCCTGCTGGATAAGGGGGAGGACTTCGGCAAACTGCCGGAGACCTACGTGATCTTCATCACTGAGCACGACGTGCTGGGACGGGGCGAAGCGGTCTATAAGATCGAGCGCTGTATTTTGAATACAGGCGAGTTGTTTGACGACGGAGCGCATATCCTATATGTAAACGGAGCCTATCGCGGAGATACCCCCGTGGGACGGCTGATGCACGACTTTTTCTGCACCCGGCCTGAGGATATGCACTATACCGTCTTGGCCGAGCGTGCGGAGCAGTTCAAGAATGGAACGGAAGGGAGTGATACTATGTGCAGAGCTGTGGAAGAGCTGTGGAAGGAAGGCCGGGAAAAAGGCCGGAATGAAGGCCTGGAAGAAGGCCGGGAAAAAGGCCTGGCAGAAGGCCAAAAATTAGTTGCCCAAAAAATGCTGGCCGCCGGAAAGGTTACCCTGGAGGAGATCGCTGAGTATGCCAGCCTCCCCCTTGACGAAGTCAAGCGCCTGCGCGCCGCCATGCCCCAATAGCAGTCCGACCCAACACATGGAGGATATGACGAAATGGAAGTGATCCGCAAATTTGTAGATGCCAACAGTCTGATGTCCATCCTGGCCCTGCCGGAGGCCTTCCGCAACCGCAAGCTGGAGATCATCGTCCTTCCGGCCGGTGAAGACGCGCCTGCGCGGCGCGACGGCGACGTAGCGGACATCGTGCGGTCGCTGGTAGGCGCGGTCCCCCGCACGGACCTCACGCTGTCCGATCTGCGGGACGAAAGGCTCAGGAAGGTGGTACTGTCAGGCCGCTGACCCCACGGGAGATCAATCCTGCCTCCGTAGGGCGCGACGACCCCGGCGCGCCGTTAGCGAAATCTGCCCATCAGGGCGGCGCGCCGGGTCGTCGCGCCCTACAAACGCAGCGTTATTTTCAAAAATAGCCCCCCCGAAAAAAAATCCCCCTCCCCGGGAACCTTCCTCCCCGTTTTTCCGTCCAATAGACCATAGGACCCGGTTGGAAGGCGCGCAAGGCAGCTGGGATTAAGAAATGATGCAAAAAGGATACAGTTTCGATACGTACTTTCCACAACCGGGTGGTATAGTAGGGCCGTAAACTGATCCGGCAGGCGGCCATGGCCGCCTGCCCGGTGGGGCGCGTCCCACCGGACATGAGAAAGGATGGATACTTTATGAAGTCAATGAAACGCAGGCTGCTGTCGCTGTTCATGGCGATGGTCATGGTTTGCTCGCTGGTGCCGGTTGCGCTGGCGGCGGGCGATAACATCCAGTGGACAGATGGAACAGAATGGAAAAACGTACCTACTGATTTACCTGATGATCATCAGCACTCAACAAGTGGTAACCCTACTATTACTGCTCCAACTTGTACGCAGGATGGTTCAAGGGTTTACACATGCAACACTAAATACACGCCCAAAGCTGATGTGAATTCTCCTACAGCACGCGAAGATAAAACGTGTACTGCAACAAGAACTGATACTGCAACAAAATTAGGACATGACCCCATTAAAAACCCTTCGGCACCTAATGATTACATTGTGGAAACCGATAAGCACTATGTAAAGTGTTCCAGACAGGGTTACATCGATAAAGCTGACCAGGGCACCGCTCATGACTATAAGGAAGACGGCAATAAGTGTGTCTGCGGCAAGTCGGATCCCAATCAAACGGTTGAGACTACGGGTATCAAATTGAATGCGACAGCACAAAGTATAGCTGTTGGTGGCAAATGCACATTGACGGCAACCATTGAGCCTAGCAATGCCACAAATAAGAGTGTAACCTGGAAATCCAGTGATACTGCCGTTGCCACAGTCGAAAATGGTGAAGTGACAGGCATTAAAGGTGGGCAAGCAGAAATAACGGCAGAACAAGGCATTCTTTCCGCTAAATGCACCATTACCGTCACTGATGCCAAGCCCGTTTACACAGTCGAAATCACTGGCGGCAGCAGTGTCATTAAGGGAAAGACGCTCCAGCTTACTGCAAAGGTAAAGGATAAAGATGGCAAGGATGTTACACCTACCTCCATCATCTGGAGCAGTAGCAAGGCCACCACGGTATCTGTACCTGCGAATAGCAGCGGCGCATCCATCACAGTTAGCGGGGAAGAAGTCGGTTCCGCTACCATCACCGCTAAATGCATGGTCAATGGCACGGAGTACACGGGTACGCAGAATGTCTCTGTTACCAACCCCTTTGAAATCAGGACTAGCGACAATAAGACGCTGACCTCTTGGGACCGCACGATCGAGCTCATTCCTTATTATGATGGAGCAGAGTATAAGGGTTCAACCGTCACTTGGAGCCAGACAAACTCTACCTATTTTGATTACAATGATGGAAGCAATCAACGGATTATCGTTGTGCCCAAAACTGCCTCCAAGACCCAGCAGACCGCAACATTTACTGCGACTGCAACCATTGGCGGCAAGGACTACAGCGCCACTATCTCGGTCTCGCTGCAGTTCAGCGCCGAGATCAATCTGACCGCAAGTGTTTCCGATGATTACTATTTCGGCGATGTCAGCGACAAGGGCAGCTATTCCGTGGAAGACCAGCTGCTCAGAGCGATCCCCAACAATCACGAGCTGTATTACGTCACCTTCTCCAATGTGGTGACCAATTATGGCGACCTGGATAACGTCACCAGGAATGAGAAGATTTATGCAGAGGATATTGAGGACATCCTGTTCATCCCCGAGAAAAAGGGCGACGCGGTCTTTAATTTCACAGCATACACCTATACCACAAGTACGAGTAAGCTCACCGAGCGCGAGGGTATCCTCACTATTACCGTTACCGATGCCTCTGATTCCTCCGGCGATGTCGTCTTCTACGGCGAGGTCGGCGAGGACATCGCCTTCGATTCCGCTTCCTTTGAGGACTTCTGGAACGACAAGTACTCCAAGGGCGACCTCGAGTATGTAAAGTTCAGCGTCACCGGTGGTATCCTCTATGACGGCGACGGCAAGAAGGTCGGCACCAAGGAATGCCACGTCAGTCCCAGAAAGACCGAGATCGCTCTGGACGAGGTCTATTTCGAGCCCAACAGCGCCAACAAGAAGAAAGCCACCACCATTACCTTCTCCTTCACAGCCTACGGCGAAGACAACAGCGGCAAGGATAAGGATCTGAGCGGCAGGGTCAGCATCGTCTACGTGAGCGAGAGCCCCAAGGATATCACTTACACCGTAGGCAGCAGCGGCACCGTCAGCCTCAAGGGCAGCGACTTCAGCGCGGCCTACAAGGAGGTCATTTCCGGCAGTGTGCCCAGCAACCTGACCATCGTCTTCCAGGGCGTGCCCAAGAACGGCACCCTGACCTATACCGACTCCAGCAAAAAGAACGCCAAGGATGTGAAGCTGACCAGCAGCAACATCAAGAAGTATTCCTTTACTACCAAGTCCAGCGGCACCAACCAGCTCAATGATATCGTCTACGCCGGCACCTCCGGCACCGATACCATCGAGTATACCGCCTACTCCGGCTCCACCATCAAGTTCAAGGGCAAGGTCGTCTTCAACGGCAAAGCTTCCGTGCCCACCGACGTCGTGGTGACCTACGGCTCCACCGGCGGCCAGGCCGTCCGCTTCAGCCAGAACGACTTCGTTTCCGCCAACAGCGCCATGTCCAAGGCCACCAAGGTCCGCTTCGTGGCTCCCGCCAACGGCACCCTGCTCATGAACGGGGCCAATGCCTCCGGCGTGGACATCGCCACCACCCTGCTGGGCACCGTGACCTATCAGCCCAAGTCCGGCTTCAACGGCCAGGACAAGATCATCTTCGCGGCCTATGACGCCAGCAACAACACCGTTGCCAGCGGCACCGTGAACATCACCGTCATCGGCAATCCCACCACCGGCACGACGCCCGGCGGCACTCCCGGCGGCGTCAGCGACGTGAGCCAGTTCAAGGATGTTTCCGCCACCGCTTGGTACCGCGACAACCTGGCCACCCTGGTCCGCAAGGGCATCATCACCGGCAAGGGCGACGGCAAGTTCGATCCTCTGGGCACCGTGACCTACGGCGAGGCTCTGAAGATGGTCCTGGAGTCCTGCGGCTACACGGCCGCCCTGGGCACCGGCAGCAACTGGGCGATCAACTACAAGAACCTGGCGGTGAGCCGCGGCTGGATCAGCAGCGACATTGATCTGAACGCCGCCATTTCCCGCAACGCCACCGCCGAGCTGACCGCGAAGGTCCTGGGCGTGTCCGCGGTGACCAGCGGCTCTCCCTTCGCCGACGAGGCCAACGGCTACGCTGCCGCGCTGTACTACACGTCTCCCCAGATCTTTGCTGGCAGCCCGAACCCCAACGGCGGCAAGCCTCTGTTCAAGAACAGCTCCCCGCTGCTCCGCCAGGAGGTCTGCGCCGTGATCTGCCGGGTAAGCGACTATCACACCCAGCACACGACGAACAACATGCCCGACGGCATCTGATTTAAGCAAGGAGCCGCCCCCCGCGCCTTTCGGCGCGAGGGGCGGCTTGATATTTACGGGGACGGTTGACAAATTTGCAGAATATGGTAGAATAAGACCAGCCCCCGCGGCTTTGGGACGGGGCGCTGTGATA
>ERZ779629.861-NODE-861-length-11397-cov-5.810704_pt1 | contig 11397 bp, 11 predicted proteins | sample MGYA00514192_ERZ779629 | MGnify/ENA primary metagenome ERZ779629 (study PRJEB29562, sample SAMEA4376709) | mouse gut metagenome | isolation source: Cecum | study: EMG produced TPA metagenomics assembly of the A DSS colitis mouse model was used to assess the... | reverse complement strand
AAAGCAGAACTCTCCCGCCGGGTTCTGCGTCAGCCACTGCATGATATCCATCGTAGACTTTTGCAACCTTTCTTTTCCAACGCCCCCGCAGCGGGGCGAGACATGCAAAAAGGTCCCGGCCCTAGAGCCGGGACCTCAACGCCCCTATTTTACCACATCCGTTCCAAATCCGCAAGAGGTTTTCTGCGGGACGGCGCGGGTCACATCTGCTCATTCAAATACAGCCCCACCCGGTTCTGGAGCAGTCGGATGGTCTCGTCCAGGTCCCTGGCTCCGGCAAAGTAGGGGTCGCATATCTCCCGAATCAGGAAAAACAGAGAGCCGTCCCATATGTCGATCTTGTCGACGCTGTTGAAAAATTCCTCAAACTCCCGGACCCGCTCCTCCGTCAGCGGCGGGGCCGTGAGCTCCTCGTTGGTCACATAGTTTATATCCAATATCGTCTTCACCGTCATAGCGGTGTTTTTCTTCACTTCGTATGAATCCCTTTCCAGCGGGATACAGCTCTGTTGGCCCGGCGGGTCCGTCATCACAGTCCGGACAAATTCCCATGCGGCCTCCTTGTTCCCGCAGGAGGAGGATATGCCCAGCTGCGGCCCCCGGGGCCGGAATATGCTGCCGCCGCTGCCGTCCTCCATGGGATAGCCGATCAGGGCGCACCGTCCACCCCACTGCGCATCCAAAGCCGGGAGATCATCGACCGTCAGGCTGACCTCCTCCAGCAGCTGCAAGCCCTTCTGCTGCCGCGACCTGGCCTCCCGCCATATATCCGTAACGTCAAGACCCGCAGTCTCCACCTCTACTTCCTCGCTGCTGGGGAACATCTGGACAAACTCCATCATGGAGCGGAAGCTGGGACTGTCAAAGGAGCATGTCCCCGCCTCCCGGTCCACATAGGCTCCCACGGAGTACCGCATCAGAGAGGTAGCTACCCAATCCCGGCTGTCATTGAAAGCCAAGACAGTGGAGCCCTCTGGCATGGCGTCAAAAGCATCCCGCAGCTCTTGAAAGGTCCAGCTGGTCCGGTCTCCCACCAGCTCAGGCGAACTCACCAGCGTTTCGATCTCCACCGCCCCGAAGAGCATGTAGAGCCCTCCGTCCACCTCGGAGAGCTTCAAAGGAGCCTCCAGCACGCCCTCCCGGCCCAGCTCCGGGTCGTTCTCGATATAGGGCCACAGGTCCTCCAGATAGCCCTTCTTGACCATCTGGTGGAAGGGGAGGGGGCCGCCCAGATCGATGATGTCCGGGACCTGCCCGGCGGCCATCTCCACCAGCAGCCGGTCCGGCCCCTGATCGTCAGTCTCGCTGTATGAGTAATCCTTGACCACGATCTGGACATCGTCGTGAGAGCGGTTGAACCGGTCTATCAGATCCCGGCGGGGAGCGTCAACGGCGTTCGAGCCGAGGAGCTGGGCATAGACCAGGACCTCCTTGTCGGGGTCGATCTCCGGCTCCTGTCCCGGTACGGGCGCGGGAGCAGGCTCTTGAGATGGCGGCGGCTCCTGACCGCCTGCGGAGCAGGCGGTCAGGAGGAGGGCCAAAAGGACAAAAGTCAATGCCAATGAACGATTATTTTGTGACTTCATGTTTATCCTCAATGGTGCAAATGCTAACCCCGAAAATTGCAAACATCCGCAAGATTTGTTGTTCTAGTTTGCGCAAGAAAGTTACAGTTTGCGCAGTGATAATCAATGGACTGGGTGAAATATGTGTGTGTATGGGTCATGTTGGTGTTCCAGCAACCGCCGACAGTGCGAGTTGTATGTCTTTCCCTTATCTCGCCCGGCGTAAGCGATGTACCAACTTTACACACCTCACACTTCCAGGACCTCGCTTCGTTCTCCATCGCCATCGCGGGCATCGCCATGCAGCTGAGGGACAGCATCAGGGCCAGGGCCAAGGCCAGCAGCTTCTTGGTTTTCTTCATAGTCGTTTCCTCCTCGTATAATAGTGTTTCCACCCGCCGGGGGCGGATGCTTTTGTCCAAAGGCTTCCGCGGTTCCTTTCGGTAGATACAGCATACCATAGGCGGCTTCTTGTGTACATATCGGCTCGTGTTAGCAAAAAATAACAAGAAACGATATGCTGGGTGTTGACTTTCTGCCACGATCCTGTATACTGATAAGCATCAGCCTATATTATAAAGGAGGTCAGCATGGAACAAGTCTTTTTAGGAGATTACGTCCGGCAGCGGCGTGAGGACCTGGGCCTGACCCAGGGACAGCTCTGCGAGGGCATCTGTGAGCCGATAACGATATCCCGCCTGGAAAATGGCAAACAGGTCCCCTCCTATACCCGCATCAAGGCCCTGTTGGAGCGGCTTGGCCTGCCCGGCAGCCGGTATTTCGCTCTGCTGAGTAAAAACGAAGAACGGATGGAGACCCTGCGGAAGGATATCCGCGCAGACGTTATCTGCTTTGAGCGGGCCGAGGATAAAGACCGCCCTCAAATTCGTGAGCAGGCCCTGGCAAAGCTGGAGGAACTGGAACAGCTTGCGGAGCCGGATGACCAGGTCTGTCGGCAGCACATATTGAGTTCAAAAGTTTCTCTGGGGAAACCGGATGGGCCCTACAGTTTTGAGGAGCGGCTGGATATGCTCATGGAGGCCATCCGGCTGACGGTCCCCCGGTTCGACCTAGAAGAGATCAAACTGGGACGGTACAGCATGGCGGAAACGACGGTCATCAACCAGATCGCGCGGTGCTACGCGCATATGGGGCAAAAAACAAAAGCAATCGACATTTACTGTCAATTGCTTAAGTATATTGAAAAAAACGACCAGGAGCTGCCGAAGTATGCCGGGCATTTCTGCCTGGTCGCCCATAACTACGCCATCGATCTGGGTTTGGAAAAGCGTTACCGGGAGTGCATTGAAATTGCAGAGCAGGGGCGGCAGGTCTGCGTGCGATATGGCGACTATCAATTTTTGCCCGGATTTTTGGCAATCCTTGCGGAGTGCCATTATTTTATGAATGAAAAAGCGCAGAGCGCCAAGCGGTATATGGAAGCCTGCTATATCTATGAGGCTATCGGTGATGAACACAATCTTCACATTATCCAGCAGGAGATGAAAGACCGCCTGGGCTTGGACATGCCGTATTAATCGTGCGCTGCACTACTACCGTCCGGCATCTCCTCCATCAGCGATATCACCGATCTCTCAGGTTCCACAGCCTCCACAACGGCAGGCGGTTCCGCGTCCTCCGGGACACCGGCTGCATGGGCCTGCCCCGGCAGCAGCGAAATACACATCAGCAGGGAAAGCAGTAAGGACGTCAATTTTTTCATTGCGGGGGACCTCTCTTTCTTTAGTATAAACGCAGTATACACCTGCTTTACATAAATGAAAATATCGTCTCATGTTATTTTTCTCTAACGCAAAACGATAGGCCGGGGCTACGCCCCGGCCCTTTCTTTTACCGCGCCAGCACCTTTTTACTGCTCCGCACCGGTGATATAGGCGGCGATCAGCGCTTCCAGCTCAGCCGCCGTATATGTTTTGTCCGAGGGAAATCAATTTTGCATCTGTAGGGCGCGGCTTCATTTTCTCAAAATTGATCTCCCTGACAGTACGGTTCTCACATCTGCTCGTTTACATACAGGCTTACCCGGCTTTGGATAAGCTGGACGGTCTCGTCCAGAGTTTTATTGCCAGTGAAGTAGTACATACAGGAATCTTCTACTATATCATAGACATCCTTGTCAAATATGCTTATTCGTTCTACGCTGTTTATAAGATCATCATATCGGCGAAGGTCATCCTCCGTTGGCGCAGGGACTGTTATCATGCCATAGGCAAAGAATGGCATTTCAACTGGTTCGCGTTCCATGTCCGTCCTGTTTGCCAGATCGTATTCCTTTCGGTTGATAGGAATGGCGGTCAATGTACGATCTGCTTCCAGCATCCTCTTGTTGTATTGCGGAAGAATTATTTGGCGAATAAATTCCCAAGCCGCATCTTTGTTTTGACTGGAAGCAGACATGGCTAACACTGGTCCGGAGGGAACAAAAATGGCTCCTGCACGGCCATCCTCTGTTGGATAACCAACAAAAGCTGCACGCCCACCCGCCTCTATGTCGGCCATCACGATATGCGCCAGGCTGCAGATAAACTGCGATGTCAGCATCTGGCGTCCATTGCGCTGCCGCCATGCCAGTTCCTCATATATGCTTTCCGCAGCCTCCTTCGTATTTTCAAATTCCAGTGGAAAGCTGTTTGTAAATTCTAACACTGCCCGAAACCGCTCACTGTCAAAAGAACACCGGCCTGTATCCCAGTTGATATAGCTGTCCAGGTCTATTCTAAGCATTGTGCGGAGCATATCCGCTTTAGTGCAATAATACTCCAAAATCGTGGAATCCTCCGGCATCGTGGCAAACGCGGCCATTAGCTCCTCCAACGACCAATGGGACCGGCTTCCAACGATCTTCTCTGCACCCATAAGCGTTTCGATCGCTACAGAGCCGAATACCGCGCAGAGTTTGCCATCTACCTCCGCGCTTTTCAAAGGAGCTTCTATAACACCTTCTCGCCCCAATTCAGGATCATTTTCAATATAGGGCCAAAGGTCCTCCAAATAGCCAAGCTGTACTAGCCGCTGATAAGGCAGCTCAATGGACCACCCGCTTCCCAGATCAATAATATCCGGGATCTTTCCAGCTGTGATCTCCGCCAGCAAATGGTTATATGCATTTTCTCCAGAATACTCTTTAACTTCTATCTGCAGCTCCGGGTGCTCATTGTTAAAAAATTCTATGGCTCCCCGATCTACCTTTTCCGGATACATGGTTGCATAAGTCAGCGATGATGCTTCGGCAGGGGGCGGTTCCGTTTGTACAGACTGGTTCCCACCGCCTGTAGAGCAGGCGGCGAGGGTACCGAGCGCCGATATCATCAGGAACAGCGTCAAAGCCTTCCATCTCACACGCAGTTTCATAAACGTCTGCCCCTTTCCGTTTGATCTGTATTTTTATGCTACCATACCCAGCCGCAAAATGCAAGGCCGGACGGCGGCGCGCCGGGCCGTCACGCCCTACAAACGTAGTTTTATTTACTCAAAATTGATCTCTCTGGGTCACCTCTGCTCGTTGACATACAGCCCCACCCGGTTCTGGATAAGCGCCGCCGTCTCGTCCAACGTCTTGTCCCCGGCGAAGTAGGCGGGGGACACGTCTTCAATAATGTTGAAAATATTATCGTCCATCAGCTCGATCCTGCCAATACTGTTCACAAAATCATCAAACCGCCGGACCTCATCCTCCGTCGCTTTATGATACTCATGCCGGGGATCATCTCTGAAAGGCTTCCAGTTCATGCAGACGCGCCTCAACAAATCGTAGTCGGCGCGGTTGACGGGAATCCCCACCCACCCATGCTTCTCAGTGTCTGTCAACGCCCAATACATGGCTTCCGCGTCCTCATACTTTGGCAGCAGGGTCTCCCGGAGAAATTCCCAGGCGGCCTCCTTGTCCTGGCAGGTGGAGGACATGCAGAGCTTCCTGTTGTCATAAATGTAAAAGCTGCTGCCCGGCGCGCCGTCCTCCACGGGATAGCCGACGAGGGCCGCCTTCCCGCCGAGCCCATACAGCGCGTCTAAATGTTGAATACCCAGCGGCTCCATAAGGACATAAGTGTCCACCATCTGACGGCCCTCCGCTCTTGCCCGCGCGATCTCTTCCCCCGCCTCTATGGACTCCTCATCGGTGAGTATTTTGTGCTCCCGGGGAAAGCTGCCGGAAAATTCCAGGAACGCCTTGAACTCGCCTTCATTAAAAAAGCACTTGCCGGTCTCCCAGTTCACATAGTTGTTGACGTTCATACGGATGAGCTCAAAAAACACCGTTTCCGCGTCCGTATAAAGCGCCATGGGCGTGGAGCCCTCGGGCATGGAGGCAAAGGTCTCCCAGAAGTCCTCCAGCGTCCAGCTGGTCCGGTCTCCTACCACGCTCTCCGCGCCCACCAGGGTATTGATCCCCACTTTGCTGAAAATCGTATAAAGCCCCCCATCCACCTCAGCGGCTTTCAGGGGAGCTTCCAGAACGCCTTCCCGGCCAAGCTCCGGGTCGTTTTCAATATAGGGCCACAGGTCCTCCAGAATTCCTTTATGGACCAGGGATTCATAGGGCAGTACGCTAATGTAATAAGAACTGCCCCTCCCCAGGTCGATGATATCCGGGATCTTCCCCGCGCCGATCTCCGTTAAAAGGCGTTCCTTTCCGCTTCTTCCGCTGGAATCGCCGTCGTCAAAATAATCCCGCACCTCGATCTGCACGTCCTGGTGGCTCTCGTTAAAACGCGACACCGCCCCCCGGTCCACCCCGCCCTCCGTCAGGTTGGCGTAGATCAGGGTCGTGACCTCCGACTCCTTCTCGCCGCCTGCGGAGCAGGCGGCGAGAAGGCAGACCGCCAGAGCCAGCAGAAAAACCTTCCATTTTATTTTCAGCCGCATAAGCCCGCCCCCTTCGTTTGGTTTATTGTTTATGATAGCACAGCCGCCCGCAGAAAGCAATTGCGGCCTGCGCCGCCTCTACCTCTGCTCATTGACATACAGCCCCACCCGGTTCTGGACCATATCGATCGTATCCTCTACGGACCGGTCCCCGGCCAGACAGGGGGCGATGGCGTCCCATACCACGTCGGACAACGCCTCGTTGGGCCAGTAGAACCCGGTCGTGGTCGCGATCACCCTCTCATACAGATCGGCATCCTCCTGGACGGGATAGTAGTACCTCCACTCCGGGCCGCCGGAATAGGGGGATATTGGATGATAGTCTATTTTATACATCTTAGCTCTCTTCAGATCCATGTAGATCGCGTCCTCATACTCTCTCCGGTTGACGCGGATCCGGATCTGCTCCATATCAATTGCACGCAGCAGGCCTGTGTTCCTTCCGTACCGGGGCAGAATGAGCTTCCGCATGAATTCCCAGGCCGCCTCCTTGTTCTGGCAAACAGAGGACATGCTCAGCTTGCTTCCAAAAGGAACAAAAGAACGTCCCGGGCTGCCGTCGGCTGTGGGATAGCCGATATAATCGGCGCCGCCATTGAAACAGTAATTATCGAACTGAACATCTGACAGCTCCCCAAACGTCACCGTTTCCAGCATCTGCTGGCCGTCCAATCTGTCCCATACGATGCGCTTCTTGATCTCCTGCCCCTTGAGCCCGGTATCGCACTCCGCGGGAAAAAGCTTCAAAAATTCCACCATGCCCCGGAAATCATCGTTGTCAAAATGGCACTCTCCCGCCTCCCAGTCCACATACTGATCCAGCATGTGGCTCATCAGCGTCCGGAAGACCCTGTACTGAGTCGCGTCAAACTGCAGGACCGTAGAGTCCGGCGGCATGGACGCAAAGGCCTCCTTCATCTCCTCCATCGTCCAGCCCCACCGGTCTCCAAACATATCCTTTGAGCCGATCAGCGTGTTGATGGCGAACTCACTGAAAAGCATGTAAAGGCCGCCGTCTACTTCGGCAGCCTTCAGCGGCGCTTCCAGAACGCTCTCCCGGCCCAGGTCCGGGTCATTCTCAATATAGGGCCACAGATCCTCCAGATAGCCCTTCTGCGCCATCTGCCGGTAGGGCATCCAATAGACGTTGGACAGATCCGCCGTCAGCGGCGAGGTGTGGTACATGACTTCTGCATTTTTGACATCACCAGTGTTTTCCCGCCCGATCCGCTGCAGCTCCATGATGTCGGGGACCCGGCCCAGGGCCAGCTCCACCAGCAGCCGCTGGGGACCGCCCTCATCGGAGTAGTCCCGGAACTGGATCTGTACGTCCGTGTGTTCCTCGTTGAACTGTTTTATCTGCAATTCCAGCGCCTTATCCATTGGATTCAGCCCGGCGTAGATCAGAACCCCCTCCTCTGGCTCCGGCGGTGCCTCCATGCCCGTCCCGCAGGCAGAAAAAATCAGCACGCATACAAATAACAGCAGGGGAAAGCTGAACTTTTTCCAGCCTATCTCTCTCATGGCTTCCTCCTTTTACCGGTTCTCATTCACATACAGCCCCACCCGGTTCTGGACCAGGTCGATCGTATCCTCCATGGACCTGTCCCCGGCCAGATAGGGGCCGATGGTATCCCACACTACCTCGGACAGCGCCTTGTTGGGCCAGTAGAACCTGGTCGTACTCGCGATTATCTTCTCATACAGCTCGCTATCCTCCTGGTCAGGCCAGTACACCCTCCATTCTGGACCGCCGGTATAGGAGGAGATATCCAGATATTGCGCAATATACTTCTTAGTTCTCGACAGCTCCGCTTCGATCGCTTTCTGATATTCGTTCCGGTTGATCCGGATCCGGATCTGCCCCATCCCAATCGCACGAAACAGGGCCCCGGCGCTGTACTGGGGCAGAATGATCTGCCGCATGAATTCCCAGACCGCCTCCTTGTTCCGGCAGACAGAAGACATGCCCAGCTTGTTTCCATGGGGATAAAAATAACTTCCCGGACTGCCGTCGGCTGTGGGATAGCCGATAAAGGCGGCACCGTTCTTGAAATGACTGTTATAGTACGGGATATCCAATACCGAGCCGATTGTCATCGTATCCAACATCTGCATCCCGTCTATCCGGTCCCATACGATGCGCTTCTCGATCTCTCTCGGCTTGAGATCGGCATTGAACTCCGCCGGAAAGAGCTTCAAAAAATCCACCATCCCGCGGAAATCATCGTTGTCAAAATGACACTCCCCCGCCTCCCAGTCCACATACTGCTCCAGCATGGGACTCAACAGCGTCTGGAAGACCTTGTACTGGGTCGCGTAAAACTGAAGGACTGTAGAGTCCGGCGGCATGGCCGCAAATACCTCCTTCAGCTCTTCCAGCGTCCAGCCGCACTTGTCCCCAAACATATCCTTCGAGCCCATCAGCGTGTTGATGGAAAACTCCCGGAAGAGCATGTAAAGGCCGCCGTCTACTTCGGCAGCCTTCAGCGGCGCTTCCAGGACACCCTCCTGGCCCAGATCCGGGTCATTCTCAATGTAGGGCCACAGGTCCTCCAGATAGCCCTTCTGCACCATCTGCCGGTAGGGCATCCAATAGACGCCGGACAGATCCGCCTCCAGCGGCGTTGTGTACCACAGGACTTCTACATTTTTGACATCGCCAGAATCCTCCCGCCCGATCCGCTGCAGCTCCATAATATCGGGGACCCGGCCGGCGGCCAGCTCCACCAGCAGCCGCTGGGGACCGCCCTCGTCGGAGTAGTCCCGGAACTGGATCTGCACGTCTGTATGCTCCTCGTTGAACCGCTCTATCTGCAATTCCAGCGCCTTATCCATCGGATTCAGTCCGGCGTAAATCAGAACCCCCTCCTCCGGCTCCGGAGGCAGATCTGCGCGGTCCCTGTTCCCGCAGGCCGCGAGGATGAATGTACATATGAGCAACAGCAGGGGAAGCGTACGCTTCCCGCTGCTGTGGTTCGTGTGGAAAAGTCCTAAAGGCATGCCTCTGCTCTCCCGCATCATTTATAGTCTTTCCAGCCGCAGTCCTCACACTCGAGCCAGGTTGTCCATTTGTTATTTAGATATTCTGTATGTTCATAGGCACTGCCACCACATTTGGTACATCTTACGGTCTTGATCCTGGGCTCAATTTCATTCTCGCAGCACACCTCATGCGCATGGGCATCCGCGCTGTCATAGGCGGCAGCAGTCACGGCCATGACAGAGAACGCCATCATCATCGCAAGGACCAGCGCCGCAAACCTCTTTGTACACTTCATATTCGTTGCCTCCCAAGTAAAAAATATTGATACACGATCAAAGATCAGTCCATCACATTCCTAAAGGCTTCCGCGGTTCCTTTCGGTACCTATACGATACCATATTTTACCTTTTGTGTCTATGTCGTTTGGGGTAAATTAAGATTTGCCCCAAACGGCAAGTTCCTGACCTTGACATCTGTCAGAATATGCGCCATAATAATATAAAAAGGAAAAATAAGCTCGGAAAGGAGAAAATATCATGGAAGAAATGTTGATCGGCCCATATATCCGGCAGAAGCGGCTGGACAAGGGCTGGACCCAGGAATACCTCTGTGACGGCATCTGCACCGCACCCACACTCTCCCGGATCGAAACCAATGACCGCACTCCCTCCAGCAGTGTGCTCAAGGCGCTGCTGGAGCGTCTTGGACTGCCTGCCGGACAGTTTTTTGCCCTGCTCAGTGAAAACGATATCGCAGTGGACAGGCTGCAAAAGAAGATCCGGGATGATGACATCCGCCTCCGCCGCGCGGCAAAACCGGAGCAGGACAAAATTAGAGAACAGATCCTGACAGACCTGGAAGAATTGGAGAAGTTGGGCGGAGAAGATGATCGGTTCGTCCGGCAGTTTATATTGAGCACGAAAGCCGGCATCGGCAGGCCGGAGGGGCCCTACAGTCCCGAAGAACGGCTGGAAATGCTATTGGAGGCCATTCGGCTGACGGTCCCACGGTTTGATTTAGGAAAAATCGCAAGTTTCAGCTACACGGTAGAAGAGATCATGCTTGTCAATCAGATCGCCCGTGTATACGCAAACTCAGGAAACAGAAGAAAAGCAATCGGCATTTCCAGCCAATTGCTTAAACATATTGAGAAAAACAATGCCAGCCTAAACCATTATCCCCGCCAGTTCTGCCTGGTGGCGAGCAACTGCGCCCTTGACCTGGCGTATGAAAAGCTGTACAAGAAAGCCGTCAAATTAGCAGAAAAAGGCCAAAAAGTTTGCATAGAGCGCGGGGAATATCAATTCCTCCCCACATTTACTGCCGTTCTGGCGGAATGCTGGTACTTCTTGGGCGACCCGGAAAAAAGCACCGCACTGTACCACCAAGCGTATGTCCTCTATCGATCATTTGGAGACAGCCGCAACCTCGCCATTATGCGGCAGGAAATGAAAGAACGTCTGGGCCTGGAGCCGCCTTATAAAGTGTGGTGATTACCATTGTCCTCCGGCAGCTCCTCGCTCGTGGGCATTACCGGCTCCTCCGGGGCCAGGGGCTCCACGACGGCAGGGGGCTGGGGCGAGTCCGGCTCACCGGCGGCACAGGCCTGTCCCGGCAGCAGCGACAGGCACAGCAGCAGTGACAGCAGAAAAGAAGTTAATTTTTTCAGCATGGGGGACGCCCCCTTTCTTTTTTTGCCATTATACACCATATTGCGGAGTTTGTCATTGCCGTTTCAGGAAAGTTTCAAATTTGCCTGAAACGGCAAGTCGGGCCGGGGCATACGCCCCGGCCCGTTCTTTTTTACCGCGCCAGCACCTTTTTACTGCTCCGCACCGGTGATATAGGCGACGATCAGCGCTTCCAGCTCAGCCGCCGTATATGTTTTGTCCGGCTGTTTTTTGATGATCTGGATCAAATCAAACATCGCGGCCTTCTGGATAATGGCAATTTCCTTTTCGT
>ERZ779629.860-NODE-860-length-11404-cov-4.444004_pt1 | contig 11404 bp, 8 predicted proteins | sample MGYA00514192_ERZ779629 | MGnify/ENA primary metagenome ERZ779629 (study PRJEB29562, sample SAMEA4376709) | mouse gut metagenome | isolation source: Cecum | study: EMG produced TPA metagenomics assembly of the A DSS colitis mouse model was used to assess the... | reverse complement strand
ATCAAATAATTTGAAGCTTTTGAACGCCCTCAGGCCGTTGTTACAAGCCGCAGCTGTCATCAAACAAATTGTTGATGCAGCCAGTTCTACTCCGGCACTGGAAATGTTCGGTTCGATGTTGGAAGGTATGCTCAAATAACTACCCGATGTTGTTGGTGGGACAACAAAGGTGGAACTTGGTATAAACATGGTAAAAGAATAATCATATTTCCAGTTTGTGGAATTAAATAAATCAATATTACCATTATACACAAATTTCTAAATAGGTATTTAGTCTTTATACTAGAAACCTGGCAGGCTGCCATCCGTAAGGGTCGCAGCCTTCGCTTTGTTCGCCCAGAGCATGGTTCTATTCTAACAGGTACCTCACATTTGGGTGATTCTACTCTACTTAATATGAGATTTTATTAATAAAAAATGTTCTATTTTTAAGAACTACTTAATATAAGGTATGTTTAAAAAAAAATGTTCTTATCTTCGTGGGCTATTAAACATTAATATTAATATTAAACGTATTTATTATGAGTAAGAAATTATTCTATTTTTTTACATTGATCTGTTGTTTTAGTTTGTTTACGGCATGTAGTGACGATGATGAAAAGCAAGTTGACAAGAGTTGGCAAGAGTTGGTAGGCGAATACAGTGGTGAAAATTTGGTGCTCTCATACGGAGAAATGGCTTTGACGGGAAAGACTGTGACTTTCTCAGCAACAGGCAGTACCGATGGGAAACTTTTATTGAACAATATAATCCCGGGAGAAAATGAAACAACAATCTCTAATGTAGAGGTTAAGAATAGTGAATTTTCAGGAACAGCAACAACTACTTATGCAAATGTAGAATATGCCGGTTCTGTAAAAGATAAAATTATGACATTGAAACTGACTGTCGTGATGAATGATCCGAACGGATGGGCAAAAACATACAGATTGGCGGATTATACAACCGGTCAAATAGATGGCGCAGTAAGAGCTTTAACCGGTGGATTATATATGAATTGGAATGCACCGGAATATAATGCAGCCGGTTCTCTTTCTGGTTTAATAAGAACCATAGGAGGTATTATTTTCCCTCAGCTATTACAAACCGTGACACTTGAAACAGATGGTAATATTACTGCCAATTATTACAAAGGAGCTATTCAATTTGACGAGAAGATGATCATGGCTATGCTGATGTTTAATCGTCCTGCACCGACAGCTGAAGAGGTAAATGCTTTAATTCCCACGAACGGTTGGTTGGAATCTCCTAAAAATCTGGCTCATTGGTTTGTGAAAGACAACAAATTGTATGTGAAATTAAATATCACTGCTATTATTTCACAGTCGATGGGGGAAAATGCGGATGGTATGTCTGAAATCATTTCTCAGGTTCTCCAAGGTGAGCCTGCTGTGATAAAAACTCTGTTGGGGAGAATGTTGGACGTTGATTTTAGTTCTATTAGTGACGAACTTATTATTATGCTGCAAGATTGGATTAACAATGGAGTTCCTATGAATGTTAGCAATAACAATGGAAATACGCAGATGTATCTTGATAAAAGTGCGTTTACTCCACTCGTGTATGATCCTAATGCAGAAGAAACAGCAGGAATGAATGCTGAGTTAATTAAGGTCTGGATGTTGTTGTCTGAAGCAAAAATAATTCCGGAAGAAGCAACTGCCGCTCTTTTACTTTTGATTAATATTCCTCAAAATTGGGATAAAACAGATGCATTTGACCTTGGTTTGGATTTAAAAGCTAACTAATAATAGAGCCTGTTTGTAATATACGATTTGTAAAATTCGTATGATAAAAAAGATGGGGGTGTGTCAAAATGTATACATCTCTATCTTTTTTTTATCTCTCTGAGATGGGCACAACGAATGCGTGAAGCTCCGAGTTAATTGAAGTGCTTTACACAATGCTGTGCATACGATGGTGGTTGGTCCACCGTAACCGCCTACAGGGTTACAAATCACTCTAAGGTGTGTCTGTGTTTTGCCCCCTTTTTTTAGCTATAGATAATATTTTGGTTATTTTACTCCATTTTATAGGGGATTTTATTAATAAAGAATGTTCTACTTTTAAGGATTTCTTAGGAGAGGTATATTTACAAAAAAAATGTTCTTATCTTCGCAATCTATTAAACTAGAACATTATTATTAATTAAAAGGTATTAGTTTACTAACAGATTTATGAAAACAAAATTAATGTATTTCTTCGGCTTGCTTTGCATGCTAGGCCTGTTTTCGGCTTGTAGTGATGACGATAAGGTAGAACCTATCGGAACAGAATTTGACGGTGTATACAAAGGAACACTGGACGTAGACCTGGATGGTACGAAAGTAGGTGCTGATCTTCCCCAAAAAGTGTATGTGACAAAGGTTGGAGATAACCTGATCAAGATGGAACTGAAGAACTTCAGCTTCGGTGCGATGGCGCTCGGAAACATTTCCGTAGACAAATGTAATGTAGAAAAACAGGGCGATAACGCTTGTCAGTTTGATGGCGAACAAAAGCTATCCTTACCTATGGTTGGTGATTGTGACGTTGTTATGAACGGAACAATTACTGGTGAAAAACTCGAAATGGTTATCAATGTAAAAGCAACTCAGGAAGGTGCTGCTATCACAGTAAAGGTTGATTTTGTAGGTACAAAATTAGCTTCCGATCAAAGTTCGGAAGCTAAGATTACGGAGTTTACTTTCGATAGCAAAGAAGTGGTATCACAGCCTGTTATTGATGGAACTAGTATTACATTTATGGTAACAGATACCATCAAAGCGGAAGGATTGGCTGCTTTGGTTCCTACAATTAAGATTTCTGAAAAAGCGACTATTAGTCCGGCAAGAGGAGTAGCTCAGGATTTTTCTAAGCCGGTGACGTATACTGTGACTTCGGAAGATGGAATAACTACTACTACTTATACCGTTTCTGTAGCAGGAAAAGTATTAAAATATTCTTTTGATGAATGGGTGGAAGCAGGTACAGGTAAAGGAGTCTATTTAACCCCAAATCCGGTTGATAAATTGGCTTCCAGTAATGGTGGAGCTACGTTGTTGGTTATTTTAGGTTATAAAGGAGGTTTCCCTGTTTTACAAACTGATGATGCTAAAGAAGGTGCAGCAGCTGCGAAATTAGTTACTCTTTATACAGAAGGTGCAGGTTTTAATATGGCTCCTGTTATTACTTCAGGTTCTTTGTTTACAGGAATCTTCGATTTGAATCCGTCAGATCAATTAAGTAGTACGAAATTTGGTATACCATTTGATTCTAAACCGTTGCGTTTTAAAGGTTATTATAAGTATACAGCAGGTGAAGGTCCATTCTATAATGGCAAAGCTACAGAGACGTTGGATCAGAAAGATAAATGTTCAATTGCTGCCATTCTGTTTGAAATTGAAAACGATAATGATGTATTGACTGGTCATGATATTAATAGTTCTGAAAAGATTGTAGCAGAAGCTAGGTTAGCTGATGGTAGCGATAAAGCCGAATATACAGCATTCGACCTAGAATTTAAGTGGAAAAAAGATTACGATGCTTCAAAGAAATATAAATTAGCTATCGTTTGCTCTTCTAGTGCAGAAGGAGATGCATTCAAAGGAGCTGCAGGTAGTACGTTAATTATAGATGAATTTGAGGTTATTTCTGAATAAGATTTTTCTTTACAATTAATATAGAAATAATTTTTCACCCATTGATTAAGAAAGCAATGAAGCTGCTTGATCAATGGGTGATTTATTTTAATACATCTATGTAATTAGTTTATAATTATAGTCTTACTTTATTTACTCTATCACTAGCTACAACAAAATAAATACCCTTATTGAGTGTTGTAACATCAATTTTTAGTTCGGGACCTTGGTATCACCTCGGCGCCTTTTGATACAGATAAATGGCGATAAACGTATAAAGGATATTCGGAATCCAGGCCGCCACCATCGGACTCACATATCCGTTGATTGCAAAGGTCGATGTCACTGTCGTAAACAGGATATAGGAGAAACTCAGTGCCAGTCCGATACCGATATTCAATCCCATTCCCCCTTTGATTTTGCGCGAAGAAAGAGACGCCCCGATGGAGGTCAGGATAAATGCCGCCATGATGGAGGCAAAGCGCTTATGATATTCTATCTGGAATGTCTGGATATTACCGATACCACGCGTTTTCTGACGTTCGATATAGGTTGCCAACTCCGGTGAAGTCATCGTTTCGCAGTCGGTGACGGAAATCAGGAAGTCGGAAGGAATAATCGTCAGCGTAGTGTCCTTGCGGGAACCTTCGGTAATATGTTCGCGCATTCCGTCGAAATCACGTATCATATAATCGATGACAGTCCATTTGTACAGAGAGTCGTATTTGATGGAGTTGGCAGTCAGTTTGGATACCAGCTTCTTGTTTTCTAAATGTTCCAGAGAGAAACGGTAACCCATATTCGGACGCGCATCGTAGCGGTCGAAATAGGCAATCACGCCCGGCTCCACTTCAATCTGGATATTGCGGGCATATTCTACCTTTTTATTTCGGATATACTTATTCTGGAAGTCAATACGTGTAATATTTGCCGGAGGAATAATGAACGCGCTCAATATAAAACTGGCTATCGCAATAATACCCGCCGAAATAGCATACGGCAACATAAGCCGCCGGAAACTCATGCCGCTGGCAAGCATCGCAATAATCTCCGAATTGTCTGCCAGCTTGGAGGTGAAGAAGATAACCGCAATAAACGTGAACAGCGGACTGAACAGGTTGGCAAAGTACGGGATAAAGTTCATGTAATAATCCAGGATAATGGCCTGCAGGGGCACGTCCGGCTTCAGGAACTTGTCAATCTTCTCGTTTATATCGAAAACTACCGAGATAGAGATAATCAGTATAATCGCGAAAACATACGTCCCGAGAAATTGCTTGATGATATACCAGTCTATCCGTCTTAATTTGAATTTCATGCGAATGTCTTTTTTAGTTGACTGTCAACTTTTAAAGTCTGTTGTCAAGTTGTTGCACCATGCCGCTTTTCCAGGTAGCGAAATCGCCGGCAATGATGTGCCTGCGTGCTTCTTTCACCAGCCAAAGGTAAAAGGCGAGGTTATGGATGGAGGCGATTTGTAAGCCCAACAGTTCGTTTACTTTGACCAGATGATGCAGGTAGGCTTTGCTGTAAAGCGTATCCACATATGAGTTTCCGTCGGAGTCGATGGGAGAGAAGTCGTCTTCCCATTTCTTGTTACGGATATTGATGGTGCCGAAACGGGTGAAAAGCTGCCCGTTGCGTCCGTTGCGGGTCGGCATGATGCAGTCGAACATATCCACGCCGCGTTCGATAGCTTCCAGCAGGTTTATCGGCGTACCGACACCCATCAGGTAACGGGGCTTGTCTTTCGGCAATATTTCATTTACAACCTCAATCATTTCGTACATCTTCTCGGTCGGTTCGCCGACAGCCAGTCCGCCGATGGCATTCCCGTCAGCTCCCTTCCTGGCAACGTTTTCAGCGGCGTGACGGCGCAGATCCGGATATACGCAACCCTGTACAATCGGGAAGAGGCATTGCTGATATCCGTATTTCGGTTCCGTAGCGTTGAAACGGTCGAAACAACGGTCCAGCCAGCGTTCGGTCAGTCCCAGTGATTTCTTGGCATAGTCGTAATCGGCATCACCCGGACAGCATTCGTCGAAAGCCATAATGATATCGGCTCCGATGATACGTTGGATATCCATTACTTTCTCTGGTGTGAAGAGATGCTTCGAACCGTCGATATGCGAGCGGAATTCGGCACCTTCCTCATGCAGTTTACGGTTGTCGGAAAGCGAGAACACCTGGAAGCCACCGCTGTCGGTCAGGATAGGACGGTCCCATGTATTGAACTTGTGAAGTCCGCCTGCCTTTTCCAGTATTTCAAGACCCGGACGAAGATAAAGATGATAAGTGTTACCCAGGATAATCTGGGCATCGATATCTTCTTTCAACTCGGTCATGTGGACTCCTTTCACTGTGCCTTGTGTTCCGACAGGCATAAAAATGGGCGTCTCGATTACCCCGTGGTCGGTTGTAATCAAGCCCGCCCTTGCATTTGTTTTAGTATCGTTGTGTTGTAATTCGAATTTCATTCTGCAAAATTTGCTTGCAAAGGTAGCATTTTTCCGTTAGAATCCGAAGTCATCGACTTCTACGTTTTTAACATCTTCCTCTTCCGGCAAAACAATGGTCTGATGCACCGTGTTTGCTTTTACGATAATGGCACGCATCGGACGTACCGGGCAGATGGATTCGCAGCCGCCGCAACCGACACACAGGTCCGGATTTACTTCGGGAATAGTCAGCGTCCCTTCATAAGGAACCATATGCACCGCTTGTGTCGGACAGTGTTCGGAGCAGGCACCGCAATCGGTCCCTTCCGTCTTCACGATACAACGGTTGATAAAGAAGGTGGCAATGCCGACTTGCAACGATTTCTTTTCTTCTACGGAAATCGGTTTGAGAGCTTCGGCCGGACAGACTTCCGAGCAAATGGTACATTCATAGTTACAATAACTGCTGATATAAGCCATGCGTGGTTTCAATAGATAGTCGAAACCATATTCAAGCCCTGCCGGACGTAATACCTGGCTGGGACATTTCACGACACAGATATGGCATCCCGTACATTTGTCTTTAAACCGTTCCAGGTTCAGGGAACCGGGAGGGGTGATGGGCGGCCATTTCTTCCGGCCTTTTTTCTTTCCGTGGCCGTTGCCTTGACCATGTCCTTTGGCTTGTCCGACGCCATCTGCTATAGCCGAAACAACAGGCAATGTTGCAGCAACCGTTACTCCGGTTGCCAAGAAGGTACGGCGGCTGTTAGAAGCACTTGTCCGTTCCTGTGCTTGACACGGGATCGCATTGGAACTGCCCGTATCGGCAGCAGATTGAGAATGTCTGTCCTTCTGCGGCCCCGTGTCAGGCACGGGGACAAGATTGTCATTTTCTTTATGGAAAGCCGGTTTGAAACGGTATTGTAATCCACCTTTGGAGCAGGAAGAAACGCAATTGAAGCAATCCACGCAACGCGATGAGTCGACCGTCATCTCTTTTGCATTAATAGCTTCCGCCTTGCAGGTTCGTTCGCAGTTGCCGCAATGGTTGCAGGCTTCCTTGTCAAACGAGATACGCATTTGTGAATAACGTGATACCAGACTGAGTAAGGCTCCAACGGGACATAATGTATTGCAAAACAAACGCCCCCGGAAAATAACCATTACAATAAATACGACCAGTGCAACAATGGCAGATATTAATCCGGCAATACTAACCGTACTGATTGTAACATGGAATAAAGAATAGTTATCCATCTTCATCAGCCAGTCGGCTAATACATTATTTCCCCACATCACAGCAGGACGAAACAGGTTTGCTGCTATACGACCGAAATTGCTATAAGGGTCGAGCAATAAACATAACCCGGAAAATCCCAATGCGGTAGTCACCACTGTTAGGGCCAGTATTGAATATCGTAGCCAGTTCATTGGCTTATGATAACTGAAGCGGCGAACACCTTTTTTCTTCTTTTTACTAATACAAAACAAACGGTTGATGATATCTTGCAGAATCCCGGCCGGACAAATGGCTGAACAGTATATACGTCCAAAAAGGTATGTCATAATAAGTAATACTGCAACAATACCAAACATGCCGCCTAATACTGCGGGCAATAATTGGATATGCAGAAACTTATGTACATCCACCGGCATCTTGTTGGTGAAATCAAGAAAAAACAAGAGTATGGGTATAAAAAACAGGAGTGCGAGAAGTACTCTCACTCCTTTCTGATAATTTAATCGCTTCATTAAATCTTAATACGTTTGATATTGACTTTCTTCAAATCCGTTGTTCCCAGTTTCAATTCTTCGCCTTTGCTGATATGGCTTACGGCTTCCATATCCAGTTTCTTTACCTGGTTGAACAAAGCCAGGGCAGCCGTGTCGATAGCAATGATATTCGGGGAAACAATCATGGATTTCAATGTAGCTACGTCGGCAGCGCTTTTACCCTGCGGTCCGTTCTGATGCATCATACGGTAAGCATCCACAATGTTCAATACCGGTTTCTTCTGCCAGGTGCAGATGTCGGCGATACATTGTTGCAAGTCGTTCTGATGGAAGAAACGGCGGTCCCAGACGATACCCATATAGTTCTTCATGGCACACGACAGTTTCGCTCCGCCGTGGTTCTTCAGGATAGGCACATTAATCCACGCATCCGCTTCAATCAACGCTTCATGTATCTTTGCAGACTTTACTTTTACCCCGTTGGGGATGGATACTTCTTTAAAGTACTTCTCATCGTTGGCGGGCATGATGATACCTCCGGCTTCTTTGACGGCGGCAGCGATGCCACTGCTTTCGTAACATTTCTGCCAGTTGTCGCAGGTATGGTCGAAAACAGTCACTTTTTCAGCTCCGGCTTCCAGGCACTTCTTTACCAATGCCTTGATTAGTCCCGGATTAGTGTTTCCTGCCAGTTCCGGTGTACGGTCCCAGCCGATGTTCGGTTTGATAACGACTTTTTGCCCTTTCTTGATGTATTTACCGATTCCCCCCAGGGTCTCCAATGCTTTGTCAAGCATGACTTCGGGCTCTCCACCCATTACGGCGACCATTTCGGGAGCTTGTTCTACTGCCATCGTATTGCTGGACAACGCAGCTTGCAACCCGGTAAAGTCTATTGAGAGAGCGGCGCCAGCTACTACACTGGTCTTTAAGAAATCACGACGTTTCATCTTCTTGTAATTGGTTATTAGAATTGTTTATAGTTGAAACAAAGGTAGTAATTCTCTGAATTATAGTGTATCTTTGCCTACAAAAAATATTAAATTAATGGAATTATCAGGCTATATATCATTGCAATCGTTCGTTGAAGGATGCACCGGACCGGCCGGCGAACCGGCACTTATTTTACAGGCTGAGAATTTATTATATACGGTTCCTGAAGAAGAATATCAATATGGATTATCGCTGCTCCGGAAGGCTATCGGAGCATATGAGGCACAAAAAGGTATTCCTTTGGAAAGCAGCAAACAGGCTATTCCTTTTTTTCGTGAAAAGCGCCGGATGCTGATCGGGCCGGAGATGGAACTTTATAAGTTCTCCTTCTATGAGAATGAAACCGTCCTGCCTGAAAAGGTACAGTCAGCCGGACAGCCTTATCTGAGGTTATCGTTTGACTATGAGCAATTAGCCGAACATTGTCTTTTTGAAAACATATTCCTGGTACGCTGTAAATACGACGAAAAACGGATACTCGATAATTTCATTACCCAGATGGACCGCGAGTACGATAAATTCTTTTTCGATGAAGAACACAGCGGCTTTACTGCCGATTCGCGTTTCTTTTCTCTTTTATGCAATGCCTGCCTGGAAGTAAAGAAACCATTGTCTGCTCCGGAAAAAGAATGGCGGCTGGCAGTCCTCCGCAGTCCGTCCGAAGCCGGTTACCGGTACGATAACGGACAGTTACAGCCTTCCGTTCCTATTTCTTTGCCGTTAAGTGTGATTCGCCGGGTTGCTTTGCTTAACAGTGAGAAAGAAGGATTGAATTTTAGTGCCCTTGCCGGATTCATGCAGCGCATCGGATTACCGCCCGAACGTTATCTGGAAGGTTTGTTGGAACAATAAACGACAAACTATTGACGGAATTGATTTAGTTCAAAGGTTCTTATCTGCAATATCTACAACTTCTGTTGTAATTTATTGTTTATTAGCGGACTATGATATGAATGTAGATATAAATGTATCTACAATAGCAGGGATATATCTACCATTATTGTTACTTTTCAAATACAACATGCAACCATCTTACACTTGTGGGGTATTACATTTATCTCTATGTCCATAATTGCTGTCAGGTATAGTTTATTTGTTTTTCTGCTGTCTAAACTTTTGTTTTGTGCTGAGAAAACAAAAGTTTCCACCGCACAAAACTTTTGTTTCCTCCGCAAGAAACTTTTATTCATCCCTCCTCCTTTCTCCATCGAAAAGCAAGATAGTGATATGTAATGTATCAGTTGGGATGCCTGTATTCGTTGGGTGAACATCCGGCTATTTTGGTAAACAACCGGGTAAAATACTGGACTGAAGAATAGCCTAGTTCGTCAGCAATCTGGTTGACGGTTTTGTGGGTTGTCTGAAGTCGTTGTCGGGCGATTTCGATACGTTTGAACTGTATGTGTTCCTTTATGTTTTTCCCCGTTTCATATTTCAGCAAATCCGTGAAGTAGGAGGGTGACAGCTGAAGTAAATCCGCACAATATTCAGCCGAAGGCAAACCGTTGCGTTTCACCCGGTCTGCTTCGAAATATTCATTTAGTATCTTCTCAAATTTGGTGAGCAGTTTCTTGTTGGCTTCGCAACGGGTGATAAACTGGCGTTCGTTGAAACGTGTACAATAATCCAGCAGCAACTCGATGTATTTTGTTATCAGCGTTTTGCTGTGGCAATCTATGGCGTGCTGTAACTCTTCACGGATATTATCGAAACATTCCGATACTTTCTGTTTCTCACGTGCCGAGATATGGAGGGCTTCATTTTTGTGATAAGAAAAGAATGAGTAATCCTGTATATTCTGCCCCAACGAAGTGCAACCGATAAGGTCCGGATGAAATGCCAGCATCCTGCCTTTCTGCGGCAATAAGCAGTTATCTATCGCAATGGTCTCTCCCGGTGTGAGGAACAGGAGCGTACCGTCAGAATAGTCATAATATTGCCGTCCGTACAGGAAATCCCCGCACCGGCATTCCCTTAACAGGACGGCATAAAAGCCTAACTTGATGTTTTGCTGCGTCAGGTTGCTGTCGGATAAGTCGATGACGCTGACCAGAGGATGCAATGTCTTGCTGCCCATGTAGCAGTTACATTGGTGAACCGTTCCTATTTTTATCGTTTTACTTTTCAAAGTCGTAAGTATTTGAACAGTAACAAAGATACAAAGAGATTTACATCTAAAAACAGGGACATGTAATTAGGGTAACAATATCCGTAATATTGGTACAACTTTCATTCTGACGGCAAGTGTTGCTTAGTTTCCTGTTAATGCATATAACTTGTTTATCTCATTTTCTTCCCATAAATTGAATGGTTCGAAATTGCCGTCGGGATATACTAATATGGTATGCGGAATGTGAGGTACATAATATTTGCCACGTACTCCGGCTATATCCTGGTAAGCTAGCAGGCTTCTCCAGGGTAATTCCTCTTTCTTCACAAATTCCTGCCATTGTTTGATTGTTTTCTTTTCATCTATGGATATGGTTACGAAATCTACTTTATCTTTTAATTTCTGATAAATTTCTTTCTGGACAGGAAGTTGCTTATGGCAAGGCTGACACCAGGAAGCAGAAAAGATGATGACCGTACATCGTGTAGAGTCTTCCAGTCAAA
>ERZ779629.856-NODE-856-length-11429-cov-6.460436_pt1 | contig 11429 bp, 10 predicted proteins | sample MGYA00514192_ERZ779629 | MGnify/ENA primary metagenome ERZ779629 (study PRJEB29562, sample SAMEA4376709) | mouse gut metagenome | isolation source: Cecum | study: EMG produced TPA metagenomics assembly of the A DSS colitis mouse model was used to assess the... | reverse complement strand
AGCTCGAAGATAGCGGACTGAATTTCCTCCATATTCCCGGACAGCCGGTAGTCGATGACTTTAAACCGCAGCTCTCGCAGCCAATCCAGTCCTGCGCTGTCCGTCTCAAAAGGGGAATGGTCGGTGTATTGGATGTTGAATACCACCATGTCCAGCCCCCGGGCAGCGGCAATTTTGGGGTCCAGCTGCCGCATGGACCCAGCGGCGGCGTTGCGGGGATTGGCAAACAGGGGCTCTCCCCGCAGCTCCCGCTCTCCGTTGAGCCGATCAAAGGTCTTACGCGGCATGTAGACCTCTCCTCGGACAATGAGCGCCGCCGGGGCATTTTCCAGCTTCATAGGGATAGACTTGATGGTGCGCAGATTTTCCGTCACATCCTCCCCCACCTGTCCGTCTCCCCGGGTGGCCCCCCGGACGAACACGCCATTCTCATATTCCAGCGCCACGGACAGTCCGTCCACCTTGGGTTCCAGCAGATACTCCGGGCTATCCGCACTCTCCCGCACCCGCCGGTCAAAGTCCAACAGCTCTTCTGGGGAGAATACGTCCTGAAGGCTCTGCAGCGGCACCCGGTGGGTGACCTGTTGGAAACCTTCAAGCGCCTTTCCCCCCACCCGCTGGGTGGGGGAGTCCGGGGTAATCAGCTCCGGGTGGGCGCTCTCCAGCTCTTCCAATTCACGCAGCATTTTATCATACGCAAAGTCGGAGATGACGGGCGCATCCAGGACATAATAGTTATAATTGTGCTCATTTAGCTCTTCCCGAAGCCGTGCGGCCTGGGTTTCGAAATCCATATCAGCCGTTCCCCTTTTCCAGATTCAAATAGGTGTCGGGTGTCTCACCCACAATGACCGTCTCCGCCACGCACACACTGCTGCAAACCGACACTGGAAGCACCTCCCCGGGCAGAAACAAGCGTACCGTGGCCGTAATATCCAGACAGACCCTGTGCAGAGTTTGGTTTACACCCGCAGCGGTGAAAGAGTTGGTGTAATCCGCAGTGACGTCCCCCACCGAGTCCACCCGCACTCGCACGGACGGTCCCACTCCAGACAAAAGCGGCTGGCCTGTCAGCGTGCCGATGGGTACCCCCAAGGCACCGTCATCCAAAGCGTCCAACTGTCGGACCACGGCTTCCACCACTTGTCGTTTGAAGCGGCTGTTAGCCGCCATATTACTGGTGATAGAGGTCACTTTTCCCGCCGAATCGGTGGAGATCGTAACAAAATCGCCGTAGTCCATGCTGTTTTCCTGAAGGCAGTTATCCACAGCGGAGGCGATGGCCTGGGTCATCAAATTGGTAGCCTGACTGGAGGCCGCCGCAGCCAGCACCGGGCGCAGCCGTCCGTTGAGCGTATGCAGCAACAGTCCTGCCAGCACCAGCGCCGCCAGCAACGGAAGCAATCTCGCCAGCGGCTCCTCCCGGCGCAAAAAGCGCGACAGGTGTTTTAACTTTACAGGCATACAGTCACCTCCTATGGGCCACTGTATGCCGCCGGAAGCTCGGCCTATGCCTCCCGGAGCAGCTCCTCCGCTGCCAGCATCACACCGGTCTTCCCCGACTCGTAAGTCAGCCCACCCTGGAGATACACCGTGTACGGCTCCCGCATTGGCGCATCGGCGGACAGCTCAATGGACGCCCCCTGGATGAAGGCCCCCGCCGCCATAATCACTTGGCTGTCATACCCCGGCATGTCCCAAGGCTCCGGCGTGACATAGGAATCCACCGGGGCGCCGGACTGAATGCCCTTGCAAAAGCGCTTGACCGCCTCTGGCGCTCCCAGGCGAATCATTTGGATGATGTCGTGCCGCACCTCATTGGACTGCGGCTGGGTCTCATAGCCCAGCAGCTCCATGAGACGGGCGGCAAACACAGCTGTTTTTAGCGCCTGAGCTACTGTGTGGGGCGCTAAAAACAAACCCTGGTAGAGCAGGCGGTTATTGCCCAGCGTGGCCCCGCACTCTCGGCCGATACCCGGACAGGTGAGGCGCATAGCCGCTCCCTCCACCAAATCCCGCCGTCCGGCGATATACGCCCCCGTGGGAGCCAGGCCGCCGCCGGGATTCTTGATGAGAGACCCCACCACCAGATCGGCCCCCACATGGGTGGGTTCCCGCTTCTCCACAAACTCGCCATAACAATTATCCACCAAAATAGCGGCGTTCGAATTGTTTTCGCGCACAATAGCGCAAAGCTCGCCAATCTCATCCACCGACAGGGATGCCCGGGTGGCGTACCCTTTGGAGCGCTGGATCAGCACCGCCTTCACCCTGGGGGCCCGGGCCGCCTGAGCCAGCCCCTCCTTGTCTGGGGCGTCATTCACCAGATCCACCTGCCGGTACTCCACGCCGTAGTCCTTGAGGGACCCGTGACCTTTGTCCACAGCTCCCACCACGCCCAACAGAGTGTCGTAGGGCGCGCCCACGGCGGACAACAGCACGTCTCCAGCCTTCAGCGCCCCGAATAGGGCGCAGGAAATGGCGTGGGTGCCGTTGACAAATTGCAGGCGCACCAGGGCGTCCTCCGTGCCGAACAGGCCGGCATAAATCTCGTCCAGTTTGTCTCGCCCCAGGTCGTCGTAGCCGTAGCCTGTGGTCCCGGCGAAATAGCTCTCCGCCACCCGGTGCTCCTGGAATGCCGCCAGTACTCTCTGGCTGTTGATCTGAGCAATGGCGTCAATACGAGCAAACTGGGCCGCCAGGGACCGCTCCACCTCGGCGGCCAGGTCCCTCACCCGCGCTGAAATCTGCAAAGGAGAATTCATTTACACATACCGTCCTATCTTATCTTCAAAGCTCGCTATGGGCAAACGCCGCCACTAGCTCCACGCAGGCACGCACATCTCGTAGGTCTACCATCTCAGTGGGCGTATGGGTATACCGGCAGGGAATGGAAATGCCCCCTGCGTACACACCGGCCCGGGTGACCTGGATGGGTCCTGCATCGGTGCCCCCCATTTGAAGCACATCCCGCTGGGCACAGATATCCTTCTCCTCCGCCAGCGCCAGCAGCTTTTCCACCAGCGCAGGCGTGCAGATGACGGAGCGGTCCATGATCTTGACCGCCGCGCCTTTTCCGCACAGGGCGCTGGCCTGGTGCTTACCGCCCGGTTCGTCGTCCACCCCCGTGACATCTACCGCAATGCCATACTCCGGGTCGATGGCCCAAGCCGCAGTTTTGGCCCCCCGTGTCCCCACTTCCTCCTGAACAGAAAACACAAAGTACAGATCATTGTCTGCCCCTACCAGCTGCTCCATGGCCATCAGCAGTACCAGGCAGGACACCCGGTTGTCCAGATACGGCGCGATCACCCGATCCCCCGCCGTCCGCACAGGGGTGTCGTACACCGCAGCGTCTCCCACCTGGACGAGCTTTTTCGCAGCCTCCCCATCGGCGGCGCCGATGTCAATGAGCAGGTCACTCACCTTCAGCTTGTCAATATCCGCCCCCTCTTTGGCGCAGATCAGACCGCAGGTCCCGTTTTGAAAGCGCACCGGGGTGTAAACCACCTCTTTGGCGCTCACGCCGCCCAGGGCGCCCACGTGGACGAACCCTTTTTCGTTAATGTGGGTAGCCACCAGGCCAATGGAATCCATGTGCGCGGAGAACATAATCCGGGGACCGCTCCCCTTTTTGCGGCAGATCAGGTTTCCCATAGTATCCCGCACAATCTCATCCACATAGGGCTGGGCCAGCTCCTCGATGACTTGCGACACCTCTCCCTCCGCGCCGGAAGGACCGAAGGCCGACACCAGCCGGCTCAATGTTTTCATCAAATCCATGTCAAATTCCTCCTGTCAGCGCTCCGCCATAGCCCGGATAAACAGCCGGGCCAGGACCAGCATCTGTTCCGCATCCGAAATGCTACACACGCTGCTGGGCGCGTGCAGATAGCGCACCGCTGCCGAAATACCGGCCACCCGCACGCCGGATTTGGTGCGCTGGACCGCCTTCCCGTCGGTTCCGCCGGATAAATAATGCTTCATCTGCCAGGGCAGACCATTTTCTTCCGCCAGCCTCCGCAGCAGCTCAAACAGCTCCCGATCGTAAATGGTCCCGCCGTCCATCCAGGACAGCACGGGGCCCTTTCCGGCCCAGCACACCTGCCGTTCCGGCTCCAGGGCGGGCAGATCGGCGGCGGTAGTGCCCTCCAGCACAAGGGCGGTCTCCGGCGTCACGGAGAAGGCGGCGCCAAAGGCTCCCCGGGTGCCCACCTCCTCCATCGCGGTGAACACAAAGGTGCAGTCCATCGGGAGCGCTTCCTCCATCAGCTTCACCAGCACCGCGCAGCCCACCCGGTCGTCGATGGCCTTGGCCTTGAGCATTCTGTTTCCAAACTCCACCGTGTCGCTCACGAAGGTGCACACCTCGCCCAACTCCACCTGAGCCTGGGCGTCCGCCTTGTTTTTCGCCCCGATGTCAATGTAGAGGTCGGTCAGCTTGGGCACTTTTTTCCGCTCCTCCGGTGTGGTCAAGTGGATCGCCTTCAGCCCGATGACGCCGGGGAGCTTTTTCTCCCCCACCGTCACCCGTTTGCCCAGCAGAACCCGGCGGTCAATGCCGCCCACGCAGCCGAACTTTAAATAGCCCTCCTCGGTGATGGACTTTACCATCAGCCCCACCTCGTCCATGTGGGCGCACAGCATCAATCGGTTTTCTGTGGACTTTGCCCCCCGTTTGAACACAATGAGATTTCCCAGGGAATCGGTGCGAACGCTGTCGGCAAAGGGCTCCACCCGCCGTCGGATATAATCCCGGACCTCGTCCTCACAGGAGGACACGCCGGACAGAGCGCACAGCGTTTTCAATGTCTCAATCATTGCGCTCCCTCCTCTCCCAGGTTTTCCACGAAAGCGGCCAGCAGCCGGGCGCAGCTCTCCAAATCCTCCGGCTCCACTACCTCCACCGGGGTGTGCATATACTTCAGCGGCACAGACAGGACGGCGGTAGCGATTCCCTCGTTGGCAATCTGCATTTCCCAGCCGTTGGTCCCGCTGCTGCCCTCCATGACCTCTTTCTGGACGGCGAGGCCCATTTTCTCCGCCTGATCCAGCAGCCGCCGGACCATCCACCGAGCCATATTGGGACCGATGCCCACCACCGGACCGCCGCCCATCACAAAGGTCTCATCCTTGGACGCATCCGGCGTTCGGCCATGGGTGACGTCCACCGCCACGCAGCAATCCGGCGCAATCCCCTGCACCGCCGCCTGAGCCCCCGCGCCGCCGGTCTCCTCGCACACGCTGCCCAGGATGTATAGGTCTACGTCCAGCTCTCTGCCCTGGAGCAGCTCAACCGCCCGCAGCACCGCAGCAAAGCAGGCCCTGTCGTCCATGGCTTTAGAGCACAGCTGCCCCTCTCCCAGAGCGGTGAAATCGGTGCGGTATACCATGGACGTACCCACGGGGATCTTCCGCTTCGCCTCCTCCTGACTCAGGCCGGTGTCCACGTACAGATCCTTGATCTCAGCCGCCTTTTCCCGATCCTCCGCCGACAGCACGTGGGGCGGCAGGCAGGCCACCACTCCCAACATGGGCGGGTCCGTGAGAATGCTTACTTCCCGGTCAGGCAGCATCCGAACGTCCACACCACTTGCCTTGAAGCGCAGGAAACCGTTTTTCATCCCGGTGACCACCAGACCTACCTCGTCCAAGTGGGCGTCCAGCAGCAGTTTTTTCGCCCCCGGCTTTCCGCAGCGGCGCACACCCACCAGACTTCCCAGCCGGTCAATCCAAACCTCGTCTACCAGCGGCTCCAGCAGCTCTTTGGCCGCAAGCACCGCCGGGCGCTCATAGCCGGAGGGCGCGCCCACTGCGCATAAATCCCTCAACATCTGTTCCATTTCCAACAGAACCACCTCACTCACTTCAGTACATTCACATAATTTTTAAACGCTTTTCCCCGCTCCTCAAAATTTTTGAAGCAGTCAAAGGACGCGCTGGCCGGGGACAGGATAACCACATCCCCCGGGACTGCCAGCGCCCGGGACTGTGCCACCGCCGCCTCCAAATCGGCGCAGTCGTAAATATCCGGCCTGCCCGTTTCATAACCCGGGGCGGCCAGCGTGGCAGCTTTGATTTTCTCCGCGGTATCCCCTGTCAGGAGAAGAACCTTTACACTCTTTGCAATTTCAGGTCCCAGCACGTCATAGGGGATGTGTTTGTCATACCCGCCGGCGATAAGGATGACTTTTTGCGCAAAGCTGCGCAGCCCCGCAATGGTGCGGCTGGGGCTGGAGGCAATGGAGTCGTTATAATACCGCACGCCGTCCAGCTCCCGCACCAGCTCAATGCGGTGCTCCACCCCGCCAAAGGTGCGGGCAAAGTCCCGGATCGCCTCGTCGGGCACCAGCCCGTCCACCGCCGCAACAGCCGCCATATAGTTCTCCAGGTTGTGCAGGCCGGGCAGAAGAATATCATCCGTGGTCAAGACCGGCCGCCCGCCGCATATCACCGTCTTTTCCCTGAGGTAGACGCCGCCCTCCACCGTCCGTCTCCGGCTGAACAGAGTGACCGCGCCGCGGGCCTCCTGGGCAAAACCGGCGGTGATCTCATTGTCTGCATTGAGCACCAGCCGGTCACAGCCATCCTGATAAGCGAAAATGTTTCGCTTCGCCGCCACATACTCCGCCATGTCCTTGTGTACGTCCAGATGGTTGGGGGCCAGGTTGGTCACCACGGCAATGCCGGGACTCTGCCGGACCGTCATCAGCTGGAAGGAGGACAGCTCCAGCACCACCATATCGTCCGGGCGGATGCTGTCTAACTGGCACAAAAGCGGGCGCCCAATATTCCCCCCAACAAAGGTGCGGTAGCCCGCCGCCTTCAACAGCCCTGCGATGATGGTGGTAGTGGTGGTCTTGCCGTCGGAGCCGGTCACCGCGATGATCCGGCAGGGACACAGATTTAGAAACGCCTCCATCTCCGAGGTGAGCTCCGCTCCCGCCGCCACCGCCTGCGCAATCTGAGGCACATCGGGCCGGAGCCCCGGCGTGCGGAAGATTATGTCCGCCCCGTTCAGGTGCTCCAGGTAATCGGGGCCCAGCGCCGCAGTCATGCCCCGGCGCTCCAGCGTCTCAACGATGCCATTGAACTCCTCCCTCCGCCGTTTGTCGCACACTGTGACCGGCACACCCGCGTCCAGCAGGCCTTCCACAAGAGGCCTGTTGGACACACCCAGGCCAATCACCGCCACCCGTTTTCCTTTCAGCGAATTGAAATATTCCATCAGCGCCGAATTCATTGACAACCGCACCTCCAAATCGTGGTCCTCAATCGCCGGGACATCATCAGGCCAATCCAAAATTTTATACGATTGCTATTATACCCCATCCTAATCCATTTGACAATCACCTAAAAATGAAGTAAAATCAGAATCGCAAGCAAGCTGGACAGCCGCGCGGGCAGGCCTAAAGGCCGTTCCGTGAGGAAAGTCCGGGCTCCACAGGGCAAGGATAACGGGTAACACCCGCCGGGGGCGACCCTAGGAAAAGTGCAACAGAAATAAACCGCTGGGAGGTTTCACCTGCCAGCAAGGGTGGAAAGGCGAGGTAAGAGCTCACCCAATGGCGTGTCAAGCGCCCATTGCTGTAAACTCTATCCGGAGCAACGCCGTGGGAACACACAAGGCCGGCCCGGCCGTGTTCAGGAGGCGGCTGGAGCGCACCGGCAATGATGCGCCTAGATAGATGGCTGTCTTAAATGACAGAACCCGGCTTACAGGCTTGCTTGCACCAAATGGGGCTCCCAGGTACCACCCGGGGGCCCTTTCCTTTCAAAAAGGTTTTTCGCCTGTCCAATATCAAACGGCGGCCCAAGGCGCGCGCCAAAGAGAAAGAAGGAGTACCAGATGACCACCATATACCTGATCCGTCACGGTCATGCGGAAGGAAATTACTACCGCCGCTGTCACAGCTGGCACAACGGTCTGCTCACCCACAGAGGCCGGGCACAGCTTCAGCTGCTGGAGCGCCGGTTTGACGGCGTCCACATCGACGCGGTCTATTCCAGCGATCTATACCGCGCCATGTCCACCGCCGGGGCCATCTACCGTCCCCGAAACCTCACCCTGCGGGTGGACCCGGACCTGCGGGAGATCGGCGCGGGCGTTTGGGAGGACGTCCCCTGGGGCCAGCTGCTCCACGACCACCGGGACAGCCTGGCGGCCTTCCTTCGCTGCGACCCCGATTGGCACATTGAGGGCAGCGAGCGCTTTGCCCAGGTTCGTGCCCGCATCCAGCGCGCGGTGCAGCGCATCGCCGCCGCCCACCCCAACCAAACGGTGGCCGCGGTGTCCCACGGCTGCGCCATCAAAACAGGCCTGTCCGCCTGGCTGGGCATGGGGGTGGAGGATATTGGACAGATCCCCCTGCCGGACAACACCGCCGTCGCCAAGCTGGAGGTGGAGGACGGCCAGGTCAAAGTGGTCTATTACAACGACAACAGCCATCTGGGCTCCCTCGCCGTTCCCGCCCAGGCTCCAGGGCGGGATTACGCCCTGTCGGGCGTGGAGGCCAACGGCCTGCGCTACGCCCCCCTCCCCCTGCCCCAGGAGGAGGCGCGTTACCTCTCCGCCCGGGAGGACGGGTGGCAGGCTGATCTGGGCTCTCTGTCCGGCTTTGACGGCCCCGCTCTCGCGTCACAGGCCGCCCAGGCCGCCAGCCAGGACCCGGACAGCGTCCTTTTAGCCCTGCTGGGTGATACGCCTGTGGGCATCCTCCAGATGGACTGGCAGCGGGATGCCGGTCAGGGCGTCGGCTGGATCTCATTCCTCTACATGTTCCCCGAATTTCGGAAGAAGGGGCTGTCAGTGCAGCTACTGGGCCAGGCGGTCTGTGGCGGCCGCGCCATGGGACGGCCGCATCTGCGGGTCTGCTGCCCGCCGGGCAGTCAAGTGGCCCGGTCCTTTTTCTCCGCCCATGGCTTTACGGCCAAGGTTGGCTCGGACATCCTGGAAAAGTACATCGGCTTAGAGCTGTAATTCACTGTAGAGCCTTTAAAAATACGCAGGGCGGCCGGGTATTCCCAGCCGCCCTGCTTCGTCAATCAGTGCATGGCCCGGCCAATGTCGTTGGCCGCGTCTCCGATGGCGTCTCCGGCATCCCGGACCACATTGCCCGCGCCCCGGGCTAAGTCGCCTGCGGCGTCTCCAATGTCGTCTACCACGTTCCCCGTGTGGGAGCGGCTCCGGCCCACGCCGCCGGCCCCACCGCCTTGTGCGGCATCACTGCCGGTTCCAAGGCTGCCGTCCATACCCGCGCTGGGGCCGTTGTCGATCATCCCATCGCTGTTGTAGGCATCGCCGTCCATACCCGGGGTGACATAACCGTCCCTGTCGGCGCCTACGCTGTTCGTGGGCTGCACCGGATCGGCGCTGTTATCCTCCCGGTTTGCGGAGCAGCCCGTGAGAGCCAGGGCCAGCACCGCAGCCAGAGCGAGATATTTCACCTTCATGTTCATGCCTCCTGCTTTTTCTTCTAGTCCCCGCAACTCATTATGTGCCGGTTGCGTCCATTCAAAGCAGGTATTTTTTGTTTGGAGTTCTGGCCTCAAATTTAAATGCGTCTTTACTTGTCTTCCTTCCGCCTGCTTGATATAATTTTTTATAAAAGAACCGCCTCACGGCTCACTGGGGATTAAGCTCCAAATATTTCTGGTCAATATGGTTGTCCACCTGCATTGCCAGCTCCAGGGCGTCATTGCACCCCATCTTCTTATTCCGGTTATTCATGGCGGCCACCTCAATGACCACGGCCAGGTTCCGCCCGGGACGAACCGGAATGGTGATGGAGGGAATGCGCACATCCAGCAGCGTGGTGAAGTGTTCATCCGCCCCCAGCCGGTCGTACAGCTTGCCATCCTGCCAGTTCTCCATCTCGATCATCATGTCGATTGTGCTGTCGAATTTGACGGCGGACATGCCGAACAGCCGCCGCACATCTACCACGCCGATGCCCCGCAGCTCAATATAGTAGCGGATGAGCTCTGGCGCAGTACCCACCAGCCCTCCGCTGGGAGAGCGGCGAATCTCGATGGCATCGTCAGCGATGAGCCGGTGTCCCCGCTTGACCAGCTCAATGGCGGTTTCACTCTTTCCGATGCCTGACTCCCCTGCCAGCATCACTCCTTCGCCGTATACCTCCACCAGCACGCCGTGGCGGGTGATGGTGGGGGACAGCGCCGTGCGCAAGTAAGCGATCATGGTGCTCATAATGCTGGAGGTATTCTCCTGGGTGCTGAGGATGGCCTGCCCATGCTTTTTCGCCATCTCCATGCACTCCGGATAGGGCTTCAGCCCACGGGCGAAAATCACCGCCGGGGTGTGGTAAGAAAACAGGGTATCAAACACCGCCGCCCGCATGGTGGCTGGGATTCCCTCCAGATAGGAGATTTCCACCAGGCCCAGCAGCTGCATCCGCTCCCGGTCAAAGTAGTCGAAAAAACCGCTGAGCTGGAGACCGGGCCGGTTCACATCATCAATTGTAACCAATTTTTCCCGGTACCCCTCCGGACCATACAGCACGTCCAGGTGAAAGTTGTCGATGATTGTGCCCAGCTTGATGCCAGTCTTACTTGCCAATTTGGTCACGCTCCCCTTCACAATATGTTCTTTTTTATCTTACCACATTCCTTCCCCGAAAAAAATAGCAAATCCATCAAATTCACACTTGATTTTTTCCCCTCTCTATGGTAGCATAATGTAGTTATCGTTTGAACGAATTCCAACCAGCAAGGAGGTTAGTCAATATGGCCAAATGCGAGTTCTGCGGCAAAGGCGTGAACTTTGGCATCCAGGTGTCCCACTCCCACCGCCGCTCCAACCGTCCCTGGAAGCCCAACGTCAAGCGCGTCAAGGCTGTGGTGGACGGCGCGCCCAAGCACGTCTATGTGTGCACCCGCTGCCTCCGCTCCGGCAAGGTCACCCGCGCTGTGTAATCAGTTTTGTTTTCCGGCGAGTGGTGCCCTTTTAAAGCCGCGAGGCTTTCCGCAAACGACTGGACCCTGTGCTGTAAGCACAGGGTCCAGTTTTTATTTCTTTTCCGTTTTGTTCTCCTCGGGAGCAGTCTCTCCGGCAGGAGCTTCCGCCTCCGGCGCGGGGGCGCTCTCCCCTGTCGCTGTTTTGGACTGGCTTCCCTTATGAAGGGTAAACTTGGACTCAGTACCCTTTACAATGCGGACCATATTCCCGCGGTGCTTCCAAAGCAGCAGTCCGCCCATAATAACAGCCAGCAAAATGATAAGAGGATCACGGTAGACGAGTCCAGACACGATAGGGAAAGAAAATCCCGCCCAGCAGGACCCCAGGGAGACATACCTGGTGGCCACGGCCAGAATCATGAACCCCGCCCAGACCACCAGGGGAATCCACCAGCTCTGGTACACGCCCCCGCCGTATATCCCGATCATAATGGCGATGGCCCCTCCGGACA
>ERZ779629.854-NODE-854-length-11458-cov-10.390599_pt1 | contig 11458 bp, 13 predicted proteins | sample MGYA00514192_ERZ779629 | MGnify/ENA primary metagenome ERZ779629 (study PRJEB29562, sample SAMEA4376709) | mouse gut metagenome | isolation source: Cecum | study: EMG produced TPA metagenomics assembly of the A DSS colitis mouse model was used to assess the... | reverse complement strand
GCTCGGCCTCCCTCCGCTCCAAGCTCCCTCGCAGCCGCCTGCTCCGCGCTATACCATTCACGCTGCGCAGTCGGCTGACCGCTCAGTCGCTTTCACTCCGACTCGGCCTGGTCTCCGGGGTGCTGCGCACCCCTGCGCTCGGCCTCCCTCCGCTCCAAGCTCCCTCGCAGCCGCCTGCTCCGCGCTATACCGTAATATGCGCCGACAGCCAGATCTGGTTGAGCCCGTGGGCCACGGTGAAGGCGAACTCCACCACGCACACCGTAGGGTCGGAGTCCAGGGCGGTCACGGTCACATCCTCGTAGCTGTCGATGATCTCCCGGCTCACCCGCTTTTCCAGCTCCATCACCGCCAGCGAGCGCACGGCCCCCCGGCTCTGGGCGGTATTTTTGGCCCGGCTGAACCTGGCGCGCAGGGCGCGGCGTATGCCCGGGATCACCTCGTCCACCACCAGAATGGTGGTCAGCTCCCGCCACGTGGCGTCGGCGGCCCCGCCGGTTTTGGTCCGGGTGGTCACCCCCCGCACCACGTAGCACGCCCCCGCCAGCGTCTCCAGCGGCGTCACGCCGCCCTGCACCAGCAGGTCGATCTCCCCGTCGTCATAGCCGCCCTCCAGCTCGCCCAGCCCGTAGAGCTGCGCGCCGCCCAGGGGCAGGGCCGGGTCGCTGTTTCCCGCGATGGCCCCGGCCACCGCCGCGGCGCACAGCGCGCCGCCCGAGCCGTCCCCGGCCCCCGGCGCGGTGAGCACCATCCGCTCGCAGTTGAGCTGTCCGGCCCGCTTCACCAGCTGCTCCACGCTCTCTCCGGCGGCGCCGCCCACCACGGCGATGCGCTCACGCCGGGCGGCGGAGCACTCCTCCACCGCCGCTTTCAGCGCCTGCTGCACGGCGGCGTCCGTGCTGTCGCACGCCACCACGCTCACGTTTTCCAGCCCCGCCATCACCGCGAAGGCCCTGGCGTAATCCTCCCCGGCGGGTATGCCGTACACCACTCCCGCGCCGTTTCGGATGGCCAGCTGGGCCATCCGGCTCAGGGGGCAGTCGCCCACGTCCGCCGCCGCCCGGCTGTAGCTGGTCCACTGGTAACTCTGTTCCAGCCCCTCTCCCTGCGCCGCGGCCACCACCGCCACGCCGCCGCCCCCCGCGGCGGCGGCGGTGAGGCTGGACGCCTCGTAGGACGAGTACACCCCCGGTCTCTCATGCTTTGTCAACGCGCTCATCTCACTCTCCCCTTCACTTCAAAGTCGGTAAAGCGTCCGGCCTCTGCGTCCGCCCGCGCGGTGAGCCACGCCCCGCACCGGCACGTGACCTGCTGCCGGTACAGCCCGTCCCGTTCCAAGAACTCCGCCTGTCCGGCCCGCACCTCCAGCGCGGCCAATCCCGCCGCCCCCTGGCACACCAGGCATTCCACCGCCGTCTCCGCCGCCCGGCGGCAGGCCTCTCCGCCCCCGTCTCTGGGGGCGAAGATATCCAGCGCCAGGGTGATTTCCGCCTCCCGGCCATAGACCTCCCGCTGCTCCCCGCTCTCCGGGTCCCGTTCCGTCCCCAGGTAGTTCTGAAAGCCCCCCGGCCCGCACGCAATCCTGCTGACGGCCACTGCGGCGGCCGCCTCCCGCCACCGGGAGGCCGGCGCGCCGTCCATGGCGGTAACGGCGTTGAGCCCCGCTCCCCGCAGCTGCTCCACCACGCCGTCCCGCCAGTCGCTCAGCGCCCCCCTCACGGCGCGTTCTCCCCGCAGGGCCGCAGCGCCAGCCACAGGTGGGTGACCTGTCCCCCCACCCAGATGGGCCGGACGCTCATCACCTCATAGCGGCCGCCGCCCCATTCCAGCCAGCCTCCCGGCCCAATCTGGTCCAGCGGCAGTTCCGGCTCCGCCAGCCCCAGGAACCGGTCCTGGGAGAAGCTGCCCAGCGCCCCAGCGGTATACTGCCAGTCCGCCTTTGTCATGGGCTGGACGATGGCCATGCCCCGTCCGGCCTCGGAGCCGTCCTCCCGGCGGCACGCCATCTCCTGTCCATAGGTCCGGATGACCCATTCAAACGCCTCGATCAACCCTTCACCCCCTGAAACGCAAATCCCTCGTCCGCGAGGAACGGTCCCATCAGCTCCCAGGCCCGCTCCGACAGCCCTCCGCCGTCGCCGCCGCCCTCCCGCCGCACGGAGATATCCCCCGCCGACAGGGCGGTGACGCCCTCCAAGCCCCGGCTGCCCCGCAGCCAGTCCAGCGCCAGCCACGCCGCCGCCAGGGGATAGGCGTCCCCGCAGTCCTGAGCCGTCACGCCCTCCCGCAGCCGCCGGTCCAGCGCCCCGCAGGCGGCGGCGCACAGCGCGCCCAGCGCATCCTCCTGTCCCGCGCCCCCCAGGGCGCGGACCAGCTCCAAAACCCGCTCCGTCATAGCTCCTCCTAGATGAGGAAGGCCCCGTCGGCCGGTTCCGGCGCGGCCTCCTCCCGGCCATAGCTCAGCTGCACCCCGGCGCCCAGGGCCTGACCGGCCCTGCCCCGGTACAGCTTGATAAGCCCCAGCAGCTCCTGCTCGTCCAGCCTGCCGGCCACCTGCTTCATCAGGGCGTGTCCGGCCTCCGGCTCCGCGATGCCCGCCAGGCGCACCATCTCGTCCCGCAGGCTCTTGAGGTACCTGCGTCCCAGCCGCGCCTCGTCCTCCATATGTCCCCCGGCGCTTTTGACCACCCCGGCCTTTCTCTGGGCGGGCACCGCCACGAAGGACCACTCGTACACATCCTGCGCCCCGGTGAGCACTCCGCAGCACACCTGTCCGCCGCAGCTCTCCCCCTTCTCGTGGGGGCAGGCGTCCAGCTCCTGGCCGCACACGGAGCACACCACTCGTTCCACGGCGCACCCCACGCTCACCTCCCGCTTGATGCCGCCGTCGATCTCCGCGATCAGCCCGGCGTTCTCGGCGGTGCGCATCATGTACGCCCACCCCTTGAGCCAGCGGCAGGGCCGTCCGTCCCGGGTGAGGGAGCCGTCCTCCACCACCTGCGCGCGGTAGATCCGGGCGGTCTGTCCTCTGGCGGACCACTGGTGGTCGAACACCCCCGACGCCCCCACGAACATAGGGGCCAGCTGGTCCAGCGTCTCGTCGCTGAAGCGCTCGAAGTCCCGGTCCATCTCGTTGTCGCACAGCCGCAGGGCGAAGGTATACACCTCGCCGGCCTCCAGCTCTCTCCGGCTCAGGGCGTTGATGAGCTTCAGCTCCTCCCCGTCCGGGGTACCGATGGCCTTCACCGCCCCGTCCTTACAAATTTCCATTCTGTCTCCCCTCCTCCAAGGCTCCGGCCTGGGCCCGGTAGAGCGCCGCCCTGGCCTCGGACTCCTCGTCCTGCAAATTCACGTCCAGCCATTCCACACTCACCTGGTCGTCGTACCCCTTCAGCCGCAGCCACAGCTCGCACACCCGCTCCGCCACCGGCTCCAGGCCCCGCCGGATGGCGGCGATCTCGCTGGTGAGTATGTCGGCCTGCTGTGCGCTCATCCGCTCGGTGGACGACCAGCTCAGCCCCAGCAGGAAGGGGGGTATGCCGGTCTTGGCCACCAGCTGCTCCAGGATCTGCCGCACGGGCACCTCGCTGTCCAAGATCTGGTTGTCCGCCCCGATGGTGCGTATCTCCACATCTCCGGCGCACACGAAGTCCCGCACGGCTCCCTCCCGGCCCGCCTGCATGGCGGCGCTCCACTCCCGGGCGACCCCGGCGCACCGCTCCCGGGCGGCGGCGCCGTCCTCTCCCTTGCACACCACGGCGAAGCGCACATTGCCCATCCGCTCCCAGTTCTTCCCCGTGGCCTGGAAGATCTTCATAAGGATATCCGCCAAAAAGGGCATGGAGCGCAGCATGGACACCCCATACGGGGCCCCCGCCTCCGGCTGGAAGGGGGTGAAGAGCAGCAGCTCCTGCCGTCTGGGGACGCGCACCGTCCCGTCCCCGTCCCGAACGCACAGCGTAAAGTCCAGCGGGCTGCCGCCCTCCTTGATTTCGATGCGCTCGGCGTCGGCGCACAAAACCGCGGCGATGCCGCGCCCGTCGGCGGCGGGGACGATCTCGCCCACCGCCCTGCCGCACACCAGCATGGAGTCCAGGTACTGGTCCAGGAAGGACTGGATGCCCCGCTGTCCCCGTCCCACGTTCACCGTGCGCAGGAAGCGGTCCAGCCCCTCCTGGGCCTCCGCGTCCCGGCAGACGGCCCGCATCCCGCCGCACAGCCGCACCAGCTTGCAGATGGCGGCGTCCACCACCGGCACCGCCTCCCGCACCGCCCGGTAGAGGGCCGTCTCCCCCCGGCTGAGCGGGACGTAGCCGTCCAGCTGGAAAAACGGGTGCCGTCCCGCGTCCCGCAGCTGGGCGGCGGCGGCCGGGGGCTGGGCGGCCGCCCCGCGCCTTCTGCCGCTCATCAGACGTTCAGCACCCGGCTGGCGTCCTGGAAGATCTTAGCGAAGCCGGAGGTGGTGGTGATGGCGGCCCGCTCCAGCTGCCGGTCGATGAGCTTGTCGTACTCCACCATCACGTCGCCGGCCTTGACCATCTCCAGGGCGTAGTTTTTGTCCAGCCCGATGATCTTGCCCGCGGGCACGGCGGAGCAGCGCAGCACCTTGGCCCCCATGGGGGTGATGAGCCTGCCGGTGCCGTGGAAGTCCAGCCCCGCCTCGGCGTCGCGCATCTGGCGCAGGCCCAGCAGCTTGGGCATGGTGTCCGTCCCCAGCAGCAGCGCGTTGAGCTGATAGGGCTCGAACAGGTTCCAGAACGCCACCAGGTCCTCGTAGGTGAGGGCGCCCGGCTTTGCCACGGCGCTCTCCTGGGCGGCGTTGCCGCCGCCGTCGCCGTTGAGGATGACGTCCACGGCGTCCTCCAAATGCATCCGGCCGATCTGCGCGCCGATCTGCCGCAGGGTGACGGAGAACAGGTCCAGCTTCTGGAAGCGGATGGCCTCATAGGACGCCACCAGCATCCGTCCCCGCTTGTGGAGCCTCACCAGATCGTCCCGGGTGCGCACGGTGGTCTGAGGGATAGCCGCTCCCTCCTCCACCTGGGCCAGCCGCCCCCCGTCCTCGGACACGCAGGTGATGGACCGGTGGTCCATCCCGTCGATGAGGGTTTCGGTGGCGGTGATATCGGGCAGGATATTGCCCTCCTCCAAGCCCGCCTTCACCGCCCGGGCGATGTACTCGGGGAAGAGCACCGCCGACTGGCTGCTGGCGAAGAACTTGTCCACCAGGTCGGACCCCGCCCCCTTCACCCGGATGTCGAACCGCTTGAGCTGCCGCTGATAGGCGTCCAGCCCCTCCAGCGCGGTGCCCCGGTACTGCTCGCTGGGGTCCAGCTTTTCCAGCACCTGGGTAAAGGACCTGCCCGCCTCGTGGTACATCCCCTTTTCCAGCCTCACATTGTCAAATCTCTGAGCCATACCCATCGTCTCCTTTCTCCGCGCAAAAAGTCTATAGAAATCCCCGTTTCCGGAGCATTTCCCTCGTCGTCGCAAAGTCCGCTCGCTGGTTTTCCGCCTGCGGCGAAAAACTGCGCCCGCTCCCTTTGCTCCTCCTCTCCCCACAAAGCCAACGGGCGGCTTTGCGGGGGCCCCCTTGGCAAAGTCCGCTCCGCTCAAAAGCTCGCCCGTTCCACGAATTTGGCGGCGCTGCCCCCCTCCTCCATGGCCATGACGAAATAGCGGATGTCGTCCATGGCGTGGTCGAACTCCTTTCGCACCCGGTCCTCCCCGCCGCTCTCCCAGCGGTAGAGGGCGAACTCTCTGGCGGCGGCCCGGCACCCTCTGCAAATCACGATTTTCCCGGACTTGAGCGCCTGGGCGGTGCGCCGGATACCCTCCAGCACCCGGTTGTCGGCCCGGCGCACGCTCCAGCCCTCCCGGCGCAGCGTCTCCATAAAGCTGGCCGCCGACGGGTCCGCGATGACCATTTCGATGCATCGCTCTCCCGCCAGATTTTTCAGCTCCCGGGCGTACTCCCCGTCGGTTTTCTGCCGTCCTCTGGCCCTGGCGTCGTAGTAGAACTCGTCCACTCTGTACCAAATTCCATCCTTTTCCCCCCACAGCCCGAAGGAAGCGGGGTTTCTGGTGCCGTAATCGCAGGAGATCCTCCACCGGGCGAAGGGACCCTCCGGCGCCTGGGGCATATCCTCCGCCCGGAAGAAGTCGTACACCAGCCCCTCCGCGGCGGTCCACTCTCCCAGCACGTACCTGCGGTAGAACGCGCCCTGGAACATCCGCTCATACCGCGCCCGCACTCTGGGGGACAGCCCCGGGTTGTCCTCCATGGCGAAGCGCAGGTAAAGCGCCCGCTTTTCCCGCGCCCTGCAAATCCACTCTGTGTGGAACCAGTGCTCCGGCCCCGCGGGATTGCAGGAGAACCAGAGCTTGGCCCCCTCGGCGGAGCACCGGGCGCAGGCCTGCTCCACGAAGGAGCGGGGCATGAGGGCTGCCTCGTCCAGCAGCGCGCCCGCCAGGGTGACGCCCTGGATGGAGGCGCAGCTCCCCTCGTCCCCTCCGCCGTAGAGGTAGAAGGTATTTTCCCGTCCGCCGCCCCGCAGCACGATCTCGTTCCGGCTGACCTTTTCCTCCCACCGGAATCCCAGGGCCTCCAGCACGGGCCTGACCTGGCCCAGCAGGTTGCGCCGCACCCCGTTGAGGGAGGGGGCGCACAGCCCGAAGCTCTGTCTGTGGAACCGCGCCATGGCCCACAGAAAGAAGGACACCCCCATCGCGAAGGTCTTGCCCGAGCGCACCGCCCCGTCGCAGATGACGGCGTCCAGCTCACCCTGTCTCCACCAGTCCAGCACCTGCCGCTGCTTGGGGGAGAACTGCAATCGTTTCACCCCTCACCGTCCGCTTCCGCCGGGCGCAGTCCGTCCAGGAAGTCGCCCAGCGCGCCGTCCCGGTTTTCGTCCAGCAGCTCCCGCAGCATGGCCAGCACCCGCACCTTATCCACGAATTTGGCCTCGAAGGTGCCGTTGGCGTTGCGCCGCAGCTCCACCACGCCGGACAAATCCAGCTCGTCCACCCTCTGGGCGTCCGCCCCGTCCAGGAACGCCAGCTTCACCACATCGTTGTTCTTCCACCTCGCCAATTTTCTCAAATATCCCGTCAGCTCCTGCCGCGCCTTTTGCTCCTCGCATTTCTCCTGCATCCCCATGGCCAACCTCCTCGCCGCTGTAGGGAACCCCTCTTTCGTTGCCCGTCCCGGTGCAAGGCAAAAAAATTCCGGGGCAAAAAATCTGCCCCGGCCTGAATCCTATGAATCTGCGTCCGCCCGCCGCTACGCTTCCACAAAGTGATTGCTGTATAAATTCCAATATTTCCGATACACGAACCCGTCATTTCCGTCAAAGTTGAGCTGATACATCCGGAATATCACCGGAAAGTTCTTAGGCTGCCACAGTTCCTCGTAGGAATAGCAGTATTTCATACCGATTCGTCTCATAACCGCCCCGCTTCTGGGATTATTCCTGTCATGGGTCGCCGTAATATAAGGAACCCCTTCCTCTTTCAGCAGCCCAACCACGGCGCGGCACGCCTCGCTGGCAAACCCCTGGCGCCAGTACCCGCTGCGCAGCGCGTATCCAAAGTCGTGGCTGTCGTCCTCCTCCGCGTGCACATAGCCAATCGGCTCACCCCCGCCCTTCAGGCAGACGGCAAAGCAGTACCTCCGATCTTTCAGCCTTTTTTCAAAAAACCGCTCCGTTTCGTCCATATTCTTTACGGGATACCACGGCAGAAACGTATTGGTCTCTTTGTCTGAAAAGAGCTGGAATATCGCCTTCATATCGTTTTCCCGGAACCTTCTCAGCACCAGCCGGTCTGTTTCCATGCTCCAGCCGTCCACTTGCGTCCGCCTCCCTGTTCTACTTATGATACTCCGATCCCTCCTGGATCTTAAACGCCCGGTAGATCTGTTCCAGCAGCATCACCCGCGCCAGGTGGTGGGGAAAGGTCATGGGCGACATGGACAGCGCGGCCCACGCCCCCGCCTTGATCGAGGGGTGCAGCCCATAGGACCCGCCGATGACGAACACCAAATGCTTGGCGGCGTTGTGGCTCCAGGTGGAGATCATCGCGGCCAGCTCCTCGCTGGACCGCAGCTTTCCCTCCACCGCCAGGGCGACGACGCTGGAGTTGGGGGGAATTTTGGCCCGGATAGCGTCCCCCTCCTTTTCCAGCGCCCCCTGAATCTCCCCCAGGGAGGGATTTTTGGGCAGCTTCTGCTCGGCCAGCTCCACAATGTTCAGCTTACAGTATCCTTTCAGCCGTTTGGCGTACTCCGCCACCCCCTCCTGGTAGAACTTTTCCTTCAGCTTTCCCACGCAAATCAGCGTAACGTCCACCATGGTATATCCTTCCCTCCTGTCCCCCGGGGGGACGCCCCTCCGCGCCCTTAAGCCTTCCCCCTTTCAGGGGGAAGGTGGCATCGCCGCAGGCGATGCCGGATGAGGGTGCCCCAGCGCCCCTCGCAGCCGTGTGCTCCGCGCTATCTATTCACGCTGCGCCTGTTCGCGACGCGCGGCTTCGCTCCGTCTCGGGCTGGTCTCTGGGGCCTTCGGCCCCATCGCTCACCCTCGCTCCGCTCCATCCGCGCTGCTCACGACGGCTCCGCGCTATACTTCAAACCACCCGGTTGCCTCGCCCCTGGGCGCGGCGATCAGCTCCACGTCCCGCTCTCCCAGCCCCAGCCCGCCCAGGGCCTGCCGCGCAGCGGCCAGGGCCAGCCCCGGCCGGTTGTTCTCCTGGGAGAGGTGGGCCAGAATCACCCGCCGGGCGCCCCGCTGTCCCGCCCAAGCGGCCAGCTCTCCGCCCATCTCGTTGGACAGGTGGCCCCGCTCTCCCCGGATGCGGTTTTGCAGGTGGAAGGGGTAAGGCCCGGCGCGGAGCATCTCGGGGTCATAGTTGAACTCCCCGATGAGGGTATGGGCTTCTCCCGCCTCCTCCCGGGCCTGGGGTGTGACCACCCCGGTGTCGGTGCAGAGCACCAGCTTCCGCCTGCCGTCGGTGACGGAGAACCCGCAGGGGCAGGCGCAGTCGTGGCTGGTGGGGAAGGTGCCCGCCTCCAGGTCCTGAATGGCGAAGCGCTGGCCGGGCTGGAACACCCGGAAGCGCTCGGTCAGCCCGTTCCACCGTCCGCACAGCTCCAGGGCGGTGCCCTCCGCGGTGTAGAGGGGCGCGTCCGTCTGTCTGCACAGCACGGGCAGGGCGGCCACGTGGTCGGTGTGCTCGTGGGTGATGAGCACGCCGGCGAGATGCCGCAGCTCCAGCCCCAGTCCCCGCAGTCCCTGGGCGATCCGGCGGGTGGAAATACCCGCGTCGATTAAAATATGTACCCGTCCGTCGCTGACCACGGCGCAGTTGCCCGACGATCCGCTGGCCAGGGTGGCCACCCTCAGCATAGCGCGCTGCCTCCTCGACAAAAAATTCTCCCTAATTCACAAATAAGCCGGAAAGGAAACCGTCCTTTCCGGCAAAACGTCGAATCTCGCCCTCCCCCGCCCGGGGGAAGGCGCATTATATTATCATGATGCGCGCGGTCCACGGCTCCGCGCTGACCATTCACGCTGCGCCTGTTCGCGACGCGCGGCTTCGCTCCGTCTCGGGCTGGTCTCTGGGGCCTTTGGCCCCATCGCTCACCCTCGCTCCGCTCCATCCGCGCCGTGGGCCGCCCTTTGGGCGGCTTAGGCCTATGGCCGCTTTGCGGCCTGACGGCTGCTCACGACGGCTCCGCGCTATCAGCCTGCCGCGGATACCTTACCCCGCTCGGGGTCGGGGATCTCCACCACGCGGATGTCCGCGCCGAGGCCGGACAGCTTGCCCACAATATCCTCATAGCCCCGCTCGATATGCTTCACGTTGGAGATCTCGCTGGTGCCCTGAGCGGCCAGCCCGGCGATAATCATACCCGCCCCGGCCCGCAGGTCGCAGGCCTCCATGGGCGCGCCCGTGAGCCGCTCCACCCCTTCGATGATGGCGATTTTGCCGTCCACCTGGATTTTGGCCCCCAGCCGCCGGAACTCCTCGGTGTAGCGGTAGCGGTTGTCCCACACGCCCTCGGTGATGACGCTGGTGCCCCGGGCCAGGCACAGGGCGGCGGCGATCTGGGGGTGCATATCGGTGGGGAAGCCGGGGTAGAACATGGTTTTGACGTTGGTGCGCTGGAGGGGCCCATGGCGGCGGACGATGAGGGAATCCCCCTGCTCCTCCACCTCGGCGCCCATCTCCAGCAGCTTGGCGGTGATGCACTCCATATGCTTGGGGATGACGTTGCACACCCGCACCTCGCCCCCGGCGGCGGTGACGGCGGCCATATAGGTGCCCGCCTCGATCTGGTCGGGGATGATGGAGTATTCTCCGCCCCGCAGCTTGTCCACGCCCCGAATCTTAATCATATCGGTGCCCGCGCCGGTGACGTCCGCCCCCATGGAGTTGAGAAAGTTGGCCAAATCCACGATATGGGGCTCTCTGGCGGTATTTTCGATGATGGTGGTGCCCTTTGCCAGCACGGCGGCCAGCATCAGGTTCATGGTGGCCCCCACGCTGGCCACGTCCAGGTAAATCTGGCTGCCCTTCATGCGCCCGCCCTCGGCCTCGGCGCACATATAGCCCTTTTCCACCTGGACCTCCGCCCCCAGGGCGGCGAAGCCCTTCAGGTGCTGGTCGATGGGGCGGCTGCCGAAGTCGCACCCGCCGGGCAGGGGCACCTCCGCCCGGCCGAACCGGCCCAGCATGGCCCCCATGAGGTAATAGCTGGCCCGGAGCTTGCGCCCGGCGTCGTAGGGCACCGGCTGGCACATGGCGCCGGAGCAGTCCACCTCCACGGTGGTGCGGTTGACGACCCGCACCTTGGCGCCCAGATCTCTCAAAATATCCAGCAAAAGGTCCACATCGCTGATGGCGGGAATGTTTTCAATGCGGCAGGGGCCCTCCACCAGCAGCGCGGCGGGGATGATGCCCACGGCGGCGTTCTTGGCGCCGCTGATTTCCACCTTGCCATACAGCGGACGCCCGCCGTGAATCACATACTTTTTCAAATCAGCACCTCTGACTCCCGGCAGCACCGGGCTTATTCGTAAAAGGGGTAAATTCCCCATCTAATCAATTTTTAAGGAGACGGCTCAACCAATATCACAGGGGGCCCATTCTCCATCTCCACATTATAGCACCTGCCGTAAGTAAAGGCAACCAAAACTTTCATCCTTTTCCTGTTCCCGCTCCGATTCTCCCATACAGCCATATTTTGTCCCGGCCGGCCCCAGATATTCCGGGAAATTTGTGAATTTTCTGCGATACCCCTTGCAAATTCCAAACGGCCGTATTATCATATCGTTAGCACTCTTTCCGAATGAGTGCTAAAACACCGTTTTCAAAAATGAATGATATAGGATGAGGTGCGCGAATCATGGCAAAAAAGCAGTTCAAAGCGGAATCCAAGCGTCTGATGGACCTGATG
>ERZ779629.852-NODE-852-length-11481-cov-4.919657_pt1 | contig 11481 bp, 5 predicted proteins | sample MGYA00514192_ERZ779629 | MGnify/ENA primary metagenome ERZ779629 (study PRJEB29562, sample SAMEA4376709) | mouse gut metagenome | isolation source: Cecum | study: EMG produced TPA metagenomics assembly of the A DSS colitis mouse model was used to assess the... | reverse complement strand
TAGCAGCGATTCGACCTTTTACCTGGGAGCCAGTTCCGGTATGACGCGGATGAAATGCGATCAGGCGGGGACGTGTGAATTTTGGCAGTACGACAGGAGTGACGGCATCAGCAACGATATGATTCATGGCATATTGGAGGATAAAGATAAATGTATCTGGTTGAGCTCCAATAAGGGACTAACCAAATATAACCCGCATAATAACTTTTTCCATAATTATGGGAGCCAGGAACTGATGGTTACGGAGTTTTCCGACGACGCTTACTGGAAATGCCCTTATACCGGACGTCTGTTTTTCGGGGGCGTCGATGGGCTGGTATGGATCGACCCGCAAAACGACCGGCAGGAAAGCTATAGTCCCGACCTGCATTTCTTTGAGTTGAAGATGGGAGACGAAACTATCAGTCTTTACGATTATGCGGATGCGAATCCCGGCCCTGTAACAATTCCTCCGGACGTTTCGACTTTTACCATTTCATTTGTTGCCACCGACTATATTCATGGTGACAATTATGAGTATTCTTATCTGTTGCAAGATTATAATACGGCCTGGACGGAATTACAAAAGAGCAATGAAATATCGTTTACTAAGCTGCCTTACGGAAACTATACCCTGAAAGTCCGTTATAAAAACGATGTTTACGATTCCAATGCGCGGGAATATCTTTTACCGTTGAAAATACTTCCTCCCTGGTATCTCAGTACCTGGGCGATAGCGGTCTATATTTTTCTGGCCATCCTCTTTGCAGGCGTGCTGGTTTATTGGATCAACCGGCGTATCGCTGAAAAACAACAACAGGTGGCCCGTAAAATCCATGAAGAACAGAAAGAAAAGCTGTACGAAGCCAAACTGAACTTCTTTGCCAATATCACCCACGAACTTTGTACCCCGCTGACTTTAATCAACGGAGTAGGGGACTATATTCAAACCTATGCCGAAAATACTTCCGACAACAAACTGAAAAGGTATATCCGCATATTGAGGGATAACGTAGCGAGCCTGAATGAACTGATTCAGGAAATCCTGGATTTCCGTAAGATAGAAGAGGCCGGGCTGAATTATTTCAGTATCAGGCGCATCTCTGTTCCGGATATTATCCGCAGGCAATACGTGTCATTTACCCCTATAGCCGAGCAGAATGGGATAAAATTCGTGTTGTCTCTTCCGGATCAGCTTTACTGGAATACAGACCCTACCGGATTAAAGAAGATATTGGTCAATCTGATTTCCAACGCTTTTAAATACTCGGATGAAGCCGGAGAAATACGTATTTCGGCTACTACGGAAAATGAGTCCTTGATAATCCGTGTCTATAATTCGGGCAAAGGAATATCCGAAACAGACCTGAAGACTATTTTTGACCGTTACCGTATATTGGGCGACCTGGAGGGAAACAATTATACGCAAACAACGTCGAGGAACGGACTGGGATTGTTTATCTGTCATAGTATCGTACAATCTCTGCATGGCACGATAGAGGTGAAAAGTGAAGAAGGCCGGTTTGCCGAATTTATTGTCCGCTTGCCACACCTGGAAGCCGAGGAGGAGGAAGCCGAACCGGAAAATGAGGAACCGGAAACGGTGCCTGTCCTTTCGTCTCCCATCGATGAAACCGGATTGCCGGGAATTGTCTCTCCGGAGAATAAACCCTGTGTCCTGGTGGTGGACGATCATAAGGATATTGTCTGGTTGATTAAGGAATCTTTATCTGAGGCTTATACGATAGTGGAGGCTTACGGTGTGGAAGAGGCGATCCGTTTGATGGAAAAACAAACGCCGGCCCTGATTATTACGGATATTATGATGCCGGAGATCGACGGGATGGAATTGATCAGCCGTGTGAAATCGGATAAGTTTACCCGCCATATTCCGTTGATAGTCGTTTCTGCCAGAATATCGGAACACGACCAGGCGGAAGGGCTCGACCTGGGGGCAGATGCCTACCTGACCAAGCCGTTTTCTGCGGTGGTGCTCCGCTCCGTAGTCAACCGGCTGATGACGAGTAAAAAAGAACTGAAAGATTATTACTATTCACCGGAGAGCGCCTACGAACAATCCGGCGGACAGCTGATTCATCAGGAAGATAAAGAATTTATGGATGCCGTAACTGCCATTATCCGGGAAAATCTCGATAAGGAAACCCTGCGTCTGGAGCTGATAGCCGAAAAGATGGGCATGAATACCCGGTCGCTTTACCGCCGTTTCAAGAAGATATCTCCGCTCACTCCTTCCGATTTTATCAAGGATTACCGGTTTAATTATGCTGCGCAGTTATTGGTGACGACTAATCTGAGCGTACAGGAAATTATCTATAAAGTCGGCATTTCGAACAGGTCTTATTTCTACCGGGAATTTGCTGCCAAATATAATCAGACGCCTACCGAGTACCGCAATAAGCAAAAAGTAAAACTTCCGGGGAGATAAAAGCGATTCCGCCAGGAATATGTAAAACTTCCGGTGGAAAGTACTGATTTCAACCATTATCCCGTGAGTGTTCTGATTTGCCAAAAGAGTGTCATAATGTGCCGGGTGCATATTGTGACACTCTTTTGGTATTCCAGTAGTAATGCGGGAAAAGAACAATCCGGTAATATTGCATTCAGATTTGTGAAACCCGATAATGCTTTTTAATATGAATACAGAATGATTTGAGCAATGAATAGAAACACTTCGCTTGATTGGCATTTGAGGCGGGAGTGTATCAGGGAGTTGTTTTATACTTTGGATAGTGAATACTTTATTGTTTTAATTTTATGAAGTTGTGTTGCATTAATATATTTGTAATTGTAGTTGGTAGTTTTTTGCTTTCAGCATGTCGGGAAAATATTTCGGTGAATGTACCTGAATTGTCGGATGGGGACCCGACAACTTGTTATACAGGAACCCGGAAACTGAATCGGATTGTTTTTGATCCTCAATACAGTATTCCTATCCAAAGTTATAAAATCTATTCATCAGGCGAATCACCTGTACATGACCCGGCAAGCTGGGTACTGAAAGGCTCCTACGACGGAAAGAACTGGGTGGTGGTAGACGAACGGAATGACCAGCGCTTCTGTTCACGTTACCAGGAAATCCTTTGTCCGATAACCAATCCTTCCAATTATAAACAATATATGCTGGAAGCCGAAACGGCAGGCAGTGATACGCTGGTGATCGGCGATGTCTTGTTTTCCGAAAAGAACCTGGTTACGGACTGGGAAGATTTCAGATATCCCGCAGTAGACTTTGAAGTACTGGCTCCGGAAACAAAAGGTGCAGCGATCTATGCAGATCTTGTACAAGATCCGGATACCTACCTGAAATATCATGCCCGCAAAGTGGCGGAAATCCTTTTCTATACGGCAAAAGATACTATGAATGATGTTCAGACCATTCATTATACATTGAAGGATTATGATGGCGTTTCTGCCAAATCCGGGAATCCTCCGGCTATTTATATCGAATACAGTACCCGCCATATCGAGAAGTCGGCGAACGAATCGCTTTACAAGCTCGACTTTGAAACACGCGGTGTCTTATATCATGAGCTGGTCCATGCGTACCAGTTCGAACCGAAAGGGATTGGTTCATACTCGACGAATAAAGAATTTTGGGCCTGTATAGAAGGAATGGCGGATGCCGTGCGGGCAGAGTCCGGGTTTTTCGATATGAGTACCCGTAAGCCGGGTGGTAACTGGATGGATGGTTACCGTACGACCGGTTTCTTTATCCAGTGGTTGAAAACAAAAGACCCGGATGCCATACGTAAATTCCATTTGACCGTCCGCGATCTGGATGTGTGGAGTTTCGACAAGGCGATCAAGTGTATTTTCGGCGAAGAATCCGGTATTGAAAGCATGTGGAATGAATACCAGGCGTTTCTGACAAAAGAATAAATAAATACTACATACCTATGAAATCTGTAAGATGTTTAGCCTTATTTCTGTCTGCTGCGCTGGCAGGTGGAACGCTGTGGGCACAGGAGAAAGTATCCTTTGTCAATCCGATCATCGGAACAAACGGGATGGGGCATACGTTTCCGGGTGCTTGCGTGCCGTTCGGACTGGTGCAGCTAAGTCCGGATACCGACACGATCCCGCATAATGTCGATGGCAAGTATCAACCCCGTTCCTATGAATATTGTGCCGGATACCAGCATAAGGACAGCAGTATCGTCGGTTTCAGTCATACGCATTTCAGCGGAACCGGTCATTCCGACCTGGGGGACATACTGATCATGCCGGCCACCGGCTGCCTGAAACTGAATCCCGGAACAGCGACCGATCCGGACGGCGGTTACCGTTCCCGTTTCTCGCACGACACGGAGATATCCCGTCCCGGCTATTACGAAGTCATGTTGTCCGATTATGGCGTAAAAGCGCAACTGACGACCACCAAACGGGTGGGAGTTCATAAATATACTTTTTCCGGCGATGGCGGAAACCAGCGTATTATTCTTGATATGATTCATGGTATTTACAATTACGACGGGAAAGTCCTGTGGACGAATATCCGCGTAGAGAATGATACGTTGGTTACCGGTTATCGCATAACAAACGGATGGGCACGGACCAATTACACCTATTTTGCGATGTCTTTCTCCAAACCTGTCATTCATTATGGTTGCGAGGAAAAGGCGAAAGTGAATTACCGTGGTGGTTACGGCAAATTCAATATGAAAGAGAATTTCCCGGATATCGGCGGACGGAAGATCGTAGCCTATTTCGATTTCGATCCGGCAACCTCCAAAGAATTGGAAGTCAAGGTAGCCCTTTCCGGTGTGAGTACCGACGGTGCCCTGAAGAATCTTCGTGCGGAAGCATCCGGTTACAGCTTTGACCAATTGGCGGCAAAGGCTTCGGATACCTGGAACAAGGAACTTTCCTGTATAGAGGCAAAAGGTAACAACGACCAACTGTCTATGCTTTATACCTCTTTGTATCATACCATGATTAATCCGTGTGTCTATACCGATGTCGACGGGCAGTACCGTGGTTTGGACGGAAATATTCACAAGGCCGACGATTTTACAAACTATACGGTCTTCTCTGTCTGGGATACTTACCGTGCCTTGCATCCGTTATTCAATATCATTAACCGCCAGGTAAATACCGATATTGCCCGCTCCATGCTGAAACACTGCGAACAAAGCGTACATAAAGCGTTACCGGTATGGAGCCATATGGCAAATGAAAACTGGTGTATGATCGGTTATCATTCCGTATCCGTACTGGCGGATGCCGTGGCAAAAGGATTACCACTGGATAAGGAGGAAGTCCTGCAAGCGATGGTCAGCAGTTCTACCATTCCTTATTATGACGGAACGAAGGAATATATGGAAAAAGGATATGTTGCACTCGATCATAACGGAAGTGCCGGTTCCTTAACGCTGGAATATGCTTACGATGACTGGACGATTTATAATACCGCCCGTCTGGCAGGAAACGACCGGGTGGCAAACCAATATAAAAAACGGGCGGCCAACTATATCAATGTGTTCGACACAAGTATCGGTTACGCCCGTCCCCGTTATTCGGACGGACGCTGGAAAGAAAACTTCAGTCTGTTGAGTACGCATGGTGAAGGGTTTATCGAAGGAAATGCCCTGAACTATTCTTTCTATGTCCCTCAGGACGTAAACAATATGATTCAATTGATGGGAGGCGACAAGTCTTTCGTGTCCAAACTCGACTCGCTGTTCACGATGCATCTGCCGGACGAGTTCTTTGCCGAAACGGAAGATGTTACCAAAGAAGGACTTTTAGGCGGCTATGTGCATGGCAACGAACCGAGCCACCATATCCCGTTCCTGTATGTCTGGACTACCCAACCCTGGAAAACCCAATACTGGCAACGTGAAATCATGAACAAGATGTACCGAAATAATATCGACGGCCTGTGCGGTAACGACGATTGCGGCCAGATGTCGGCCTGGTATATCCTGTCGGCTATGGGATTCTATCCCGTTTGTCCGGGAACCGACCAATATGTGTTGGGTGCTCCCTACCTGCCTTATATGAAGGTATCGCTTGAAAACGGGAAGACTTTTGAAGTCAGGGCGGATAAGGTCAGCGACAAGAACCGCTATGTCAAATCTGTCCGTCTGAACGGCAAACCGTATACAAAAGCCTATATCACGCAACAAGATATTATGAATGGGGGAGAGCTGACTTTTGAAATGACCTCTTCACCGAATAAGAAGCGTGTATTTACCGGGGACGACAAACCCTATTCGTTATCTGCTAACTAATCATTATTCTATATTCCATGAAGAAGTTATTTATTCTGGCTATTGCCTTTTGCAGCAGTCTTTTCACGATGAAGGCTGCGGATAAGACCGAACTGGTGGATTACGTGAATCCCCTGGTCGGCTCCCAGTCGAAAATATCCTTGTCCACAGGAAATACCTATCCGGCGATTGCAATGCCGTGGGGTATGAATTTCTGGATGCCTCAAACCGGAAAGATGGGAGACGGCTGGGCCTATACCTATGATGCCGACAAGATACGGGGTTTCAAGCAGACACACCAGCCCAGTCCCTGGATAAACGATTACGGTCAGTTTGCCATCATGCCGATAACCGGTAAGGTGGTGTTCGATCAGGATAAGCGTGCCAGCTGGTTTTCCCATAAGGCGGAAGTGGCCAAACCGAATTATTACCGTGTTTACCTGGCCGATCATGATGTGGTAACGGAAATCACGCCGACAGAACGTGCCGCCATGTTCCGTTTTACTTTTCCCGAAACGGATAAGTCGTATGTGATTGTCGATGCTTTCGACCGTGGCTCTTATATCAAGATTATTCCCGAAGAAAATAAGATCATCGGTTATACCACCCGTAACAGCCGACGTGTTCCCGAGAATTTCAAGAACTACTTTGTTGACGTGTTCGATAAGCCTTTTACTTATAAGGCAACGGTCGGTGACAGCGAAATCCGCAAGGGTGAAACGGAAGCACAGGAAAACCATACCGGTGCCATCATCGGTTTCTCAACTCGTCGCGGGGAAGTTGTGCATGCCCGTGTCGCTTCTTCTTTTATCAGTCCCGAACAGGCTGAGTTGAATCTGAAAGAGTTGGGCGGACGGTCTTTTGATGAAATAGCGGATGCCGGTCGTAAGACGTGGAACGAAGTGTTGGGACGTATCCGGGTGAATGACGATAATGTAGACAAACTGCGTACTTTCTATTCCTGCCTGTATCGTTCCGTCCTTTTCCCGCGTAGCTTCTACGAAGTGGATGCCAATGGGAATATCGTGCACTATAGTCCGTACAACGGGGAAGTATTGCCGGGTTATATGTTTACCGATACCGGTTTCTGGGATACTTTCCGTTGCCTGTTCCCGTTCCTGAACCTGGTGTATCCGTCGATGAATGTGAAGATGCAGGAAGGTTTGGTGAATACGTATAAGGAAAGCGGATTCCTGCCGGAATGGGCGAGCCCCGGCCATCGTGGCTGTATGGTAGGGAATAATTCGGCTTCGGTTGTTGCCGATGCTTATCTGAAAGGTTTGCGCGGTTACGATATAGAAACCCTTTGGGAGGCTGTCGTACACGGAGCGAACAATGTTCATCCGAAGGTGAAATCGACCGGCCGTCTGGGTTACGACTATTATAATAAGTTGGGGTACGTGCCTTATGATCTGAAGATCAACGAAAGTGCCGCCCGTACATTAGAATATGCTTACGATGACTGGGCCATCTATAAACTGGGAAAAGCATTGGGTAAATCGGAATCGGAAATAGCAGTCTTTGCCAAACATGCCATGAATTATAAGAACCTGTTCGATAAGGAAACCAAGCTGATGCGTGGTCGTAATGAAGACGGTACATTCCAGTCTCCGTTCAACCCGCTGAAATGGGGGGATGCCTTTACGGAAGGAAATAGCTGGCATTATACCTGGTCTGTCTTCCATGACCCGCAGGGATTGATCGACCTGATGGGAGGAAAGTCCGGTTTCAACGCAATGATGGATTCCGTATTCAATGTGCCGCCTTTGTTCGATGACAGTTATTATGGTGGTGTCATCCATGAGATACGTGAGATGCAGATCATGAATATGGGTAATTATGCTCACGGTAACCAACCGATTCAGCATATGATCTATCTCTATAACTACTCCGGTGAACCCTGGAAAGCGCAGTATTGGGTACGCGAAGTGATGGACAAGCTGTACTTCGCCACTCCCGACGGCTATTGCGGTGACGAGGATAACGGACAGACTTCTGCCTGGTATGTGTTCTCTGCACTCGGCTTCTATCCGGTCTGCCCGGGAACTGACCAGTATATCCTAGGCTCTCCATTATTCAAAAGCGTGACGCTGAATCTGGAAAACGGCAAGAAGGTAGTGATCAATGCCAATAACAATGATGCAGCGAACCGTTACATCTCGACCATGAAGGTAAACGGCAAGAATTACACCCGCAACTACCTGACACATGAAGACCTGTTGCGTGGCATGACGATCAACTGCACCATGTCCGCCACCCCCAACAAAACCCGTGGCACAGAGGAAAAGGATGCACCTTATTCATTCTCTAAAGAGATAAAAAACTAGAAATATTTGAACTATCCCGTTCCCGTGCTCGACACGGGATCGCAAAAGCACAAACCGTATCCTATATGTATCTTTTGATACTGCCTGTTCTTCTGCGGCCCCGTGTCAAGCACGGGGACAAGATAGCTCATATCTGATAAAATATGAAACTACGAGTTTATACATTATTAGCCATGTCTTGTTTTGCCCTGACAGGCATGGCCCAAAACGAGAAACTGACCGACTACGTCAGACCCCTGGTCGGAACAGACGGATACGGGAATGTCTATCCCGGTGCACAAATCCCGTTCGGTGGTATCCAGATCAGTCCGGATACAGACTCCAAATACTACGATGCGGCAGCCGGTTATAAATACAACCATACTTCCATCCTCGGATTCAGTCTGACGCACCTGAGCGGAACAGGCATCCCCGACCTGGGTGATTTCCTGTTTATCCCCGGTACCGGCGAAATGAAACTCGATCCGGGAACCCGCGAAAATCCCGATGAAGGTTACCGTTCACGCTATACCCATGACCAGGAGTGGACTTCTCCCAATTACTATGCCGTCCTGTTGCAGGATTATGGTGTCAAAGCCGAAATGACGGCCGGACTGCGTAGTGGAATGTTCCGCTTCACCTATCCCAAATCGGATAAGTCTTTCATTATGATCGACCTGAATCATACCTTATGGCAATCCTGTGAATGGTCGAATCTCCGTATGGAGAACGATTCGACCTTGACCGGCTATAAGTTGGTGAAAGGGTGGGGACCGGAACGCCATGTCTATTTCACCACCGTCTTCTCCAAAAAGCTGAAAGATTTCCGCATCATGCAGGATAAGAAGCCGGTCATTTACAACACTTCCCGTTTCAGAAGCACGAACGAAGCCTGGGGAAAGAACCTGATGGCTTGCCTTTTCTTTGCTACGGAAGAGGGGGAAGAAGTGATTGTAAAAACTTCCGTATCGGCAGTCAGTACAGCCGGGGCACAACTGAATATGCAGGAACTGGACGGCATGACCTTCGACGGCCTGAAAGAAAAAGGTATCGACTTATGGGAACAGGAACTGGAAAAGTACCGCGTGACAGCCGACCGGAAGACAAAAGAGACCTTTTATACGTCTGCTTATCATGCCGCTTTGCATCCGTTCATCTTCCAGGATGCCGACGGTCGTTTCAGAGGCTTGGACAAGAATATCGAACAGGCCAAAGGCTTTACGAATTATACTACTTTCTCTTTGTGGGACACCTATCGCGCCCTGCATCCCTGGTTTAACCTGGTGCATCAGGACGTGAACGCCGATATCGCCAATTCCATGCTTGCCCATTACGATAAGAGCACGGAGCGAATGCTTCCGATCTGGTCGTTCTATGGCAACGAAACCTGGTGTATGATCGGTTACCATGCCGTATCCGTCCTGGCCGATATGATCGTTAAAGGTGTCAAAGGATTTGATTACGAACGGGCATACGCAGCCATGAAGACAACCGCAATGAATAAGCATTACGATTGTCTGCCGGATTACGATCGTAACGGTTACGTTCCCTTCGACAAAGAAGCCGAGTCGGTTTCCAAAACTTTGGAGTATGCCTACGACGATTATTGCATTGCCCGTGCTGCCCAGACTTTGGGAAAGACGGACGATTATACCTATTTCCTGAACCGTTCCCTCTCTTACCAGACCTTGATTGATCCGGAAACCAAATACATGCGTGGTCGAGACAGCCAGGGAAACTGGCGCACCCCGTTTGCCCCGATCGCTTACCAGGGACCGGGTTCGGTAAATGGCTGGGGAGATATCACCGAGGGCTTTACGATGCAGTATACCTGGACCGTTCCGCACGACGTACAGGGATATATCAACCTGGCGGGAAAGAAACTGTTCGAGAAACGGCTGGACGAACTCTTTACTGTCGAGTTGCCGGACGATATTCCGGGCGCCCACGATATCCAGGGACGTATCGGGGGGTACTGGCACGGCAACGAGCCTTGCCATCATGTCGCTTATCTGTATAATTACCTGGGCAAGCCGTGGAAATGCCAGAAATGGATACGTGAGATTGTAGATCGTTTTTACGGCAACGAACCCGGTTCGTTGAGTGGTAATGACGACTGCGGACAGATGTCGGCCTGGTACATGTTCAACTGTGCCGGTTTCTATCCTGTCGCTCCTTCCAGTAATATATATAATGTAGGTTCCCCTTGTGTCGAGGCGTTATCTATCACGATGAGCAACGGTAAAGAGATAAAGATGACGACCGAGAACTGGTCGAAGGAGAATGTCTACATTAAAGAAATGTATGTAAACGGCAAGAAATACAACAAATCTTACCTGACATACGATGACGTGAAATCCGGTATATCCCTGCATTTTGTGATGAGTGACAAGCCAGCCTTCAAACGTGCAGTGTCGGCAGATGCCTGTCCGGCTTCCCTGTCATTGCCCGGTAAGACAATGCTTTACCAAAAGCCTGCCGACAACTAAGCAGATGGTTTTTCAATATACACATATTATTTCAATTAACGATGAGAGAGTTTTTTCCCCTTTAGGTGAGGGACTGGGGCGTGTGATATGGGAATACCACACGCCTCTTTATTATGACCTTCCTTCCTATACGGGAAAGAGATGGTAATCAGGCTACTTTTCCTGTAGCCAATTCTCTTTCAAGATACTCATATACATAAGCCGTACTTTGGCTGTAGAGTCCCGTGTTAAGGTTGATAAGCCGTGCGTATGTATCTGAAGTATAGAGTGCGCGGAGTGCCTCATCCATATCCATCTGGTGTTCTTGTATCAGCAGCCAGACGATTTCCTTAGAAATCTCCTCTATCATAAATGTCTCTTTGGTCATAATGTATTTGTTTTTGTCAGATACTTAATAGCTCTCTCCGTGCCGAAGAAATACTGTATTGTCACAACTTTCAAAATTTACAGTTCGTACTGGAATTTATTCATATC
>ERZ779629.845-NODE-845-length-11537-cov-7.402804_pt1 | contig 11537 bp, 13 predicted proteins | sample MGYA00514192_ERZ779629 | MGnify/ENA primary metagenome ERZ779629 (study PRJEB29562, sample SAMEA4376709) | mouse gut metagenome | isolation source: Cecum | study: EMG produced TPA metagenomics assembly of the A DSS colitis mouse model was used to assess the... | reverse complement strand
GAGCAGGAGGCCAACGCCCTGGCGGAGGAGCTGGGCTTCGCGGACCGGGTCCAGTTTGTGTGCGCCTCCGCCTTCGAGCTGCCCTTCCCGGACAGCTCCTTTGACACCATCATCATGAACGATTTCATGGAGCACGTCTCCGACCCCGCCCGGACCCTGAAGGAGGCCCTGCGCCTCATCCGGCCCGAGGGAGCCATCTATATCAATTTCCCGCCCTACTACCACCCCACCGGGGCCCATCTCAGCGACGTTATCAACATGCCCTGGGTCCATCTGTTCTTTACGGAGAACATGCTGGTAAAGGCCTACAAGGAGCTGGTAAAGGGCCTCCCCGATGAAAAGGAGCGGCTGGAGCTCCGCATCTCCCGGGACGAGAACGGCCGGGAGTATTTCGGGTATATCAACAAAATGACGCTGAAAAGATTCAAGGGCATCCTCTCCCAGCTGGGCATCCGTCCCGCCTATTACCGGGAGGTGCCCCTGCGGAGCTGGATGGCCCCTCTGGCGAAGATCCCCGGGATCAAGGAGATGTTCGTCAAAATGGGCGTGTGCATCATCCAGAAGCAGTGATCCGGCCGCCCCTGACTCCGCGCCGGAGAGACCGCGCGTGAAAAAATGCTGAGATCAACAGGAAAGGTTCTGATACGATGAAGAAAAACGTTTTTGCTCTGCTCCTGTCTCTGACCATGCTGGTCCTTCTGTCCGCCTGCGGGGAGAAAGAGCCGCCCCCGGCGGACAGCGGGACGGACAGCCAGACGGTCTCCCTGACCGTCTGGGGCGCGGAGGAGGACGAGGCCCTGCTGCAGGAGATCTTTGCCTCCTTCCAGTCTCATTATGCCGGTGAAGCCAGCTTCTCCATCACCTTCCAGCCCCAGAGCGAGGCCCATTGCAAGGACGCCCTGCTGGGCGATATCGAACACGCCGCGGACGTCTTCGCCTTTGCCGACGACCAGGTGGCCGCGCTGGCTGCCGCCGGAGGACTGGACCCCATTGAGGACCCGGAGGGGATCCGCGCAGCGAACCTCTCCGCGGCGGTGGAGGCCGCCAGTGTGGGAAGCACGCTGTATGCGTATCCCCTGACGGCGGACAACGGGTACTTCCTGTATTACAACAAGGCTTATTTCAGCGAGGAGGACGTGCAGAGCCTGGACCGGATGCTGGAGATCGCGGCGGAGGCCCAGCGGCTGGTGACCATGGACTGGACCTCCGCCTGGTATGTCTACGCCTTTTTCGGCAACACCGGCCTGGAGGTGGGGCTCAATGACGACGGCCTCACCAACTACTGCACCTGGAACAGCACGGACGGCCCCATTTCCGGTGTGGACGTGGCCCGGTCCATGCGGTCCATCGGCGCCAGTCCGGGCTTTGCCAGCCGGACGGACGAGGAGTTCATGGCGGGCGTGCGGGACGGCACGGTCATCGCCGGCGTCAGCGGCGTATGGAACGCGGTGGCCATCCAGGAGGCGTGGGGCGCGAACGCCGGCGCCGCCAAGCTCCCCTCATATACCTGCAAGGGCAAGCCGGTGCAGATGGCCTCCTTCTCGGGCTGCAAGCTGATCGGTGTGAACGCATACTCCCAGTCCCCGGAGTGGGCGGCGCGCCTGGCCCGGTGGATCACCAGCGAGGAGAACCAGCGCCTTCGCTTCCAGCTGCGGGGCCAGGGCCCCTCCAACATCCAGGCCGCCAGCTCCCCGGAGGTCCAGGCCTCCCCAGCCATCGCGGCGCTGCTGGCGCAGTCGGAATTTTCCCAGCTCCAGCGGATCGGCGGAAAATTCTGGGACCCGGTGGCGGAATTCGCCGGGGCCTGCCTGGAGGGCGGGCCCTCCGGCGCGTCCCTCCAGTCCCAGCTGGACCGCATGGTGGAGGGCGTGACGGCGCGTTAGCGCGCGCCGCCTGCCGAACGCAGTTTTGAGGGAGGAAACATATGAAAAGCAAGCTTACATTGCAGCAGCGGCTCATCATGCCCATCCTTTTTCTGGGGCTGATCACCCTGCTGTCCAACGTCCTGGCGGCTGTCGGCATCAATAACGTCCACAGAAACGCGGGGACCATCGTAGACGAGTATATGGTCAGCGAGGCCCGGCTGGAGGACATCCGGCGCTCCGTCATGAACATCCACCGGCTGGCCCTCAGCCACATCGTGGCGGCGGACCATGCCACGATGATCGAGCTGGTCCAGGAGATCAAGGCGGAGGAGGCGGCCCTGGACGAAAAGCTGGCGGAGTATGAGCCCTTTATCTCCCAGGAGGACCGCCCGGTCTACCGCGCCCTGCTGGAGGACTACGACGCCTTCAAGCACGCCCTGATCGACCTGGTCTGCGCCAGCGCCGACAGCAGGACCCAGGCGGCCTACGCCGTCGCCAACGGGGATGTGGCCATCACCAGCGGCGCCGCGGAGGAGGGCCTCGACGCCCTCTCCGCCTCCGTCAGCGCCCAGGCGGAAGCGGCCCGGGGCCGCCTTGCGCGGGTCTATATCGTTTCCCTCATCACCAGCGCCGTGACCCTGATCATAAGCGTGTTCCTGGTGTGGGCGGCCCTGCGGATCATCCGGAAGCATGTCATCGCGCCGATCCGGGGCGCGATGGGCACCCTCCAGGACAGCTCCCAGCGCATCAGCGGCGTGGTGGGCGAGGTCCGCAGGCGGACCCGCACCTCCAGCGGCAGCGCCCAGGCCCTCTCCGGTCTGACCGAGCAGCTCTCCGCCGCCCTGGAGGAGATCGCCGGAAACACCGCCGCCATCACCGCCAGCGCCTCCGGCACCCAGAGCGACGCCGTGAGCATGGCGGAGGAGTGCGCCGCCATCACCGCCTACTCCGGCGAGATGCGGGGCCGGGCGGAACAGATGGAGCGCTCCGCCCGTCAGGAGATGGAAGAGGTCCGCCTCAAGACGGAGCAGATCCTGGAGCTGCTCAACCAGGCCATCCGCCAGAGCCGGAGCGTGGACCGGATCGGGACCCTGACCAAGGACATCCTGTCTATCTCCTCCTCCACGGACCTGATCGCCATCAACGCCTCCATCGAGGCCACCCGGGCCGGAACGGCGGGGAAGGGCTTTGCCGTGGTGGCCCAGGAGATCCGCCGCCTGGCCGACTCCTGCGCGGAGACCGCCAACCATATCCAGGAGGTCAGCGACGAGGTTACCGGCGCGGTGAACTATCTCTCCAACAGCGCTCAGGAGCTGGCGGACTACCTGGGGAAGGCCATCCTGACGCAGCTGGAGCGCTCCGTCCAGTCCGGGCAGCAGTATCAGAGCGACGCCGCGTACATCGAGCATTCCATGGAGAGCTTCAATCAACAGGCCGGCCGCCTGCGGACGGCCATGGCGGAGGTCGCCGCCTCCATCTCCGCCATCTCCGGCGCGGTGGACAACGCCGTCACTGGCGTTACCGGCGTCACCAGCAGCACCCGCGGCTTGGCGGGAGATATGGCGGGCATCACCGCCGGTATGGATACCAATCAGGAGATCGTCGGCGAACTGCGGCATCAGGTGGACATTTTCGCCAATCTGTAGTCCGGCTTTTTCTGGGAAAGTACATATTGCCGCTGCCGAAAGACATGAGAAAGGACCGCGCAGGAAGAAATACTCCTGCGCGGTCCTGAAAATTTGATTGGATGCGGTTCCTGCTTACCGGCCGCCCCGCTCCGCGCAGGCGTCCATGGCCAGCTTGACCGCGCCCATGACGCCCTGGTTGTCTCCCAAGCTCACGGGGACGATGTAGTTGTCCAGGTCGTCCAGGCCCTTGCCCTGGAGATAGCCGTGGAGCTGGCGGTGGACCTCCCGGCGCACCAGGGGGAGCATCTGGGGCTGGTGCATCACGCCGCCCCCCAGGATGATCCGCTCCGGGGAGAGGATCATGATATAGTCGCACACCGCCTGGGCGATATAGTAGGACTCCAGCTCCCACACCGCGTCGCAGGACGACAGCTCCTGGGCCTTCCGGCCCCAGCGGCGCTCAATGGCGGGACCGCTGGCCAGGCCCTCCAGGCAGTTGCCGTGGTAGGGGCACACCCCCTGCTCCAGGGGATCGTCGGGACGGCGGTCCATGAAGATATGGCCCGCCTCCGGGTGCATCATACCGTGGTGGGGCCTGCCATTGATAATGACGCCCATGCCTACGCCGGTGCCCACCGTGATATAGATGCTGGTGGACACGTCCCGGGTGCAGCCCCAGACGGCCTCCCCCAGGGCGGCGGCGTTCACGTCGGTATCAAAGCCCACGGGGATGCCCAGGGCCTGTTCGAAGCGCTGGACGATGGGAAAGTTCCGCCAGCTCAGCTTGGGGGTGGACAGGATCGAGCCGTAGGTGGGAGAGCTCCGGTCCAGGTCTACCGGGCCGAAGCAGCCGATCCCGATGCCGGCCAGCTCCTTCCCCTGAAAAAACGACAGCATCTCCGGCATGGTGTTTTCCGGAGTCCGGGTGGGCAGGCTGATCCGCTCCAGGATCTTTCCGTCCTCATTACCGATGGCGCACACCATCTTTGTGCCGCCCGCCTCCAGAGCGCCAAAGCAGGGCATATCATCAACTCCTTTTTTCCGAATCCTTAAAGAGATCGATCAACTGAGATTAAAGTAGCATGGCGGGAAGGGAACCTCAACTGCATAAACCACACTTTCCAGTGTGTAATTGATGGATTTCGTCCTTTTCATACTATATTTAACCCTATAAATACTTGCAGGACAGAGGCAGGTAGAAGGATAATAAAACTGCATAGCGGACATGCTGCACAGGCGGACTGGCCCTCCGGGCTGGTCCGCCTGTCTCGACGAGGAGGTGAGTCCCGTGAGGTACCGATTGATGATCGTGGACCCGGACCGGGGGATCTGCGAGAACATCCCCTATTTGCTGGACTGGAGCCAATACGGCGTCTCCGGCATCCTGACCGCCAATTCCTATGAGGAGGCCGTCAGCCGGGCCGTGGACTTCCAGCCCCACATCGCTCTGGTGGAGCTGGAGCTGGGGGACCGCCAGGGCTACGAGCTGGTCCGGCACCTGCGGGAAACGGGACTGGAGACCGTGTTCTGCACCATGGGTGACAAGGAGGACTTCCAGTGGGTGCAGCAGTCCATGCGGGCCGGGGCCCGGGACTATCTGCTCAAGCCCTTGGACACCAGCGAGCTGCGCTCCTTCCTGGAGCGGGCCGTGGTCCGGGAGCTGGGAGGGTCCCTGCCGGAACGGCCGGCGGTCCAGACGGGGCTGGACCCGGTGCTCCACACGGAGTACGGGAAGCTCTCCCGGATCACCAACAAGATCATCCTGATCGTAAAGAGCAACTACCGCCGGGGGCTTTCCCTGACCGGCATCGCGGAGATGCTGAACATGAGCAGCAAGTACATCGGCCGGGTCTTCCTCCAGGACACCGGGATGAAGTTCTCCGCCTACCTCACCGCCTACCGGATGATCCAGGCCCGGCGGCTCATCGAGAACTCCCAGGAGAAGATCTCCGTGGTGGCCAGCATGGTGGGCTACAGCCAATTGAACAATTTCTATGTGCATTTCAAGAACTACTTCCGCATCTCCCCCGGCGCGCTGCGGGACTATGGGGGAAGCCACCTGGACGAGCTTACCGGCGGCCTGGAGATCGAGGACGCCGGAGCCCTGTCCGAGGAGGCGGAAGGATTAAAATGAAAGAAGGAACGGATAACATGATGAAAAAGCGGTCATATTGGGCGGGCGTCGCCGCCCTGGCGCTGTCCCTGCTCCTGACGGGCTGCGGGATGGAGCTTTTAGACCCCGTGGACGGCGTGGACGGCGCCCCGGGGCTCTATCTGGAGGATGACGGCCCGGCCCTTGACGCCGTTGATGAGACGGACGGCCTCGATACCGCCGGAGACGAGGAGGACGGCGCGGCAGACCCCCTCCCCGGCGTCTCCGAGGAAGACCCCGGCACTACCGCCGGTGACGGGCAGCTCTACGAGGACCCCGTTGCCCTGGATGAGGACGGCACCTACAACAGCGCGGAGGATGTGTCCCTCTACCTTTACACTTACGGCCGTCTGCCGGAGAACTACATCACCAAGAACGAGGCCCGGGACCTGGGCTGGTCCGGCGGCTCGGTGGAAAAATACGCCCCGGGATGCGCCATCGGCGGGGACAAGTTCGGCAACCGGGAGGGCGTCCTGCCTGACGGGAAGTACCACGAGTGCGACATCGACACCATTGGCCAGGACAGCCGGGGGGCCAAACGGCTGGTCTACTCCGACGACGGACGGATCTACTACACCGAGGACCACTACGAGACCTTTACCCTGCTGTACGGGGAGGAATAGGGATGGAGACCATCGTCATTGACGGCAGTCAGATGCCGGACCGCCCGGCGGCCCACCAGCATCTGGCGGAGCGCCTGGCCTTCCCCGGCTATTACGGGCGGAACCTGGACGCCCTGTATGACCTGCTCACCGAGCGGACAGGTCCCGTGCGGCTGCTGGTGCGGCACCGGGAGGCGCTGCTGGACGGGCTGGGAGAATACGGCGGCGCACTGTGCCGGACTCTGGAGGACGCTGGACGGGCCAACCCGGGGCTGGAGGTCGTGTTCTCGGAGGATTGACATATACCAAAATGGGATATTTTGAATATACCATAGTGGGATAATATTGTCAAGGGTGATTTTATTGAGACTCAAGGAGCTGCGCAGGTCACGGCGCATCACACAGCTGAAGCTGGCCATGGACCTGAACCTGACGCAGAACACCGTCAGCCGGTACGAGACCGGAGAGCGGGAGCCGGGGATCGCGGAGCTGGTGCGGATCGCGGACTACTTCCATATTTCCGTGGACTACCTGCTGGAGCGCACCGACAACCCGGAGATGAATCTGTAAACAGCGTAAACAGGCGAGGAGCGTGCCGGATGCCGGGGCGCTCCTCCTCTGCCGTCTGCGCCGGGTGCGCGGGTGAAAAATATGGGCGGGACATGGATGAAAAAACGATTGTCAACGGCGGATATATATGGTAAGATAAGGAAAAGATTTTTTGCGCGTGCAGGAATCTTATTTTTGTGAGAGAGGGTGAATCGATTGGCAGGGCAGATCCACAATATGATCCAGACCGTTATTACACAGAAGGCCAAGGGGAACGTCGTCATTGCGAACTCCATACGGACCAAGATGTACCTGAAGGGGGTCGCCGTGGATAAGTTCACGGCGCTGTCTCCCGACGATCCGGCGATCATGCAGAAGGTCCGGGAGATCGCCAGGGAATTTGGCGTTATTGTTTGATGTATTTGAAAATTTATTGTAAAGGCGGGATAAACATTGGCAATTAAAACACTTTCCATCAAGGGAACGGACAGCCGGGACGTGGCCCGGCAGGCCAAGGAGGCCCTGGCGGAGTTTCAGCCGAAGCTGCTGCTGTTCTTCGCCTCCAGTACTTATGAAAGCCCTGAGGCTGCCCTGAAGGAGGCCTTCCCCAACACCGAGATCATCGGTTCCTCCTCTCACAGCGAGTATTGCAACGACAGCTATACCAGCGGTTCCGTCAGCGTCATGGCCATGGATGCCGGCAGCGTTGAGGACGTCTGTGTGCGGGTCGTGGAGAACATCGGCGCCGAGCCGGACCTGCGGGAAGTCCTGGACGGGATGCACGCCTATTTCGGCGGCGTGGAGGAGATCCTCGCCAACTATGAGCGCTATGTGGGCGTGGTCCTGTTTGAGTCCAGCGCGAAGGCGGAAGAGATCTTCATGGACCGCCTGGGCACGGTGACCGACCTCCTCTTTGTGGGCGGCTCCTCCTCCGCGGCGGACGCGGGCCAGTCCCTGGTCTACGCCAACGGCCGGAGCTACAGCGGCGCGGCGGTGCTGGCCATTCTGAAGACGGTCAACGGCTACGACGTGCTGAAGACCCAGAGCGCCCACATCTTCTCGGAGCGCAAGCTGGAGGTCACCAAGTCCGACCTGCGCAGCCGCATCCTCTATGAATTTGACCATCGTCCCTGCGGCGAGGTGTACGCGGAGGTCCTGGGCATCGGACAGGACGAGATCCAGAACTACTTCGTGTGCAACCCCCTGGGCGTCGTGGCCGGTGAGGAGATCTTTGTCCGTACCTTCAACCAGATCCAGGACGGCGGCATCACCCTCCACTGCGGTCTGCCGGAGGGCACGGAGATCAACGTCCTGAAGATCGGCAACATCGTGGACGATACCAAGAAGGCGCTGGACGAGGCGATCCGGACCCCGCCCGCCGGTGTGATCAACTTCAACTGTCTGTACCGCACCCTGGAGATCCTCAACGAGGACCAGGTGGAGCCCTACTGCGCCCTGTTCGGCCGGTATCCCAGCATCGGCTTCTCCACCAACGGCGAGGCGTTTTTGGGACATATCAACGAAACCTCCACCATCCTGGTGATTAAGTAATCCCCGGCCGCTGTTACAGCCGCCAAGAGGCAGCACATTGCAGAATGTGCTGCCTCTTTTTCTGCTTTTCAGAAGTAGAAAAGCTCCTCGAATTTTTTGTCCAGGGCGATACACAGCACCAGGGCCAGCTTGGCGGTGGGATTGAACTGCCCGGTCTCGATGGAGCTGATGGTGTTGCGGCTCACGCCTACCAGCTCCGCCAGGGCGGATTGGGAGAGGTCCCGCTCCATCCGGACCTCCCTGAGGCGGTTTTTCAGGATCAGTTTGCCGTCCATCACGGCGCTCCTGCGAAAAAGCGGTACAGGAAAAACAGCGTCATCAGGGTGCAGAGGGACGCCCAGAGGATATCAAACTTCTTCCTGCTCTTTGCCTTTATCAGGCGATAGAAAAAACCTGCCGCGCTCATTCCTGTCACCAGGGCCAGAATGTCAGAAGCGTTCTGGCCCCGGAGGACCTTGACGGTAAACAGCACCAGCCCCAGCAGCAGGCCGAAGCCAAAGGCGGCAGAGTCCTCCCGCAGGCGCAGATCCCGCTCGCGCTCGTCCATATAGGCGGCGGCATGTTCCGCCCGGCTCTTCGCCAGGATATCGTCTTTGTTCATAATAGACCTCCTTTTGCAAAGTAAACTTGTCAGACCTTATGATAACACTGCCAAGTTTACTTGTCAAGTGCTTTTTGAGGTCCCGGGGGATGGCGCTTTATGCGGTGTCCATATGGAAAACCATTCGCAAATAAGGGCTTGACGAATCAGGAAAAATACGTTAAAATAAGGGCTGTAACTATTTGTAACCCTTCGCACCGCTTTGTAACTATCGGAGGATTCTTGTAATGGTCCAAAAGAACGCCAAGAAAAAGGTCGATAAAAAAGCCTCTTCCAAAGAAACACCGGCTAAAGCCGCCGCCGTTAAGGCAAAACATATTGCACCCCAGCCCGCCAGAGCGCTCAGGGCTCCCGTTGGCCGGATCAACCGCCGGTTCCCGGAGTCCAGCAGCGCCTCCCGCCAGCTCCAGCTGTTGCTGGCCGGAAGTATGCCCCTGCTGCGGCAGAAGGTCCGCGGCGCCGCCTATCAGCTCCGCTCCTTCTTTTCCACCCTGGCCCTCAAGATCAAGACGAGGCAGGCGGGGAACGATCACCGCTTCATCCAGTCGGCGGTGTTCATTGCCGCCAGTCTGCTGCTGACCATCTTTGCCGCCAACCGGGTGCTCTATACCACCGCCACCACCCTGTTCTTCGAGGGCAAGGAACTGGGCACCGTGGCCAGCGAGGCGGAGGCCCAGGCCGCCGTGGAGAATGTAGAGTCCTCTATCTCCCGGATGCTGGGCAGCCGCTACAGCCTGTCTCCGGAGAGCCTGTCCTACACCACCGGCGTAGCCTATCGCGGCGCTCTGGTGGAGGAGGCCGATCTGGAGGAGGCCCTCAGCCAGTCACTGCGGGTGGTGGAGCATGGCTATGCTCTGTATGTCAACGGAGATTTTATCGGCGCTACCCAGACCGAGGGCGCGCTGGATGAGCTCATGGCCCAGGTGGCTACCCCCTACCGCAATGAGAACACCGTGTCCATCGACTTCGTGGAGGAGTGGGAGATCCGGGAGTGCGACCTGCCCCTGGAGGACTTCACCAATCTGGCGGACGTGGCCCTGCTGCTCAACAGCGTCAAGGCCGGAGAGCAGACCTACACCGTGGAGGCCGGGGACTGCTGGTCCGTCATCGCTGAGGACCACAACATGACCAGCCAGGATCTGCTGCGCATGAATCCCGGCTATGATATCGATAAGCTCCAGATCGGAGACGTTCTGGTCACCAGCCAGCAGGTCCCCTATCTCACCGTCCGCGCCACCCAGATGGAATACTACGTGGCTGACATCCCCTATGAGATCGAATACGTGGACGACAACACCATGTGGGAGGGCGACACCCGGATCATCACCAAGGGAGCCTACGGCACCGCCGACACCGTGGCCCGTGTCACCTACGAGGGCGTAAACGAGGTGGAGCGCGTCATCGAGTCCCAGACCACCATTACCGAGCCGGTCACCGAGGTCCAGGCCCGCGGCACCCTGGAGCGTCCCAGCTGGGCGCCCACCGGTTCCTTCCGCTGGCCCACCAGCGGGTCCATCACCTCTAAGTATGGTTACCGCAACATCTTCGGAGGGTCCTCTTTCCACGGCGGTATTGACATCGCCAATTCCTACGGTACCGACATCGTGGCCGCCGACGGCGGCGTGGTGTGCTACGCGGGCTGGATGAGCGGCTATGGCTACCTGGTCCAGATCGACCACCAGAACGGCTACGTCACCTACTACGGCCACAACAGCAGCCTCCTGGTCAGCGTGGGCGACAAGGTCTTCAAGGGCCAGCACATCGCGGAGATGGGCTCCACCGGCCGGAGCACCGGCAACCACTGCCACTTCGAGGTCCGCGTCAACGGTGAGCGGACGAACCCAATGAACCTGCTTCCCTGAGTTTGAAGACGCTTCGGCGGCCCCCGGCTTTCTTGCCGGGGGCCGCTTTGTCAGGGAAATCAATTTCGTGTCTGTAGGGCGCTATTTTCTCAAAAATGGATTTCCCTGCCGCTTTGCGATTCTTCCTTGACAAATCCCAAATCCATGTTATAATACTTCTATCCAAAAGCAATATAAAGACAAACCCTTGCGCCATAAAACAAACGCATTGATGGGGAAAAAGCGGATCTGCTCCCGATCCAGAGAGCCGGCGGCTGGTGTGAGCCGGCAGAGGGACGTTTCGCGTCAGTCGCCCCGGAGCGGCCGGTCTGAACAGGGCAGATGCCTTCAGTAGGACGGACGGTACCCGACCGTTACCCTGGGGTGTGATGTCAGTCACGCTGAGAGGCCGCCTCCGGCGGCAAGAAGAGTGGTACCGCAAGATCATTAGGAACGATGATCCTGTCTCTTTGTTAGGAAAAGAGGCGGGGTCTTATTTTTTACCCAGAGAAAGGATGATGAAACGTGAAATTGACCGGCGCGGACATCGTTGTCCGGACCCTGCTGGAGCAGGGCGTCACCACCGTCTTCGGCTACCCCGGCGGGCAGGTGATCCATATCTACGACGCCCTCTATAAGTACCAGGACGAGCTGCGGCACGTCCTCACCGCCCACGAGCAGGGGGCCGCCCATGCCGCCGACGGCTGGGCCAGGGCCACCGGGAAGCCCGGCGTGGTCATCGCCACCT
>ERZ779629.844-NODE-844-length-11546-cov-6.035593_pt1 | contig 11546 bp, 9 predicted proteins | sample MGYA00514192_ERZ779629 | MGnify/ENA primary metagenome ERZ779629 (study PRJEB29562, sample SAMEA4376709) | mouse gut metagenome | isolation source: Cecum | study: EMG produced TPA metagenomics assembly of the A DSS colitis mouse model was used to assess the... | reverse complement strand
GCCTTAGCGAGCACCTTTAATACGGCGGCAGTTACACAGAATTATTTACAGGGTCCAATAAAATTATATTTAGACTGTTTAATTTAGCTTCTAAAATGGTGTTATTTATATTTCTTTGTAACATTGAAATGCTATCATTTTAATAACTATTCTGTATTATTTGCTTTTGTATTTCCTACTTGATGCGAAAAATTCCGAAAATCTTTATCCAGTTTTATCTTGTTAAAAATCATCTCCCCATAATAAACCCCATTAACCTGCGTCTTAACCAATAAATACCCACGAAACTTCTTAAACAGTTTCATATCCGGTTTAAAATCGGCCTGCCAGAACTGGTGCAAATGCCCTTGATACGTCAAGCCTTTGATGTCGTACAGGGCATTGCCCATCACTTTGAGTGGTTTGTTATGAATCAGCGCAGAGATCCCCGCCGTACTGTTAATCGTCACTACCGCTTTTGCATGGCGTAATAATTCCGGCATCGGGAGATCGTGCACATAAATGACTCGCTCATCTAAGCCATATTCCTTACTCAATCGCTTAATTAATGGTCGATAGAGTCTGTGACCACGATCCATCGGATGATGTTTGATCACCAAATAACTGTCTTTTGGCGCTTTACGCGAAAATGAGTACATGACTTCATTAATATAATCTCGCACATCGTTATAATTGCTGTGGTTACGAATCTGGCTATCGTTATACACCTGCAAAACGGCAAGATAATAACGCTGATCCAGCTCATTCATTAACCGCGGCAATACTTTACGCTGTGTTACCTTGTAAAGTTGCTTGCGCCAGTACGCACGAACCCAGCAACGAGCTTCATACCAGGGGGAAAATGATTTGTGGTGGCGGTAGCGAGGGAACTCATGACGGTAATGCCAGCCCATCAGGTAATACCACATCGCATGGCCAATGCGTTTCATCGTTGAAGGTTTTAAGTTCTCAACGTGCGGCGCAGGCATATCTGGTAACTTACGATAAAAATCCGGATCGCGCGGTAGCGATGAATATGCGTTTACTCCGCCTTCTTCAACGGTAATAAATTGCGGGCGTAAATATCCTTCCTCAAATGCCAGAAAGCGGATCCCTTTCGACGTTGCCCAGCGTTTTGCTTCTTTATGCAATGGGCGGCAGTCACCAAAGCAGAGGATGGTATCAAAGTCATATTGCCGGTGGAGATCTCGCAACCAACCGGGGAACTCTTTCGGCGTTTGGTAGTAAGCCAGGTATTGTCGATTGCGGCAGTAAAAACGATCACCACCGTTGAATACAACATTCACAGCGTTACGGCCTAATGACTCTAACCATTCGGCAACGTCGTTGAAAAAAGGTCCCATCGGTCCCTGCAATAGCAGATATTTTTTACCCGATAATAAAATAGTTAGTGCGTTGCCTTGCATAAATAATCTGTGTAATAGTCAACTATGAAATTGTTTAGCCAAATCTGACCTTGCAGAACATAATTAATTTGCGGCAATAGCGTATTACCCGCCCCGCTTTTTTTCGGGTAATAAACATCGGCTTACGCGGCGTCTGGATTAAATATTCCGCAGCTTCCTCAACCGTAATAGGCTGTAGCCGTGTTGGGTGAATATATGTTGGGTAAACAATCAACGCCTGATAGATCAAGTCTGCTATCGTTAATCTGCGCTCGCGGCGCGGGCAATGATGTTCATCAACGGTTAAACCCCAACCGGCATAGAAGGGCAGGCCGTAACAATGAACTTGCTTGCCATGTAATAACGCTTCAAACCCGGACAATGATGTCATGGTGTGCACTTCATCTGCGCGCTGGATGCATTGAATAATATCTGCGTCCAGTGCCTGATAATCAGCGAGTTCAGCAATTAGTTCTGCCGGAATATTGCCCTTGCGATTCCCCACCAGTACATCCGGGTGCGGTTTATAAATAATGTAAGCGTGCGGATTGCGCTCGCGTACTGTGCGTAATAACTCAAGGTTGCTCTTAATCGAGACAGTGCCTGTTTTAATTGAGGCATCGTCTTCTACCTGACCCGGCACCAGGATAACTTTTTTACCTTTGGCTTCGGCTGGCAGAGAGAAATCAGCCCCCAGGTTGTATTTGCTCAGTTTGCTTTCAACCAGTCGCTGGCGTAATTTTTCAGCTCGCATCTGCTGCGCCAGCGTTAACTGGCTGTGATTAAGCAGCACTTCCAGGTCGCAGGGGCGCGTGGCGTCATAGTAGATCCCGCGTTTATCCAGGACCAACGATAGCGGCGGCAAAAGGTCAGAGCCAAGTCCGGATGAACGCAGAAAACCATCTTCCATTCGCCATAACGGCAGTGATTTTTGTTGCGCTTCGGCTAGCCATTGCTGTTCTCCCTTTACACCCCATACCACGCAAGCCGTCGCCGCAGTACAACGGCGTGAATAACTCAGTCTGTTTGTTGCGGTACGCAAGAAAGGTTTCAGGATTGCCGACTTCCACAGCGTTAAGCCTGGCGCCCATAAATAGCCATTACGCTGTTGCTGATGGTTGCGCTGTAATTGCAGCCATTGCAGTACGGTAAACAGATCGCTTGCGGCCCCCGTGAGCGGGTCGATATAGCGACAGTAACGCAGGTATGCTGCGGCAAAAAGTTCTTCCAGCGTGGCAGAACCGCGTCGGGCAGATAACAAAGCAGACTGCGGATGGCGATCGTCGGTTAAGCCCCAGCCTGCATACCAGGGCTGGCCGAAACATGTTACTGGTTTTCCTGCCAGCAAGGCTTCAAAGCCGTATTGGGAGGTCACGACGTAAACCCGGGAAATGTGTCGCAACAGCGACTGCGGGCTGACATTCTCGGCAATCAAACGTACTCGTTGCGTGGCACGCAGATCAGCGAAATAACCTGTTTTCTTTCCTTCCAGGACATCCGGATGCACTTTCACCCAAATTTCGGCTTGAGGATTTTCCGCCATCGCAGCTTCTAGCATGGCAGCAAACTCATGCGGGCCAGCATTGCCATACGTCACGGACATGTCATTAAATGTCTGATCGACAACCAGAACGATGTCTGCACGTTCTGACTCATCAGCCACAAATGCAGGTGCCAGGTTATATTTCGACAAATCCCCGGTCACGATGGTGTGCATCGCTTCTCTGGCCTGGCTTATCAGAGCTGTATTTCCGGCTTTATCCTGTACCAGTTTCTCCAGTGCCGAAGGTTTGCTGGCATCGTAGTAAATGCCGCAATCATCCACCACCAGAGAAAGCGGCGGCGCGCCATTGACGCCAAGATCCAGCGAACGCACAAATCCATCTTCCAGATGGATGATGGGTTTTCCCGCTGCTTTAGCGATGGCGGCTGGTTTCGCCGCGCTGGGGCGATGTCCCCACACGGCGATAGCATCGACGTTTTGCGGAACAGGACGCAGTAGAGAAAGTTTCTGGCACGGTTGCGCCAGAAATTTCTCCAGATGCGGAATACGCCAGATGCCAGGCGAGTAAATGCCAATCATGCGTTTTCAGCCAGTTCCTGTGCCATCAGGGCGCGCACTTTTTCCAGGCATGCTGGGGTGTCGCCGCCCGGACCGGTTGCGGCAACCTCAAATGTGCGGATGTTGATCCCCGCGTTCATCAACCGTAGCTGCTCCAGTGATTCCGCCTGCTCCGGCATGGACTCCGGTAACTGGCTGTAGTTTTGCAGCACATCGCGACGATAAGCGTAAATACCAACGTGTTTCAGGTAGCGCGCTTTTTCAGCATTACGCGGATACGGAATCGGCGAACGGCTGAAATAAAGCGCATCCTGGTGGGTATTTACCACCACTTTTACCGTGCTTGGCTCGGTCGCTTCTTCGGCAGAAATCGCGTGGCATAGCGTTGCCACTGGCAATGCGGGGTCATCACGCATTCCTTGTAACAGCGTTTCTACATCCCGCGGGCGAATCATTGGTTCGTCGCCCTGCAGGTTAATGTAGATATCTGCCTCGACTTTATGCATCACCTCGACCAGACGATCGGTGCCGGATTCATGATCGTTGCGCGTCATGATGGCTTTCCCGCCAAATGCCTGCACGGCCTTTTCAACACGCTGATCGTCTGTTGCCACCCAAACTTCCGCAACGCCCGCCACCTGTAACGCACGCTCGTAAACATGCTGGATCATCGGTTTACCAACAATATCGAGCAGTGGCTTACCCGGCAGGCGCGATGAGCCATAACGAGCCGGAATGACAATAACTGCTTTGCTCATTTCAACTCCTTACAAAGACAGAATCACTTTTGCGCCCACCGCCAGCTGATAGAGGATGGTGGAAATACCACGGGTAACTTCAATGTTTTTCGATTCATATTTCGGCAGAACCATAATCTCATCGCCCGGTTTGAGTGAATCCACATCTTCTGCGTTGACGGCTGCACCGTTCTGACGAATGACGATAATTCTGGCGTTACCCGATTTCTGCGTCAGGCCACCACATTTCTCGATGTAATCCTCGGTGGTCATACCCTTCTGCCAGCTCACCGCGTTCGGGAACAGCACTTCGCCATGAACCATAACCAGCGATGTTTTCTCCGGAATATTGATGACGTCGCCATCTTCAAGCAGAACAGAATCAATATTGGATTCGTTGAGGATCACTTCACCTTTCGGAACAACGGTGCGTGCTTTCGCCACAAAGCGGCTGATCAGTTGTGCTTCCTGCATTCGCAGGCTGGCTTCTTCTTTGGTGGATGACTGGGCAGAAAGTGATGCTTCCTCCAGCTTTTGCAGCGAGAGATTCAGCATCTCTTTCTGACGCTGAGCCACTGATGGGCGATAAAGCTGAACTGCGTTCATCTGCGACATGCTGTTCGGGCGGACTTTTTCCAGAACCGCACGCATAGTGGAACCATAAGGCAGTACCATGGCATGTTCACCGGAGTGTGCGCCTTCAACCCGCACCTGAATGGTGCCGGCATAGCGGTCAGTGCTCACGATTAAGGTATCGCCATTTTGCAACATACGGCCTGGCGCAGAACTGATCGGATAGTATTCGCTGCGTTTTTGCAGCCCCTGTTTACGCATAATCGTAATGTGAGTCGCGCCAGGCTTAGGGCGCGCCCAGCTCAACGCTTCCGTTACGGGAATGCTGCTTTCGCGGAACTCAAAGTCGTAGCTGTTAAAGACATCGCCCTGAACGCTGAAAGTATGCTGACGCGGCCCGACGATGATGGTGTCACCATCGGCGAACTGCGAAAGCCCCAGTTTGCCGTTCAGCAGGAAGTCGTACAGGTTGACGTTGGAGCGCACGCGGTTACCGCGCTTGACCACAATATCAACGTAACTTCCGCGCTCTGGATCAACGCCGCCAGCCTTGATCAGATAATTGAGTAACGAATCAGACGTCACACCGCCATACAGACCAGGATTACGCACAAATCCGGTCACGTACACTTTTACTGGCTGCGCCTGTAATAAGGAGGCGTAGACGTTGACGTTGGACTGGTACACTTCTTTCACTTTGGATGTGACCAGGGCATTTAGCTGACTATTACTGACGCCAGCAACTTTCACCGGACCAACGTTCGGCAGGAAAATATTACCTTTGGGATCAACCTGTAACGCACCATCAAAGGTGAACGCACCCCACAAGCGAACCTGAATACTATCACCCGGATTCAGAATATAGTCAGGGTTGAATCCTACCGTCGCACCGCTATCCGCGCTGGTGCCGTTGAAAAGTTGAGCACCAAACATACGGCTCATTACCACCGGCGGTGCGGGCGGTGGGGTATTGTCGAAGCCGCTCATGTTTTGCGTATCCGACTGTTGCCCGTTCAGAATACCGGTAAGCGGCGCGGCTCCTGTCAGGTTTGGGTCAGCGTTAATATCAATGGCCGCGCTGGCCTGCGCCGCGTGACAGGCGGCAATCAGTAAAATTGATTTAAATAATTTCATCACAAACTCATTCAGCGACAGCGTTAGTCTCGGTGATCTTCAATAACAGCCAGCAACAGTTTCAGGGTGCCGAACAGCAGGCAGCACACCAGTAACCAGCAGGCGATCAAATAAGGGATATTTGGAAAAGACGATTCCTGCGGCAACTGTGGCGAACTGATCACTGACAGCACCTTGAGCTTACGAGCCGCTTCTACACGGGTCTTTTCAATGGAGGTCAGGGTCAGTTTGTACAGCTCGGTGTTGAACTCTACTTTTGATTTGATTTCTTCAAAATCCACCGCCATACGGTTTAGCTTGTCACCCTGCGGCGCTGTGATTTTGCTTTTTTCTTCGTCAATTTGTGCCTGCAATGACTGAATCGCATTACGCGCACTCACAACTTGCGGGGCGTCCTCACGCAGATACGTCAGCAAGTTCCGCAGGTCCGCTTCCATCTGGATCTTCTGGCCCATCAGCGTATTCACTAACGTGCTCGCCGCCTGTGCCTGTGCCTGTGGATCCAGAACGTTGTTGTTGTCCTGATAAGAGAGCAATTCCGCTTTGCTGGCGTCCAGACGCTGGCGTGCCTTTTCCATCTCCGTTTCTGCAAAGGCAAGCTGGTCACGCGCGATGCGATGTGACATCTCATTGATAAAGCGCTCTGACTCTTTCAGCACGGTCTGGTTAAACTTAAGCGCAAACTCCGGGCTAAAGCCCTGCGTCTGAATATTCAGTAATCCGGTTTTATCGTCATACGAGACGTTGATACGGTCCTTGTAGTACTTCAGGAAGCCTTCTGCGGTTTCATCCTTGCTAAGATGATTAAGAAAATCGAGCCCGCTGTGGCTAAACGCTTCACGAAAATTTAGTTGCTTATCCAGCGCCGCCAGCATATCCGGCGAGTTGATGTACTCTTTCAGATACAACGCATCTTCTGCGGAACTGGGGTTAGAGGCACCCAGAAGCAGACCAAAATTCAGGCTGCCGCTGTTTAAATCATCCGAGCGTTTAATGGCGACTTTCGACTCGCTCATATAGCGAGGCTGGCTGAAGATAGCCAGATAGATCAGCAGCACCGCCATCGGTGCCAGAATGATGATTTTCGCCAGGTGTTTTTGGATATCTGCCAGTGAGATGGCAGACAGACGAGCACGCATCCAGGATACGGCAGACTTCACTTTTATCAACATGTAACGATTATCAAAGTTTCAGTGGGGCGCAAACTCAATGAGAGACTAACCTCTCGCACCCCGTTGCTTAATTAGTCGAAAATGCGCACAAGGCCAGTGACTTTATTTGCCTTGTTGGTCACCAATAACGTTGAGACGCGGTGCTTTTGCATTTTTTCTTCCGCTTCAATGATCATGGTGTCTTCCGGTAGCGTCAGCGGTTCACGTGTCATCATCTGCGCAGCCGTGGCGAATGTCAGAGAATCCTCTTTTTCCATAAAGCGACGCAGGTCACCGTCGGTGATAATGCCCGCTAGCCCACCTTCTGCGTCTTCTACCATCACCATTCCCTGGCATCCGCTGGTGATACGTTGAATCACGGTTTTAAATGACGCATCCAGCTGCACCGCAGGAACATCATGCTGCATGACATCAGCAACGCGGGTCAGCAGGCGACGACCTAATGAACCGCCCGGGTGATAGCGCGCAAAATCATTCGGCATAAATTTGCGTTGGTGGATCATGGCAATCGCCAGCGCATCGCCGATCGCCATCGTCAGCGTGGTAGACGTTGTTGGTGCAAGATTATTCGGGCAGGTTTCATTCGCCATGTGGAGTTCCAGCACGGCATCAGCATTTTTCGCCAGCGTGGAATTTCCATTATTGGTAATGGCGATAATTCGGTTGCCGAAATTTTTCAGTGAAGGAACTAGCTTGAGGATTTCATCCGTTTCACCGCTGGCAGAAATAAGGATCAGAAGATCGTAAGGCGTAATCATGCCCAGATCGCCATGGAAAGCTTCTGCAGGATGAATAAAGAAACTAGGCGTACCCGTAGAGGCCAGCGTCGCTGACATTTTACGACCGACATGCCCTGATTTACCCATTCCCGAAAGAATAACGTGCCCTTTACAGTTCATTATCAAATTAAGGACACGCTGGTACTGCCCGGAATCCAGTTGTTTAGACAAGTTTTGTAATGCTGCGCCTTGTTCTGCCAGAGTCTGGCGAACAGAGGTAATTAGATATGGATCGATAGTACTGCTCTGGTCATCAGGTAAATGTCTTTCAGACATATCAGCTCCTTTGCACGGAAATAATGCCACAGTCACAACAAACCCGAACCCACTATAATTTATTTATGCTAAATCAATGGGTTGTAACAAAATTTTTAATGAATATAAAACCATGGTCAGTCCCTGCTTATATGCAGGACTTATCACCTTCTTATTAAGTCGCAATGTCTCATGGAGGTGCGAAGATGCTGCAATATTACAGGCGAGAAGGGGAACCAAATTTTGCCCACCTATTTAACACACCCCTACATTATGAACAAGGAATTTAGGATTTTTATCATTTATTAAAATGTTTCCTACTTGACTATTAAACCAAAAAACAATTTATCAATTGATTATTTCCTTGTAAAAAAAGAACGTATGACCATGTTATTAATAAATAAAACACGTAAATAATGGTGATGTTGTTTTGTGATTAACTATTTAAGTGCGGCATAATAAACAGGTTGACAATTTCTATGTAAAGAAGAGGAAAATAATAAAATTTTAGCGGTGACTATTGAATGATATGATAGTTATGATGTTGATTATTTCTGGTAATGAATGCGGAATTAAATCTGGCCGGATTGTATTTTTGCTATATCTATTTTTCAGGAGATTATTATTAAATAGAAAAATAACAATGGTGATTATCTCTGGTTGAGCTGGAGTCACGTATGCCAGCGAGTGCTTTCTTCCGGGCCTTCCTTCACTTCAGAGAAAGAGCCTATGGAAAAGAGGCAATCATCAGGCTCTTTTTGAGTCATATGCGCCGATAATCAACTGTCTTGAACGTAAAAATTATGGAGCAACATGATGCTGCGATTCATTTCACTCTTCGTTCTTTCTGAGCATTGCGTTCAGGATGGTCAGCAATTTACGCATACAGTCAACCAGCGCCACTTTTTTGGTTTTTCCGGCTGCTGGCAGATGCATGTAAAACGCCTTTATCACCGGATTAAACCAGGTTACCACAAGCGCTGCCATGTGCAGGGCTGCTCTTGCCTCCGTACGCGCACTGGCGTCGTTCGGCCAGCAGATATGTGTGGGATAACAGGGATGTTATGTGAACTGAACTGTGTTTTGTTAGCGGGGGATGTTTATTGATGATTCGGGAGTGTTTAAGACCTGATGGCGTTATGCTCCCAAGTTTATTTTATATAAAGATCCAAAAGCAAAAACCCGCCTTGTGGGCGGGTTCTTTAGAATAGTGGTGCCGGACTCGGAATCGAACCAAGGACACGGGGATTTTCAATCCCCTGCTCTACCGACTGAGCTATCCGGGCAACGGGGCGCATTAAACCTGATTCGCCTCGTCTCGTCAATCAAATTTCTTCAATTTAGTGCAGACTGCACAATCTATCATCACTTTGCCGCTATTGCACGCATTGTCAGGCAAACCAGGCGGTCCAGGCGGCGGAAAGCGGCATTGCCAGAAGGAGTGCTGGAAGCATGTTGACCACCGGGAACATTTTAATGCCACAGATGCGTAATCCGGTTGCCAGCAGCAATAAACCGCCTACGGCGCTGAAGTCTGCCATCATCGACGGTGTGGTCAGCGGTAATATCAGCGCGGCAGCCCACGCCAGTGTTAACTGGATGATCAGTAATGGAATGCTAATCACCGACACCGCAATACCCAGCGAGCAGGCGAAGATCATCGCCGTAAAGAAATCAAGAAATGACTTGGCGATTAAAATACTCGGATCGCCGGTCATCCCTTCGTTCATCGCCCCGAAGATTCCGGTGCCGCTGGCGCAAAACAGGACAATAATCGCGACAAAATTCTGAATAAAAGATTCATGCGCTGGCTTCTTACGCGAGTGGTGAAACAGATTATGCGCTTTGGCGACCACTGTATTGACGCCTTTTTCCAGCAGACAAATTTCGCCGATTAATGCTCCGAGTAAGGTTGCTAAAACCATCGCCGGAAGGTTGGCGCATTTCACCACCAGTAAAATACCAATCCCCAGCGATGCCAGACCAAAAATTGATGTCATGGAGACGCGGATACGTTCCGGTAAGCGTTGGCTAAGAAGTGCGCCGAAAACGCCACCCAGTAAGACTGCACTTGCGTTGATAAAAGGGCCGATGACCACAAGAGTTCCTGTTAGCTGTATTGTTTGATTTTCTTATTATGAACTTTTGGCGCCGTCGATGGCTTGTTTGTTCGCAAAGTCCTGGCTTGCACGCTTTAGCGAAAGGTGCCATGATTGCGCGAATTTTCTCCTCTCTGTACGGAGTTTGCCCGATGCACGCCACCTCCTTACATTCTCTCGCTTATCGCCGTTTCGCGCGAAACTCTTCTCTTTTTATGCTACTGCTCATGCGGTGAAGTTAACGCACGCTCACTGCAGGACAACAGTAAAATCAGAGCGTTTCTGCTTTTACTGATGTCTGGCGGTCGGAGCTGGTGACCAGTTTGACCCATATCTCATGGGGCAGGGTTTTCCTCCTTGTCCGGTATTCTTACTTCCCCTAAACGGGTTTTGCGCTTATGAAATCAATGAATATTGCCGCCAGTAGTGAACTGGTATCCCGACTTTCTACTCATCGCCGCGTGGTGGCGTTGGGAGATACTGATTTTACGGACGTCGCGGCAGTCGTCATTACCGCTGCGGATAGTCGCAGTGGCATTCTTGCATTGCTTAAGCGCACCGGTTTTCATCTACCGGTGTTTTTGTATTCCGAACATGCTGTTGAATTACCTGCGGGCGTTACGGCGGTAATCAACGGCAACGAGCAGCAGTGGCTGGAGCTGGAATCCGCAGCCTGTCAGTATGAAGAGAATTTGCTGCCACCGTTTTATGACACGCTGACGCAGTACGTTGAGATGGGTAATAGCACCTTTGCTTGCCCTGGACATCAACATGGTGCGTTCTTTAAAAAGCATCCTGCCGGACGCCATTTTTACGATTTCTTTGGCGAGAACATCTTTCGCGCCGATATGTGTAACGCTGACGTAAAATTGGGCGATCTGCTTATTCATGAAGGATCGGCGAAAGATGCGCAGAAATTTGCAGCCAAAGTCTTTCATGCCGATAAAACCTATTTTGTGCTGAACGGCACATCGGCAGCGAATAAAGTGGTGACGAATGCGCTGTTAACGCGTGGCGATCTGGTGCTCTTCGACCGTAACAACCATAAGTCGAATCATCATGGCGCGTTGATTCAGGCGGGGGCGACACCGGTCTATCTGGAAGCTTCACGTAACCCGTTTGGTTTCATTGGCGGTATTGATGCGCACTGTTTTAATGAAGAGTATCTGCGCCAGCAAATTCGCGACGTTGCGCCAGAAAAAGCCGACCTGCCGCGCCCGTTTCGCCTGGCGATTATTCAGCTGGGACCCTATTACGGCACTGTCTATAACGCCCGTCAGGTGATCGATACCGTTGGGCATCTGTGTGATTACATTCTGTGTGATTCCGCGTGGGTAGGTTAGGATCAGT
>ERZ779629.842-NODE-842-length-11561-cov-7.955154_pt1 | contig 11561 bp, 8 predicted proteins | sample MGYA00514192_ERZ779629 | MGnify/ENA primary metagenome ERZ779629 (study PRJEB29562, sample SAMEA4376709) | mouse gut metagenome | isolation source: Cecum | study: EMG produced TPA metagenomics assembly of the A DSS colitis mouse model was used to assess the... | reverse complement strand
GCACTCCATCAAGGGCGGCATGGCCAACTGCCAGAGCGAGATGAAGAAGGCCGTGGCCTGCGGCTACTGGAACCTGTTCCGGTACAATCCCGCCAACCGGGCCGAGGGCAAGAATCCCTTCACCCTGGACTCCAAGGCTCCCGCCGGAGGCTATCAGGAGTTCCTGCTGAACGAGGCCCGCTACAGCTCTCTGACTCGTTCCTTCCCGGACCGCGCCAACGAGCTCTTCAAGGAGAACGAGGCGGCCGCTATGGAGCGCTGGGAGCACCTGCAGAAGCTCATCGAACTGTACAAGTAAGAGAGCTTTCGCAAATCCGCACTATCAAGACAGCCCCTCTCAAAAGAGAGGGGCTGTCTTTTGTAGTTTGGACAGTAAAAGCCCCACCGGCCGGCGGGGCTCTTGTCACTTTTTATTTCGGACGAACACCTGGGTGCCCTGGTATTTGGCGTTGTGCCGCTCGTCGATCTCAAAGCCGTCCAACGCGGCGATGAACCGGGAGAGCTTGGCGAAGCCGTAGTTTCGGGCGTCGAAGTCCGGCTGCTTTTTGATCAGCAGGGTGCCCAGGTCGCCCAGGTAGGCGTAGCCGTCCTCGTCCGCCAGGTCCTCCACCGACTGGGCGATGAGCTCCTGGACGCTGAGGGCGGGGGACTCCGCCGGGATGGCCTTCTTCTTCGCGCTCTTTCCTGCGGGGGCGGGGACCTGGGGCTTTTCCGCGGCCTTCAGGGATTCGATATAGACGAACTTGTCGCAGGCCACGATGAAGGGCTTGGGGGTCTTTTTCTCCCCCATGCCGTATACCTTCATCCCCGCCTCCCGCAGGCGGGTGGCCAGGCGGGTGAAGTCGCTGTCGCTGCTCACCAGCACGAAGCCGCCGCAGTTGCCGGAATAGAGGATGTCCATGGCGTCGATAATCATGGCCGAGTCGGTGGCGTTTTTGCCGGTGGTGTAGCTGTACTGCTGGAAGGGGGTGATGGCGTGCTCCAGCAGCAGGGGCTTCCAGCTGCCCATATTGGGGGCGGTCCAGTCGCCGTAGATGCGCTTGATGGTGGCCGAGCCGTACACCGCCACCTCCGCCATAATCTCCCGCAGGGCGGTGCGGGGGGCGTTGTCCGCGTCGATGAGAACGGCGAGGCGAAGTTCGTTTTCCATGTCGGTTCTCCTTTGCATGTGTTGTCACAGTATATCACATATGGGAGGGAAAGGCCAGAGCGAAAAAACGCGCAAAATGGGACCTGTGCGGGCCGCTGTAAAAAGCAGCCCCGCCGCCAGGGCAGACGGCGCGCGCCTGGGCCCTCAGCGGCGGGTTCAATGTTAGAGCTGATATCAAAGGGTATTCTGTTTTCTGTCCGGATACCTTCGCCCGCCCGCTTATTCGGCGGAAATCATATAGTAGTAGACGGGCTGGCCGCCGGACAGCAGGGTGATTTCGGCGCTGGGGCACGCCTTCTGGAAAATGGCCAGAGCCTGACCGGCCTGCTCCTCGGTCACGTCCTCGCCGTAGAAGATGCTGATAAACTCGGCGTTCTGCTGGCTGTCCGCCTGGGCCAGCCGCTCCAGCAGGGAGTCGATGGCCCGGTCGGTGCCGAAGAGCTGGCCCTCCGCCAGCGCCATGTAGTCTCCCTCGTGGATGTCGAAGCCGTCGAAATCGGAGTCCCGGGCGGCGTAGGTGATCTCGGAGGTGCGCACGTTTTTCCGGGCCTCCTCCATGGCGGCGGCGTTGGATTCGGTGTCTGCCTCCGGGTCCAGTACCAGCATGGCGGAGATGCCCTGGGGCACGGTGCGGGTGGGCACCACCACCACCTCCTTGCCCTCGACCAGGCCCACGCACTGTTGGGCGGCCATAATGATGTTCTTGTTGTTGGGCAGAACGAACACCACCTCGGCGGGGGTGCGGGCGATCTCCCGAAGGATGTCCTCGGTGGAGGGATTCATGGTCTGGCCGCCGGAGATGATGCCGTCCACCCCCAGGTCCCGAAAGACGGAGGCCATGCCCTCCCCGGCGCTGACCGCCACCACGCCGTACTTCTTCTCCGGGGCGGCGATGGCGTCCCCGGATTCCTGGGCCTCCAGCTCCGCCTCCACCTGCTCCAGGTCGTCGGTGCTCTGGGCCTGCCTGCCCGCCGCCAGCTCCTCGGCCTGGGTGCGCATGTTCTCGATCTTGGCCAGCTCCAGGGTGCCGTACTTCTGGGCCTCGCTCAGGGCCGCGCCGGGGGTGTCGGTGTGGACGTGGACCTTGAACGCCTCGTCGTCCTCACCGATGACCAGGCTGTCGCCAATGCCGTTGAGGTAGGCGCGGAAGGGCTCGATGGACTTGCCCGGGCTCTTGCGCACGATGAACACCGTGTCAAAGGTGAAGGTGATGTCCTCCTCGGACAGGGCGGCGAAGTCGGCGGATTCCTTCGTGGGCAGGGAATCGTCCTCTTCGGCGGGGACGGGCAGCTCCCGCAGCTCGTCCAGCATACCCTGGAGAATGGTGAGGAAGCCCTTGCCGCCCGCGTCCACCACCCCGGCCTTTTTCAGCACCGGGTTCTGGTTCACCGTGTCGGCCAGGGCGATCTGGCCCTGGCTGATGGCGGCCTCCAGCACGGCTTCCACGCTGTTATGCTCCTGGGCGGTCTCGGCGGCCTTGGCGGCGGCCAGCCGGGACACGGTGAGGATGGTGCCCTCAGCAGGCTTCATCACCGCCTTGTAGGCGGCGGACACCCCCTCGTTGAGGGCGGCGGCGAAAACCACGCCGTCCGCCTCATCCTTCTCCTTGAAGCCTTTGGACACCCCCCGGAACAGCAGGGACAGGATGACGCCGGAGTTCCCCCGGGCCCCCCGGAGCAGGGCGGAGGCGTTGATGGAGGCGGCCTTGCCGATGGATTGGGCGGGCTTCTTTCTGGCCTCGGCGGCGGCGGTGCCGATGGTGAGGGACATGTTGGTGCCGGTGTCCCCGTCGGGGACAGGGAACACGTTCAGATCGTTGATGGCCTGCTTCTGGACGTTGATGGAGGCGGAGCCGTGGATGACCATGCGCTGGAACAGCGCGCCGTCAATGATATCTACCATAGTCGGATGTCCTCTCTTTCTGGGCCGGGTTAACCGATCACCATGGAATCCACGCAGACGTTGACGCTGCGCACCTCCACCCCGGTGAGGCGGTGGACGTTATACTTCACTTCGTTCTGGATGGACTCGCCCACCGCCATCAGGTTCACCCCATTGTCCACGATGATGTGGAGGTCGATGGAGATGGACTGGTCGTCGTTGTAGATGATCTTGACGCCCTTGGACATGGACTCCTTGCGCAGCAGGTGGACCAGGCCGTCGGTTCGGGAGCGGAACGCCATGCCCTTGACGCCGTAGCAGCTGGTGGCCACCGCCCCGGTGAGGTTGGAGTACACGTCGCTGGTGACCCGGACGAGACCCTTTTCAGTTTGTATTTTCATGGGAACCTTCCTTTCTTTACCTGCAAGAGGGTTGCCTTTCAATTTTGCCACTCTATTGTATTCCATTTCTGCCAAAAATACAAGCCTGTTTTCTCACCGCGGGTTTGGGGTTTTCCGCCGCTTTTTTAGATAAATAGACCAAAAAGGCGGCTTGGCGGTTCGCGGACGCTCTCCCGGCGGACGGCTTTTGCTTGCGCCGGGGGGAAAGACCTGCTATAATATCCCTGTTTATAGGACTGTATTTTTGTTAGGATGAGGGCGGAAGGAGGGTTGGCCATGGCCAAGAGCGCCAATCAGAAACGAAAGCTCCTGCTGCTGGCCAAGCTGCTGCTGGAGCGCAGCGACGACGAGCACCCGGTGACCCGGCAGGAGATGCAGGAGGAGCTGAGCCGGTGGGGGCTGAGCGCCGAGCGCAAAAGCATCTATGACGATATGGACCAGCTCAGGGAGCTGGGGCTCGACGTGCAGTCCCGCCGGGGGCGGAACGGGGGCTGGTACATCGGGGCCCGGGACTTTGAGCTGGCGGAGCTGAAGCTGCTGGTGGACGCGGTGCAGTCCAGCCGGTTCCTTACCAAACGCAAGAGCGACGCGCTGATCCACAAGCTGGAGGGGCTGACCAGCGTTCACCAGGCCCGGCAGCTCCAGCGGCAGGTGTATGTGGACCGGCGGGTCAAGACCATGAACGAGAGCATTTTTTACAACGTGGACAAGCTCCAGGGGGCCATCGCGGCCAACAAGGTGGTGTCCTTCCGCTATTTTGAGTACAACGTCCAGCGGGAGCGGGTGTTCCGGCGGGAGGGAGCCCGGTACAAGCTGACCCCTTACGGCCTCATCTGGGACAGCGAGAACTACTATCTGACCGGATGGGACGAGCTGCGCCAGGAGGTGCGCCACTACCGGGTGGACAAGATGGCGGACATTGTGGTCTCCCAGACGCCGGGCCACCCCCAGGGGAATTGGACGGCGGAGGGCTATGCCCGGAAACATTTCGGAATGTTCTCCGGCAGGCCCTGCCAGCTGCGGCTGCGGTTTGAAAACCGTCTGGCCGGGGTGGTGGTGGACCGCTTCGGGCTGGAGGTGTCCCTGGTCCCCGACGGGGACAGCCACTTTACCGCCGCGGTGGACCTGGTGGTCAGCCCGCCCCTGTGGGGGTGGCTGTTCGGCCTGGGGCCGGGGGTGGAGGTGCTGGGCCCCGACTGGGCGGCGGCGGATTTCGCCGACCGGCTGGAGCGGACGGCGGCGCTGTACCGGGGCCGGCAGGCTGGTCCCGGGGAGGAGGAAACCCCAGAGGAAAAACCGCTGGAGGAGTGCCGGAGGGAATAATCCGGCCATAAAATGGGAAGACTGTGCCAAAACGGGGCCGACGGCCCAGAATTGGAGGGACTTTCCATGGAGCGTACACAAATGGGGCGGGATTATTACGAGCTGGGCCTGTCGCTGGGCAGGCTGGGGACGGTGCTGATCGGGAGCGGCGGCGGTTCGCTGGCCCGGGCGCTGGCCCGGGCGGCGGGGTGCGGCGCGGCGCTGGCCGGGGGCGAGGTGAAATTTCACGACGGGACCTGCGCCGCCTGCGGGGCCTGGCTGGCGGGGTACTACGGCGTACCCGCCACCCTCTTTGTCCGCCAGGAGGAGGGGCAGGTGGAACGCCTGCTGCTCAATGGCGAGGGGAAACCCTTTACACCTATTGAAAAACAAGGGTCGATCCCCGCCTGCACAGGGGAGTGGGACTTGCTGGCCGGGTCGGACTGCGCCTGGGCGGCCAGCCGGGCGGGGGAATACCGTGGGGAGCTGGGGCCTGCCTGCGCCCAGGGTCCCGCCGCCCTCACCCTGGCCTTGGAGCGGATGGGCTACCAGGTGTCCCGCACCCCCGTCCCCGGCGCGCCCCTGTTTATCAGCGACCGGGAGGGCTTTGTCCTCCGGACGGAGGAGGGGGGCTGGTCTTTCCGCCTCCAGGGGCGGGACGCTTTGGAGGGGCTGACGGATTACGTCCGGCGGCCCCAGGCGGTGCCCGCCTTCCGTTCGGAACGGGGAGATAAAACGCAGAGTTAAAGTGTGCGGGAAGTATCCGAAATGTTATGGCTTTTCCCGGTTGACAGCCGGGTCCTGCTGTGCTATACTAGCCGCAGTTTCAATGGAAAAGGGTGAAAAGATGCGCAAGTAAGTCGAACTTCAAGCTGTGAACACTGAGTTGAGGTCCATATTTCATGGGACTGGGCTCTCATGGCGCGAAGGGCGGCTTGCTGACCGGGGGCGGACTGCGTCCCTGCCTTTTCGTCATGTAATCCGTCCTTCCGCTGTGGGAGGGACGGATTTTTTGTATGCGAAAAGGAGCGGATGCGTATGTTTCAAGTGAAAAACCTCACTGTCACCCATAAAAAGGACCTGACCACCCTGGTGGAGGGGCTGTCCTTCACCCTGGCCCCCGGCGACCGGGCGGCCATCGTCGGGGAGGAGGGGAACGGCAAATCCACCGTCCTCAAGCTGCTGTACGACCCGGCGCTGGTGGAGCCCTACGCGGAGTGGACGGGGGAGGTCGTGGACAGGGGCCTGCGGAAGGGCTGGCTGGCCCAGGAGCTCTCCCCGGCGGAGCTGGAAATGCCGGTATGGGCGTTCTGCGGACAGTTCCCGGCCTTCGAGGGGGCGGACCCCAGGGCCCTGGACCGGGCGGCCCGGCAGGTGGGGCTGGAAGCCGGGGTGTTCTGGGACGGGCGGTCCATGTCCACCCTGTCCGGCGGGGAGCGGGTGAAACTGCGGCTGGCCCTGCTGCTGCTGGACGGTCCCGGTCTGCTGCTGCTGGACGAGCCGTCCAACGACCTGGACCTGGCCACCCTGGAGTGGCTGGAACATTTCCTGCTGGAGTGTAAAGTGCCGGTGCTGTACATCTCCCATGACGAAACCCTTTTGGAGCACACCGCCAACATGGTCATCCACCTGGAGCGCCTGCGGCGGCGGACGGCGCCCAGGTGCACAACGGCGAAAATGGGGTACGCCCAGTATGTGGAGGAACGGGCGGCTGGTTTTGCCCGCCAGGAGCAGGCGGCCCGGAAGGAACGGGCGGAGTATCAGGCGAAAATGGAGAGATACAGGCAGATTCGGGACAAAGTGGACCACCAGCAGGCCACGATTACCCGGCAGGACCCCCATGGCGGGCAGCTGCTGAAAAAGAAAATGCACGCGGTGCAGTCCATGGGCCGCCGGTTCCAGCGGGAAAAGGAGGACATGACCGCCCTGCCCCAGTGGGAGGAGGCCATTTTGACCGCTTTCGATCAGAGGGAATCCGCGTTCCCGGCGGGCAAGACCGTGCTGCGGCTGGACCTGCCCCAGCTGACCGCAGGGGAGCGGGTCTTAGCCCAAAATGTGCGCCTGTGGGTGGACGGGCGGTCAAAAATAGGGATTGCCGGGCCCAACGGGGCAGGGAAATCCACCCTGCTGAAGCTGGCGGCGGAAGAGCTGCTGTCCCGGACCGACCTGCGGGCGGCATACATGCCCCAGGACTACGGCGACCTGTTGCTGGGAGAGAAAACCCCGGTGGAGGTACTGGCCCCATCGGGCCGCCGGGAGGACGTGACAAGGGCCCGAACCTTACTGGGCAGCATGAAGTACAAGGCGGAGGAGATGGAGCACCCGGCGGCGGGGCTGTCCGGGGGCCAGCGGGCCAAGCTGCTGTTCTTGTCCATGGTGCTCAACGGGGCCAATGTGCTGGTGCTGGATGAGCCCACCCGAAACTTTTCGCCTCTGTCCACCCCGGTGATCCGCCGGGTGCTGGCGGATTTCCCCGGAGTTATCATCAGTGTATCCCATGACAGATTGTATTTGGACCAGGTGTGCACCCAGGTGCTGGAGCTGGGCCCGGAGGGGCTGCGGGAGGTCCCGCGCCGCTGAAGGGCCAGGGTCAGGTAAAGGACCTTCCTTTTTCTTTGAAAAGAAAAGGGAAGCGAAAAAGAAACTTTGAGATTTTGGTATTTCAGACCGGTCCCGGCGATGTAAACCTCTGGTTGACAGAAAAATAACCCTCGATTGGTGGTTCGGAGAGGGAAATTTATGGTATGATGGGCTGGGAAAGGAGGTGGAGCCCATGACAGTTGGGCAGCGCATCGCGCAGAAACGAAAGGAGCTGGGGCTGTCCCAGGAGGCATTGGGGGAGCGCCTGGGGGTGTCCCGGCAGGCCATATATAAATGGGAGTCGGACGCCGCCCTGCCTGAGATCGAGAAGCTGGTGAACCTGAGCCGGGTGTTTTCCGTGTCCATAGATTGGCTGCTGGGGGAGGGGGAGGAGAGCCGGGAGCTCACCCCGGACCAGCTGCGCATGGTGGAGGAGATTGTGGAGCGGTATCTGGCCGCCCAGCCCGCTGAAAAGACCGTTATATTGAGGGAGACTGTGGAGGCGGAACAGGAGGACGGGGAGAAGGCCAGACCCCCTAAGCGCCGCCGCTGGCCCTGGGTGCTGGCGGGGCTGGTGCTGGTGGGGGTGTTCTTCAACCTGTTCTCCCGGCTGGACCAGATGCGCCAGGAGAACCAAAACCTGCAAATGACCGTGGCAAATATTCGCTCTGATGTGAACAGCCAGATTTACAGCATCACCAGCCGGGTGGAGGAGGTGCTCCAGAGTCAGAACGCCCTGACGGCGGAGCAGAGCGCCCAAGTCACCGCCACCGACTACCGGGCCAACACCGTCACCATCGAGGCCCGGGCCCTGCCCCGGACCTATGTGGAGGGCATGGAAGCGGAATTCATCCTGACCAGTGGCGGGGAGAGCTTCACCGTGCCGGGGGAACTGGGGGAGGACCACGCCTTCACCGCCCGGACCACAGTGCCCCTCACCGATGAGATCGCCGTGTCCGTGGTTTTCCTCGCCGGGGAGCAGCGGCAGACCCAGGTGCTGGAGGAATTTTTCAGCCTATATTCCGACAGCTTTGCCACCATCCAAATCTCCGGGGGGCTGGGGGCGTTCATAAAGTCCAGCAAGGCCGTCCGCTGGACCGCAGAATTCCACCCGGTGTATATGGACTGCTATAACATGTATGGCGAGGCGGTCCAGATGGAGAGGGTGCGGGTGGGCCTGTTCCAGGATCAGAAGCTGGTGGCGTGGTTCAACGAAGAAGAGCAGAGCGGCTGGGAGGGAGCTTACGTCTTCCGAATGGAGCCGGACAGGATGGAACTGGAATTGGACTCCACCTACTGCGTCGCGGCAGTGGTGGAGGACGAGTTCGGCCGGGAATGGGTGACGGTTGATCGGAGCGACGCCGTCAGGTTTACCGCCGGCGGGCAGGACCGCTTCCTGGATGTGGACTACAGCCGGGACCCGGGGGACTGGGAGTATTAAGAAAGGGCGCGCACCCCTCAAACCGTTGGTACAGGCCGACTTTCCTGACAGTCGAGTCGGTTTTTGGGCGCAAAGCCTTGACATTTTCCCGGCGGCGGCGTAGGGTGGAGGCACAACCAAGCAAAGGGGAGTGCCAAACATGAACGAGAAAAAACCCTTCGGTGAGTACATCCGAAAAAAACGGCTGGAGGCGGGTCTGACCCAAAAGGAGCTGGCGGAGCAGCTGTTTGTCACAGAGTCCACCATAAGCAAGTGGGAGCGGGCGCTGTCCTACCCGGACGTGTCCATGGTCACCGCCATCTGCGCCGCCCTGCGCATCACCGAGCACGAGTTCTTCACCGCCTGCGACGACGACCAGGCCCACGCCCGGGAGCGGCAGGCGGCGCTGTGGCGGGGGATGACGGCCGGGACCCGGCGGTTTTTCGCGGCGGGCTACGCCATCGCCATTGTGGTGTGCTTTATCTGTGATCTGGCTGTATTCCACGCCCTGGACTGGTTCTGGATTGTGCTGACGGCCTGCGCCCTGGCCTTCTGCTTCACCAACCTGCCTTTTTTGTTCAAGGGAAACCGGCTGTCCATCTGCCTGGGGTCGGCGTCGGGGTGCCTCATTTTGCTGCTGCTGGCCTGCTGGGTCAATGTGGGGGGCCGGTGGATCATCGGAGGCATGGCCATCACGGCGGTCTGCCTGGCCCTGCCCTGGGCATGGTGGGCCATCTGGCGGTTTTATGGGAAGCATGTCCTGCCCCTGTGCGCCGGGGCGCTGACGGCGTGGGTGTTCCTGCTGCTGGCGGTGGTCTGGGTCTTTGCCGGCGGGGACTGGCTGTTTTCCGTGGCTTTTCCCCTGGCGCTGGCGGGGGCGGCCTTTTTCTGGGCGGGATTTTCCCTGTTCTATTGGCTGAAGGCGGGGCCCTGGCTGAAGGCCGGAATCACCGCTCTGCTGGTCTCCTTTGCCACCCCGGCGTTCAACAGCCTGTGCGACCTGCTCATTGAGGACATGGGCGGCCCCGGCTTTCTGGAATACTTTTCGATGCGGGACATGCTGGTCCGCCGGGCCGCCGGGGACCTGTCCTGGGTCAATCCGCTGATCTTCCAGATCATGCTTGTGTGCGCCCTGGCTCTGACCGCCGTGGGCGCTGTGGCGGAGGTCCGGCGGCGGAGAGGATGAACGCGATAAAAAGCCCCTTGCTGTTTCCACAGCAAGGGGCTTTTTGCGTCGTATGGGGCGGGGGTCAGTTTTTCAGGTTTTCGGCCCACGCGGAATAGCGGGCAACTTTATCCGCACAGTCAGCCTGACTGGCCCCCTGGGCCAGTATGTACACCTTCACCTTGGGCTCGGTGCCGGAGGGCCGGACGATGACGGAGGTGCCGTCGGACAGCTCGTAGCGCAGCACGTTGGAGCCGGACAGCTCCATGACGGTCTTTTCGCCGGTGGCGGCGTCCACCACCGACCCGTCCTTGTAGTCCTTCCAGAGCTTGACGGTCTCACCGCCGATCTCCTTCGGGGGGTCCTTGCGCAGATTGGCCATCAGGTCGGCCATCTTCTTCAGGCCGTCCAGACCGGGCATCACCAAGTTCATGGTGCGCTCGCCGTAATCGCCGTACTTCTCGTACAAGGCCAGCAGAGCGTCGTACAGGGTCATGCCCCTGCCGGCGTAGTAGGCGGCCATCTCGGTCATGGCCACGGCGGCGGTGACGGCGTCCTTGTCCCGGACGTAGCTGCCCAGCATGTAGCCGTAGCTCTCCTCATAGGACATGATGACGTTCCCCTCGCCGCTGCCCTCCAGCTGGTCCTTCTTCTGGGCCAGGAATTTGAAGCCGGTGAAGGTGTCGAAGCACTGAAGGCCGTTGACCTCGGCCACTTTGCGGGCCATCTCGGTGGTGACGATGGTTTTCAGGGCCACGGGATTCTGAGGCATCTTGCCGGTGCGCTGCTTGGCCCCGATGAGGTAGTCCAGCAGCAGCACGCCGGTCTGGTTGCCGGTGAGCACCTTGAACCCGTCGCCCGCCCGGACCATCAGGCCCACCCGGTCGGCGTCGGGGTCGGAGCCCAGGATGAAATCGGCGCCCTCCTTGTTGGCCAGCTCCACCGCCAGGGCGAAGCCCTCGGGGTTCTCCGGGTTGGGGGAGGCCACGGTGGGGAAGTCGCCGTCGATGACCATCTGCTCGGGGACGCAGATCACGTGCTTCATGCCCAGCCGCTTCAGAGCCTCGGGGATCAGCTTGTGGCCGGTGCCGTGGAAGGGGGTGTACACCATTTTAAAGGTGTCCGCCACCGCGTCCACCGCCGCCTGGTCGTTGACCTGGGCCATCACGTTGGCCAGGAACTTCTCGTCGGTCTCAGAGCCCATGATGGTGATGAGCCCGCCGGCCACCGACTCGTCGTAGTCAGCAGCCTTCACGTCGAACACATCGGACTCCCGCATGATCTTGGCCACCTCGTCGGCGTGGTTGGGGGGAAGCTGAGCCCCGTCGGACCAGTACACCTTATAGCCGTTGTACTCCTTGGGGTTGTGGCTGGCGGTGATGTTGATGCCCGCGGTGCAGCCGTACTCCCGGATGGCGAAGGACAGCTCGGGGGTGGGGCGCAGGGACTCGAACAGCCGCACGGGGATGCCGCAGGCGGCCATGATGCAGGCGGCCTCCCTGGCGAAGAGGTCGGAGTTGTTCCGGCAGTCGAAGCAGATGGCCACGCCCTTCTTGACAGCCTCGGGGCCCTCGTTCAGGATGACCTTGGCGAAAGCCTGGGTGGCGTGGCGGATGACGTGGATATTCATCCGGTACAGGCCCACCCCCATGGTGCCCCGCA
>ERZ779629.839-NODE-839-length-11574-cov-13.894522_pt1 | contig 11574 bp, 18 predicted proteins | sample MGYA00514192_ERZ779629 | MGnify/ENA primary metagenome ERZ779629 (study PRJEB29562, sample SAMEA4376709) | mouse gut metagenome | isolation source: Cecum | study: EMG produced TPA metagenomics assembly of the A DSS colitis mouse model was used to assess the... | reverse complement strand
TACCTTGAACGCCTTGTGGTCCGGTGGGACCAGTGGGGCCTGTCGCACCGGCGGGGCCTTCCGCCCCGGTGGGTCCGGTGGGCCCGGTAGGTCCGGTGGGGCCCTCAGCAGGACCCTCGGGACCGGTAGGTCCGGTGGGTCCTGCTGGACCGGGAAGAATGGGGGCTTTCATGGCCGCGCTTAGCTTGGCGGTCAGCAGTGCCTGCTGCTCCATCACATCGGACAGGGTATCCTGTACGCTCCGATTGACTTTCATGACCTCGTCAAAGTCGGCGGCTTCCTCCAGTCCCGGCAGGGTACCCAGAACATATTGCAGCTTTTCACCCTCGGCGTTGAGGATATGGCTCAGGCTGAGTTCCTCTGCCGCAATGGAGGAAATGATCTCATTGAGACTCCCTTCCCGGCTCAGCGGGGGATCAATCTTGGGAAACGTAGGCAGTGACATGAGACATCCCTCCTCAGCTCAGGCGGATGATGGACAGGGTTGCTCCGGCGGACCCAGGCAGCAGCGTGACCATGTCGAGAATGCCGTAGATCTGCAGGGTAATGATGGATTCCGCTTCCAGCTTCACGATGATCTCATTGGAGAAGTGGCTCTGGCCCAGCGAAGGCGCCACAGTGGAGGCCGGATTCGGCTTGTTGTTGATCATCAGCCGGGTACCGCTGGCCAGCGCTTTAGTGGTGTTGACCGTATAGGAGATCCGATAGTATCCGGGGGTGCTCACGGTAAACGCGGTGTTGGTCCCGTCTACTGTAATACCCTCAGGCAGCACCTGATAATTCGGCAGGGGGACGGGAAAACCCGCAGTAACGACAGGCAGACCCGCGCCGCTGAGATTGGCCGCATAGGCGGAGGTAGTGGTGACGCTGGGACCGGTGGGGCCAGCAGGGCCGGTGGCACCGGTAGCGCCAGCGGCCCCAGTAGCACCCGTGGCGCCTACCGCGCCAGCAGGGCCGGTAGCGCCCGCCGCGCCGGTGGGACCGGTGGGACCCGTGGGACCCATGGGTCCGGGGTCTCCGTCAAGACCCAAACCACCCTGCGGACCTGCGGGGCCAGTGGCGCCCGTTGCGCCAGTCGCGCCAGTGGCGCCGGTGGCTCCGGCAGGACCGCCGGCAGGGCCGGTGGGGCCGGCAGGGCCAGTGGGACCGGTGGGCCCCTGCATGGGAGAGGCCGTCAGGGCGCCCTGCATCTTCGATTTGAGGAAGAGCTGGTTCTGCGCAGCAGTCTCCAGCATACTGCGGACGCTCTCGTTGGTGGCCAGCACGTCGCCGACCGTGGCGGACGGACCGCTGAGCCCGGGAATGGTGCCCAGGATATATTGCAGTTTCTCGCCTTCCGCATTGAGAATGTGGCACAGGCCCAGCTCCTCCATGGCGATGGAGGAAAGAATCTGATTGACCGCATCCTCCCGCTGGATGGGCGGGTCAATGTTGGGGAAACTTGGCATCGACATAGAAATGTGTCTCCTTTCAAGTCGTGGGCGCAGACCATAGCGCACCAGAATGCCGGTATTGGAGCAGGGAGGCTCTCTCCGGCGAAGCGCCCACGGCATCTTATGCCCCCGCCAAGCGCTAGGTTCCCGCGTCACAGGTTGGTTGCAACTGCATAAGATGGAACGGCGGCAGGGTCTTCCCTGCCGCATAAACCCGTCCTGGCCCCAACGCATATTGAGAAACCAAACGCTATATCAAGCAGAAGATGCAACCTTGAACTGCAAGCCCAAGGCTGACATGGATGATATCGGTAGGGGTTCGAATCCCACCATCTACACGTTTTGCACTCTGATTTTGATTTGTTTGCTTTTGACCAGTGTCACATGGCATCCGAAGCTGAAAAAACCTGTAACCCTTGAAACAAAAGGACTAACGGCAAAGAAGGACCCTACCCAATCCGAACAACTGACAACAGTTTGTTCAAACTCGGTAGGGTCGTTCAATACTTTGGACACTTTTAACGTGGATGCCTTACATTGGACAGGTATTACCTTGACCATCGCCATAGCTTTGGTCTCCTTGCTATTCATCGGACAATCGCACGCCCTCTACTCCTCTTACGTTTTTCTTTCTGGGCAGCATCAAAAAGTTCACGGGGAATGATAGCTGGATGATGATTCTTCATGCAAACTTGACCTCTGGCATCGGATGACTTTACTTGAACGCCATCGACTACCTGTGTCTTTCCTAAGATAACATCTCCCACATACTTCTCGTTTGATAAGATTTTGAAATTGTTTCCCGGCTCCAGGCGGCTTTGCCGGTGGAAGAAACAATCTCCATGTCAGCCAATGCGGTAGAAATTTCCCCAAGGCTATCGCCAGCTTCAAAACACTCAAAGATATAGAACGCAATGGCGGCCTCCGTAGAGTATACGACCAATTCACCGGATGAGGTAAGCCGGTAACCGTAGCAGACGGTCGATGCCTTGGCTGACGAGCCACTCTGAAAGCTCTTTTGGAGTCCAGCTCGAATTTGTTCGCTCTTTGTCATTTTCATGGTAGCATATTCCTTTCCAAATTTCAATTCCAAATAGCAAAAAGCACAGCCCGAAAGCTGTGCCAAATCCATGAGATTATTGTTAGTGGTCAAGGGTTCGAGTCCCTCCACGTATTTTCCTAATGTTCTATGATATCGATAAGTATAAGAAAAGCTGACAAACTCCGAAATATGGTCGCTTTTTGACCTCGGAATTTGTCAACTTATCATGGTGGAGAGCAAGAGGGCTTATACGAACCCTCCGCCCCCGCCACGGCCTCCGCCTCCAGGACCAGCGCAAGGTCCACGGCGGACCCCCTACCCGAATAGTTGAACGCTATACGGATATGATCGTCCCACAGGAAAACAGCGTTTACAAGGGAATCAATAACCTTTCGCCTAAAGGCGACGTCGTCCACGTTGCCGCCCCGGAATTTTTCAAGCCAATAGATCACGAAGTCCCGCTCTATATGAGTGAGGGACGCCTCCTCCCGGCAGATTGCATTTTCAAGCCGGGACCCCTCGGCCTCCAATTCCAAAAGCAGATTTTGGGTTGAGGCCGTAATGATACCGGCCCTGATCGCCTTTAGAACGTTATCGATTTCCCGCTTGTTTTGGGCCAGATTATCCCGGAGGCCGCAAAGGACGGCGGAGTTATTTTCCCGCTCCTGGTAGGCCATGACAGAATCGGCCACCCATTGCAGAACATCATCCCGCAGGACGTGGTCCAGAGTAGCCTGGACCACAGCCCGCTCCACGGCGTCCCGGACAACGTTTTTCTTTTCGCACCCGCCGCCGGTCCGCCGGTTTTGGCAGACGTAATAATAGTGAAGCCCATTCCTGCCGGTCCCGGATATACCGACCATAGGAGAGCCGCAAGGCCCACAAAACAGCTTACCAGTAAGCATATACTCCCCGTTTTCACGGTGCCGCCCTTGAGGATTCTTTTTTGTTTTCAACCGTTCAGCCACCTCCAAGAAAAGGGCCTTGTCCACGATGGAGGGCATACCGCCCTCCACCCGGACATCCGCATAACGGTAAACCCCTATATAGGATTCATTGTGCAGCAGGGCATGGAAACTATTCTTTTTCCACAAGCCGCCCCGTTTGGTATGTATACCCCGCCCGTTTAGGTCGTTGGCGATTTCCACGAAGGGGACCCCCTCGCCCACCCGGCGGAATATTTCACGGACCACCTCGGCCTCCGATTCAACCACAGCATACCGCCCGTCCGGCCCCTTGCAGTAGCCCAGGGGCATGGACCCATTATTTACCTTACATTCCAGAGCATTAAAGCGCATACCCCTCTTGATATTTTGGGAGAGGTTGGCGGAGTAATACTCGGCGGACCCTTCCAGCACGGACTCCAGCAGGATGCCCTCCGGGCCGTCCGGGATTGATTCTTTAGCGTAGATCACCCGGACCCCGTGACGCTTGAGCCGGTATTTATAGGTGGCCGAATCATAGCGGTTACGGGCAAAACGGTCCACCTTCCAGGTAAGCACATAAGCCCACCGGCCCCGCTCGGCGTCCTTGAGCATTTTCTGGAATTGGGGCCGCTTATCATTGGTGCCAGAGATTGCCCGGTCTGCGTAGACCTTGACAACCCGTAGGCCGTTAGACCGGGCATAAGCCTCGCAGTCCGCCACTTGCTGCTCGATTGACACATCCCTTTGAGCGTGAGAGGAATACCGGGCATAGACCACACAGTCCTGCAGAGGGGCCTCCGGCGGCATTTCTTGACGGCCCATAAAGGCACCCCCTATTCAGCAGAAACGTCCTCGGTTTCCCCCGTTTCAAGATTCACCGTATAGGATTTAAGCAACTCCCCGCCACCCAAAACTTTAGCATCATGTTCCTCTTTGTCGATATATTCATGAACGCCGATACTCATAACCCCGCCCGAAACATTCATAACGGAGGTTGTTTTTAGGCCGAGATTCACAGCTATATGAATTTCATCATCAGAGGAAAAATAGGTGTTATAGTATTCCGTTGCATGGTCTACTATATTTTCAGCGGAGTAGAAAACGAGGACCCGCCATTTCCCCGTTACATCATTCCTCACGTTTTCATAGAACGTTGTACCGCCTAAAGCATCATCAAGGGCCTCCCTTGCGTCCGGCTCCGGCCCGGTTTCGGCTGGCGGCTCTTGCGTTCCCGGTGCAGAATCAGCCGGGGCCTGGGACGTAGACGGCTCCGGCGTGACAACCGGCTCCTGTTCAGTTTCGCCCTTTTGGGTTTCAGCCGGAGGCGGCGGCGCATCTGACGGCCCCGCATCCGTAGTGCCGCCGCCGAACAGGCCAGTCCCGACAGCCCCCACAAGGCTCACGGCCACCACCCAAAACCACCACTTTTTATAAAGCGGCTTTTGTACCTTTTCTTTCTTTGCCATAATCAAACACTCCTTTTAATTTTGCCGCCCCGGTATTGCTGCCGGGGCGGCTTTTTATTTGTTTTCGGACCCGCCATCGTAAATTATGAAAATCAGCGGTACCGGGATATGTAGGCGGCTCCCGTTTCCGCCCCCGCCGTTTCCTTTTCGGCGTCTTCTTTTTCAATGGCCTCCAGCCTTGCCATAAGTTCCCGGTTTTGCCTTTCCAGAGCCGCCACCTTTTCAGCCAGGGCGGCGTCGGTACCGGGAACGTCGTCGGTGGGGGCGTTCAGCTTTTCGGCGCAGCTTTGCACGAATTGGATAACGGCGTCACGGGAGGGCTTTTCCAATTCCAGAAAAGCACGGACTACCGATTTAACAACAGAAAGGTCCTCTTTTGGTATTTCCCGGCTTTTCAGTAGCACGTCCAAAGGCTCCGGCTCCGGGGCCACATATATAGGCCCCAGCCCATCCCGTAGCCACTCCTCCCGGACATTGAACACACGGCAAATTGAATTTACGGTTTGATCGGACGTGCTACGACCGCCCTCAATCAAGGCAACGCTATTTCTTTTGATACCGATAAGGTCCCCAAATTCTTGTTGAGTAAGGCCCTTTTCTTTCCTTATTGCCTTGACCCGTTCACCTAAAGTCATAGGCTCACCTCCTTGTAAAAGTAGTGTACCACAAAAAAGTCCTCTCGTCAACAGAAATTTGCAAAAAGGGGCTTGACAAAGTTGATAACAGGACTTATAATGGTCCCGTAGCCAACAAAGAAAGGAGGTAAACACGATGGAGAAAGCCAAGTACACCACGGCCCAGGGCCTTGAGGTTGAGCGGCTCCTTAACGCCATTGAGAGCGTCCCAAAGGAGAAGCAGCCCATTATGGCGGTGCTTGCGGAGGCGTTCATTAACGGAATGAAAGCCCAGGACAAGCTGGTCGCCGCCAGCCGGTCCACCGCCAGCGGCTGACAGGGCGGCGGAGCCGCCGCCCACCCTGCACCTTGAAAATTGAACGATAGACAGACAGAAAGGAGGCTGACCGTTGAAAGGACAGCTAAAAGCGGTGCTTGTCAGTAACACGGTACATATTGACACGGCACGGATACCCCGGCACGTTGGACACAACCTCGCCCAGGTTGCCCTCCGGGCAATACAGAGGGATTTCAAGGACCCGGCTATTAGGGCGGACTTTGAGCGGTGGAAAGCGTCCAGAGCTACAAAAGAAAAGGAGTGCAGCACATGAAACAGATTCAAGTAAGGAAGGTCCCCTATGGCGAAACCTTCTCCGTATTTGGGGACAAGTTTGTCGCCCTTGATTACATCAACGGCAACGTCCTGGCGATCCGTAAGGAGATTTGGAAGACCGCCCCCTTTGATACCGGCGGCGTGAACGACCTGCGGACGGCCAGCATTACCGGCCACCTTGTCGAGTATTTCCTCGACCTTTGCAAGCAGGGGGCCAGCGACGACACCATCCCTATGAATATGATCGACCTCAAGGCCACGGACGGCTCCAGGGAGTACGGCACTTTCGGAATGAGGGCCGGTCTTTTGACCCTTGAGCAGTACGGCAAGTATCAGGACATTATCCCGCTTGCGGACGATTGGTGGTGCCTTGCCACGCCCTGGAGGACACCGAACCCCGGGTGGCTCCGCTCCCCGAACGCCAACAACACCTACATCGTGTGGCTCGTCTATTCCGATGGCGACTACTACCACTACGGTGCCACCAACACCTATGGCATCCGCCCCGCTTTGTACTTCACCTCTGACCTCTTGGTCTCTATTGAGGATGAAGGAGAGGAAGACGCCGCCGCCGATGAAACGGCCCTTTACCGGGAGTACCGGGCATATGTCAAGGATTGGCTGGAGGGGAACGCCGACACAGGTAAATCGCCCCTGAGCTACGAAGACTGGAAAGCCGACTAGCCATGCAAACAGATTACAGAGACATTCTGCTGGCCATTGCCGCCGCCGCCCTGATTCTTTGCGCCGTAGTGATCGCCACGATGGAGCCACCGGCGGCGGAGGCCCCGGCCCTGGCAGACACGCACACTCCGGCAATTACCCGGCCAGCAGAGCCGGACGGGACCGACGCCCCGGCGGATTCATCCTCGGAGCTATGGAGCGACGACGGCACCCTGCACCGAATCAAGCCCCTTGACATTCCCCTTGAGGCCGAAACACAGTGGGCCATTTTTGAGGCTTGCGAGTATGACCCCGGCCTGTTTTGTTTCCTGATGGCAATAGGGCAGCACGAAAGCCGGTTTAACCCTGATACCCAGGGGGACGGCGGGGACAGCCTCGGCGTCTTCCAGATCAACACCCGCTGGCACACCGGCAGGATGGAGGCCCTCGGCGTTACCGACTTGACGGACACGGCCCAGTGCGCCGCCGTAGCCCTTGACTACCTCCGGGAGCTTGTAAGCCGTTACGGGTTTGAGCCGGAGAGCCACGAATTGTGCCTCGCATATAACATGGGACCATCTGGGGCCAGAAAAGCACTTGCAGACGGGATCACAAGCAACAGCTACAGCGAAAGCGTTTTTTCCACATACCAAAACTATTTGGAAGAAATGAAAGCCGCCCCCGGCGTTACCAGCACCGAGAGCGGCGGGGCGGAGTAAACCGCCGAATTGAGACACCCCCATTATAGACCACATGAAAGGAGGAAGTCAAGCCGTGAAAATGGCCTTGCAGGGCAACACCCTGCGCATCAAGGATGCCGACAACGTACAATTTACCGTTATCAAGAGCTGGAACAAGATGCGATGGGTAAAGAAGCTCCAGGAATTGCAGGGAACGGCAGACCTTGAGCTGTTGGACCGCCTCGCCGGTTTGGTCCGGCTCCCCCCGGACATTGACCGGCGGCGGTCGGAGCTTAGAGCGGTACAGGACGCCGTGGACCGGCAGCGGGTAGAGGAACACCCGGCCCCCCTTTTCAAGTTTCCCGTGAAAATGCCCCTTTACGCACACCAGACAAGGGGCGCAAATATGGCCCTTATCACTTTTGGATGGATACCGCCAGAAAGGAGCGTGAAAGCATGACCCAAACAAAAGGCGTGGTTTACCTCGCCGGACCCATCAGCAGCAACCTCGACGGCTACCAGCGGGAATTTTCCTTTGCAAGGGAGCTTGTCAAGGGAGCAGGGTACACCCCGGTCGACACCGCTTTTCTCCCCCTGGGCCTCAAAGAAAACGACTATATGAGGATTTCCCTTTCCGTTTTGGAGGCGGCGGACACGGTGGTGGCCTTGAAGGGCTGGACCCATAGCCAGGGGGCGCAGATTGAGTGGGCCTACGCCCAGCGGACCGGCAAGCGGCGGTTGACCCTCGCCCAGTTTTGCGAGGAAAACCACATCCGCACCGCCCTGGTAGACCCGGAGGGCGCAAGCAATGAAAAAGCAGGATAAGCGCAAGGCCCCGGCGGAGGCCTCATCCAAAGGAATGAGCATTGACGCCATTCTTGAGCGGCTGGCCGATTTGAAGGACGTGGCCCTCTTTCTCCAGAAACCAAGGGACGACCCGGATATTACGGAAAGCCGGGTGACAGCTTGCGAGGCCGCAACGGACATTTTGACCGCCCTGCAGGATGAAGGGATAAACGATCACGAACAGGTCCGGGACCTGATTCACGATTACAACGCCCTGGCGGAGCAGTACCGGGCCATGCACAAAAAGTATGAGGAACCGGCGAAGCCCGAACGGTTTGGGCTGGTGGCAGGACACTATGCCACATACATCTGCCCAAAGTGCAGGAACCAGGTTCGCCCAAGCCATAGTTACTGCTGGAATTGCGGAAAGCGGCTGGGCGGCGGGAGGTAGCAGCATGGAGAACATGACAACAGCGGAGAGCATCCACGTTTACCAGAACAGCCGCCTCCAAAGTGAGAGCTTTACCCCGGAGGCAGTAACCGCCGCCTATGTTGCGGGGCTTGCGGCCCTGCAGGAAAAGGCGGAGCAGGAAAATCCGCACCCATTGACGAAAGAGGAATTGCAACAGCTTTCAGGGGACCCGGATGGGACCCCAGTGTGGGTTGTTCCGCTATTAAAAGAAATGTACCCAGAATGGGCGATTGTAGGAATGCACGGCAACGCACAACTCCCCGGAATTGGATATACCTGGTGGGATTTTAGAGACTACGGAACAAAATGGGTGGCCTATCTGCATCGACCCAAAGAGGAAGGGGGCGGCACCACATGACCCCTGCGAAGATCACCCCCGGAGCGGGTAAGGGTTTCGGTTTCCTTTTTGAGATGGGCTGCGGAAAGACCTTGACGGCCATCGCAACAGTAGGAGCCGGGTACCAGATGGGCCACGTCAAGCGGGTTTTGATTGTAGCCCCCACCTCGGTGGTTTCGGTTTGGCCGAAAGAGTTTGCGGAGTACGCCGCTTTCCCCTATACCATACGCACCCTCCTGGGGGACAAGGCCAAACGGCTCAAGGAACTTAATGACCTTGTACGTTTCCCCTACCAGCACTTAAAGGTGGCCGTTATCAACTACGAAAGTACATGGCGGGATGAAATTTTTGAGGCCCTCCTGGCCTACGATGCAGATTTGATTATTTGCGACGAAAGCCAGAGAATCAAGACCCACGACGCCGCCCAAAGTAAGGCCATGCACCAATTAGGGGACCGGGCAAGGTACAAGCTGATCTTGAGCGGCACCCCGGTCCAGAATCAGGCGGTGGACATTTTCAGCCAATACCGATTTTTGGACCCTTCCATTTTCGGCGATAACTTCTATGCTTTCCGGGGCCGGTATTGCGAGATGGGCGGTTTCAACAGCAAACAGATCGTCCGTTACAAGGACCTGGACACCCTGATTAAGAAGGAGCATAGCATCGCCTACCGGGTAACAAAGGACGAAGCCCTGGACCTCCCGGAACAGACCTTTGAGAACCGGGTGGTCCCCATGAACAAGAAGGAGCGGAGCATATACGACAAGCTCCGGCGGGACGGATATGCAGAGCTTGAGGGCAGCGGCACGATCACGGCCACCACGGTCTTGACCAAGCTGCTCCGACTCCAGCAGTTTACCGGCGGTTTTTTGGTAGAGGACACCGCCGACCGGCCCAAACTTGTAAGCCGGGGAAAGTTGGACGCCCTGGAGGACATTCTCCTTGACTACGTTGTGGAGGGCCGGAAAAAGCTGGTCATTTTCGCCCGTTTCCTCCCGGAGATTCACGAAATAGAGGCCCTTTGCAAGAAGGTTTTGAGCAAAGCCGGGATGCAAGCGGTCGCCATTTACGGGGACATAAAGAAGGAAGAACGGGGAGCCATTGTCCAGCGTTTCCAGACGGACCCGGCGACCACGGCCTTTATAGGCCAGATTGACACGGCGGGGACCGGCATAACCCTCACGGCGGCGGATACTTGCGTTTATTATAGCGTGAATTTCAACTTTGCCACTTACAGCCAGAGCTTGAGCCGGATACACCGTATAGGGCAGAAAAACCGTTGTACTTATATCCACCTTGTAGCGGAGAACACCATCGACGAAACCATCCTCCAGGCCCTGGCCAAAAAGGAGGATTTGGCAAAAACGGTGGTTGATAATTGGAGGGCCTTTTTCTAAAGGCCAGAAAGGAAGACAGCGCATGGAAAACATTTCTATTTCTCATTTTGAGAACGACGCCGTCCAGAACAAGAAACTGGATAGCTACGACTGGGGAAAAGACAATTTCCTCGCCGGTCAGGAGCTGACGGTCACGGTCACCCTCCGGGAGTACCGGGAGCTGGTGGCCAGCAAGGCCACCGCCGACCAGACGGTCCAGGCCAGCCGGGAGAAGGTCGTCAAGTTGGAGGCGGAGCTGAAGGAGGCGAAAGCGGAGGCGGAGCGGCTCAAGGCGGAGAACTACGACCTCCAGAACAAGGTCCTGGCCGCACGGAACCGGGGCAACGCCCAGGGGGACGCCGCCGACGGGGAAGGGAGCTGCGAGGAATGAGCAACGAAAGGCGTCCTATCCTCTGCCCGTTCAAAAAGATCGTTGAGCGGGAATATAGCGGGAAAACCGGCATAACCACCATAAACGAGCGTTTCGCCCCTTGCGCCGGGGAGCGGTGCATGGCGCACTACAAGGTCGGCGGCAGGGAGATGTGCCGCCGGTTGGAGGCCGGGAAATGAGGGCCGGGACCTGTAGGAGCTGCGGGGCCTCTATTGTTTGGATACCGATGCCCGGAGGGAAAGCGATGCCCTGCGACGCCGCCCCGGTTTACTACGTTTCCAAGCCAAAAAGCGGCTCCAAACGGATTGTTACCCCGAACGGGGAGGTCCTGGCCTGTGAGCATACAGAGGACCCGCACCGGGCCACCGGGACCGGCTTTATACCGCACTGGGCCACTTGCCCCCATGCAGACCGGCACCGCCGCCGTTAAATTATACCGAAAGGAAGGACACAGCTATGGCAAAGACGTTGACCGAAATGGTCAAGGACCTCCGGGGCCTCCTTGATGAAAAGGACCGCCTGGATGCGGAGGCCAAAAAGAACAAGGCCGAAATTGAGGCCAAAAAGCAGGAGATCGCCCAGCAGATGATCGACGAGGACACCCCCCGCATTTCCTGCGGCGGCTACATCTACGGCCTCCAGGCCAAAACCGCCTATAACAAGATTGCGGACGATACCCTGGAGGCGGAGGGCATCGACTACCTGGACACCCTCCGGGAGGAAGGTTTCGGCCACCTTATCAAGGAAACCGTGAACGCCCGGACCCTGCAGGGGG
>ERZ779629.838-NODE-838-length-11577-cov-9.928398_pt1 | contig 11577 bp, 12 predicted proteins | sample MGYA00514192_ERZ779629 | MGnify/ENA primary metagenome ERZ779629 (study PRJEB29562, sample SAMEA4376709) | mouse gut metagenome | isolation source: Cecum | study: EMG produced TPA metagenomics assembly of the A DSS colitis mouse model was used to assess the... | reverse complement strand
CAGGCTGAGGCGGAGGGAAAGCGAGCGAGCGGTCAGACGGCTGCGCAGCGTGACAGCAAAGAAGCGCGGAGCAGGCGGCTGCGAGGGAGCTTGGACTGGAGCGAAGCCGAGCGGAGGGGCGCTGTGCGCCCCGCAGACCAGGCTGAGGCGGAGGGAAAGCGAGCGAGCGGTCAGACGGCTGCGCAGCGTGACAAATAGGAGGGGGGAAACCATGATTCTTTCGCCCATGCGGTTTAAAAATTTCGTGTGGCCCCATAACCCCAGGGTGTACGCCATCGCCTTTGAACGGAAAATGGCGGTGCACAAAATCCCCTTCGGACTGCACTATTTGCAGAGCCTGGGACAGACCCGCCGGGTGCTGCGGGGAGAGGGAGAGTTCGTGGGCGAGACGGCCTACGACACCTTTAAGGCGCTGGCCACGGTGTTCTATGAGGAGACGCCGGGGGTGCTGGTCCATCCCGTGTGGATGACCACTACGGCGTGGTTTGCCGCGCTGGAGCTGCGGCAGGCGCCCAGACGGAATTATGTGGCCTACTCTTTCGAGTTCTGGGAGACCGAGGGAGGGGCCGGTCAGCCCGGCCTGACCGCGCGGCCCCTCCAGAACGGCGGAGAGGAGGGCGGCCAGACCGGCGGCGCTCAGGCGGGAGAGTGGCACACCGTGGAGGGGGGAGACACCCTCTGGGAGATCGCCCGGCGGTATGGGGTCAAGCTGGAACGGCTGGTGGAGCTCAACCCCGGCATCCGCAACCCCAGCCTCATTTACCCCGGACAGAAGGTGAGGGTCCAATGATGAAATGCTGGGTGCGGCTGGGGAGCGGGGAGGAGCTGGAGCTGCCCACCGCGGTGAGCTGGAAGCTCTGCTACGGCACCGACACCCCCTGCGACAGCTTTTTCCTGCGGTGCCTGTGGCAGCGGGGAGAGGAGAAGGCCCTGTCCGCCGCCTGCCGCTTCTTCGCCCAGTGGGAGGGGGAGCGGGTGTTCACCGGGGTGGTGGACGAGTACGCGGTGATCTGCGGAAAGGACGGGCTGTATTTGGAGCTGTCCGGCCGGGGGATGGCGGCGCTGCTGCTGGACAACGAGGCCATGCCCGCCGAGTACCAGCGGGCTACCCGGGCGGACATCGTGGCCGGGCACGTGGCCCCCTATGGCCTGGAGACGGTGGGGGGCGGCAGGCTGCCCGCCGTCAGCGGCTTCACCGTGGCCAGCGGAGAGAGCGAGTGGAGCGTGGTGCGGCGGTACGCCTGCTATTACGGCGGAGTGACCCCCAGGTTCGACCGGATGGGCCGGCTGGTGCTGGACCCGCCGGGGGATGAGCGGGAGCTGCGGGTCCGGGAGGGGGACGGTGTGACCGGCTGGGAGTACCGGGAGGAGCGCCACGGGGTGCTCAGCCAGGTGGCGGTGCGGCGGCGGACCACCTGGGGCACCCAGTGGGTGTCCGACCCGGAGTTCCTGGCCCAGGGGGGCAGGGCCAGGCGGGTGATTACCGTGCCCAACACCACGGGGACGGCGGCTATGCGCTACACCGCCGACTACCAGTTGCGGGCCGCCCGGCGGGAGCGGGTGCGGATGAGAATGACCGTGGCGGGGGCGTTCCTGGCCTGGCCGGGAGAGCTGGTGTCGGTGGAGCTGAAGGACTTCGGGGCCAACGGACGCTACCGGGCGGCGCAGACCGAGGTGTCCTGCGGCAGCGCGGGGGTGAGCACCACCCTGGTGCTGGGGGAAGTGGACGCGATGATTTGAGAGAAGCGCGGAGAAGCGGACAGCGAGGGGCGCTGTGTGCCAGTGGCACACGCCCAGCGCCGACCGAGCCGAAGGCGAGACCTTGGAGCGGAGCGAGGGGAAAACCGGCTGGCGCAAAGCAGAAGCGGTTTTGCCCGAGGCGGAGGGAAAGCGACCGAGCGTTCTGGCCGGTTCGCAGCGTGACAGGAGAGAAGCGCGGAGAAGCGGACAGCGAGGAAGCTGGGAGAGGAGGTTTGACTATGTGGCTGAGCGGACAGCACAAGCGGCCCGCCGAGCAGAGCGAGGGGCAGACCGGCATCGTCACCATGAGCGGCGGGGAGACGGCGGTGCTCATGGACAGCGAGCGCCGGGGCTTGCAGGTATACAGCCCCGCGGGCTACCGCTGGACTCCCAGGGTGGGCCAGCGGGTGCTGGTCATCCAGGGCAGAGGGGAGATCCCCTGCGTGGTGGGAGCGCGGCAGGACGGGGACGTGCCCGCCAAGGTGACGGTGGAGGCGCGGGAGCTGAGCCTGCGGGGAACGGACCTCACCGCCGCCGCCCAGGGCAGCGCCGTGCTCCAGGGGGGCCGGGTGAGCCTGAACGGGGAGATCTACGTCAACGGCGAGGAGCTGGAGCAGTACGTCGCCCGGATCGCCGTGCGGGCGCTGGGAGGGTGATGGGATGAGCCTGCTGCTGACAAACAGAGATTACGCCGCCGACGGCAACGGCGGGGTGGCCGCCGTCCGGGACGGGGAGGAGCTGGTGGGAGAGGTGCTCTTCCGCCTCACCGCCCGGCGGGGGAGCTTCCCTTTCCTGCCCGGGCTGGGTAGCCGGATGCACCAGCTGCGCCGGGAAAAGCCCTCCGCCTGGGAGAGCCTGGCCCAGCAGTACGCCGCGGAGGCGCTGGACGGGCTGGAGGGCGTCGCCGTCACCGGGGCCCAGGTGCGCCGGGAGGGCGAAGGGCTGGCGGTGACGGTGCGCCTGCTGTGGCGGGGCGAGGGGCTTTCGGTGACGGCGCGGTGGGAGGAGTGAGAATTTGACCACATTAGAGGAGATCTATCAGGGACTGGCCGCCCGGTTCCAGGCCCAGACCGGTCAGAGCGCCGGCGGGAGCAGCGAATTGGCGGTGCGGTTTTACGCGGTGGCCGCCCAGATCTACAGCCTGTACGTCCAGGCGGAGTGGACCCGGCGGCAGTGCTTCCCCCAGACCGCCCAGGGGGAGGAGCTGGACAAGCACGCCAAGCTGCGGGGAGTGACCCGGCGCAGGGCCGTCCCGGCGGAGGGGACGGTGCGCTTTTACGTGGACCGGCCGGGGGAGCTTGCCGCCGGGGTGCCCAAGGGCACGGTGTGCATGACCGCGGGCGGCGTGCGCTTTCTCACCCAGGAGGAGGGGGAGGTGGCGCCGGGAGAGCTGTTTTGCCAGGTGAAGGTGGCCGCGGCCCAGGCCGGGGCGGCGGGCAACGTGGGGCAGGGCACCATCGTGTATATGGCCCTGCCCCCCACGGGCATCGTGGCCTGCGCAAATCCCGAGCCCCTCTCCGGGGGCAAGGACGAGGAGGGGGACGAGGCCCTGCGGGAGCGGGTGCTGGCCACCTACGCCCGGCTGGCCAACGGGGCCAACAACGCCTTTTACCACCAGGCCGCCATGTCCTTCGAGGGGGTGGCGGCGGCCGCGGTGCTGCCCCGGAACCGGGGGGTGGGCACGGTGGACCTGGTGCTGGCCGCCCGGGAGGGCGTGCCGGAGGAGGAGCTGCTCCAGGCGGTGCAGGCCCACTTTGACCGGGTGCGGGAGATCGCGGTGGACGTGAAGGTGCGGCCCCCCGAGGTGGAGACGGTGGATGTGTCGGTGCAGCTCTGGGCCGCCCGGGACAGGGACTGGGAGGAGGTCGCCGGGGCGGTGCGGGCCAGGCTGGAGGACTGGTTCTGCGGCGAGCGGCTGGGCCAGCCCCTGCCCCGGGCACGGCTGATCTCCCTCATCTACGGGGTGGACGGGGTGGAAAACTGCCGCCTGACAAGCCCCGTGCAGGACCTGCCGCTGGACAATGTGACGCTGCCGGTGCTGGGGGCGCTGGACATCACCCGGGGGGAGAGCGCATGACGGCGGGCCATGAGCAGCGGCTGGCGGCGCTGTTACGGCCGCTGGGGGTGTACGACCTGCGGCCGGGGACCATCAACCGGGGAGAGCTGGCGGCCTACGGCGGGGCGCTGGACGGGGCGGAGGAGGAGCTGGACCACACCGCCCGGGAGATGAGCCTGACCGGCGCGGAGGACTTCGGGCTGGAGCGGATCGAGGCGCTGCTGCCCTACCGCCCGGTGTGCCAGACCGCCGGACAGCGCAGGCAGGCCCTGGCCGCCCTGCTGCGCATCGGCGGGGACAGCTTCACCCCCGAGGCGGTGAACGACACCCTGCTGGGCTGCGGCATCAACGCCCGGGCGGAGGAGACGGGCAGGCCGGGGTATGTGGAGGTGCGCTTTCCCCGGGTGGCGGGCATACCGGAGGGCTTCGGCCGTATGCGGGCCATCATCGAGGAAATCCTGCCCAGCCATCTGGATATCACCTACGTGTTCTGGTACAACACCTGGGCCCAGGTGGCCGGGCGGCGGCCCACCTGGCGGGACGGAATGCGGGACGGGCTGAGCTGGTACGGCCTGGCCATTGAGAACGACGGATTCGAGGACGGGGAGGGCTGAGGGGCCCTCCCCGCTCCGCCCCGGGAGGGGCAAAAAAATTTTAAAAATCTCACAAAAAGGTCTTGACAAATCCGGGCGCTTATCGTACAATACAGACAGAAAGGAAAAGGTGAGTCCAATGTACTAACGTAGAACGCACCACTCTTTTCGCGATTGGGAAACGCAAAGTGAAACGAGGCTCGGCCCGTTCCAAACACGCTTAATCAAGCGAAGGAAGCCAGATCAAGTCTGAAGCCCACCATTGTTTGAGGAAACAGGGAGACGGCAGTTTCAAGCGAAACCCCAACGCAAAAATATCCGATAGATCGGAAGAAAGTGAAGGTACACGCCCTTGGACAATCAAACCCAGAAGTAAGCCCCCAGCCGCGGATGTAGGACGGCTGGGGGCTTGGTGTGTTTGGGGGAGGACGCCGCTTTTCCGGGCGGTGCTGTTCCAAGGCGGGAACTGGTGCGGAGAAGGGAAATTTAGAATGTTTCATGAGATCACGATTTACGAGGCGAAGATTGAGAAGCAGGACGAAATAGAGGCTCTGATGAAGGAGGTCGCTGAATTTTACCGCGGGCAGCCCGGGGTGGTGGAGGTAACCTACGTCAAGCGGACGCACCGGCAGGCGGATTTTAACGCGGTCAGGGAGGGAAAGCCGCCCATCCGCCTGACAAGGTGGGCGGGGAAGGTCACCTATATGCTCCATTGGGTGCTGGAGGACGGGGAGGCCCACGCCCGTGTGTCCCGCCTTGGGCTGGAGCGGTTTTATAAGCGGTGGAACCGCTGTCTGATCACAATGCCCAAAATCCTGCTGGGAGAGGAGATCGGATAGGGGATATTGGCGCGTGGACAATCCGCCGGAGGGCGCGTTCTGAAAAAAATTATGAAAAATTAAGGCGTCCCAGCGGGAAAAAGGCTTGCAAAATCAGGGATTGTCAGGTATGATTAATGAGTATACCCGCAATGGGTCTAAAGATATGACTATACGCAGCGCTTTTGGGGCAGAATTCCCTGTGATGGGGCCTGGCGCAGTATCTATACAGGAGTGAATGCTATGTTTGCAAGAGATATCGGCATTGATTTGGGCACCGCCAGCGTGCTGGTGTATATCAAGGATAAGGGCATCGTGCTGCGGGAGCCGTCGGTGGTGGCGCTGGACAAAAACACCGGCAAGCTGCTCAAGGTGGGCACCGAGGCCCAGCAGATGCTGGGCAAAACCCCCGGCAACATCGTGGCCATCCGTCCCCTGCGGGAGGGCGTCATCTCCGACTACGACATGACCGAGCGGATGCTGCGCGAGTTCATCCGCAAGGTGGCCCCCGTGCGGGTGTTTAAGCCCCGGGTGGTCATCTGCGTGCCCTCGGGCATCACCGAGGTGGAGGAGCGCGCCGTCATCGACGCGGGCATCCAGGCCGGCGCCCGGCGGGTGTACCTCATCGAGGAGCCTCTGGCCGCCGCCATCGGCGCCGGGGTGGACATCACCCAGCCCGACGGCCACATGGTGGTGGACATCGGCGGCGGCACCGCCGACATCGCCGTCATCTCCCTGTCCGGCATCGTGGAGTCCGCCTCCATCAAGGTGGCGGGGGACGCTTTCAGCGAGGCCGTTATCAAGTACATCCGCAAGCGGCACAACGTCCTCATCGGAGACCGCACGGCGGAGGAGCTGAAAATGACCATCGGCTGTGTGTTCCCCCGGCCGGAGGAGATCTCCATGGAGGTGAAGGGCCGCTGCCTCATGACCGGCCTGCCCCGGGTGTTCTCCGTCACCTCCAGCGAGATGATCGAGGCGTTCGAGGAGCCTTGCTCCCGCATCCTGGAGGCCATCCACGGCGTGCTGGAGCGCACCCCTCCCGAGCTGGTGGCCGATATCTCCAGCAACGGCATCATCATGACCGGCGGCGGGTCGCTGGTCTGGGGCTTCGACAAGCTCATAGAGTCCCATACCGGCATTGAGACCTTCGTGGCCGACGACGCCATCTCCTGCGTGGCCCACGGCACCGGGCGCAGCCTGGACTGGGTGAACGAGATGCAGGACGGCACCATGAATATCTCCCGCAGCAGGCAGATGCTGTAAAGAAGCGCGGAGCGCCCCCGAGGGGGCGCTCCGTTTGCATTTTTTAAAAATTTATGAAAATGGGTTTTTCTATATTGACAGGGTAATATTACATGAAATATAATATGGGTGTAAACAAAATTGCCCGGGCCGGCCCCCAGGGCGGGGGCCGCGGCGGCGAAAGGAGGAAGCTCTTATGGCTTACGCGATGGGACCGCAGCTGCTGGACGGATGCGTGCTGGCGGTATTGTCCCACGGAGACGCCTACGGCTATATCCTCACGCAGCAGATGAAGTCCCGGCTGGACATCTCCGAGTCCACCCTTTACCCGGTGCTCCGGCGGCTCCAGCGGGACGGACTGCTCACCGTATACGACCAGCCCTACCAGGGGCGCAACCGGCGGTACTACGCCATCACCCCCGTGGGAATGGCCCAGCTGGCGCGGCGGCGGGAGGAATGGGCCCAGTTCCGGGACGGCGTGGAGGAACTTATGAAGGAGGACGTGCAGCATGGACAAACTTACCTATTTGGCTGAGCTGGCCGAGGGGCTGGCCCGCTGGGTGCCCGAGCGGGAGCGCCAGGACATCCTGCGCTACTACGCGGAATACTTCGAGGAGGCCGGACCCGAGCGGGAGGCCGATGTGGTCCGGGAGCTGGGCGACCCCTGGGCGCTGTCCTGCCGCCTGGCGGTGGAGGGCGGCTACGTCACCCAGGAGCAGGCCCGGAACTGGGCGCCTCCCAGGAGAAAAAAGTGGCCCTGGCTGGCGGCGGCGGGCATTACGGCGGCGGTGCTGGTGTTCACCGTGATCAGCGTGGCCATGGGCGCGGCGGCCTTCGGGCGCATCGTGGGCCGGAGCGTGGCCGAGACCGTCACCAAGGTGGCGGACGTGGCGCAGGCGGAACCGGCCCGCCCCTCGGCGGTACTGGAACCGCCCCGCCCCTCGCTGGAAGTCGTTGAGGATTACGGCTTTGTGCCGGTTGAAAGCCAGCCTCCGGTGGCGTATGTGGAGGGGCACGATGGGGCCTGGGGGTTCTGGAGCATGGAGGACGGCTGCCTGGACGCCTTTGAGGACATCGACGTGAACATCAGCCTGGGCAATATCACCATCCACACTGCGGAGGACTACTCCCTGGCCATCCAGAAGGAGGGCGACCTGGGGGATTACAAGCTGAAGTGGACGGTGGAGGACGGCAGGCTGAAGGTTGAGGACGCCCGGCCCGGCGGCTTCCAGTCCAATTGGGTGGGCGTGACGGTGAACGGCTGGAACGGCGGAACGTCGCGGAGGGTGGACGTCATCATCACCGTGCCCGACGCCGCCGGCCTGCAAAAGCTGGAGGCAAAAACCGACGTGGGCAATATCTTGCTGGGCTCCTTGGAGGTGGCAAAGTCGCTGGAGGCCAAGACCGACGTGGGCAATGTGGAGGGCTATGGCCTGCGCACCGCCAAAAAGATCACCCTGAAAAGCGACGTGGGCGACGTGACCGTGGGCATGGAGGAGCCGCGCCGCGGGACGGAGCTGGAGCTGAAGGCCAACGTGGGCGATGTGGAGGCCAACCTGGACTGCCTCGAGCGGAATGTGAGCTATGAGCTGGCCTGCGGCGTGGGGACGGTGTGCGTGAACGGCGTAGACCAGGGCGACCGGTCGGAGCGGGAGAACGACGGCGTCTTTCATCTGGACGCCAAGAGCGATGTAGGCGACGTGAACGTGTTTTTCCAGGACGACAGATGGTGACGCCGCCCTGGCGGAGATGAGACAGAAACGGACCCCCTGCCAAGCAGGGGGTCCGTTTTTTTGCGCCGTTCAGCCCTCTTTGACCATGCGGGTGATGTCCTCCGGGCGGCCGGCCACCAGGATGTGGGTGTCGGCGGCGAAGAGGAAGGTGGGGCCGATGGGGCGGATGGCCCCGTCCTCCTTGCGCCCGATGACGTTTACGCTCCACTTCTTGCGGATGTCCAGGTCCAGGATGGTCCGCCCCGCCCAGTGGTCGGGCACGTCCAGCTCCATGATGGCGTAGCCCGGGGCCAGCTCCACGTATTCCAGCGCGCCGTTGACGCTGAAGCGCATGGCGGTGCGCTGGGCCATGTCCCGCTCCGGGAACACCACCTCGTCCGCGCCGATTTTCAGCAGCAGCCGGGCGTGGAGGTCCCGCTCCGCCTTGGCGATCACCATGGGGGCCCCCAGCTCCTTGAGCAGGGAGGTGGTCTCCAGCGAGGACTGGAAATTCTCGCTGATGCACACGAAGCAGAAGTCGAAGGAGGGAGGGTCCAGCGAGCGCAGCACCTCCTCGTCCATGCAGTCTCCGATTTTGGCCTGGGTGACGTGGGGGGCGATGCGGTTCACCCGCTCCTCGTCGCTGTCCAGCGCCATGACCTCGTTGCCGGAGGCCATCAGCCGCAGGGCCAGATTGCTGCCGAACCGGCCCAGGCCGATCACCAGGAATGTGGATGCCATATTACCGCACACCTTTCTGAATAAAACTGATGTTTCGCGTGAAACGGGCCGGGGCGATCCCCGTCACCCGATGGTGATGTGCTCCACCGGGTCCTTCACCCGGGGGACGGTGCGCTGGGCCAGGGCCATGAGCATGGACAGGCTGCCAATGCGCCCGCAGTACATCATCACGACCACCACCACCCGGTTGAGGGCGGACAGCTCCCGGGTGATGCCGGTGGACAGCCCCACGGTGCTCAGGGCGGAAAAGACCTCGAACAGCGCGTCCTGAAGGGGGAAGGGCTGGGTGGCCAGGATGAGAAAGCCCCCCGCCATGGCCAGGGTCATATACAGCGTGACCCCCGCCGCCGAGCGGTGGATCTGCTCCTCGTCCAAGCGGCGGTTGAAGGCGCCTACCTCCCGCCGGCCCCGGATGTAGGCCGACAGGGTGAGCAGGCACACCACCACCGTAGTCACCTTCACGCCGCCGCCGGTGGAGCCGGGGCCCGCCCCAATGAACATCAGCACGATGGTGAGAAGCCCGCCCCCGCTGGTGAGCTTGGACAGGTCCACGGTGTTGAACCCCGCCGTCCGGGGGGACACCGCCTGGAACAGCGACGCCAGCGCCTGCTGCCCCGGGGTCATGCCGGACAGCAGGTTGTCCCGCTCCGCCAGCCAGAACAGGGCCGTGCCCCCCAGGGTCAGAACCAGCGTGGCGGTGAGCATCAGCTTGGAGTGCAGCGAGTAGCGGCGCAGGCGCAGGCCGTTCTCCCGCACGTCCCGCCACACCAGAAAGCCCAGCCCGCCCAGCAGCACCAGGGCCACGGCGGTGAGGTTCACCAGGGGGTCGTACACGTAGTGGGTGAGGGAGCTGTACGGCTCCCGGAAGCCCATCAGGTCGAAGCCCGCGTTGCAGAAGGCGGACACGCTGTGAAAAACGGCGTACCAGACGCCCTGGGCCAGGCCCAGCTCCGGAATGAAGCGCACGCACAGCAGCGCCGCCCCCGCCCCCTCGATGAGGGCGGTGCCCCCCAGGATGTAGCGCAGCAGGGTGAGCACGTCGCTCAGGCGCTGGGCGCTGACGCTCTCCATCATCACCGAGCGCTGGCGCAGGCCGATCTTCCGGCCCATGAGCAGGGAGGCCTGGAGCATCATGGTCATGTACCCCAGCCCGCCCACCTGGATGAGGACCAGCAGGATGACCTGGCCCAGAAGATTGAACTGGGTCCAGGTGTCCGCCACCACAAGGCCGGTGACGCAGGTGGCGGAGGTGGCGGTGAACAGGCTGTCCAGGAAGGACAGGCCCCGGCCCGTGCGGCTGGCGGCGGGCAGCATCAGCAGCAGGGCCCCGGCCAGGATGATGGACGCGAAGCCCAGGGCCAGCGCCCGGTTGGGGGACAGCGCGGGACGCCTTGCTTTCAAGGGGCGGTCCCTCCCTTCCAGAATTTTCTCCATTATAAGAGCTTTCGGCGCGGTTTGCAAGGGGGCGGCGGGGCGAGAGGAGGGAGGAAGAAAAATTTTTTCCCCTCAAAGGCCCGTCCGCCCCGTCTAAATCCCGGGCCGGGCGCTTATACTCATTTACAGGTTGCAATTTCCAAAGGAGCAGTATATAATAAGTTGCCAAACGTGAAAAAGATCCGGTCCACGGGTTTATTATATGAGGTAATGCATATGGAAGTCAAGAATATCCGCGACTATTTGAAGCCCGGAAGGCGGGCCCACCTGGTGGGCATCGGGGGCGTGTCCATGGCCTCGCTGGCGGAGGTGCTCCACGGCGCGGGGGTGGAGGTCACCGGCTCCGACCAGCGGGAGAGCGCCACCGTGCTCCACCTGCGCGCTCTGGGAATCCCGGTGGTCATCGGCCACCTGCCCCAGAGCGTGGAGGGGGCCGGCTGTGTGGTGCGCACCGCCGCCGTCCACGACGCCAACCCCGAGATCCGCGCCGCCCTTGACGCGGGCATACCCGTTTTCGAGCGGGCCCAGGCCTGGGGGGCCATCATGCGGGACTACCGCAACGCCCTGTGCATCTCCGGCACCCACGGCAAAACCACCACCACCTCCATGTGCACCCATATCTTCATGGCCGCCCGGCGGGACCCCACCGTCATGATCGGCGGCACCCTGCCCCTGCTGGAGGCGGGCCACCGGGTGGGCCGGGGGGACACCATCATCCTGGAGTCCTGCGAGTACTGCAATTCCTTTTTGTCCTTTTACCCCACGGTGGCGGTGATCCTCAACGTGGAGGCCGACCACCTGGACTTCTTCAAGGACCTGCCCGACGTGGAGCGGTCCTTCCGGGCCTTTGCCGACAAGGTGCCGGAAAACGGCCTCATCATCGCCAACTGCGAGGACGAGAACACCATGTTCACCCTGCGGGGGGAGACCCGGTCGGTGATGACCTTCGGCATCGAGCGGGGAGACGTCCACGCCGAGAACCTGAGCATGGACCACGGCTTCGGCTCCTTCGACGTGATGTGCAGGGGGGAGAAGTACGCCCATCTGGACCTGTCGGTGCCGGGGGTGCACAACGTGAAAAACGCCCTGGCGGCCGCGGCGGCGGCCATCGCCCTGGGCGTGCCCGGCCGGGCGGCGGAGGATGGAATGCGGGACTTCCGCCTGCCCGGGCGCAGGTTTGAGTACAAGGGGATGTTCAACGGCGCGGAGGTGTGCGACGACTACGCCCACCACCCCGC